>JAABUQ010012164.1_pt1 | contig 10760 bp, 11 predicted proteins | sample 5560001 | NCBI WGS metagenome assembly JAABUQ01 (sample SAMN10711888, study PRJNA513371) | rock metagenome | isolation source: Antarctica rocks | place: Antarctica: Victoria Land, Finger Mt nord | collected 2015-12-18
GGTCGAGCGAGGCGTTCATTCAGATTGCCATGAGTGCCTTGATGGTCAAGAGGCTGGCTCCTGCTTGACCTTTCTATACAGTCTCTTAGCTCCGTTCCTGATGGAGTTGTCTCCGCGCAAGCTAGAGTCACCGATTACTGGGGACGAGAGGTATATAATCAGCCAGCCCCAGTCGTTGCCAAGAAGGCGACTATTTCTTTGCCTAGCCTTCAACCTGGCTGGTATACACTGACCCTTACTGCCGATAACTCGTCAACTAACTGCACGTTCGGCGTCGTTCTTCAGGCTGATAAAGCCTCGGGATTACATGATGGCAAAGTATGTGCGGACGCGGCAGCAGCATGGGAGCTAAAAGAACCGCAGTATGAGGAGTTTGCTGACATTGTTAAAGCTATCGGCTTGCCAATGGTGCGTGAAAGAATATGGTGGAACGATGTCGAGCCGCATCAGGGCGTCTTCACTTGGGGGCGCTACGAGAACCTGATTAACGCATATTCCGCTCGTGGTATAGCGGTGGATGAAATTTGGCATGACACGCCTGAATGGGCAAAAAGCAGAGCGGGATCTGGAACGAGTATACCGCCGAGGCTTGACGCCCTGCGAGGATTTTGCTTGGAAGCCGCCAAGCATTATCGCGGAAAAGTCACCGCCTGGGAGGTTTGGAACGAGCCGGACAACCATGGGACGTTCTTCGATGGTACGCCGCAGGAATTCGCCGGTGTTATGTCTGTATCTTATAAGGCGTTGAAAGAAGGGAGTAATGGCGACGCTATGGTACTTCAAGGTGCAATGTGCTTAAAAGATGATAGATCGTTCGCTCATAACCTTTTCGCCTTGGGTGCTGGAAAATACACGGATGCCTTCAACTGGCACTCTTATGAATCGCCTGACTCTTACGGCTCAATCCTGAGTAACTATCGTAAAGACTGTAACCTCGGCAAAATGCCGTCTTGGATGACTGAAGCTGGCATCTTCTTAGGCGCTAACGGTGAAAATGGTGAACTAAGTGTGGATGATTCTCATCACCAATGTGAGTATTTGCCTAAGTCTGTCGCACAATCATTGGCTTGCGGAAATGCCAAGCACTTCTTCTTTCTACTCCCGTATCGTGATGAGGGAGGTGCCTGCTTGGGTGCGCTTCGCAAAGATTTAACCCCGAATCCTTCGGTGGTAGCATTGTCTGCCGCTGTGCATCTTTTGGGAAATTGCTCCTACTTGCAGACAGTAGAGTTCGAGGGGGCGGCCTCCGATAAACGTCCAATCCATGCAGTCAGCGTGTTCTTTAGTAACCCGGCTGGTGGTAAAACGGCTGTTGTTTGGGCAGATGAAAAATGTGAAATGGTTATCCGTGGTGACGCCACTGCACCAGTTAATGACATCAAAGCCACAAACATTTTCGGGACCATCAACACTCTATCCGTCGCTTTTGATGGGCTACACATACGGCTCAGTCCCGAGCCGGTCTATATTTTGTTTCCAAAGCCAAAGTCCCTGTTCCCATTTAATGAGAATTTCTCCTCTCAGAAAGACACCGATAGCCGTTGGAGGTACACAGACAATGGCGGAAACATAACCATCGGCGGCGGGTTTCTGAAAATAGGTGGGAATGGGTCTGGTTATCCGCTGTTTGAAACCGTTGGCAACCCTTTCCCAGAAAAAGGTGATTGGACTGCATCTATCGGCTACAGATATACAACTATAGGTAATTATGGGACGGAAGTAAAATTCGTCCAGGCAGATGGTAAAGCCGTCGCTACGATTCATCAGGACGTAAATGGTCAGTATGTCGCTTTGGGCGATCACCGAGTTTGGCAGAGCAAGGCGGATACTCACTGGCACGTTGTTTCGTTTGTTCAGAACGATCAGCAACTCCATGTGTTTGTGGATAACGCCACTGAGGTAGGCAGTGTCGGATCGGTTGAGATGCCTTGCTTGATCCATATTGGGGGAGGCAGGATGCCTAATCCGTGGGATTGGAACGATTTGACTCTTCGCTTTGTCCGCGTCCAGCCTGGTAAACAGCCGCTGCAATTACCCGCACTGAAAGAGGGCCTGGGGACCGTTGACGACTTGCCTTAATTGGGAATTGTCACGAAACCATGTCGCTGTTGATACGGTGGGCGTAGCAGGCGGCCCCGAAGCCGTTGTCTATGTTGACCACGGCAACGCCGCCGGCGCAGGAGTTGAGCATGGTCAGCAGGGCGGACACCCCGCCGAAGGCGGTCCCGTAGCCGACCGAAGTGGGGACGGCGACGACGGGGCGCGCGACCAGGCCCCCCACCACGCTCGCCAGCGCCCCCTCCATGCCGGCGCAGACGACAAGCGCGTGGGCATTCTGGACCACATCCAGGCGGCCAAGCAGCCGGTGCAGACCCGCCACGCCGACGTCATACAGCCGCTCCGCCCGGCTCCCGTGCCATTCCAGCGTCAGGGCCGCCTCCTCGCCGACCGGCGTGTCCGCCGTCCCCGCCGTCAGCACGGCGACGTAGCGGTCGGGATGCGTCGGGACGGGTGGACTGCCGACCGTGATCAGCCGGGGCAGGGGGTGAAAGACGGCCTGCGGCAGCACGGCCTGGACGGTCGCGAACTGGGCCGGCGTGGCCCGAGTCGCCAGCACCCGGTCCGAATGGGCCGTCAACCGCTCCATGATGGCCGCCACCTGTGCCTCGGACTTGCCGGGGCAGTAGACCACCTCCGGCATCCCCGTGCGGACGGCCCGGTGCGTGTCGATCTGTGCGAAGTCGCCGACGCTGTCATAGGGCAGCGACCGCAGGCGCTCCAGGGCGTCCGCCACGGCCACATCACCGGCCTGGACGCCCGCCAGGAGCGCGGCCAGGCGGTCAATGTCCATGCCCGGCCCCTATTTCTATGTTCGCGTTGAGGCTGCCGCTTTTGTATCCGCCCAGCTCGACCGCGACGTAGGTGTATCCCAGCGCCTTCAGCCGCGCGCTGATCTGCCCGCGCAGGACAGGGTCGAGCAGCCGGTCCATCTCCCCCGCATCTACTTCCAAACGGGCGACGGTGTCGTGATGGCGCACACGCACCTGCCGGAAACCCAGGTCGTGCCGCAAAAAGTCCTCGGCAGCGTCCAGCCGCGCCAGCAGCTCGGCCGTGATGCGCGTCCCGTAGGGAAAGCGTGACGAGAGGCAGGCCAGGGCGGGCTTGTCCCAGGTCGCCAGGCCCAGGGCCTTGGACAGATGCCGGATCTCGGGCTTGGTCATCCCGACTTCCAGCAATGGGGCGCGGGCACCGAACTCCCGCGCCGCCTGGTGGCCGGGCCGGTGGTCGCCCAGGTCGTCGTGGTTGGCCCCGTAGGCGATCCAGCGGATGCCGCGCTCCCCGGCCACCCGCGCCAGGTGCGTGAACAGCTCCGCCTTGCAGAAGTAGCAGCGGTTGGTCGGGTTCGCGGCATAAGCCTCGTTTTCCAGCTCGCGCGCGTCCACGGTCAGAACGGGCACACCGATCTGCGCCGCCAGATCCAGCGCGTCGTCCCGCTCGCGCTTCGGGTAAGAAGGGGAAAGGGCGATCACCGCCAGCGCCCGGTCCCCCAGCACGTCATGAGCGACTCGGGCGAGCAGGGCGCTGTCCGCCCCGCCGGAAAACCCGATCACGATCGCGCCCATGCCGCGCAGCGTTTCGCGCAGGGACGCATACTTCTCTTCCAAAGTCGGCGCTGTAAAGTCCGGCTCGGCATTGACCGGCAGGAAACGGGAAAGTGTCTGCATGTCGCTGAGTCTACCCGGTGGTTCAGGGACGGAAACGCTGGGTAGAAAACGCACATCAACAGACGGGAACGAGGCCGATCTATGGACACCACACGACGCGATTTTCTCAAAAGCGGGGCCGCCCTGGCGGGGACGGCGGCGGGCCTGGCGCTGACCGGCGGGGCACTGGCGCAGGGCGCGCAGACGGACGTGGCCCCGGAGGCCGCCACCGCCATGCCGCCGACGCCGCCCAGCACCCGCCGGGGGGACATGCCTTACCGGATGCTCGGACGGACCGGCCAAGAGGTCTCGCTCATCGGCATGGGCGGCTTCCACGTCGGCAGCCCCGACAGCGACGCCGAGGGGATCAAGCTCGTCCACGCGGGCGTGGACCGGGGCATCAACTTTTTGGACAACTGCTGGGACTACCACAACGGCAACAGCGAGGTCCGCATGGGCAAGGCGCTGGCGCAGGGCGGCTACCGGCGGAAAGTGTTCCTGATGACCAAGCTCGACGGCCGTACCAAAGCCTCGGCGGCCAGTCAGCTCGACCAGTCTCTGACGCGGCTCCAGACGGACCACCTGGACCTGGTCCAGTTCCACGAAGTCCTGCGGATGGAGGACCCGGACCGCATCTTCGCCAAGGGCGGTGCGCTGGAAGCCGTCCTGGAAGCGAGGCAGGCCGGCAAGGTCCGCTTCATCGGCTTCACCGGCCACAAAGACCCGCTCGTCCACCGGCGGATGCTGGAAGTCGCGGACAAGCACGGCTTCCACTTCGACACCGTCCAGATGCCCGTCAATGTCATGGACGCCCACTTCCGCAGCTTCACCCATCAGGTGCTGCCGCTGGCCGCCCAGAAGGGGATCGGCGTCCTGGCGATGAAGACGTTCGGCGACCACTTCATCCTCGACCGCGTCCTGGCAGACAAGCTGGCGACCCCGACCGAAATGCTGCACTACTCGATGACCCTGCCGGTCTCGGTCGTCGTCACCGGCATCGACCGCATGGAGATCCTGGATCAGGCGCTGGAAGCCGCCCGGACGTTCACCCCCATGCCCCAGGCCCGCATGGCCGCCCTGCTGGGCCGGACCCAAATCGCCGCCTTGGACGGCTCCACCGAGCTGTTCAAGACCACGCCCCACTTCGACAGCACGGCCAAAAACCCGGACTGGCTGGGGTGAGTTGGGAAGATTGGCCCGGCCTCTTCAGGCCGGGCCGTTTCGTCGGATGGGTACTGCCGCCTGTCCGGCAGTAACTTCTGTTGCCGCCCCTGCCGCCGCTTACGATTGACGGGGCATTAAGTCCCGACCCCCGGCCACCGGAAGTTGTGCGAGGTCAAATCCGCTGAAGTACGCTGACGTCTGTTGTTTCCGGCGATCCCAATCTAGTGACAACACCAGTCTTCCCGGCAGTGTCTGGCGGGGCGTCCGCCGCTTGGCAGATGCTCACCCAGGGCCGCAGACATCGCCTGGAACGTGTCCGGCGAGACACCGGTCAGCCGCTCGAACACGGGCGGCTTCAGCGAAGAGGCATCGGCGTAGAACATACACGCAGGACACCTGACTTACGCAAGAGGTCTGTTATAGAAGGGCGCGGCTTTGGGGGCATCCGCTATCCGGCGGATTCTGCACAGAGCGGGTAGTCAGCCTGACGCAGCCAAGCCCTGCCGCGCGGCCCAGACCGCCGCCTGAACCCGGTCGGAAACACCCAGCTTACCGATGATGTGCTCGGCGTGGCTTTTGACCGTGCTTTCGGCGATAAAGAGCAAAGAAGCGATTTCGCGGTTCGAGATGCCTGTGGCGAGTAAGCGTAAGACCTCCTGCTCCCGGTGCGTCAGCGGCTCGATGAGGTCGTCCGACGCGACCACCCCTGCACCGATGCTCCGCAGGGAGCGCGTGAGGTCCTGCGCGTTCAGCAGCATCTCGCCCCCCGCCGCGGCCCGCAACGAGGCCAATAAATCGTCATATCCAACGCCCTTGAGTAGATAGCCCGCCGCGCCGCCGGCCACAGCACGAGCTATATAGGTCGGGTTATCGTAGGTCGTCAGCATGATGACCGCCATGCGGGGGAACTCCGCCTTCAAGACCTGTAAAGCGTCCAGTCCATCCCCGCCGGCCATACGGATGTCCAGTAGAACGATCTGCGGCTGCACCTGTCGGGCCACATCCAGGGCTTCCTTGCCGGAAGCGGCCTCACCGACCACGCGGAACTCGGTGTCTTCCAGCATACCGCAGACGCCGCCGCGCCAGATCGCATGATCGTCCACGAGCATGACCGCGACTTCATCCCCATGAGCCGTTCCCTGCTCGCCATCATCAAGTCGCAGAGCGTTTTGGCTCATGGCTGCCCTTTTCTCACTTCCGCTTTACTCACCTCCCTTCCGCTACTTCGGGCGGAAGGTCAAGAACGGGAAAAACGGCGCACACCGCCGTCCCCACGCCGGGTGTGCTGGTCAGTTCATAGCGCCCGTTCATCAGGCGCACCCTTTCCATCATGCTTTGCAGGCCCACCTGTCCATATCCCTCCGGCGGCTGCGGGATGAATCCTTTACCCCAGTCGCGCACTTCTAGCGAAAGCTGGGGCAGCCCCGCCGGTTCCTCCTGCCGCATCAGGAGCAGCAAACGCACATGGGCGGCCTCTGCGTGTTTCCGGGCATTGGTCAGGGCCTCCTGCGCCACCCGGTAAACGGCGGTTTCCAGCGTCTTGTCGAAGCGTAACCCAGCGATGTTATGGATCAGATCGGCCTCGCCCCACCCGGCATGGGCCTTCTCTTCCGCCAGCAACTGCTCCAATGCCCCAGCCGGCCCCAGGTCGTCTAGGGCCAGGCTCGAAAGCGGAAGTCTGCCGGCAGATCGAGAACGCCGACAAGGAAATTCACGCCGCGACGGTTCAGCGTCCGACAGCGGCGCGTGTGCAGGAGGCTTGGGGAAAAATAGGAGAGGTTTGGCGTGTCTTGGATGAAGAAGAGCGAACTGACCTGCTGTGCAGCTTGGTCCAGTCGGTGGAGGTCACCGAAAAAGAAACGGTGACGCTGGAGCTGTTGCCAGTTCCAATGTCACCGTTTCTTGTTTCCGCTGCATCAGATGCATCAGATTACTCTGAGCGGTTCGGGTTATGCACCCTGTTTGGGAGCGGGTCGCCTTGTTGTTGTGAACTACCCTCCCATCCAGTTTCCCGATTTTGAGGTCACGAAGCCCACACGCCGCAGTCCGGCAACAGCTTTCAGTACCTAATCTTCTAAAGCTCAGATGGTCATCAATATCTTTTTCTGTTTGCACTGCCCTCTCCCGGAATGGTGCGTTTGCGGTCAATACGCTGAAACACGAAAGCGATGGTTGCTCACTTATTACTGCTGAAATGCAACTACCTAACACGAGTAGTTGCGCCAGGAGCAGTCGTCTGAGGGGAATGACGATGACGATCAAAAAAAGCCAGTCATTTGCGTCAGCAGACCCTCTTTATCAAAGCGGGCATAGCTCGTGCCAGTGGACGCCACTGTTGTTCCATCCGCGCCGTACCACGTCCAGTTAAACAAGCCCTGCGCGTGATGGTCGGTGAACTTGTCATTATGGAACAACGTGCCTGGGAATTGCTGCTGAAACTGTTCGATGTGAGCGATGAGTTCTTTGAGGCCGTGGCATTCAGCCCCAGGATCGGTGTAGATGCAGTCTTCGGCGACACTGCTGCTCAACAAGTCTTGCCGCTCGGCAGGACTGATGTTAGCCCATGCCTTTTGGTACGTATTCCAGGTGGAAAGATAGGCTTCATTCGGCATCTGATTCTCTCCTGACAAGTAGACCATTCTATGATCTTTTGTATTTCAAGGCCCTTTATACCGTGAAAACTTTTCTGACAAACATTGATGCAGATGTTCCAGTACGAATGCACGCGCAACAGTAGAAAGAGCAATGTTAAAGTCAAGGTATCGGCTGTTTATAACTTTGTTGCCTGATCTAATCTCCAAAACAAACAGAACATTCAAGAGGCACAGTCGTCAAGAGGCACAGCCGTTTGCATACTCAAAGCTGGAACAGTTTGGCGGTTCTTGCAAATTGGAAAGATACTCTCCGCTCCATGCCTCTATGGAGGCTAAGATGGGGCCTAAAGCCCGTCCTGCTGCGGTCAGTTCATAGCTTGTGCGGAGAGGCATCGTCGAATGAACCGTTTTGACTAGCACCCCCACCTGTTCCAGAAGATTCAGCCGCTGGGTGAGCGTTGTCGTATTGACTTTGCCTTTTCTCATCAAATCACTGAAACTGATCGAACCGCCTAGCAAGCTGTGAATGATCATCAGCACCCACTTTTCCTGTAACAGCAAAGCGCCCCGGACAAAATTAGTCGAGGGTTCATCCGGCTGCACAGCCGCCTTTTGTTTATCGTCCATCTTTTGTTTATCGTCTTGCATCTTGGCCTTTATTTTAGTTGCACAGTCATAATCCACGGGCTGACATAATCCACGGGCTGAACCGTTTTCGTTGCTTCTCGTTATTGTACCTCACTGGCCTGATCTCGTGGATGAAAAGGCTTAAATTTTATTATGTTATAAAAATTATACGCAACATAATTTTATTGATAGCTTGACAAAATAAAGTGGAACCGCTACAATACTACTGATAGAACCTGTGAGGAAGGTGTGAAAAATGACGTGCCACTGTTCCTCCGGCTCGTGAAAGGAAGAAGCATGAAAGTATTTTTGACAGGTGCGACCGGCTACATCGGGAGCGTGGTTGCCGAAAAACTCCAAGACGCCGGCCACACGATTATTGGCCTCGCCCGATCCGATGCCTCCGCTGAGGCACTGGGAGCGCGAGGCATCGAGGTCGTGCGCGGCGATCTGAACTCCCCGAACACTCTGACTGCCGCCGCCCGCGCTGCTGAGGGGGTAATCCACACCGCGTTCAATTTCGATGGATTAGACTTCGCTGCTTCTTCTGCCACGGAAGTCCAAGCCGTCCGTGCTTTAATTGAAGGCTTGGAAGGGACTGATAAACCTCTGGTCATCACAAGCGGAACGGCGATCCTGGGTGACACGGGAGATCGCGTCTTCGATGAGGAGACGCCTGTTATCCTGCCCCCTACTGATCCGGCAGACACAGGAAATTCAGGACTAAAGGCGCTCCGGGCGCGTATCGAGACCGAACATGATGTTCTAAGCGCGACAGGGGTTCATGGTATTGTGCTGCGTCCACCAAGCGTATACGGCAGATCGGGAGGACGTTCTCTCCTGCTGACTATGCTCCCAGTAGCGGCTCAGTCTCTCGGAGCCGTCCCTTATGCTGCCGGAACCGCAGAGCATCAATGGACTTTCGTGCATGTGGATGATTTGGCCGACCTCTATGTTCTTGCGCTCGAACGAGCAAAGGCAGGCGAGCTATTCCATGCAGGTGCCGAGAGCGGCCTCCGCACAAAGGCGATTGCCCAGGCAGTTAGCCAAGAAATTGGGCTTGGAGGCAAGACGGTTGAGTTAGAAATCTCTGAACTAGGTAAGGCGTTTGGGATCCTACCGATGGCCGAATACTGGGCCTTGAACTGCCAGTCTTCCAGCGAGAAAGCGCGGCGTGTGCTGGGCTGGAAGCCCAAACATGTCCAGATGCTGACAGAGATTGCACAGCGTACAGCCTAAGAGCGCACGGCCAAGTTGCCGTGTCAAAGAGAACGGAGACACGATGAAAGTATTTATCACTGGGGCGACCGGCTATATCGGAAGTGTCGTTGCCGAGAAGTTTCAAGAGGCTGGGCATCAGGTGGTCGGCCTAGCGAGGTCAGACGCCTCCGCAGAAGCGCTTCAAGCACGCGGCATCGAAGTCGTGCGCGGCGACCTCAGCGACACGCGGGCGCTTGCCGAGGCCGCTCGCGCCGCCGACGGGGTCATCCACACGGCTTTCAGTTTTGAGGGAGGCGACTTCTTTTCCGGCATCGCTGCTGAGGAGGCTGCCGTCCGCGCTCTGATCGCCGGCGCGGCAGGCACCGACAAACCCCTGATTGTGACCAGCGGAACGGGCATGTTGGGCGACACCGGAGAGCGCATCTTCGACGAAGATACCCCAGTCACTATGCCGACGGAACAAGCCGCTGAGGAGAATCCAGGGATGAAAGCCGTCCGGGGACGCCTGCAAACCGAGGCCGCCGTTCTGGGCGCAGCCGGTGTTCACGGGATTGTGCTGCGCCCGCCAAGCGTCTACGGAAGGTCAGATGGCGGCTCCCTTCTTGCCTGGCTCAAGGCCGCCGCTCCGTCGCTGGGCGCGGTGCCTTACGCCGCCGGAACCGCCGGCCATTTGTGGTCTTTTGTCCATGTGGATGATCTGGCCGATCTTTACGTTCTGGCGCTGGAAGCGGATCGAGGCGATCTATTCCACGCGGGTGCAGAGAGCGGCGTGCGGACAAAAGCACTTGCGGAGGCCATGAGCATTGCGCTTGGGCTAGGGGGGAAGACGGTAGAGCTGGATATTTCCGAACTCGGCCAAGCGCTGGGATCGCCGTTCAGGGCCGGCTACTGGGCACTGAACAGCCAATCGTCCGGCGAGAAAGCGCGGCTGCTGCTGGGCTGGCAGCCAAAACATGTCCAGATGCTGACGGAAATTAGGCAACGTCCGGCCTGACCTGCTGGCACAGCATAGAGAACAGGGCTGTGGGACGCTCTCTAAAGCAAGCGTCTCGCGTCCAGGGAGCGGAAACCCGATTGTGGAAAGAGGGAGGTACAGGGAGAATCACTTGGCCCAAACTGCAAAGAGGTCGCTGCTGATTTTTCATTGCTACTATAACAAAAGCCGACAGCCACTTTCAATGGTTGTCGGCTTTAATTGTTCGTAACAAAGTCCCTTACGGGCTGACAAAGAGCGGGTAGAGAAGTTATCGCGAACCGCTTCCCGCTCTTATCACTCGACAGCCCGTTGCTCTCGCCTGATCATATGCGCGGCTTGTCGCAAATCATGGCCGTCACTCGTTAGCGCCACACCCTTAGAGGCTCTAACAAAAATGGCTGGTTGGGTACAACAAGGGTATGGCAAAAGCACTTGTTTCCGACGAACTTTGGGCACTGGTTGAACCTCTCTTAC
>JAABUQ010012165.1_pt1 | contig 10760 bp, 8 predicted proteins | sample 5560001 | NCBI WGS metagenome assembly JAABUQ01 (sample SAMN10711888, study PRJNA513371) | rock metagenome | isolation source: Antarctica rocks | place: Antarctica: Victoria Land, Finger Mt nord | collected 2015-12-18
GCGAAGTCGAGCATGTTCTTCCAGGAGAAGTGCTCGACCTTGCCGACGCCGATGACCGGCTCCTCCTCCTCCATCAGGGCCTCGAGGTCGGGAGTGGTGGCGAGGGGGCCGAGCGCCTTGGGCTCGAGCTTAGTCAGGACGTTGATCGGCGCGATGAAGATGTGCAGGTGCTTGGAGTAGGTGACCAGCACGAGGAAACCCATGATCACAGCGATCTGACCGAGGATGAACACGGTCTCGATGATCGAGTTGGCAGTGTGCCCCAGCGGGTGCAGCACGACGGCGGTGGCCTTGGAGGTGAAGGTCCACCAAGTACCGCGGTGGTCAGGCCCGAAGGGAAAGTGGCCGGTGTTGATCTGAGCGCCGCGGTAGAGCATCAGCGTGAGGACGACCAGGAGAATCATGCCTAGAACGCCCCAGGCGGCGCCGGTGTGCGAGCCGTAGAAGCGGCTGGCGCGGTCGAGCCGTGCCGGCGACTTCTCGGCACGGTTGAGCGCGAAGTACGCAATGGAGGCGAGGACCAGGAAGGTGAACAGGTCCTCGAGGAAGCCCAGCCACGTCATCTTTCCGACAAAAGGGATGAAGAAGTCGCGGTTGAACAGCGCCCCGTAGGCCTCGAGGATGGTGATCCCGAGGATGATGAAGCCCCAGAAGGTGAGGAAGTGGGCGATGCCCGGCACGGTCCACTTGAGCAGCCGGCGCTGACCGAACACCTCGACAAGCTGGGTGGCCGCGCGCTGGCCGATGCCGTCGAAGCGGCCAGGAGCGGGGCCGCCTGAGCTGATCATGCGGTAGAGAAAGAACGACCGGCGCCCAGCCACCGCGAGTGCGGCGACAGTCATGAGCAGCCCGATCACGAGGCGAACCGCCACGAATCCTCCCAGGTTCAGGTTATGCCAGCGTACGGGCGGCACTTCCTCAACTGATCGCCATGCAAGACGCAGGCAGTGTGCGCCGCGTCGCACGTCACGAAGCAGTTGGCAGGTTGCCGTGGCCGGGCCACGCGGCAGTCCGGGCGGAATACCAAAGCACTCCATTACGTTGAGCCCCGTAGAAGCAACTCCGTTTGACGGGTTGTGGGGCGGGGAGCACACTGAGTGAACCCCGCTCAACCGTTGGTACACACACTGCACGGGAGGCAACAGACCATGGCACGAGCAGTCGGCATCGACCTCGGCACCACCAACTCCGTCGTCGCGGTACTGGAGGGCGGCGAGCCTTCCGTCATCGCCAACGCAGAAGGCGCGCGAACCACGCCGAGCGTTGTCGCGTTCGCCAAGAACGGCGAGGTCCTGGTGGGCGAGGTCGCCAAGCGTCAGGCGGTCACCAACGTCGACCGCACCATCCGCTCGGTCAAGCGCCACATGGGCACCACGTGGTCGCAGAAGATCGACAACAAGGACTTCACGCCGCAGCAGATCAGCGCGTTCATTCTGCAGAAGCTCAAGCGTGACGCCGAGTCATACCTGGGCGAGCCGGTGACCGACGCCGTCATCACCGTCCCCGCCTACTTCAGCGACGCCGAGCGCCAGGCCACCAAGGAGGCCGGCGAGATCGCGGGCCTCAACGTCCTGCGCATCATCAACGAGCCGACCGCCGCAGCCCTCGCTTACGGGCTCGACAAGGGCGACAAGGAGGAGACCATCCTGGTCTTCGACCTCGGCGGAGGCACCTTCGACGTCTCGCTGCTCGAGATCGGCGACGGCGTCATCGAGGTCAAGTCAACGAGCGGCGACAACAAGCTCGGCGGCGACGACTGGGACCAGCGGGTCGTCGATCACCTGGTCAAGACCTTCTCGGGCCAGAACGGCGTTGACCTGTCCAAGGACAAGATGGCGATGCAGCGGCTGCGCGAGGCGGCCGAGAAGGCCAAGATCGAGCTGTCGCAGTCGACCCAGACCACCATCAACCTGCCCTACATCACGGCCAGCGCCGAGGGGCCGCTGCACCTCGACGTCGCCCTCACACGCGCCGAGTTCCAGCGCCTGACCTCGGACCTGCTCGACCGCACCAAGCGCCCGTTCCAGTCGGCGATCGCCGACGCCGGGATCAAGGTGTCCGAGATCGACCACGTGGTCCTCGTCGGCGGCTCGACCCGCATGCCGGCTGTCGTCGACGTCGTCCGCGAGCTGACCGGCGGCAAGGAGCCCAACAAAGGGGTCAACCCCGACGAGGTCGTCGCCGTGGGCGCCAGCCTGCAGGCGGGTGTGCTCAAGGGCGAGGTCAAGGATGTCCTGCTGCTCGACGTCACACCGCTGTCTCTCGGCATCGAGACCAAGGGCGGCATCATGACCAAGCTCATCGAGCGCAACACCACCATCCCGACCAAGCGGTCCGAGACCTTCACCACCGCTGACGACAACCAGCCCTCGGTGCAGATCCAGGTCTTTCAGGGTGAGCGCGAGATGGCGGCCTACAACAAAAAGCTCGGGATGTTCGAGCTGACCGGCCTGCCGCCAGCGCCGCGGGGCATCCCGCAGATCGAGGTCACGTTCGACATCGATGCCAACGGCATCGTCCACGTGTCAGCCAAGGACAACGGCACCGGCAAGGTCCAGTCGATGACCATCACCGGTGGGTCGGCCCTGCCGCGCGACGAGATCGACCGGATGATGGCCGAGGCTGAGCAGTTCGCCGAGGACGACAAGAAGCGCCGCGACGAGGCCGAGGTCCGCAACCAGGGTGAGGGGCTGGTCTACCAGACCGAGCGCTTCCTGGCAGAGAACGGCGAGAAGGTCCCGGCTGATGTCCGCGGCGACGTCGAGGAGAAGCTCGGCGCCCTACGGGCCGTCGTCGGCGGGACCGACATCGAGGCGATCCGCTCGGCCATCGACGAGCTGGCCAAGGCCTCGTCGGCCATGGGCAGCGCGCTGTACGCCTCCCAGGACGCAGGCGCTGCCGGTGCTCCAGGTGCGGCGGGAGCTGCCGGCGCCGAGCACGACGACGTCGTCGACGCCGAGATCGTGGACGAGGACGGGCAGGCGAAGTGACTTCTGCCCGCGACGAGCGCGAGCAGGAGCCGGTGACCGTACGGGACAAGCGGCGGATCAACCTCTCCGCCGGCCACGAGGCAGCAGCCGTGCCCGGGCAGCCGGAGGCGGTGCGGCCGGGGGAGTTCCCGGTCGCACCGGCCGGTGTCCCCGATGGCTCCGCAGCCGCAGAAGCCGCTGACAACAGTGCCGTCCCAGGAGTCCCAGACGTCGCCCAGCTGCAGACGCAGCTCGGCGAGCGCACGGCCGACCTGCAGCGGCTCAAGGCCGAGTACGACAACTACCGGCGCCGGGTGGAGCGCGACCGGACCGTGTCCGCCGAGCAGGCGGCCGGCCGGGTGCTGTTCGGGCTGCTGCCGACCCTGGATGACATCGCCCGGGCCCGCCAGCACGGCGACGTGGCCGGGCCGTTCAAGGCAGTTGCCGATGCGCTTGAGACAACCCTCGGCACGTTGGGGCTGGAGCGCTACGGCGAACCGGGCGAGATCTTCGACCCGGCCATCCACGAGGCTCTGGCCGCGATCACGACGCCCGGTGTCGACGCGCCGACATGCGTCGAGGTCTACCGCTCGGGCTACCGCTATGCCGGCAGGGTGCTGCGGCCCGCGCAGGTCGTGGTGGCCGAGCCCGGTGGTGCCCAGGCGCCAGCAGGCGCTGCTGACGAGGCGGCCGCCGGGGTGCAGAGCACGGCGGGCGTCAGTGGAGGCGAAGGAGCCGAAGGACTCGGATGAGCGCTCGGGACTACGTCGAGAAGGACTACTACGCCGTTCTCGGGGTGGCGAAGGACGCGAAGAGCGCCGATGTAAAGAAGGCGTACCGCAAGCTTGCCCGTGAACTGCACCCTGACAAGAACCCCGACGACGCGAAGGCCGAGGCGCGGTTCAAGGAGGTGTCCGAGGCGTACGACGTGCTGTCCGACGACCAGCGGCGGCGCGAGTACGACGAGGCGCGCACGCTGTTCTCGGCAGGTGGCCGTCCGGGTGCCCCCGGGGCGCCCGGCGGCGGCCCGGCGGGCAACGGCGTGCCCTTCGACTTGGGTGACCTGTTCGGCGGGGCCGCCGGTGCAGGTGGGACGGGCGGGGCCGGTTTCGGCAGCCTGTTCGACAACCTGTTCCAACGCAGCGGTGGGCCGGCACCCGGCGCCCGTTCGCCCCGGCGTGGCACCGACCTCTCCGCCGAGCTGACGATCTCGTTCGATCAGATGCTGACCGGTACGGAGGCGACGGTGCGCCTGCCGGGCGCCGCGGCCTGCGACAGGTGCGCCGGGCTGGGGACGCGTCCAGGTACGGTGCCGCGCACCTGCCCGACCTGCCAGGGCCTGGGCGTGGTGAGCCGGAGCCAGGGCGGCTTTGCGCTGTCCGAGCCGTGCCGCGACTGCCGCGGCAAGGGATCGATCATCGACGCCCCGTGCCCGGAGTGCCACGGCACCGGGCGCAAGGAGCGCCAGCAGCGCATCCGCGTCCCGATGGGTGTGGCCGATGGTCAGCGCCTACGGGTCCGCGGGCGCGGTGCCCCAGGTGCGGCAGGCGGGCCTCCGGGCGACCTCGAGGTGACGGTGCATGTTCGCCCGCACCCCGTGTTCGGCCGCTCGGGCTCGGACCTGCTGCTGGCCCTTCCCGTCACCTACGCCGAGGCGGTGCTGGGGGCGGAGGTCAAGGCCCCGAATGCCGACGGTAGCAGCGTCACCCTGCGCATCGCGCCCGGTACGGCGAGCGGCCGCCGGCTGCGGGTGCGCGGTCGCGGTGTGCCGTCGGCCAACGGCACGGCTGGCGACCTGCTGGTGACTGTTGAGGTCGTCGTCCCCGAGCGGGTTTCAGCCGCTGCCAAGGCTGCGCTCGAGCAGTTCGCGGCGGCGGTCCCTGACGATCCGCGGCGACACCTGACGGCCATGGTGAGCGGTGCCTGATGAACGACGACAGGAGCGGGGCGGCTAGCCCGTCCGTGCGACGCGATCTCGAGCCGCTGCACGATGCCGACGCACCGATATACGTCATCTCCGTCGCCGCCGAGCTGGCCGGGATGCATCCGCAGACCCTGCGCTCCTACGACCGCCTGGGCCTGGTGACCCCCGGCCGCGCGGCGGGACGTGGGCGCCGGTACTCCGCCCGTGACGTCCGGCTGCTGCGCCAGGTTCAGCGTCTGTCCCAGGACGAGGGCGTCAACCTCGAGGGGATCCGTCGCATTCTCGCCCTTCAGGACCAGGTGACGGCCCTGCAGCACCGGCTGCAGGAGCTGCAGGCCGATGTGGAGGCCAGCCGGCGTGAGGCCCAGCGGTTGGTGGCCGACGCACATCGGGCACATCGGCGCGACCTCGTGCCGGTCGAGCGGACCGACGTCGTCCTGTGGCGGCGGCGCTGAGCACTCGCGACCCGGTCCAGGTCGGCACAGACTGCAGGGGTTGAGCGGGAGCGCTCAACTTCGGCCAGCGTTGACAGGTGTGACCCACTTTTCAGGAGGAGCACCCCAGATGAACGCCGACCGACTCACCACCAAGAGCCAGGAAGCGCTGTCGACCGCCTTCTCGCGCGCGGGCACCGACGGTGCCCCGCAGGTGGAGCCGCTGCACCTGCTCGCCGCTCTGCTCGACCAGCCCGACGGAATCGCCGGCCCGCTGCTCGGCGCCGTCGGTGCTTCCTTGCCGCAGGTGCGCAGCCGCACCGAGCTGGCGCTGGCCCGGCTGCCGCGCACCAGCGGGTCTTCCCTCGCCCCGCCCCGGGCGTCACGCGGCCTGATCGCCGTGCTCGCCGCCGCTGAGAAGGCCGCGCGCGGGATAGGCGACGAGTACGTCTCGACCGAGCACCTGCTCGTCGCCCTAGCCAAGGAGGGCGGCGAGGCCGCGACAGTGCTGACCAGCAACGGCGGCCTGCCCGACCTGCTGCTCGACGCGTTCGACGCGGTGCGCGGGGGGATTCGCCGGATCACCAACCAGGACCCCGAGGGTTCATACAAGGCGCTGGAGAAGTACACGACCGACCTGACCCAGCTGGCTCGCTCGGGCAAGCTCGACCCGGTCATCGGGCGTGACACCGAGATCCGGCGTGTGGTGCAGGTGCTGTCGCGCCGTACCAAGAACAACCCGGTCCTCATTGGCGAGCCCGGTGTCGGCAAGACAGCGGTCGTCGAGGGCTTGGCTCAGCGCATCGTCAAGGGAGAGGTGCCCGAGTCGCTGCGGGGCCGCCGCCTCGTCTCGCTCGACCTCGGCGCCATGGTCGCCGGCACCAAGTACCGCGGTGAGTTCGAGGAGCGGCTCAAGGCCGTCATGGGTGAGATCCGACAGGCCGAGGGCCACGTGCTCACCTTCATCGACGAGTTGCACACGGTCGTCGGAGCCGGCGGCGCCGAGGGCGCGATGGACGCCAGCAACATGCTCAAACCCATGCTGGCGCGCGGCGAGCTGCGGATGATCGGCGCGACCACGCTCGACGAGTACCGGACCCGTATCGAGAAGGACCCGGCGCTCGAGCGGCGTTTCCAGCAGGTGATGGTCGGCGAACCGTCGGTCGAGGACACCGTGGCCGTACTACGAGGGCTGAAGGGCCGCTACGAGGCGCACCACCAGGTGCGGATCAGCGACAGTGCCCTCGTCGCCGCCGCCACCCTCTCCGACCGGTACATCACCGCCCGCTTCCTGCCCGACAAGGCCATCGACCTCGTCGACGAGGCCGCGAGCCGGTTGCGGATGGAGATCGACTCCAGCCCGGTCGAGATCGACGACCTGCGCCGGCAGGTGGAGCGGTTGCGGATGGAGGAGATCGCGCTCGACGGGCAGGAGGACGCGGCCAGCATCGACCGGCTCGAGCGGCTGCGCCGCGACCTCGCCGACCGCGACGAGCAGCTGACCGTCCTGACCGCCCGCTGGGAGCAGGAGAAGGCAGGGCTCAACCGGGTCGGTGAGCTCAAGAAGCAGCTCGACGACCTGCATGGCCAGGCCGACCGGGCCCAGCGCGACGGCGACTACCTGCTCGCGAGCAAGCTGCAGTACGAGACCATCCCGCAGCTCGAGAAGGAGATGGAGGTTGCCGACGCGCAGGAGGCCGACCGCCCCGCTGCCGATGCCATGGTCAAGGAGGAGGTCGGCGCCGACGACGTCGCGGAGGTCGTGCAGGCGTGGACCGGCATCCCGGCCGGCCGGCTGCTCGAAGGTGAAACCGCCAAGCTGCTCGCGATGGAGCAGGCGCTGCAGCACCGAGTGGTCGGCCAGGACGAGGCCGTGCGCGCCGTGTCCGACGCGGTGCGCCGGGCGCGCGCCGGCGTGGCAGACCCCGACCGGCCTACTGGCTCGTTCCTGTTCCTCGGCCCCACCGGCGTCGGCAAGACCGAGCTGGCCAAGGCTCTCGCGGACTACCTCTTCGACGACGAGCGGGCGATGGTCCGCATCGACATGAGCGAGTACGGCGAGCGGCACTCCGTCGCCCGGCTGATCGGCGCGCCCCCCGGCTACGTCGGCTACGAGTCAGGCGGTCAACTGACCGAGGCGGTGCGGCGCCGTCCGTACACGGTCGTGCTGCTCGACGAGGTCGAGAAGGCGCACCCGGACGTGTTCGACGTCCTGCTGCAGGTGCTGGACGACGGGCGGCTGACCGACGGCCAGGGCCGCACGGTCGACTTCCGCAGCTCGATCCTGGTGCTCACGTCGAACCTCGGCTCGTCGTACCTGGTCGACCTGTCGCTGTCGCCCGAGGGGCGGCGCGAGTCGGTCATGGCGGCGGTGCGTAACGCGTTCAAGCCCGAGTTCCTCAACCGGCTCGACGACGTGTTGGTCTTCGAGCCGCTGGGGGTTGAGGCCCTCGAGTCGATCGTCGACCTGCAACTCGACCGGCTGCGCAGCCGCCTGGCCGACCGCCGCCTGACCCTGCAGGTGAGTGACGACGCCCGGCGCTGGCTCGCCGAGCGCGGGTTCGACCCCGTGTACGGCGCCCGGCCGCTGCGGCGCCTGGTGCAGACTGCGGTGGGCGACCAGCTCGCCCGCGAGCTGCTCGGCGGCGAGGTCCGCGACGGTGACGAGGTGAGTGTCGACGTCAACGAGGACGGCACGGCGCTGCGGGTGGGGGCGGCTCCGCCGGTGGGCTGGGCCGTGCAGCCGCGCGGCTAGAGCGGTCTGGAGGAGGCGCACACAAACCCGCCGCCACTTCGAGAGCATCAGCCAGTCCGCCTTTGCCTGACGAGCGTCGAGTGCGAGGGGCGGTAACGCGTCCGTCGAGGTTCTGGGGCTACCGTCTGCGCATGCCTCGTGCCCTCGTCACCGGTGCGACCGCCGGAATCGGCGCCGCGTTCGCCCGCCGACTTACTGCCGACGGGTTCGACCTCGTCGCCGTCGCCCGCGACGAGGTTCGGCTGCAGCAGCTCTCCGACGAGCTCCAACGCCTGTCCGGCCGGCGGGTCGAGGTGCTGGCGGCCGACCTGTCGACCGACGACGGGTGCGAGCGGGTGGAGGCACGGCTGCGCGAGGGGCGCATCGACCTGCTGGTCAACAACGCCGGCTTCGGCACCAACGGTGCTTTGCACGAGATCGACATGGCGCTCGAGGAGTCGATGCTGCGCGTCAACGTGCGGGCGGTGATGCGGTTGTGCGCCGCCGTGCTGCCGAGCATGGTGGCGGCGGGCGCCGGCGGCATCGTCAACGTCTCGTCGTTCGCGGGCTTCGTGCCGTCCGCCGGAGCGGCGACCTACGCGGCGGGCAAGGCGTACGTCACGGCCCTGTCCGAGGGGCTGGCAGTGCAGTACGGCCGATTCGGCATCAAGGTGACGGCGGTCTGCCCCGGCTTCACCCACACCGAGTTCCACGCACGCAGCGGATCGAACATGCAGGGCATTCCCGAGCGGCTGTGGCTCACGCCCGAGCAGGTGGTCGACGCCGCGCTGGCCGACCTGCAACGCGGGAGGCCGGTCAGCATCCCCGGCGGTGTGTACAAGGGCCTGGCGAGCATGACTCGCGTGCTGCCGCGGACGGCGCTGTTGGCTGCCGGGCGCCGGGCGGGCTCGCGTCGCGGCCGCCCGTGACCGCAGGGGCCATGCCGGACCGTGAGGCGTTGCTGCAGCTGATCACCGCCGAGGCCATTGTGCGGGGACGGGTCGTCCTGTCGTCCGGCCGCGAGGCCGACTACTACCTCGACCTGCGCCGGGTCACGCTCTCGGGCCGTGGCGCCCCGCTCGTCGGCCGGGTCATGCTCGAGGCCACCGCCGACCTCGACTATGAGGTGGTCGGCGGGTTGACGATGGGCGCCGATCCCGTGGCGGTCGCCATGCTGCACGCTGCGGCCGGGCAGGGGCGCCCGCTCGACGCCTGCGTCGTGCGCAAGGAGGGCAAGGCGCACGGGCTGCAGCGCCGGATCGAGGGCCCAGACGTGCGCGGGCGGCGCGTCCTTGCCGTCGAGGACACCTCGACGACGGGCGGCTCGGTGCTCGAAGCCGTCAGCGCGCTGAGGGACGCGGGCGCGGACGTCGTCGCGGTCGCGGTCATCGCAGACCGCGCGACGGGCGCCGCCGATCTGGTCGCGGCCGCCGGGCTGCCGTACCGCTTTGTCTACTCGCTCGCCGACCTCGGGCTGTCCGACGGCTGAGGGCGGCGCCGGCCCGACCCGACCGCGTTCACGCCACGGGGCAGCGGCACCCACGCAGTGTCCGCCGGCTCCTGCTCGTAGATCGCCGTCGAGTCAGGACCGCTCGCGTCGAGCATGTCGATGAGCAGTGCCAGCGGGATGTGCTCGTGCAGCGCGTCCATGGATCGGTTGGGGTCAGCCATGGCGTGCTCCCTGATGGTGGATGCGGCAGGACCGTCTCACCGCCCCCCATGTGTCGACCGGTGATCGGCTCGGCTGTACCACCGAGCGGGGGACGCCCATCTGGGGTCGTTCGCACGCGAAAGCAGTTGGGGTGGTAGCAATGGGGGCGCACAGCGCATGCGCACGACCGCGCGGCGACGGATCTGAACACAGCCACCGCGGTGCCGGTGTCACGGATGACGGAGGACGGCATATGGCAGTCGAGGCCCCAGCGTCACCGGAGGTGACAACCGGCGGTTTCGTCTCGCCGCCGATGCTCGAGGTGTCCGCCGAGGCCGCCGAGCTCGGTTTCGACGCCGAGCGGCTGCGGCGGATCGACTCGCACTTCGGCCGCTACATCGACGACGGCCGGCTCGTCGGCTGGCAGGCGCTCGTCAGCCGCCGGGGGGCGGTGGCTCACCTGGCGTCAGCGGGCCAACGTGACCGCGAGGCCGGCCTGCCGGTCGCCCCCGACACCCTCTGGCGCATCTACTCGATGACCAAGCCCATCACGTCGGTCGCGGCGATGATGCTGGTCGAGCAGGGCCTGCTGGACCTGAAGGACCCGGTAAGCGCCTACATCCCGTCGTTCGCGCAGGCCCGGGTGCTGCGCGGTGGGTCGGCCACGACTCCGCTCACCGCCCCTGTCGCCTCCCCAATGCTCGTGTGGCACCTGATGACCCACACGGCCGGGCTCACGTACGGCTTCCACCACGCGGCCCTTGCCGACCGCTTCTACCGCGAAGCCGGTTTCGAGTGGGGTATGCCGCCCGGCCTGGACCTTGCCGCTGTGTGCGACATCTACGCAGGGCTGCCGCTCGCCTTCCAGCCCGGCACTGCCTTCAACTACTCCGTGGCCACGGACGTGCTGGGGCGCATCATCGAGGTCGTCTCCGGCCAGCCGCTCGACACCTTTCTGACCGAGCACATTCTGGCGCCCCTTGGCATGGTCGACACGGCTTTCTTCGTCGAGGACGAGGACGCCGAGCGGCTGGCTGCGCTCTACGTC
>JAABUQ010012167.1_pt1 | contig 10757 bp, 10 predicted proteins | sample 5560001 | NCBI WGS metagenome assembly JAABUQ01 (sample SAMN10711888, study PRJNA513371) | rock metagenome | isolation source: Antarctica rocks | place: Antarctica: Victoria Land, Finger Mt nord | collected 2015-12-18
AACGGGAATTTTGAGAAAACGGTCAAGGAGAACATCAAAACAGAGCGTTTTGTCTCGTCGAATAATCAATTGTGCCTTGTCGCTCAATATTTCGGATCAACTTTACACGAAACCCGCAACCAGTTGTTAGACAAAAGAGAAATTTGTTCTTCATGCCGGAGTCCTAAATCTAGGATTGATTTAGGCTGTTTAATGTCGTAGATTTTGAGTGTGTCTCGCTTGATAACTTTTTGGCTAGCGATAGCAACTTTTTCGACGACCACCCGAAATTCGTAATCCATTACCACAATATTCCACTGGCATCTTACAAGAAAGAGGATACAACAAAAACCTCTATTTCACAATCTATATTTACGCTTCCAAGAACTGGTGGAGTGAGCCGAGCTGCTGATATTATAGAACAGGTTATGTCTACAGGAAAGCCGGTCTATAGACAAGAGTCTTCTCAACGGTGATTGAGTACCCGCTCTACTTTCAACCCCGATCGCTTCCAATCAGCAACGATCGCACGACACCGCCGCGCATCCGGCTCAGCCAACAGTCCTCGGCGGTCTAGCCGATTGAGGACTGAGAGAATACCTAGAGAGGGGACAAAGCAGCAAACCACCAGGTCTTCCAGATTAGAGTGAAACAAAATGATCGCCTCCAGAACGTCATCAAGCTGATCTAAGCTCTTCCCTTGGGGTAAAAACTGCTCTACAACATACCGCGTCCTAGCTTGGACAGCAGGTTGCCAGTCTGGAGTTGGCGGGAAAGCGAGTAGTAAACTGACCTTTTCTGTCACCCGCCCCAAGAACTCAACTGAATTGGGATTGCCACAGTATAACAGATGCCGCCCACTGAGCTGCCACCAGATTCCAGGGGACTCAGGGGTAACTGTTTGGGGTGGCTGTGGGGCTGTGGCGCTGCCAATGACTTCTGCCTGAGTAATTTCAGGGGTAGAAGCCTGTGCTGGAGTCCGAAAGCCAACGATTTCCAAAGGAGAACTCGGTGGCAGGGGTGTCGGTGGTGTTGGTGGGGGTGTTGGTGGGGGTAAAACTACGGGTGTTTGTTCTGGCTCTGGTTCGACTTTTGACTTGGGACTAGCGGTAGATGAGGTGTATTTTTTCTTGATTTCTTTAGCGGTGGTGTAGGTAATAGACTCGCCTGCTTCAGCACGAGCGATCGCTTCTTCACGGGCTGTTTTTGGAGTTGAAGGTGCTGCTAAGATGTAGAGTGCTGAGGGAGCGAAATCCACAAGTTGTGGGATTCGCCCAAACTCTTGGGCCACATTCATAAAGCGTCTGGCTGTTTCATCCGTCCACGCAAATTCAGCTTGCAACCAACCAAGAAATCGCCCATGCCCTAGCTTCTCTTTCACCTCAATTAGCTTCTGCCCAATTTCAACAATTCCCTGAGCCGTCCGCTTCATTAATCCCCGAATTTCCCCAGTTTGTTGTTGAACAAAATGGCGAGATTCGTCATCGAGACTGCTGTAATCAAACTCCTTACGAACTGGCGGGTTATCTGAGTTTGGCACGGGAATCACGCGCTAAGATGTGAAATTGAGATCTCCAATCATAGCGGTTTCCTAGTCCATGTTGTTAAGAAACTGTGTTAGTTATGACAATTTTATGACTTTTTGGGGAAAATGAGGATTGGCAGGAGGTTAAAGTAGATTTGGGAGTTGGTATTTGGGGTACGGCTCCCCAAACAAACAATGAAAATACTGATAAAATAGGCTTTATTTTAGTATTTAGTTGGGGGCAAGGTTTGAGCCAGGACAAACGCATGCAAACTAAATACCCTACCTACTCTGAGATGTGGGACTCGTAAGCATAAATACTAAGCCGGGAAAATCCTTTTCGAGTGGGCTTTCAAGAATCAGATATGTTAAGATGGAAGTTTGGGTTAAGGGCGCGATAATTAGTATAAAATTGATACATTATTAATGTGTTATTGACTACTTCTCCTGACAAAGACTCAACTAGGCGCGCGTCGTTTACTAATAACTAGCTATCACCGCTTCTTTAGACTTTTACGGATACAATTGTACTAGTTCTCTAGTCTAGCGTACTCGATTTTGACTGCCTGAGTCAAGCTGAAGTATCAAGTTCCCCCCCCAAGGCTTAGCAGAACTCCAAAGTTGTAATTTAGTTTGAATTACTCTAGCGTGTGTTAAATAATAATACTCTAAATAGAGGTTTATATCTCTTAAAATAGAATACTAATATTAAGCTTAATTGCGTATAAGAGTAAAATTGTACTTTATGCTGTCCAATAAAAACTAATAATAATTAGAGTAACAGAGAAATGCTAAATCCAGAAACATCGATTTAAAACTGATAGAATTTAGAGAAGGTTAACTGAAAGATAACAAAATATAAAATCAGGATAACTTGCAGCTAAAGCAATTAATTTTAAGAAGCTAAACTACCGGATAATCAGTCTTAAAAAACGTCATTTTAGAGGTGAGCTAGCTATGGTCAGCTTAGAGCTTAATCCAAGCAATTTCCCCGAAAGGGCTGTTGTACTTTGATCCCCACAAGGTAACGATACATGTCGCAAATCGAACACAAGCGATTTTGGGAGGGATCTGCAAGGGACTGATGGATTAAGGATAGATAAATTCTATTCCAAGGATTGAAATTCTTTATGATTAAGATTGATAAGGATTTTCTATTAATCTTTCCGATAGAAAAATCAGATAAATTATCTGATTGTCATATAATTTCGCTATGTTAGAAGACAAGACTTTGTGGAAAAATGTGCCTAGCTAGAGATTCCAGTTTTAGCGGCATGCTCCTGGTTGGCGATTGCCGCAACATCATCTGCTCTTTACGCGAGCGATGATGAAGAAGATTTGAACTGATATGATTAGGGCTAGCGATGGATACGAAGCCAGAACAGCAAGCGGAAATGACAGAGCGGTTAGCACCGATTAGGTTGGTTCCTAACAGGCTGAGACCCAATAAGTTAGCACCGATTAGGCTGGTATCGATTAAGGCTGTGGCTCTTCAAGGTCATCAAGATTGATGCCGCGCGATTGCAATCTAGCAATCAGTTCCTGTCTCTCACGCCGCTCCTGTTCTGCTCGTTGCTCTGCTTGTTCAGTCCGCTGTCGCTCCTGTTCAAGCTGCTGCCGGTCCTGTTCTGCCCGCTGCTCTGCCTGTTCAGTCCGCTGTCGTTCCTGTTCAATCCGCTGCTCTGCCTGCACAAGTTCCTGTGCTGCCCTTTCATCTGGTGAGGGCAACTTGTTTCTCTCAGAGTCATACCAGTACAACCACTCTCGGCTCCAACCTTCATAAGTGCCTCTCCCCCGTCCAATTCCCAGTCCAATTTCCGGCAACCACACCGGCTCACCCACCTGGCGGACATACTGACCCTCAATCAAGCGATAGACCTCAAACGGCTCATGCTTATCCCGCTTCCAATGGTCTGGGTTGTAGACTACGTAGTACAGCACTCCGATCTGGGCATATTTGGTTTGTTTGTCGCCATATTCCTGACCAGGGGTTTCGGAGACTATCTCAATAACTAGCAGCGGTGCAACATAGTTCTCTTCCCAAAGGACATACGAAGGTCGCCCTCGTTCACGCTTACGTCGCACGACTCCAAGGCTGAGAAAACCATCTGGGACAATACATGTATTAGGGGGTTGGTAGTACACTCCCATGTTGACCCCAAAAAACCAATCCTGGCGCTCTGCCCAGAGCCGAGACAAAATCGCTCGGAGTAAAACGGCGACTGGGATTTGCAGTTCATTATCCACAGGAGTATCGTCTGAGTCGGGGAGTTCCTCAGCAGAGGGGAGATATTGTAGTGGGTTGTACTGGACCATAACGCCACTCCCAGAGATGGACTGACTGAATTTTAACAGTTTCGCGGAATTCCCCACCGTTATTTGCTGCCTGGTATGGTTGGAGTTCCCCTCGCTATATCCCCCTTGGGGATGATCTTTGCTAGACTCGACTCTGATTTCATAAGCGGAAGATGTAGTTACGTGGCTTTGGTCAGGACTGGCAGTACTGGTGAAGCCCAATCAAATACCGGACCTCTAGAAATTCAACTTTTACCACTTAGGGAACCACCTTGTGTGAAGAGTTCCCCTCTGCTTCTTTAGTCCTAGTTAAGTCCTAGTCAGACCACTGATACCAATTCAACACCACTCTCTGACGCTAAGTTTTTTAGTTGAACCATTGAAAGCTGGCAGTCGAACTCAACTCAGTTCTAAAATTTCTCCTGATGCCGATGATGCAACCAATGATTGAAACGTTTGCTCAATACCTTGAGTTGCCGCCCACTGAGTTAGAAGGGCTACTCAAGTTGGGGTTAACAGACTTCCTCAACTCGCAACAGCTCAAGCAAAAGCTGGGGAACCTGGATGTGGCGCTACTCCAACAGACTCTACCTACAGCTAAGACGGTGTTGGCAGAGCAGTTGCCAACCTTTTATGACTGGTTACATAACGAGTTAAAGGTGCAGCGCATTCCCGATAGTCCAGACCATGCAACCAGCTGGGTTGTCGGCTTCCTCAACCACCAGGAAAGTCTGAGCCACCTAGTGGAGTTACACCGCTCAGTGCCCCGACCAGCCTTGGAAAGTTCGATTCCGCGAATGCTAGCAATGTTTGAGGGTGTAGAAGAGCCTCAAACGCGACAGGAATGGCAGCAGGCTCTCGCCACTTTGTGTTTGGTATTAGTTGTTGGGGCGCGTGCAACCGAGGGGTCGAGTTGAGCAGAGTAGTCTTGACAACCGAACTAACTTATACCACAGTCAACTACTAGTCCGTCTAGTGGACAGTGAAAGGGTGCCAGAAGTTGATTTGAGGACGCTGGGCCTGTTCTAAAAACATCCACAGGCACTCAATTCTCTCATAGCCCCAGTCGTTAACCAGGAGTAGCTATGCCGCAAGTCTTAGGCTCTCTCCCATGTGAATACATTGGTCGGATCCTTTGCCACTACATCAATGCCACTAGTCAAATTCAGATAGCCCGCATTACTAATATTCCCAACTGGTACTTTGAACGGGTGGTGTTTCCCGGACAGCGTCTGTTGTTTGAAGCGCTGCCGCTAGCTCGACTAGAAATCCATACAGCTCAGCTTCCCAGCGCCATTCTTGCCGATCGGATTTCCTGCTTGCGACTACAGGTGATAGAAGAAGGACATTGGCCAACGGAGATGACGGTTAACCTCAGGCTTGAACCCGAAATCTAACCAGCTTATGGCTGACCCTGCTACTACAAGTTTCCACAAAGAATGAGCTGCCGCTTGTGCTGTAATAATCTTCCCTCGGACTTAAATTGCTGAAGTAGCCGGGTTACCGATGCCCGTGTCGTAGCGATCGCTTCGGCTATTTCCTGCTGGGTCAACGGTAAGTTAATCAGGCGTCCCTGGTCAACGTCACGACCAAATCTGTCACTTAGCCAGACTAAGAATTGCCACAGCCGTAGCGAAGTGGGATTTAGGTGAACGAGACTGAGGAGTTTTTCGGTTTGTTGAATATGGCAAACAATTGCATCTACCGATTGAGACCAAAGAGCTGGCGGCAAGGGGCTAAGCTCGGCACTGGTTAAGCACTGAATTTCATAGGGCTGGAGCTGACGTCAGGGGGTAGCCCACGATATCCCCCGGCCCCCAGTAGCCCAAAGTGATGGCCGTGCCTTCTTCACTCCAGGTCAAGGTGCGGACAGCCCCGTGCTGAATCAGCCACAAGACATCTGAGCGTGGCGGAATTTTGTCACGGCGGTTAAAGAGTTGCTGGGTTACCACAGAGGAAAGACTTTACGAATTGTTAGACTGTAAGTTAGGATACAGACGTTTAGCGCTTTTTCAGATTCGCTTTAAAATTTTTATCAATGGGGCAGAATCCTGAAGGTGCGTTTTATACCCTATACAAGGGGAGTAACACTATGAAACGTTTAATATTTGGCGGATTTTCAGTTCTGCTAGTATTTGCAACCACAACATCGGTTTGGGCAGCTGGCAAAAGGGAGGCGTGGAACAAAGATGTTAAAGATCAAGATCAGAGCCTCCTGGCCCCAGAACAACCGGCTCAACTTAGAACTGTGGAGCAACAGGATGGATACGGACTGACCATCATGTCAGCATTAAATCTTTCTTCAGCCCAAAAGGCACAACTACAGCAAATCAATCCGGTATCTCCCGAGCAGCTCGAATCGATTCTGACGCCAGGGCAACACCAGATGTGGTTGCAGATGCGCCGAGCTAATTTTGGTGGTCGTTAACTATCGGTGTTGCTTTTCTCTGTTTGCGCTCAATCAAGGGCTTGTATCCGTTTTTCTATATTTCATTTTGACTTTTGACTTTTGACTTGTTGATGGCTGGTGGGTTCACTGTCTCTGACAATGGAGTGTTAGGCGTTTATGCCCCAGGAGACAATGAGCTACCACCAGGAGTGGCCTGAGCCAATAATTGTCGGCTTGCTGGGGAATAATTGACCTTTTTTGAATTCAAAATTCAAAATTCAAAATTCAAAATGAATCAGAAAGAAATTTTTGAATTAGTCAATTCCGAGTACAGGCTCCCACTGAATTTTATTCAGTGGTCTTCAATCAGTGGCGGGTTCAAGCCCCCACTGATTGTTTTTAGTTTTGAATTGATAATTTTGAATTTTGAATTGTCTTGACTACCATGAGCTTGATAGCTGAGTTGTCTCTTCAAGATATTCGGGCTGGGATGAGACTGTGCCTATGCTAGGAGACCGAGTAGAACACTAGCTCCCACCCAGGGTAAGCGCATCTAATTTTTGTTGACAAGCAAGCCTGTCTATGCATTAAATTAGTCATTACCTCCAAATGCTTCTAAATCAATGCTTCCAGCAATTGGCTTTTCCCTATAATACGAGAGCCTTTGTTTAAGTTAAGTTAACTCTTATTGATAAGAATCTCAATAAGCAGATTATTGCATCTTCTTTACAAAGGTTGAATGTCTTGCGGGAAGGACAGCTCAGACAGACCTGGATTTGTCAAGAGGTTTTAAGATGCGGTTGCCCTGAGCTCCCACCGCTCCTGCACAGCTAGCTAGCAGTTTGAGCGAAAGTGGACAATTTTGAGCTTTCATCTAAAACCTCCTCACTGGAATGCTGAGACCCTTGTGAGCTTCTAGATCCATTGTGGAATTTTGTTAGTTGCTTGATAGCAATCTCGACTCAGCTCAGCTATAGAAATGCAGTATACAGCAAAAATGTTATAGATTATACAGAAGCAATTTGGCTGCACTTCCTGGGCTTCAGTCTTGCTCAGCCCACAGTTAAGCTTTCCCTATTTTTGCTAAAACCATCTTATATATGGAAGCTATTGTAATTTTCCGAGTTGATCTCTAGAGTGATTTCCAGAAGGAACAAACAGGCAGGGGGTGAGGACTATGCCGAAACTTATCAGTTTATTGCTGAATTTTGAATTATACTACCAAGGCAATGGTTCGCAGCGCTGAGAGAAAGAGCCTGAAACCTTTACACGATTGAGAGTTGAAGCAACTTCATGTCCATAAATCAAGCGGATTCTGGGACAGTCATAGCCCAGAGTCCTTCTGGGGACAGTTGGCAATTACTGTCTTACACTTCTCCCATCCTGCCTATTCATGCGGCTTTATTGCATACGGGCAAAGTATTTTTCTTTTGTGGTTCGGGCAACGATCCCAGCCGGTTAAACTCCCCCTACAACAGTGTGGTCTGGGATGTAAATAACGGGACCTTTGACAGTCAAGCACCCCCAATGAGTACTTCAGGGTTACCGATTGACTTGTTTTGCGCTGGTCAATCATTCCGCTCTGAGGGCCTGCTAATGATTGCGGGTGGCACTAAGCAATACGACCCATTTTATGGCTTGCCGACTGCTTTTTTCTTCGATCCGAGTAGCGAGCAATTGACACAGCAGGCAGCGATGAATAGTGGTCGCTGGTACGCAACATTATTAACGCTGGGTGGGGGTCGGATCTTTGCTTTGTCGGGTTTGGATAGCAATGGTAACCTGAACACCCAGCCAGAAATTTATTCAGCTCAGTTTGGCCCAGGGTGGAGGGCGTTTCCACCAACGACGAGTGCTTTCCCGCAATACGCCCACATTTTTCTCATGAGTACTGGTCAAATTTTCTATTCAGGAGCGTGCATGGGTGGCAACAATGGAGTGTCCCCAAGCCTATTGACCTTGCCTAGTATTGACCCATCCACCCAAGCGGTTGCGGAAACACCAGTACCTGGGTTGCAAGCTTCAGACTTCTGTAATCAAGCCGCCAGTGTACTGCTACCACCAGCCCAAAACCAGCAGGTAATGATTTGTGGCGGTGGTAATGGTTCTGGCACGGCAACCAACCGGGTTAACATTGTGGATCTAACAGCTAGTCAACCAAGTTACACAACAGCAGCGTCTCTTAACTCCGCCCGCATGCATCACAACGCCGTTCTGTTACCGGACCGCAGTGTGTTTGTTTGTAATGGTAGTCAAGCAAATGAGGACACAACTCAAGGAAATTTGCCAGCAGAACTCTACAATCCAGCGACGAATACCTGGACAGTAGCAGCGACACCAAATGTGACTGACCGTGTATATCACTCAGTGGCGTTGTTGCTGCCAGATGGCAGAGTGATCACAGGTGGAGGGAACCCGCAGCGGACGGTTGATGAACTGCGCTTGGAAATTTATAGTCCGGCATACATGACACAAACACGCCCAGTGATTCAGCAAGCTCCCCAAACCACAACCTATGGTCAGACATTCACGATTCAGACACCCCAAGCCGGGAACATCAAATGGGTGCATTTGATTAAACCAATGGCGACCACTCACACCTACGATACAGAGCAAAGGCTAGTGGACTTGCCGATCGCCTCGAGCACGAGCAATTCTCTGACGGTCACGGTACCGAACAACAATAACCTGGCACCAGTTGGTTGGTATATGCTATTTATCACTGACAACAGCGGGGTGCCGTCAGTGGCAACCTGGATTCAAATCCCCCAATAAACCAGTCACTTAAATTTTAGCCAAAAATGAAACTGAAGCTAACACGCCGCCAGTTTGGTCAACTGTCGTTTGCAGGCACTGTAGGAGCTGGGCTGAGTTACCTGGCAGAGCGGGTTGTGGCACAAACGCCGGAAGTCTGGCTTTATGGTGTGCGCACTGGCGCTCTAGTTACCCCGGACAACACAACCGTCTCTACGGTAGACGGCAATGCCGTCCACAATCCCACCACGTCCCTGACTCTGGTCAGCATCCCTTTATCACTAGTCGAAAAGTCCTCGAATGTAGCGACGACTAATCTCCAGACTCTACCGAACTTCCAGTTCCTGGAGGATGGAACCACACCAGTCGTGAATCCTAACGAGGGAATTAACGATTTTACTTACTTAAGCGATGGCACACCCGTAGTTGCCGTTACTCCTACTATTGGCAGTGAGAACGAGACAGCTGCCACTCGCCTGATATTTTTGCACAAGTCTCCAACAGCTGTGACCGTCTCAGGACTCAAGCAGCAGGAACAGCTTGCGAGTCTAGTGGCCACCAATGATGGTGGACTCCTCGGTCTAGTCCTGAATAAGAACGGTACACCGCCCACTAAGTTAGTGGATATTGATGTCCAGACAGGCAATCTAACTACTAATACCAAGGTCAAACTGCCTAGTGACCAGCGGTTTGGTACTCTGGCTCACTGCCCGGATGGGACATTCTATGCGGCTACGGTTACGAACAATGGCACAACCAATCTAGTGAAGCTGGACCTGGCACAACAAGAGCTGACGACTTTGGTGCAATTGACTTTAAACGGTAACGCTTGGAACAATGGTTTTGTGGAAAGCCTGGTTTGCGCTCCAGGGGGCCAAATCTGGGCTTTGGGTGCTCTCAGGTATGAGACACCACATTACCTACACTTAGTAGATCCGGTGAAGGGAGACATGACTCGGTTAGCACCTTTCAACGTTTCCAAAATTGCGATTTCGCCAGTTTAGGGAGGCTGGGCATTGTCAACTTGAGCCTGTTCGTATAGCAAAGCCAAAAATATTCTGCTAGAATTTGCTATACGAACAAGTGAAAGTAGTTCTGCGTCTGCCAAGTCAAGGTAACTGCTGCAATTGCTTCTGAAGATAGTGTTGTAGGAGGTTGGTCATGACTGACAAGCAAGACTTTCTTTATCCTCGCGCCCGCTACTACGGGCAGGTGCAGCCCCAGAATCTGGTGTTCAATGCGAATTTGCAGGAGTTTGGGCAGCGCATTAGCTATATTGCGAACTTGGAAACCGGAGGCAAACTCCCTACAGAAGAAGCCTACAAACAAATTCAAGCCTTGTGGAAACAGCTCAAGAGAAGCAAAAAACAGTTAGGGATTGGCCAACAGCCAGTTCAAGATCAGGAGTAAGGTAGCATCTTGATTGTGAAGCAGTTAGGACAAATAGAAGCAGAAAAACGGGATTGGGAAATCAAACCGGGTGATATTGTTCGCCTCTTACAGCCCTTCAGACCGGAGCGATACGGTTCTCAGGAGTACGCTTTCGCAATTGTGGCTGGGGTGTCAGAGATAACTCCAAAAGAAGCTGGAAGTATCAATCTAGTTCAGACGTTGAAGAAACAGCACAAGAGCAGTCAGGATTGGATGAGGTGATCGTCTATCTCTATGAGCCAGATAGTTCAAGCACCTATGTCGATCGATGTGGTGCCCAGGCTTTATTCAGTTTTGACTTGAACGAAGTGGAGCTAAACAAAGCAATTCAGGCACCCAAGCTGCCTGGCATTACCCAAATCCCTCTGGGATCGTAGAAATCGC
>JAABUQ010012168.1_pt1 | contig 10757 bp, 13 predicted proteins | sample 5560001 | NCBI WGS metagenome assembly JAABUQ01 (sample SAMN10711888, study PRJNA513371) | rock metagenome | isolation source: Antarctica rocks | place: Antarctica: Victoria Land, Finger Mt nord | collected 2015-12-18
AGTACTCCTGATGTTTACCTTTTTTCCGCTGTGCAATTCGTTTGTTGTATAGCTGATTCATGGATGAGCGCTTGTTTTGAATCAACTAGAAACGAGTTGCCTAACGTATCCACGCAAGCCATCAGATTAGAAGCAGTTCCCAAGTCAATCCCTACTGCCTCGCCTACATTCAGATTGTGTACCAATGCCTCCACCTCATAACTGGCTTCCAGATAGAAAGCACCATTTTTGGGCAGAATCGTAAATTCTTTCACCTTTGAGTAATCAAGGTTTTTAGGCATTGGTAGATCAAAAGATCTGATACCAAACCAACGGTTGACTTGATTCCCCCCAATCGAAAGTTAATGTTTTCCCATCTTCTGAGAGTTTTGGGCGCTGCGCTCCTGTATTGGGATATGCCACCTTAAACAAACCACCGGAGGGACGGTATTTAGGCGGTCTAGGACGAAAGTCAAGTTCACCTTTGACAAACTTGTTTTTGAGTTCCTTGAAAGACTTAAAGGCTTCAGAAACGCTCAAAAGTGTTTGCTGTGCAGGGGTTGATGGTAAAGCTCTCGCGTGAATGTTTTTCCCGCACTCGTAGATCACATCAAATTTAGAAACAATGCGTTCTGTTTTGAAGAAAATCTGTCTAGCCCAATAAGTGCCACAGTTGTACAGACTATTCGACTGTTCACATAAATAGGTGATTATCGCTTTCGTCTCGCTATTAACAGAGAGTAAGTTCTGCTGAACACCTCTCAGCCCTTTGTCTTGCTTAGATTGTTTAGCCATGTTCGACCTTCATGGTAGTATCACTTACTTTCACATTGTAAATTATTATACCTTTACAGTCAAGTCTAAATTAGGCTTAAGATAAGAAAGACCAAGGCGGTTAAAACCGCTCGAGTCCTTGCCTCTCAGGTCTAAATACACTGAGTTTCCCGCTTCCCGCCTTGCCAGATGAAAACGGTGCGATCGCCCGTACTGAATCAAACTAACTCTACTACCAACAATTTCGAGGCTAGCGATGTAGACAAAGGTAATCTAGCCAAGCAAATTGAACAGCAGCAGCGCAATGCAACATATAGCCTAGACGCTCCTGCTATAGTGGTGAACTGTTGCCGGTTGATTCTTGAATTTTCTGACGGAACGCTTCTTCCATAATTTTGATGCTTTCCTCATCTAGGGGAGCGGGATACCATTTAGTATCTGGCGATCTTTGCTGCTCAAGCTTGTCAAAGAAAACGTCCCACGCCTCATCGTCGGTTCGATGTTCTTTGCAGTAAGCAAGTACTTCCTTGCGAGTCATTTTATTAAAATTCGGTTTTGTCATTATATAAATCTCCAGAATCCGCTTTCAGGAATTTCTATCTCAAATTCATCAGTTTTGGCTTCAACCCCAGCTTGAATGTACACAATTCGCCTAGTTTTATCATATCGAAACACATAGATAGCCCGAAAGCTATTAGAAATCATTTGGCATACCCGCACGCACGAAAAGGCTTGCTCTACCCTTAGCACTACGGTCTTCCTTTTGCATTTTAATGTGATTAATTATACCACTATTTTGCTAAACGTTTGTTGATTCTAGTATTTCCATCACTTTGCCCACCCATGCCGGTGCTTTCTTACCATTCTGAGCCGGAATTTCATCAAACATTCGCTGCAACTCATCCTTCCGCAGGAAGGGGAGAGCATCTTGTGCCCACTGAAGGGCATCTTGAGGCGACCTCCACGCCCTCCAAACCTCGTCTTGAGGTTCGGGATCTACTAGCGGTAGTGGTGCAGACACGCGAGATTGGGGTGCAGCAGGAGGAGCTACAGTACTGACTTTTGTCGGTGCCGCATTGGGGGGCTTATTTACAGATGAATACAAACCATCCTCCTTCTTTCTAGTTGCTGCTGGCAGTCCAGCCTCAACCCACTGGTTTTCTTGAGCAAATTTGACACCCCGTCCATCGCCCTGGCTCTGTAATTGCTTAGCCACGAACTTTTGATCATCAAGATAGGCTGCGATACCGAATTGCTCAGCACTCCCGGCGACAGGGTGAAGTCGCTTTGTTGGAAACCACAGCATTACTATCACCGCTACTAGCGAACCGGGATATCCTCGTATAGTTTTGGTGCAGACTGATAATGGTGAAGTTCCGTGGTGGAAAGCTCTGGGTATTGTATAATAAATAACAATGTTAAGTTGTCACCAAGTCATGAATAACGGGTTTGACCGCTTAAGTGCAATCGAAAGGCTCCAGGAGATTAATCAGCAGCAGATTAACTCTAATTCTCAGGCGATCGCTGCCAATAGTACCTCTGTTGCCGAGCTGCGTGGTTCTATCAACACTTTAGCTGAAGCTGCTGCTAGGACTCTGCGCTCGGTTGAGATTATGAGGGAGACACAGGAACAGGATAGAGAAAGATTCGAGCAACACCAGCGGGAGTTCCAACAAACGATAGAAAGAATTGATCGGGCGTTAGATTATCTGATTCGTCGTGATATTGATAGGGGCCAGAATTAAGGGGTAGGTTCTCCAGGAGTCTTTAGTTTTTATAAGTTTATATCATACGCTTGAGTAAAGCATTAACTACTAGTTTCAGTTTAACCCCCCGGCGACAGGGTGAAGTCGCTTTGTTGGAAACCCCGTCTTGTCCTTACCGCCCAGTTGGTACTGAAAAAGACTCCCGCGACAGGTGCAGTCGCTTTGTTGAAAATGCCAAATACTTAAGAATTGTTTTACTGACGCATTGCTGGCGAGAAAAATTTTATGAACCCAAAATTAGAACCGGCATTAAAGCTATACGATACAGACTTTGCCCTCTGGATAGAGCAAACCGCTCAATTGATGCGCGATCACGCTTTCGATCAGGTGGACTGGGAGAATGTCATTGAGGAGATTGAGAGTTTGGGCAGGAGTGACAAGCGAGCATTAAGAAGTCAGGTTACGCGGGTAATCATGCACCTGCTCAAGTGGGACTATCAGCCTGAATGTAGAAGCAATAGCTGGCGAGGGAGTATTGTCGAAGGGCATACCCAGATTGAAGAACTGCTCCAAGACTCCCCCAGCCTTAAGCCCTACTTAGCGCAAGTTTTGGCTAAGTGCTATGGGAATGCAGTTGAACAGGCTGGTGCCGAAACTGGGTTACCGATAAATACTTTTCCAGTTGAGTGTCCTTACACGATTGACGAGGTTTTGAGAATAAATGATGCGTTACGCAATTTTGAGTGAAAAAGGGAAAACCAGTAATGGGGCTAGTCAACGAGGCAATCCCTCACTCAGGATGAACTGGAATATTTTTTAGTGCAATTGCGCTCGCTTTAGCTAAGCTCAAATCAAAAGGAAAATAGTTTTAAAATGTGATAGAACCAACACCAGGGCAATTGCTTGCTTTGTTTCAGGACTTAGTCTTTCTAACCAGCGTCTACACCAGCATTCATTTGGTACGAATTGATGAGCGGAGTGGTAACGTGGTGATTTTAGCGGGCGAAACCATTGAAGTAGAAATATATCTTGATGGTAGGAGGGTAATTCGATGACAAGTTTTTCTACAATGACTGATGAAGAACTCCGAGCTTATGTTCTTGCCCATCGACAGGACACAGTAGCTTTCCATGCTTACGTAGACCGGATGCAGCAACGTCCTGTGATCGCCGTTATTGAGCCAGATGAATGGAGTGAGGAACGAATGCGCCAGGTTCTGGATGAAGTTGAACGACGAAAACAAAAGTGAGTATGCTCCTAACACCCTAGCTCGACGGCAGGGTGTTTTTTTGGGCAATTGCGAACTCTTCATGCAAAATTCCGTAATTTCCCAGAGGCTCTTTATGGATTCCAGGGATCTGCATGAGAAATACACGCCTCTAATCCTTACTAGATAAGGGTTTCAGCCTTATGGATAAGCACAGAACCTCTAATCCTTAACTGGTAAGGATTCTAGCTCTCCTTGATAGAGCCAGATCCCCGGAATCTATAAAGAGCCTTAATGGAGATGGGCAGATCAGCGATGCCGATAGATTCCTGGGTCAGCCAACGTCTCTAATTAGTGATGCTCATAATGCGGGTTTACTACTCCATCCCTACACCTTCCGCAGCGATCCATATTTTCTGTCGCCTGACTACCAGGGTCAACCGCTTCATGAGTACGAGCAGTTCATTCAGCTGGGGGTAGATGGCTATTTTTCTGACTTCGCCAATGATGGATATGCTGCGAAGCAAAAAGCAATACAGGACTTACGGAAGCGTCATAAAATCAGGATTGATTAGTTCACTCGGCTATCCTTGCCTTCCAGAGCTTGTTTTAGGCCATTGACGGCGCACACGAAAGAGGAGTGTACGAACGTCTGGGGGAAGTTGCCCAGCATTTGTTCCCCGCTGTCCACACCGGCTTCTTCCGCGAAAAAGCCTAAATCGTTCTGGTAGCGCAGGGTAGTTTCGATAATGCGGCGAGACTTTTCCAGGTTGCCGGCCACGGCGTAGTAGTGCGCCATCCAGCAGGTGCTGGTCAAAAAAGCGCCTTCCTGATGCGAGTCGAACTCTTCTAAGCGGCGCCAGTACAGATTCTCCCGGCACCAGTGTTGCTCGATTTCGTGGATGGTGGCCAGCATCTCCGGGCTGTCGGGCTCACAGTACGTCCAGAGCGGAAACAGCGCGGCGGTGATGTCGACCTCCTGCGAGCCAGCATAGGCCGCAAATGCCCCACTGCGCGTCATGCAATGCTGGCTGATGTACCGCCGAATGTCGGCGGCCGCTTGCTGCCAGCGCTGGGCCTGCTCGGGGCTGTCGGCGTACTCGGTCATGAACTCCAGTCCCCGGGCCACAAACACTTTGGAGGAGGTGTAGGGCTTGGTAGCTTTTTCTTCCCAGATGCCGTTGTCGTCGCTCTGCCAGTTTTGGGCTAGAAAATCGGCTATCTGTACTACGGTTTCCCACTGCTCTTTCTCGCCGAAGCGGTCGTACAAGAGCTTTGCGGCCAGGAGTACGTTAGCGTCGGCATCGAGCTGCAGTTGCTTGTGCGCGGTGTTGCCGATCTGCACTGGTCGGCTATTTTGGTAACCGGCCAGGTCCAGCTTCTCGGCGCTGGTGATGAGCGTTTTGTCGACGGCGTAGAACGGCGAAAGCTGCTCCTGCTGGTTCTCGCGCAAGGCTTCGGCAATGAAGGAGAGGAAGTTCTGCTCGTTTTTGCCTACTGTATCGAGCTGCACCAGCGCACTGACAATCAGGCTGATGTCGCGCATCCACACGAACCGGTAGTCGTAGTTGCGCTTGCCCCCAAGTACTTCCGGCAACGACGTAGTGGCCGCCGCCACGATGCCGCCCGTAGCCTGATATGTAAGCTGCTGCACGGCCCGGATAGAGTCGTTCACCTGCTTTTCGTAGGGGCCCTCGTAGTGGAGTAAGTCGGCCACCTCGCGCCAAGCGCGGGCGGTGTGGTCGAGTGAAGTTTTAAGGCGGGGCACGGTAAGCGACTGCGCGGTTGCTTCGTTATCGGTGAGCACGGCCCAGCCAACGGCACCCTCGGGCACGGTAAACTGCAGCCCATCCGCTACCGGCTGTAGCGGATGCGAGGCTTTCAGCCACAGCTGCAGCGCCGGAAAATAGGCCGTTGTGCCTTCCGGCGATACCTCGACCGTAGTGGTGCGCAGCCCGTAATATGGCTTGAGCCGAACTGTGTTAGTGACGGGTGCGGGCGCAGCCGAGAAGTAGCGACACAGGCCGGTAAAATCCTCCTCCAGAGGCATCCAGTCGGTGATGCGGAAGGAGCGGCCGGCGACGGTGTAGTGGGAAGTCAGGATGCTGCTGCGCCCGGTGTAGGCGCGGCTAATAAACTGCTGGTCTTTGGCCTCCACGGCCCAATAGCCTCCCTGCTCTTCGTCGAGGAGTAGGGAAAAGACGGCGCTGCTGTCGAAGCGCTGTGGACAGTACCAGCACAAAGTACCCTGCTGATCCAGCAGAGCACACGTGCGACGGTCGCTGACGACGGCCAGCTCCTGAATGCGCGGTTGCCTCATCACTGGACTCTACGGAAGTGGGTTTCCGCCGGTTACTCCATACACCTCGCCGGTTACATAACTGGATTCCTGCGAAGCCAAAACTACATAGATGGGAGCGAGCTCGGCAGGCTGAGCCGGTCGCCCCAGAGGCATTTTCGCTCCGAACTCTGGAATCTTCTCAGGCGGCTGACCGCCGCTAGACTGTAGAGGTGTCCAGACGGGTCCCGGAGCTACAGCATTGACGCGGATGCCTTTAGATGCAACCTGCTTGGCAAGCGACTTCGTGAAAGCAACAATGGCAGCCTTCGTGGGAGCGTAATCGAGCAAAGTCGGTGAGGGCTCATACGCCTGAATGGATGCCGTGTTGATAATTGTGGCTCCGGGAGGCAGATGGGGCAGCGCTGCTTTGCAGATCCAGAACAGAGCGTAGACGTTCGTCTTGAATGTTTGGTCAAAATGCTCCGTCGTCAGATCCTCAATGCTTTCCTGAGCTTGCTGCTTGCCTGCGTTGTTCACAACGATATCAAGTCCGCCGAGAGCAAGGCGTCCTTTCTCCACCAATGTCTGGCAAAAGCTTTCCTCACTGATATCGCCCGGTATCGGCACAGCCTTCTGTCCCGCTGCCTCGATCAGTGCAACTACTTCTTGGGCATCTTTTTCTTCACTCGCTAAGTAGTTTAGAACGATATCTGCCCCTTCACGTGCGAACGCTATGGCCGTTGCGCGCGCCCGATACCGGAGTCGGCTCCTGTGATCAGCGCTTTTCGTCCAGCTAAACGTCCAAAGCCTTTGTAACTTTCCTCGCCGTGATCCGGTTTTGGCGACATGTCCTGCGCTAATCCGGGCGGCGATTGAGGCTGCTTTGAAAACTTCGGTTGCGGATATTGCTTTACCGGATCTTGCATTGCATATTGGTTCTTTGTCGTGTCTGCGTTTTTCATAGATCACCTGTTAGAGAAATTTTGGCACTACAGCTGTAGATAATTTTAGGGAGCTTGGGAACGTTTAATCTATAACTTTAGTGCGATTTACAGGGCATTCCGCAGCCTTTAGAGGGAGCAATTTCTCTTCCTGGCGAAATTGCTGAAAGCTAAATATAGCAATTGGTTGCAGGCGATGTGACAAATAATTACACGGATCTTGGCTCAGTCTCTAATTGATTCGCAGTCCTGATAAAGTTTTCTATAGTTTAATTTCAGTAGAGGAAATACTTGGCATGGCAACCCAGTCAGAAGACTTCACTATCGGTGTTGAAGAAGAATATTTGATTGTCGACCCTGAAACTCGCGGGCTTCATTCGCGTGCAGAGCACATTCTACCAATAGCAGAGAAAGCTCTTGGCAAAGACGTGCAGCTGGAAGCTCAACTCTCGCAAATCGAGATCGGGACACCCATTTGTCGGACGCTCGCGGACGTGCGTGCAGAGCTTGTACGCATGCGGCGTGAAGTGATTGCCGCCGCCGCAAAAGACGGTAACCAAATTGCCGCCGCTGGAACGCACCCGTTCTCTCACTGGCAAGAGCAGCAGCTCACGCCCAAAGAACGTTATCAGGGGCTGATGCGAGATTATCAACAACTCACGCGTGAATTCATTATCTGTGGATGTCATGTGCATGTTGGCCTTAGCGATCGCGAAGCTGCGGTCCAGGTAATGAATCGCGCCCGGGTATGGCTAGCACCCTTACTGGCTTTGGCAGCAAACTCTCCCTTCTGGCTAAGCACAGACACAGGCTATGCAAGTTATCGCACGGAGATTTGGGGCAGATGGCCTTTAGCTGGCGTGCCGTTCATTTTCGAGTCCCATGCCGATTACAAAGCACTCGTAAACGCGCTGGTTGAGACTGGAAGTGTAGAAGAGGAGACAAAGATTTACTGGGACATGCGTCTTTCAGCGCGCTTTGAGACATTAGAGTTTCGCGTTACCGATGTGTGCATGACGGTGGATGAGGCCGTGATGGTTGCTGGACTCGTGCGCGCGTTAGTACAGACTTGTCACGAGCAAGCAATGCGTGATAAACCTTTCGTAGCCGCACGCCCCGAACTCCTGCGTGCGGCTCAGTGGCGCGCCGCACGCTATGGCTTGGACACAGAGTTGATGGACATTGGCGCTCTTACTGCCGTCCCTGCGCGTGAAATGGTTGAGAAGTTTCTCGCCTTCGTGCGCCCCTCGCTAGAAAATTCTGGAGAGTGGGACGAAATCTTTTCGCTTGTGCATGAAACAATACAGCGCGGCACAGGTGCAACACGGCAGCGCGAAGCTTATAAACGCGCAGGACGATTGGAGGATGTCGTTGATTTCATCGTTGAGGAAACGCAGAAAGGAACAGCCTAAAGACCACTTAACTACTGTCTCTGCTGATTTTTGTATCTCCACTGTTGCTGAGAGTGCCTAGTCCTAATGCGCCCGTTGTAGCTCGTAGAATTGAAAAAAAGTATCCTAAGTGCCAGCAATGACCAACAAAAACAAACCCAAACCCCTATGAAGCCATTCTTGGGGTAACTCTCCACTGCCCAACGTATGGAAGTCAAAATCAGGATTGAGGCAGCAAGCAATATCGAACTAAACGCCATGTTTGCGTCCAGTAAGTGCGTGAAGCGTCACTGAGCAGACACTAATCTTCGAGATTTGATGCATGGCTTCCTCACAAGAGCTTTAGGCTGTCACTTTGTCGTCACTGAAGAGCTAAGCGCTTAAATCCCCGGTTATGACAAAGCTTTATCCCGGCAGCGTTCTCAAACTAACTGCTCCTGTTTCAAGTTAGCATCTGTTAAACGAGGGAACTAAATGCTAGAGCAATCTGTATATGTCAATACAAACTATAGCACACCATACGCGAGTGATGAACAACAGTACTCTCAGCAAAGGATTGCCAAGACTTCAAGTTCTCCAAAGAGAAATTATTAGTCCGCCTCCGATAATCAAAACTCCACCAACAATGATGGAGACACTGGGTTTTTGACCGAAGGCAAAGTAGTTAATAAGTTGGGCAACAAGGAAGAACATTGCAACATAAACGCCGAGCAGACGCCCAAAATCCCAACGAGGTAGGTTAACGACGACGCCATAACTAAACAAGACAACGCCACCCAAGAGCAAAAACTCAGCACGTCTCACCAGCAGGTTGCTGTGTAAGCCCGTTCGTACTAGGGCATCACCACCTGCTTCCAGTACAGCGGCAACAAACAAAAGCAACAGATAAAATCCACTACTCAATCAGTAACCTTCCTTCTCAGTCATTTGTGTTTACAGTCACTATAGCGTGTAGCACAAATTTTCCAAATAGAAAAAACTCTCGTTCTCGGATACCCCACGTGTATCGGCGGTAATTTTTGCCAATTCTTTATACAATTCTTCATCATCTCTCCACCACATCTCTAAATACAGAAGCCAACATAAAAGAGTCACTCCACCAAACTATACAATAAGAGCCGTTTCAATTATTTTGGAAATTAAAACTATGCTGAGCAACTATGCATTGTTTAGTCTTTTCATCGGACTAGTCTTAATTCTTCTGGTTAGCCTGGTCAATATGCTGCTTAGGATCAGTCGAGTGGCGGAGGAGGAAAGAGAGAGGTGGTAATTTGATAGATTACTGATAGAAACTACCTTCCTGCTATTTAGGAATGCAATGCTTCGCTTAATCATCCTGGGAATCTTATCCTCATTCTTCTTTAGTAGCACATGGGTGTTAAACAGAGCGATGAGCTTGGCGGGTGGTCATTGGGTTTGGACTGCAAGCCTGAGGTACGGATACATGCTGATCTTCCTGAGCCTGTATTTTGTCTTTACAAAACGTGCAAAGACACTCATTGAGATTGTCGAGCTATTTCGTCAATACTGGCTTTTCTGGACTATTGCAGGTAGTGCTGGTTTTGGAATATTTTATGCGCTTGTGAGCTTCAGTGCCTCCTATGCAGCAGGGTGGGTTTTGGCAACAACGTGGCAAACTACAATTCTGGCTACGCCACTCGTTCTGATTCTGTTTGGTAAAAGAGTTCCCTCGAAGGGAATTTTACTGACGATGCTGATCTTTGTTGGCATCATCCTAGTGAATATTGAACGCGCCACCTTAGCGCCGCTCACGGAAGTGTTACTAGGTGGTCTTCCAGTTTTGATCGCTGCCTTTGCTTATCCGCTCGGCAGTCAAATGGTATGGGAAGCAGAGCAGGGTAGCTCTAGGTTCATTCCCCACATTACCCATCCAGTTCTGGAAAACAGTTTTGCCCGTGTTCTGCTTCTGACAATCGGTTCAATTCCTATCTGGATTGTGCTAATTCTCGTGACTCAACCTCCTCCACCTTCGTCTGGTCAACTGCTCAATACTGCCTTAGTCGCTTTGTTTTCCGGTGTGATTGCGACGACGATCTTTCTTCAGGCAAGAAATCTCGCCACTAATTCCTATGAAATTGCTGCGGTTGATTCCACACAGTCCACCGAGGTCATTTTTTCTCTCTTAGGGGAGCTCATCTTTTTGCATGGAGGAACACCAGGTCTGCTTGGTGTTTTAGGCATTGGTTTGACGCTTGTCAGCTTAGTTGCTTATGCACGTCTGCAAACAGTGTCTTAACTCAAACACATACTTCGCCCTGGAGGTCGATTGATTGTCATCACCGGAGCAAATCTCCTGCCTATTGGACCCATTCAATCGTTCCTAGACAAGGTTATTACTACTGAGATCGGCTACCAACGTAAGGCGAGACAGTATATGCTGCAAGGATTTCTAGCCTCTGGTTGATTTTGCTATGCTTGCTCAACATCCCAGCTCTTTTGCCAGGGTAACAATTTGTT
>JAABUQ010012170.1_pt1 | contig 10757 bp, 12 predicted proteins | sample 5560001 | NCBI WGS metagenome assembly JAABUQ01 (sample SAMN10711888, study PRJNA513371) | rock metagenome | isolation source: Antarctica rocks | place: Antarctica: Victoria Land, Finger Mt nord | collected 2015-12-18
GCGAAGGCCGACCATCCACGCCTACCCTCGCCCTCGACAAAGCCGTAGATGGTCGGCCTTCGCCGACCATGGAGATGGTGGAGTCGAAGCCACCAGGATCGCATCGGCTATAACCCCCGCATGATGTATTGATGACAGCGCATCCCGTAACGGTCCGCGCCGTTCGGGAACAATGCTCGCAAACGTCATCCCCGCCTCCACCGGCTCCCTCGCGGTCCTGGTGTTCTGCTTCGTGCTCGTCCTCGCCTTCGAGGCGACGAACGGATTCCACGATACCGCCAACGCGGTCGCCACCGTCATCTACACCCACTCCCTGAAGCCGATCGTCGCCGTCATATTGTCTGGCACCATGAACTTCGCGGGCGTGCTGCTCGGCGGCGTCGCGGTCGCCTACACCATGGTCGAACTGCTGCCGCCCGACGTGCTGACGCCGCCCGACGGCAATCCCGCCACCGGCATGCTGCTGGCGATCTTCATCACCGCGCTGCTGTGGAACCTGGCGACGTGGTGGCGCGGCATACCCAACTCGAGCTCGCATTGCCTGATCGGCTCGCTGATCGGAATCGGCGTCGCCGACGCAGTCATCGTCGGGCGCGGGCTGGTCAGGGGGTGGACTGGAGCCAGGTCTGGAGCGTTGTCAGCGCGCTGCTGTTCTCGCCGCTGCTCGGCTTCATCGGCGCCTTCGTCCTGTTCAAGATCGCCGGCGTGGTGATCCGCGACCGGCGGCTGTTCGAGCCCACCAAGGAGGGAGAGCCGCCCAAGCTTTGGGTCCGCTGCCTGCTAATCCTCACCTGCAGCGGCGTCAGCTTCGCGCACGGCTCGAACGACGGCCAGAAGAGCATCGGCCTGATCATGCTCACCGTGATCGGCGTGCTGCCGGCGCAGTACACGCTCAACCTCGACTCAGGCGCGAAGCCACCCGAGGTCGTGCAGGCGGCACAGGCGGCGGTCCCCCTGATCCAGCACTACGGCGACGACCAGAAGGAGCTCGCCGTCCGTGCGGCGCAGAGCCTGTCGCAGCGGCTCGGCAGCCTGCAAGCGCTGTCCGACATCCCCGCCCGCGAGCGCTCGGCGGTACGCGACGACATCTACAGGCTGAACGACGAGCTCAAGCTGGTCGCCGAGCACAAGCAGGCGCAGCCGTCCGAGAAGAAGCAGTCGAGCGAAATCCGCGGCAAGATGCGCAGCGCTGTCGAATACGCGCCCTGGTGGGTGCGGGTCTTGAGCGCGCTCTGCCTCGGCGCCGGAACCATGGTCGGCTACAAGCGCATCGTCACCACCATCGGCGAGCGGATCGGCAAGAAGCACCTCACCCCCGGCGCAGGGCGCCTCGGCCGAGCTCGTCGCGGCCGGCCTGATCGGCACCGCCGGCTACAGCGGGTTGCCGGTCAGCACGACGCACATCCTGTCCTCGGGCGTCGCCGGCACCATGGTCGGCGCGGGTTCCGGCATGCAATGGGGCACGGTGCGGAGCATGGTGTTTGCCTGGATACTCACCCTGCCCGTCACCATCCTGGTGTCCGCATGCCTGTTCTGGGCGCTGACCCGGGCATAGCGCAACACGCGGCAGTGACGTCGCGCGACAGCGCATAACCGCAAACCCCCGAACCACCCAACCGTTGGCCCTCGGGACCACGACGAAGCCGAGGGAACAGCATGAAAACCACGACACTTATTCTGGCATCGGCGATCGCGCTCGCCTTGGCCGCTCCGGCCTACGCTCAGGGAGGCGGAGGTGGCGGCGGCGCTGGGGGTGGCGGCGCCGGAGGCGCTGGTAGCGGCGGAGCCGGCGGCACCGGCGGGGGCTCCGGCGCAGCCGGCAGCGGCATGGGCGGCGGCGGCTCGAGCGGAACTGGCCTCGGCAACACCGGTGGCGCGGGCGGCACGGCGGGCGGCACGACCGGACAGGGCGCGGCCGGTTCCGCCGGCAGCAGCGGGGCTGGCTCCGGTTACGGCAATTCGTCGGGCAGCACCGGCGGCGGCGGCACGACGCGCTAGTCCGTATGCTTGCGGCACCGAGTCTCTCGGTGTCGCAACGCGCAGGCGCTACCCGCCCGGCGGGCTGACCTCGGCGATGTAGATGAGATCGCCGGTCGCGGTGTCCGGCCCGCCTTGCGGCCCGTCGAGCGAGACGAAATGGCCGTCGTCGCGCTTGGCGATCCAGCACGGCTCCTCGGTCGCCGCCTCCTTGGCCTTCTCGATCACCTCGGACGGCACGCCTGGCCAGAGCTCATCGTCCAATACGGTGATGCGGTCCATTGGGTCTCCTCCGAATCGATGCTGGAACGGAAGCGTTTCAGGAAGACCGAAGTTCATGCCGCCCTGGCGGCAAACCGGTTCGGGTCGATCGCGGGCAGGATCGCAGCCGCTTTTCCCGGATCGCGACCAGCGATCAGGTCTGCGACCAGCCTTCCTGCCGCCGGCGAGGTTTGGATCCCGTAGCCGCCCTGCCCCGCGCACCAGAAGAACCCTTCGGCCCGTGCGTCGAAGCCGATAGCCAGGCTGCCGTCCGGGGTGAAGGTGCGCAGCCCCGCCCAGCTCCGCTCCACCCGGCGCACCGTGATATCGAGCGCCTGCTGCATCCGGTCGATCGCCACCGCCACATCAAGCTCTTCCGCCTGCACGTCGTGCGCGTGGGTCGGCGTCTGATCGGCCGGCGAGACCAGCAGGCGCGTGCGCGCTTCCGGCCGCACGTACCAGGTGTGGTCGGCGTCGTTGATCATCGGCCAGTCCTCGACCTGCCACGGCGCCGGATCGATGATCGCCGCCGTCCGCCGGCACGGCACCAGCCCAAGCTCCGCCACGCCCGCCTGCCGCGCCACATCATCGGCCCACGCGCCGGCGGCATCGACGATCACCGGGGCGGCGAACACCGTTCCGCCTGCGGTGTCGACCTGCCACGACCCCGCCCGACGTTCGATCCGCCCCGACCGATGCCGCAGCGCCAGCACGCCGCCCGCCGCGCGGAGTTGCCGCAGGTAGCCCTGCAGGATCGCGGCGACGTCCATGTCGAACGCGTCGTCCTCGATCGCCGCCGCCTCGGCGTACTCCGCTCGCAGGCCGGGAACCATGGCCTTGATCTCGGCCACCGGTGCCGCGCGCAGCTCGATCCCCTCGGCGATGAGCCTGTCCAGGTGCGCGCGCTGCGCGCGGGGTGCGAGGAACACCATGCTGCGCCGGCGCGTGAGCGGATGATCGGCGAACCCGGGCGGCGGCTGCTCGAAAAAGGCGCGCGACGCCCCGGTCAGCGCGCGCACGTCGGCCGGTCCGTAGTTGAGGATCCAGAACGCCGCCGAGCGGCCCGTGCTGTGGTATCCTGCCGCCTCTTCCGCCTCAATCAGCGCGACCCGGTGCGTCGGCGCCAGAGCGGCGGCGCAGGTCGCCCCCGCGATGCCGGCCCCGATGACCACGACGTCGAATGCTTGCTGGTCCATGACGCGACGCAGCATACAGCAAACCCGCGACCGGCCGGCAACCGCATTCGGCTTGTGCTGAAGCCGCATGCATCCGACCATGCGGGCAAAGCGGAAAGGGGGCCGGAATGGTCGATCTCGTCATACGCGGGGACCAGGTGGTTACGCCGGAAAAAGTCGGTGCGTACGACGTGTCAGTCGCCGGCGAGCGCATCATCGCCGTCTCGCCGGCCGGACAAGCGCCACTGCCGGAGGGCGCCCGGCTGATCGATGCCACCGGCAAGATCGTCATGCCGGGCGGCATCGACCCGCACGTGCACTGCAAATGGCCGCTGCCGAACCCGGACGGCACCTGGGGCAACACCGACCCCCCCGATGTGGTCAGTCGCGCGGCACTGTTCGGCGGCACCACGACCTTGATCGACTTCACCCGCGCCTCGCAGGGCGCTTCCGTGCAGGAGGCGATCGAGGCGCGCGAGCAGGACTGGCGCGGGCACTGCGCCTGCGACTACGCGCAGCACCTCATGGTCGAAGGCGCGTTATCGCCCGATCTGTACCCGCAACTCGCCGAGGCGATCCAGGCGGGCTACCCGACGGTGAAGATCTTCACGACCGACATCACGCCCTCGCGCAAGGGCCGCATGGTCGATTTCGGCGACATCCACGAGGTGTTCCAGGTGCTCGCCAAGCAGGGCGGTCTCGGCGTCATTCACTCCGAGGACAATGACATCGTGATGCACATGTACGCCAAGCTGATGCGCGAGGACCGCACCGGCTTCGAGAACATGGCCGAGGTGCACAACACGCTCTCCGAGGACATCTCGTTCCGCCGCGTGATCCGGCTGGCCGAGAACGTGCCCGGCACCGCGCTCTACATGATGCACGTCAGCGCCGGCACCGGCGTCGCCGCGATCCGCGAGGCCCGCGCGCGCCGCCTGCCGATCTACGGCGAGTCGCTGCACCAGTACATGCTCTACACCAGCGACGACTACCGGCAGCCGAACGGGCAGATTTTCCACACCTATCCGTCGCTGAAATCGGCCGAGGACCAGAAGGCGCTGTGGGCGGGCACGCTCGACGGCTCGATCAACTGCGTCGCCACCGACGAGATCTGCTGCACCCTGCAACGCAAGCTGCAGGGCCGCCGCATCGACGACACCACGGGCGGCAACGCCGGCGTCGAGCCCCGCGTCGCCCTCATGTTCACCGAGATGGTCGGCAATCGCGGCTACGATCTCGGCCGCTTCGTCGACCTCGTTTCGACCAACGCCGCGCGCATCATGGGGCTCTACCCGCGCAAGGGCGCGCTCGCCGTCGGCAGCGACGCCGATATCTGCGTGCTTGACCCGGCGCTGCGCCGCACGGTCCGCAAGGAGGATCTGCACGAGACCGACTACACGCCCTGGGAGGGCCGCGAGGTACACGCCTGGCCGAGCCTGACCGTGCTGCGGGGCAAGGTGGTGATGGAGAACGGCGCCTATTCCGGCGACCCGAGCGACGGACGCTGGCTCGAGCGGCGGATCGACCCGGAGGTCATCGCGGGACCGCGGCTTGGGTAATCGCACGAGGGGCGCGATGCCGCCACATCCTACCTCCCCCCTGGTGGCGATGTCGGCAACGGAGCTGGCGGCCAGGATCAGGCGCCGCGAGGTCTCAAGCCGCGAGGTCATGACCACCTACCTCGACCACATCGAGCGGATCAATCCGGCCGTGAATGCCGTCGTCTCGCTCCAGCCGCGGGACATGCTGCTTGCGGCGGCGGACGACGCCGATGCGGAGATCGCGCGCGGTGAGATCAGGAGCTGGATGCACGGTCTGCCGCATGCCGTAAAGGACCTGGTTTTCACCAAAGGCATCCGCACGACATCGGGCTCGCCGATCTTCGAGAGCTTCGTCCCGTCGTTCGACGCCATTTTCGTCGAGCGGCTGCGTGCGGGCGGCGCCATCATCATCGGTAAGACCAACACGCCGGAACTCGGCCTAGGCTCGCAAACCTACAACCCGATCTTCGGCACCACCGGCAACGCCTACGACCCGACGAAGACGGCCGGAGGCAGCAGTGGCGGCGCCGCGGCGGGCTTGGCGCTGTGCATGCTGCCGGTCGCCGACGGCAGCGACTTCGCGGGCTCGCTGCGCAACCCCGCCGGATGGAACAACATCTTCGGTTTTCGTCCGAGCGTCGGTCGGGTGCCTCACGGCCCGACGCCGGAGCTGTTCATGCAGTCGATCGGCTACGAAGGCCCGATGGGCCGTACAGTGGCCGACGTTGCCATGCTGCTCTCGGTGATGGCCGGCTATGACGAGCGCGCGCCGCAATCCCTCGCCGGGGACCCGCGGGATTTCGCCCAGCCGCTGGCGCGCGACGTCAAGGGCCTACGCATCGGCTGGCTCGGCAATCTTGGCAGCATTCCCATGCAAGCCGGCATGCTGGACCTCTGCCTGACTGGGCTGAGACGGTTGGAAGGGGTGGGTTGCACGATCGAGGAAGCCAAGCTGAGCGTCAGCCGGGACGCGATCTGGGACAGCTTCGTGAAGCTGCGACAAGGATTGCAGGCCGGAGGACTGATCGGCATCTACAACGACCCGGCTAAGCGTGAGATGCTCAAGCCCGAAGCACTTTGGGAGATTGAGGGCGGATTGAAGCTGTCGGCCGTGGATCTCTATTCCGCGTCCACGGAACGCTCGGCGATCTACCGTGCATTCTGCACCAGTTTGCAGCGTTACGACATCCTGGCCATGCCGAGTGCGCAGGTGTTTCCCTTCGATGCGAAGCTGCACTGGCCGGCCGAGGTGGTTGGCGTGCCGATGGACAGCTATCACCGCTGGATGGAAATCGTTACCGGGCCGAGCTTGGCCGGCTGTCCGACGGTGGCGGTTCCGGCCGGCTTTGGACCGGGAGGACTACCTTCCGGCATTCAGCTCATCGGCCGGAGCCGGGGCGATTTTCAACTCCTACAACTCGCCTACGCTTATGAGCAGGTGTCCAAGTCTGCCCTGTCGCGGCGTCCGGCTCTGCTTGGTTAGGCGGACGGAACGCGCCCAGACCATCCGTCGGGGATGAACACGACCGCGCCGATCATCATTCGCCGTCATTCGCGTAAGAGCACCGAGGCCGAGCGGGCCGGAGTCTGACGACCCTCCATAATTGCACGTTATTACATTGTGATTTCTATTGACCGCGATGCTCGTCGGTATATATGAGACTTCAACTCGCGTTCGTTCGCGGGCAAATCGGCGCATTCACTATTGCCGTGCGCTTTCAGGAGCCCCGCATGTCGCAATCGCTGGTCGCCCGCACTTCGCCCGCATCAGCGCGCATCCTGCCCGGCTGGTCTGGGTTCGCGCCGCGGCAGTTGCGCCGCTTCGTGAGCGTCGCCTTGCTGTTGCTCGCGTGGCAGGCCGGCTCAATGCTCGGCCTCATCCCGACGCGAACCGTCGCTGCCCCTTCGGACATCCTGAGCAGCCTCGTAGCCCTGATCCAATCCGGCGAATTGCAGCAAAACCTGCTCGTGTCCCTGGCCCGGGTCACGATCGGCCTCGGCATCGCGCTTGTGGTCGGCACCGTCGCCGCGCTGATTGCCGGGCTGTCGCGCATCGGCGAGGACGCGCTCGACGCGCCGTTGCAGATGCTGCGCACGCTTCCGCACCTCGCTTTGGTCCCGCTTTTCATCCTGTGGTTCGGCATCGGCGAGACGCCGAAGATCGCGCTGGTGGCGCTCGGCGCCCTGTTCCCGATCTACCTCAACCTCTATGCCGGCATCCGCGGCGTCGATCCCAAGCTGGTGGAGGCGGCGCGCACGCTCGGCCTGTCGCGGCTGGCATTGATCCGACACGTGATCCTGCCCGGCGCGCTTCCCTCGTTCCTGGTCGGGCTGCGCTACGCGGTCGGCATCGGCTGGCTCAGCCTGGTGGTCGGCGAGCAGATCAACGCCGACAGCGGCATCGGCTACATGATGATGAACGCGCGGGAGTTCCTGCGCACCGACATCATCATGGCCGGCCTCGTGGTGTACGCCGTGCTCGGCCTGCTCGCCGATCAGCTGGTGCGCGCCATCGAGCGCAGCGCCCTCGTCTGGCGGCCGGTGCTCGGCGGAGCGCGGCGATGAGCGGCGTCCGCATCGCGGGACTGACCCGACGCTTCGGCGACAACACCGTGCTCAATCGGCTCGACTTGGACATCGCTCCCGGCGAGTTCGTGGCGCTGCTCGGACGCAGCGGCTCGGGAAAGTCCACCCTGTTGCGCACGCTGGCCGGGCTCGATCCGGTGGAACAGGGCGAGGTCGCGGTCCCCTCGCGTCGCGCCGTGGTGTTCCAGGACCCGCGTCTGCTGCCCTGGAAGCGCGTCTGGCGCAACGTCGCCCTCGGGCTCGACGACCCGGACCCGAAGGCGCGGGCACTCGCCGCGCTGAGCGAGGTCGAGCTCGCGCATCGGGCCGATGCCTGGCCGCTCACCCTTTCGGGCGGCGAGGCGCAACGCGCCGGCCTCGCCCGCGCCTTGGTCCGCGCACCCGAACTGCTGCTGCTCGACGAACCGTTCGCCTCCCTCGACGCGCTCACCCGCCTGCGGATGCAGGCGCTCGTCTCCCGGCTCTGGACGGCGCACAAGCCCGCCGTCCTGCTGGTCACCCACGACGTCGACGAGGCCGTGCTGTTGGCCGACCGTGCTCTCGTGCTGGAGCACGGCCGCATTGCCGCCGAAACCCGGATCGACATCCCCCGGCCGCGCCGTCCATCCTCGCCCGGGTCCGCGGAGATCCGGACCACCTTGCTTGCCGCGCTCGGCGTCCACGAACAAGCCGTTGCCTGAAGGAGACTTCCCCATGAGCGTCGAGTTCATCGGCATGATCCACCATCGGGAGGCCTCCGAGATCCGGCCGCCCGGCCCCGCCGTGCTGGACCGCGGCTACATCCGCGACTTCGCCCAGGCCGCCGAGGCGGGCGGCTTCGACAAGCTGCTGGTCGGCTACTTCTCCGACGGGCCGGACGGCTTCCTGCTCGCCTCGGCCGCCGCCGCGCACACCGACCGCATCGGCTTCCTGGTTGCCCACCGCCCCGGTTTCGTGGCCCCCACCCTGGCGGCGCGCAAGTTCGCGACGCTCGACCAGATCACCGGCGGCCGTGCCGCGATCCACGTGATCTCCGGCGGCGACGATGCCGACCAGCAGCGCGACGGCGACTGGCTCGGCAAGGCGGAACGCTATGCCCGCACCGACGAGTATGTCGGCATCCTCAAGCGGGTGTGGACGGAGCACGGCCCGATCGACCACGACGGCACCTACTACCGCTTCAAGGGCGCCTCGACCGCGTTCGGCACCTATCAGCAGCCGCGCATCCCGATCTACTTCGGCGGTGCCTCCGACGCCGCCGTCGCGGTCGCCGGCAAGCACGCCGACGTCTACGCGCTCTGGGGCGAGACGCACGAGCAGGTGCGCGAGATCATCGCCCGCGTGCGCGCCGCCGCGGCACGGCACGGGCGCGAGGTGCGGTTCAGCCTCTCCTTCCGCCCGATCCTCGCCGCCACCGAGGAGGAAGCCTGGGCGCGCGCCGAGCGCATCAAGCAGCGCATCGTCGAGTTGCGCGGCGAGGCAGCCCTCGGTCCGGCCACCGCCACGCCGCCGAACGAGGGCTCGCGCCGGTTGCTGGAGGCAGCCAAGCAGGGCGAACGGCTGGACAAGCGCCTTTGGACCGGGGCCGCCGCGCTGACCGGCGCGCGCGGCAACACCACCAGCCTCGTCGGCACGCCGCAACAGGTCGCGGAGGCATTCCTCGACTACTACGATCTCGGCGTCACCACTTTCCTGATCCGCGGCTTCGACCCGCTCGACGACACTATGGAGTACGGCCGCTCCCTGCTGCCGATCACCAAGGCGCTGATCGCGGAACGGCTCGCGCAAGCCGGCACCGCACAGGCGGCGGAGTGATGCCGCTCCCCCGCCGCACCCTCCTCGCCGGCGCAGCCTTGGCGCCCTTCGCGATCGTCCGCGCCCACGGCGAGACCGTGCTGCGCGCGGGGGACCAGCGGGGCAACAATCGCGCAGTGATGGAGGCGGCGGGGGTGCTCGCCGACCTGCCCTACCGTGTCGCCTGGAGCGAATTCGTCGCCGCGGCACCGCTCATCGAGGCGCTCAACGCGGGCGCGATCGACGCCGGCGTCGTCGGCGACGCGCCGTTCACGTTCGGCTTCGCGTCCGGGGTGAAGATGCGCGCCATCGCCGCCCGGCGCTCGACGCAACAGGGAACCGCGATCGTGGTGCGCGGCGACTCGCCCGTGCGCGGCTTCGACGATCTCAAGGGCCGCAAAATCGCGACCGGCCGCGGCTCGGTCGGCCACTTCCTAGTGCTGGCCGCGGTGCGTCGCGCCGGCTGGCCGGTCAACGGCGTGAAGCTCGCGTTCCTGCAGCCGGCCGACGCCAAGGCCGCGCTTGCGTCCGGCGCGATCGACGCCTGGTCGACCTGGGAGCCGTACACCTCGCAGGTCGAGGTGATCGACGGCGGCCGGCAGATCGTCAACGGCGAGGGCCTGACACCGGGCCAAGGCTTCCAGATCGCCTCGCTCGACGCGATCGGCGGTAAGCGCGGCGAACTCGCGGACTTCATCACCCGGCTGACCAAGGCCCGAAGCTGGGCGAACGGGCATGTCGATCAGTACGCCGAGATCTGGGCCAAGCTGATGGGCTTTCCCGTCGAAGTGCCGCGCCATTGGTTCGCGCGCACGGTCGAGAGCGTGGTGCCGACCGACGCGCGCGTCATCGAGGGCGAGCAGGCGGTGATCGACCTCTACGCCGGCGCCGGGCTGCTGCAGGCCCGCTTCGACGCGGCCAGAGCGTTCGATCCCGGCTTCAACGATGCCATCGCCAAGGGCGCGGCGAAGTCCTGAAAGCAACGGCTAACGAAACTACTTAGGGACACGAGTTGCTCTGCATGCAACCGATTACGATGGCGAAGCTGAGCGGCCAAAACAGAACCAGCGGCATTTCGATGACGAGCCAAGTCTGCTTCCACCCGTAGCGGAGAAGTAGCAGAATCCATATCAGAAACCAGACGATCGCATAAAGGCAGGTCGCCATCAGTCCCAAGCTGAGCGGCCTGAAAACGATGAAATTTGGCCAAATGAAACCGAACAGGGCTATCGCAACGACCGAGACGACCAACTGCCATTGCCCAATCCAACGCACGGCAGCTATTTCCAATCAGTTCGCGAGCCGATAGTGGCGGCACCTTCTAAGTACGTCATCAACTCAGATCGCATGTTGTTACGCGGTCGTTCCTGATTGCGGTTTGGCGCAGCATAGCGTTGCTGATGACGATGATTTTTCGCATCACGGCGGTGAGCGCGACGAGCGG
>JAABUQ010012171.1_pt1 | contig 10757 bp, 10 predicted proteins | sample 5560001 | NCBI WGS metagenome assembly JAABUQ01 (sample SAMN10711888, study PRJNA513371) | rock metagenome | isolation source: Antarctica rocks | place: Antarctica: Victoria Land, Finger Mt nord | collected 2015-12-18
GCCGCCAAGGGTCTGCCCACGCCGCGGCTGTACATCGCGGCGGCTCAGTTGAACCGCCTCCAACCGCTCGATGCCACGTCGCTGGCCAGCAGCCCTCAGGCGCAGGGCCTGAAGGTTGGGCCCTGGAGCACCCGGTTCCAGCGGCCCATGATCGTAGTCAGTGCGGGCGGCGACGCCTTCGCCGCGGTGACCTATGGCCTGGGTGGCAGCGCCGATCGTGCCCGAGACATCACCATTCGCACCTTCAATTCATTCGGCGAGCGTCAGGGACCGGTGATTCACCCCGCTGTTCTGCTCTGGGTCGAGGGACTCTCGGCTGGCGGCCGGGAGCTGTACGGTCAGGGGTACCGCCCGGCAAGCAGCGGTGGCAGCGGCACCGGCTTCTATGTGCTCGACGCCTTTTCCGGCGCCGTGCGCTATCATCTGCCGGCTGCGGAAGCCTGCTGTGGCTCCGACCTCTTCGACCCGGCGACGCATCGGCTCTATATCCTGAACGAGCCGCCGAATGCTACCGCCGCCGCGCTGGGCACACCGGTATTGAAGTCGTATGACGTGGCCACCGGTCGGCAGATCGGCCAGCTGGCCTTGCCGGGCCTGGTGGCCGGCTCGTGGACGGACAGCACGGCCAGTTCCAGCAGCGACACACCGGCCCTTACCACGTGGTCACCCGGCTTCGCGCTCAGTCCCGATACGCACCACATCGCCATTCTGGATAGCAATCGAAACGCACTGACCATGGTTAATACCGTACAGCTCACCATCGAACGGACCATGACTCTCTCCTATCCACGGTCGCCGCTCGAACGGCTGGGCGATGCGCTTGGTCTGACCCCAACCGTGGCCGAGGCCAAGGAGTTCAAGGGTGTCAGCTTGACCATGACCTACTCTCCCGACGGGCGATCGTTGCTGGTGAGCGGCTTCGAGGGCCAGCCGAACGCACAGGGGCTGTATCGGGCGACGCCACTCGGCCTGCGCCGAATCGACGCGACCAGCGGTGAGGTCCAGGCGCAGCAGCCACCCAATGGAATGCCCTGGTGGCTGCAATATGCGCCGGACGGCAGCGCGTTGTATACGCTCGGTCCGGTCTATCCCAATAGCGATAGCCCGCTGGTACTGTGGCGCTACGATCCCCTCACGCTGAACGTGCTGGCCAGCCACGAGATCAACCAGGATGGATATTACGCGCCCCCCACGGTGCTGATGGCGCCGGACGGGTAGCACACGCGGACAGGAGTACGGTCCTCCGAACTATCCCTCAGTTCGCTGTCCTGGACGGTTGGCGAGGGGGGAACGACGCGATCTGCTCGACGACGTATGGCGCCCATGATCCGCACCGCATGGGGACATTCCCGCCAATCGGCGGGATAATGATGGAGGACACCGGACCAGCGCCAGTTCATGAGGGCATGAGAGAGAGCATAAGGCCATGACCACGGTGAGCAGAGCAGAGACCCTGCGAGCAGAACTGGTGCGCTTCGTCGGCATCGTCGCCGCGGATCCGCATACCCGCCAGGTCATGGTGTTTGGCTCGATGGTCGATGCAACGATTGATGAGTGGTCAGACCTGGACCTCGTCGTGGTGATGAAGACCGACTTGCCTTTCCTGGAGAGGGTGCGACGCCTTCAACGCCAGGTGCGACCACAAGTAGCGATGGACCTGCTGGTGTATACGCCGGAAGAGTGGGGGGAGATAACGGAGACCCGGCCGTTTGCCCGGGACGAAATCATGGCGAAGGGCCAAATTGTGTATGACCAATCCGGGGCGAGGAACTCGGCTGCGAAGTCTTTGAAGACAGCCGTGTCTCGCCATCAACCCGGGTCCCCTCTTGCCAGGAATCAGATACGGACCTAAAATGGGATATGACCGCACTCCGTATCGGGACCATTGAAGATCCGTTCACGAACCCAAATGTGGCGAAGTCCGCCAGTACCTTGCTCGGTCGAGCTGAGACGATGGGCTTTCTCGATGATCTTGGCGCCATCTCAACGCTCGACGCTCGCCTCATCACAACCGTGCTCCAGCGCCTCGGTCACGTGGGGCTCCTCCAACGCGCGATCATGCATGGTGGTATTGGGGGGCTGCCGAGTGACCCCGCTGGCATTGTCGACCTCCTCGATGAAGCCAATGCCGCACTGGAGAATTCGCCGCTCCCGCCACAGGAGTGGGCAGCGTTGCGGATCATCCTGGGCGATGCGCTGCTTGCTCGCCTGTGCGGGATCTCCGAGGCCAGCCTTCGTCGCTATACGTCCGGCGCACGATCGACTCCCGATCTGGTTGCACAGCGGTTGCATACCCTTGCGCTCATCGTCGCTGACCTCCGCGGAGCCTACAACGAGTACGGGAGTCGCCGCTGGTTCCAACGCCCGAGAGCGCAACTCGGAGGCTGCGCCCCAGAGAATGTTCTCCCTGCCGGCTGGACACCTGATAGTCCTGACGTTATACGTCTGCGCGAACTGGCTGGGGCACTGAGCGGCTCCCCCGCGACGTGAACCTCTTCCGGCACGCGGATCCGCGCTTTCCTTTCTTCTGGGAGAGCAGAGATCAGCCTGCTGCTCGTTGGAATGCTCGGGGGGAAGGGCCCGTCCAGTACCTCACGGATACCCCGGACGGGGCATGGGCCGAATTCCTTCGGCACGAGGGGATCACCGATGCAGACGATTTGCTGGGCGTCGAACGGGACCTCTGGGCTGTGGAGCTCTTACCGGAGGAGGAACCGAGTGCTACTCCATCGTTGCCCCCAGCAGTGGTGGAAGGTGGAACGGAAACCTATCCGGCATGCCAGGCAGAGGCGCGACGGCTACGGGACCTAGGACTTTCAGGTTTTATTGCGCCGTCGGCCGCGCTCCTTCCCGGTGCGGCAGGTGGATGGCGCGTCGTGGGGGGAGCGGTTCAGCCGGGGTCTCCGCGCGATGGCGAGGTCATCGTTCTCTTCGGTCTTCGGCCACAGGTATTTGGCTGGTGCGCCTGCTTTCGTGGCAGACCAGACCCTCGCATCCTGCCAAAGGTTCGCCACTTGCCCCTGGTTTAAGGTCGATCAGGCAGGGGCTGGCGAATGAAAACCTGTCGTAATCTGTCGACGCACAGGGCAAGGCTTCAGTTTCGACAGCAGGATCGCGACCTAGACGGCCACCGCGACTGACCGTGCGTCGTACGTGGGCTCCGGAATTGCTTCGCATTCACGTTGGAGAAACGCCAGATGGCCACGTATCGCCTCGCCGGCGTTGGCGATCGCCTCGGCTTCCGTCGCCCCTTCGGTGACCACACCGGGGAGGTCCGGAACGTCGACGAGAACCATGCCCGAGTCGGCGTCATGGTGGAGAAGGATCGTGTAGCTGCGCATGTCGTGCTCCTGCTTCAGTATCGCTCTTCGAAGTCGCTCCATGTATACCGTGCAATCCGTACCCTGATAATAGGCATGGACAGTGTGCTACAGGGCATCGGCGTCTCTCCGGGCGCGGCCAGTGGTCCGGTCTACCTCATGGCGGCGGCGGTGCCGGCCGAACGGCCGGCCGGCTCACCGCGCCAGGAGCAGCGAGCCTACCAGCGCGCGTCCCAGGAGAGCGTGCAGCAGCTTGAACGCCTGGCCGCCGAGTTGCGGGACAGCGGTCTGGAGGAGCAGGCGGGCATCCTCGACGCGCAGATGCTGATGCTGCAAGACCCCGGTTGGATTGAACTGGTCACTCAGGGCATCGCCGAGGGCGCACCGGCGGAACACGCGATGCGCGTTGCCGGCGAGGCCTTTGCCGGCATGTTCGAAGCGATGGACGATCCCTATCTGGCGGCCCGTGCCGCCGATGTGCGCGACATTGCCAATCGCCTGGAAGGCGGTCTGGGGGGAGCAGCCCCGATGCCACCGCTCACCCGGCCATCCATTATCGTGGCCCAGGAAATCACGCCGTCCCAGACCGTGAGCCTGGATCGCGCCCTGGTGCTCGGCTTCGCCACCGATACCGGCAGCGCCACCGCGCACACCGCGATCCTGGCCCGAGCGCTGAATATCCCGGCCGTGGTGGGAGTGCTCGGCCTCTCCTCACGGGTCCAGCCAGGGCAGGAGATCACCCTCGACGGCGAGAGCGGCGTGGTGATCCTCGATCCAAGCGAGGAGCAGCGACAACAGTATGCCGGACGCGCCGCTGCACTGGAGCAGCGCCGCACACAACTCCGCTCGCTCCGCAACGAGCCGGCGGAGACCAGGGACGGCCGGCGGCTGGTGCTTGCTGCCAACATTGGCTCCCCGGACGATATGGCGGCAGCGCAGGAAGCCGGGGCGGAGGGCGTGGGTCTGTTCCGCACCGAGTTTCTTTTTGCCGATCGACCGTGCATGCCGAGTGAGGAGGAACAGGTCGAAGCCTACCGCTCGATCCTGGCCGCCATGCCGGAGCATCGGGTCATTATTCGCACGCTCGATATCGGAGGCGACAAGCCGTTGCCCTATCTGCCGCCGATTGCCGAGGCCAATCCGTTCCTGGGACAGCGCGGCATTCGCTACACGCTGGCCCATCCCCATCTCATGCGCACCCAGCTGCGCGCGCTGCTCCGCGCCTCCCCCTCCGGCCGGCTGGCCATCATGCTGCCCATGGTCTCCGAACTTTCCCAGATCCACGAGATCACCACCCTGCTGGAAGAACTGCGGGTCGAGGTAGGCGGAAGCGCCGAGCTGGGTATCATGATCGAGGTACCGGCCGCCGCGCTCCAGGCCGCGCAGTTCGCCCGCCACGTCGCCTTTTTCAGCGTGGGCAGCAACGATCTTACCCAGTACACCCTGGCCGTCGACCGGGGCAACGCCCAGGTTGCCTCGCTCTATCGCCCGCTCCATCCTGCCCTGATGCGCCTGCTGGACCACGCCTCCCGCGGCGCTCAGCAGCACGGTCGCTGGGCCGGCATCTGTGGCGAGCTGGCCGGCGATCTCCTGGCCATACCCCTCCTGATAGGGTTGGGCTTCGAGGAGTTGAGCATGACGACCGGCCGCATTCCGGAGGCGCGAGCACGGATTCGGAGTTTGGATGCCGCCCGCTGCCGCGAGCTTGCCGCCCAGGCGCTGGAGTGCGAGACGGCCGACGAGGTGGAGGCGTTGAGCCGAAGACTGTGAGAACCTGCCTCTACGACGTCCTCTCGCTCTCGCCAATCCCGCCCTCGATCAACGCCGTGAGCGCCTCGATGGCCTGCGCCGCATCCGCTCCCTCCGCCGCGAGCGCAATCCGGACGCCGGTATGCACCCCGGCGGTCAACACCGACATGATGCTCTTGGCATCGATCGCCTTTCCCGGGCGATCCAGATTCTCCAGCGTAATCCTGGCCTGAAAGCGGCTGGCCGTCTGCACGAACAGCGCGGCAGGACGGGCGTGCAGCCCGTGTTCATTGCGAATCTCCAACTCAGCGCGTGCCATTTCTTCGGTCACAATCTAGCGCTCCACCTTCTGCATCGCTGCCGCCCCTTCCGCCGCGTCGTTGGCTTCCCGCAGCGACCTGCCGATTGACGCTTCAACCGCCGCCACGACCGCGCCTTCCACCAGCGGCGCGTTGCTGAGCAGGACCTGCGCGGCCCGTTCCGGCGGCAGCATCTCGACTGCAAGCTCCGCGCTCATCACAGCGCTGCCCAGGTCCATCAGCACCAACACGCCATCCGGACTGTAGGTCTGCTCGATAGCAGCCCGGATACGCTCGGTGTCGGTGCCCAGGCTTCCGTCTGGTCCACCGCCCGCGGCGGCGATCTGGACGCTGCCCCCGGTCATCTGCTCCGCGAGTTCTTTGACGCCCTCGGCCAGCCGGGCGCTATGCGAGACCAGCACCATCCCGATCACCGGTGCGCCTGGTAGGCCTGGAGCAGAATCTCGATTGGGTGCAGAGAACGCGTGTCTGTGCCGTGCTCAATCTGCCAACGGCAGGTCTCGCTGTCGCAGGCCGAGACGGACGATCCGACGGACTGGATCTGGCGGAAGAGCGGCTCACCCACCTTCATGGCGATATCGTATTTTTCCTGCTTGTAGCCATAGGTTCCCGCGGTGCCGCAGCACTCGGCCTCCATCTCCACCGGTCGCAGGCTCGGAATCAGGTCCATCAGATCGAGCGCCGGCTTGCCGATGCCGTGCGACTTCAATTGGCAGGGTGCGTGATAGGCGATGGCCTGATCGACCGGCCCAAAATCAGTGTTCAACTCGCCACGCTCGTGCAACATGCGCAGGAACTCGCAGATATCGTACACGTTGGCCGCGACCTTCTCCGCTTCCGGCGTGCGGATATCGAGCAGGTCTACGTAATACTGCTTGAGCGTGAGGCTGCAGCTGGTCGAGGTGGCCACGATGGGAATTCCCGCTTCCGCCACGGGCAGCAAGCTGCGGATGTTTCGCTCGGCGTACGTGCGGGCCGCGGCATAATCGCCGTTGGAGATGAGCGGCAGGCCGCAGCAGTTCTGAGCGGGCAGCATCATCTCATAGCCGTTCCGCTCCATCACCTGCGCCGCCTTCATGCCCAGCTCCGGCTCGTAATACTCGGTGGAGCAGGCATAGAAGTAGGCTACCCGCCGGTCGCTGCGATACGGATAGCGCCGGTGCATGGCGCGAAAGCTGTGCGGCGAGAAGGCCGGCATGGGCGCCCGCGCGTCGATCCGCAGGGCGGCTTGCATGGCGCGGCGAACCAACCCGTTCTTCAGTACCCGATTGACCAGCGGCGCGATCGGTCGGTTTAGCTGGCCCAACAGCTCGGGGCGCGCGATCAGGCGGTCCCGCAGCGTCGGGCCACCGCCGGCCTCGACCATGGCGGCGCGCGCCCTGGAGTTGAGTTCGGCGATCTTCACCCCGGAAGGACAGACCCGAGTACAGACGGTGCAGCCCGAGCAATAGTCGACCGTGTGATCGATCGACTCACCGATTCGTAGCCGCTGCGCCTGCGGCCCGACGTATTTGGGGCCGGGGAAGAGATCGGTGACGGCCATCACCGGGCAGTACGACTGGCAGACGTTGCACTTGATGCAGGCGTCCGTGCTGAGCGTGATCTCATGGGCGTCGAAGCTGGTGGGATCGAGTATAGACATGGATACTTTCATCACGGCCGTGCGGTCGCGAGTACAGTGGATGTGTTCAGCAGCGATAGCGCCTCAGTCGCCGCCTGGCGGGCCGTGGCCAGGGCCACACCCTCACCGGAACTCTCGTGAACCGGGTCCCAGTTGGGCAGATTGGAAGCGGTGACGAAGACGTTCTCGACCAGCTGCCCGGAGGCAGTGTAGGGCTGTAGGCGCTCGTTGGTCCGCACCCCGGCCAGACTGATCGGCTGCGGCTCTGGACCAAGGAAGCTCTGATTGGACCATCCCGCGCGGTCCCGCAGACCCTGCACATCGAGATCGAAGACAGTCTCTCGCAAAGTGCCGTCGGGACCGGCGCTGATCCCACCGCCACCCGTCCCGCCGGTGGCGAGGATAAACACCTCGGCTCGGTGGGTGGTGGGCCGGCCGGCCGAATCGACCACGATTTCGGTGGCTCGCCCCCCCTCGATACGGCCGCGCAGCCAGAAGCCAATCTCGACCCGCACGCCTCGCTGCAGCAGTTGACGGCGCAGCGCCCCACTGACGCGGATGCCGGCCACGGAGGGTGGCAAGGTCGGGATCTCGAAGATCGGACGACCGATGAGCTGTTCGAGATGGGCCACGGCTGCACGATGAGCCTCTAGCCCCAGCACCGCGGGGAAGCCCACCCGTGCGGCGTCGCCCAGGTTGGCGGCCACCAGCCGCCCGACCTCCTGCCGAATGGCTGGGTCATCCAGGGCACGGGCCAGGTCGATCGGCAGCAGGTGACGCCGGCCGTGCAAGGCCGGCACGTCCAGATAGAGGTGACGCACCGGAAAGTCGCAGGTGCGGCGCAGGTTGGCGGCCAGAAACGGTGGATAGAAGTCGCGGAAATGGTCGAACCCGACGATGAGCATGGGCGTCTGATGGTCGAGTCGCCCCTGGATCATGCCGGCTGGCGCCAGGCAGGTGCGACGCGTCGACCCGGCTGCCGTGGGCAACAGGAGGTTGGCGTGTAGATCGCCCGAGAAGGCAAGATTCGCTGCGTGCATTGCATCGAGAAACTGCTGGACGCCATCGACCAGCATCTGCCGGCCGGCGATGGCATAGGGATGCCGGTCCTCCCGCTCCACTAGATCCTCGACAGCAACCAGTGGGTTGTGGACGCTCCCGCCCTGAGCATCTCGTCCCAGGACATCAATACAACCGGAGGTGAAGTGCAGATAGCCGCCTCCCTTGGCAAAGACGCCGACTCGCAGCCCGGCGCCGGCCATCTGCAGAGCCGCGACCAGGCCTGAAAGCCCACTGCCCAGCACGATCGCATCGAAATGGCGACCAGCACCGCTCACGCCGGCTGCTCCACCCGGTCCGTCGATGACCCGGCGCCGTTGAGGCGATCGACGGCCAGAAGATTGAGATAGATCTCCTGGTCCAGGTGCATCTGGCGCAGATCATCGCCCCACAGCACCGGCGTGATGCCCTTCCAGCGCTCTTCAAGAAAACGCAACAGCGCCTGATTGGTCTGCTCGGGCGGCAGATGTTGCAAATCGTGCAGCACGCCGGCGGCGCGATAGGTGCAGAAGCCGCCCTGGCATGGCCCCATGCCCAACCGCAGCTCCCGCCGGATATCGCCCAGGTCGTGCGTGCCCCGTTCGCGGGCCACGTGTTCGACCTGCGCCCGCCGCACATACTCGCACTCGCAGAGCAGATTGCTCTCATCGCCACCGCGCGCTTCGGTCTCGGCCAGCCGGTGCTGAATGCTGTAATAGGCGCCGTTCTCCGAGCCGGGCAGCGGTTCCCGCGCTGTTCGACAGGGACGCTCTACACCAAGCTGGCGGCACATCACTTCCACTCCAGCCTCGGCCATCATGCGATAGGTAGTCAGCTTGCCGCCCACGATAGAGACCATATTCTCCAGACCGTCACGGGTCTGGTGGTCCAGCACGGCATAGGCCCTGGTCACATCGCGTCCCTGCGCGGCCGAGGCGCTCTGCTCACTGTAGAGCGGCCGTACGCCGGCATAGGCCCGCAGCGAACGCAGCCGGGTGAAGCCAGGGATCAGCTTCTCACCCTCGTGCAACATCGCGTCGATCTCGTCTGCTCCGATTCCATACTGGTCCGGGTCGGGCACGTTGATCGAGGTGGTGCCGATAATACAGACGCTGCCCACCGGTACCAGGATATCGCCGTCGCCCGGCAGGTGGCAGCGGTTGACCACCGTCTGGACCACACGATGATTCATCACGATCATCGACCCCTTGCCGGCCTGCATGTCGATCTCCACGCCGGCCAGCGCGCCGATCTGGCCGGCCCAGGCGCCGGCCGCGTTGATCACGAACTCACAGCCAATCTGCTTCTCTTCACCGGTGCGGGCATCCACCACCCGCACCCCGGTAATTCGACCATTACCGCGCTCGAAGCCGGTAACGCGGTGATACGGCCAGGCATCGCTGCCGTGCTCACGGGCCGCGCGCACGTTTCCGTCGATCAGCGCCCATGGCTCGCACGAGCCATCCGGCACCAGAAAGGCCCGGCTGATCGCGGGGTTGAGCAGCGGCTCCCGTTGCAGCATCTCACCGATTGAAACCTCGCTGACGGGAATGCCGGTTTCCTGGCAGGCCACCACAAAACGATCGGCATAGGCCGGGTCGTCGTCCGGCGTGGTGACAAAGAGGCCGCCGGTGTCCTCGATGGAGGCCGCGGCGATGCGACGCAGGATGGTATTCTCCTGGATGCACTCCCGCGCCGAGACCGGGTCCTTTACCGCATAGCGCCCACCGCTGTGCAGCAACCCGTGATAGCGGCCACTGGTGCCCGTGCCAAAGTCGCCCCGCTCCACCAGCACGGCTTTGAAGCCCCGCATGGCCACGTCGCGCAGTACACCGGCGCCGGTCGCGCCACCACCAATAATCACCACGTCGGTTTGGTACATGGTTCACCATTCTATGCGGCGGGCGACCTAAACCCGGCCATCACCGCACATCAGGCCAATAACGGCGCCGGTGTCGAGGATCAGTCGGGCCACAGGGCCGCCATCTCGGCCAGTGCCTCCCCCGGAATGGGGCCGTACTCCGATTCCCAGTCCGCCAGGAACTCGCGCTGCCGGTCGACCAGCACGTGACGGCGCAGACTGTAGCCTTCAGAGCGTTGTCGCGCCTCCGCGAGCAGTTCTGAATCGAGAGAGAGGCTAGCTTTTTCGGTTTTCATTCATTGCTTGGACCACATGCAGATCACCCCCCGTCCACGCCGGCCCAATTCTCCCATAGCGCGACTGCGGCGCTCCCGATCGTCGCTCATGAGCGCCTGCACCAGGACATTAAAAGACTCGGCGGAGAGGTCGTGCATCACTCTACAGGAATCTGTAGTGCGGTCGGGAAACACCCCATGATCTGTTGGTGTCGTAAAACCATGTCACTGGGCGGCACTGGATTGCGGACAAGGCCCGGCGTCTCCTTTCGGGAATTGCGGCGAGAGCGAAGCGCATTGGTATGACATGCTAGCCGTAGTCCTTACCTGTTCGGCAGCAGGCGCGCGATCCAGGCGTCCGAGGCAAGTGGGGTTGCGAGAGACCAGTCTCGTCTGGACAGCCGGGTATAACCGATGGCGTGGCCTGCCGGCGACCATACAGGAGAAGTCTCACCGGGCTGGTCTCTGAAAAGCTCCGGGCGGGGCTGCTGGCCGGTATCGAGCGATCGCAGGTCCGTGCCGTGAATGGAAACGGTCAGAATGTGGCTCGCCGGTCCGACGCTGGTACCGGTA
>JAABUQ010012172.1_pt1 | contig 10756 bp, 9 predicted proteins | sample 5560001 | NCBI WGS metagenome assembly JAABUQ01 (sample SAMN10711888, study PRJNA513371) | rock metagenome | isolation source: Antarctica rocks | place: Antarctica: Victoria Land, Finger Mt nord | collected 2015-12-18
CAGGGCATCGAGCAAAGGGGCCAGCGGCTCGGGCGTTGCAAGCGCCGCATCCAAACGCGCCAGATCCGCCTCGGCCGCCCCAACGGTCGCGAGCCACGCCTGGATCGGCTCGCAGGGCGTCGGGGGGCCACGGCTGTCATCGCCGCTGCCATCGCGCGCAGGATCAAGTCGCGGGCGTCGGGAGCCAGGGTCCGCAAATTCACCGTGAGCGGAAACAGCGTTTGCTGGCGGTTCTGTGACCAGCCATGCAGGACCTTCTGGCCCAGGCTCGCGAGGATCAGCACCTGGGGGTCGGCGGGCAAACGGCTGCGCTGCCGGCTGGCGGATGACGCTGGCGCGGCGCCTTGCGCCCTGCCGTCATCAAGGCCGGCCGCGGGCGCCTCCAGCATAGGTGCCTGGCCATCGGGGTGAAGACGGCCCATCAGGCGCTGAAGAAGGCTCATGCGATGCCTTGGGAGCGGCTGAGCAGGGCCTCGATCTGCTGGACAAGGCGGGAAAGGTCGACGGGCTTGGGATGGTAGTCGTCGCAACCCGCCGCAAGCGCCTTTTCGCGGTCGCCGGACATGGCGTGCGCGGTAAGAGCGATGATCGGCACCTTCACCGTATCCGGAGACGACTTCAGGCGACCCGCCGCGGTCCACCCGTCCATGATGGGAAGGTTCATGTCCAGCAGGACCAAGTCCGGCGCCAGGCTAGACGCCTTGTCCACCCCATCCTGGCCGTCGAAGGCAACGTTCACCTCGTAGCCCCGGCGCTTGAGGCGGCGGGACAGGAAATCCCAGATTTCCTCGTGGTCTTCAACTAATAGAATACGGCTCATAGCGGAGCTCCGAGTGTGGGCCGATGGGTGCGCGCCCGTGCCTTTGGCTGGACAGGAGGGGCGCAGGAACGTTGAACGTGCATGTCAGAACAAAGCACGCGTGAGGCGTGCAGGTTTGATCAGCCTATCGCTTTCGTGGATAGTGCGACCTCGGACGTTTGTGCCAGCTTCGCGCCCCGCTGATCCGCCTGTCCGACGCGGCGGGCGGACCAACACTGGGGATGCCATGACGCTCGACCAAGCCCTTGCCTTCGGCCTGATTGCGGCAACGATCGGCCTGTTCATCTGGGGGCGGCTGCCCTACGACCTCGTGGCCATCGCCGCCCTCGTCATTGGGGTGCTCATCGGGATCGTCCCGGCCGCGCGCGCCTTCGAAGGGTTCTCGTCGGAGATCGTCATTATCGTCGCAGCCGCCCTGGTGGTCAGCGAGGCGATCGCGCGGTCGGGGGTGGTCGAGACGCTGATGCGGCCGTTGATGCCACGGCTGCGGAGCACGGGCACGCAGGTCCCGGCCCTTGCGGGAGCGGTGCTCCTCCTATCGATGGTCACGAAGAACGTGGGGGCACTCGCGATCTTCATGCCGATCGCGCTGCAGATCGCCCGGCGCACAGGCACCTCGCCTTCCTCGCTGCTCATGCCGATGGCGTTCGCGTCGCTGCTCGGCGGCCTCGTCACGCTGATCGGGACATCGCCCAACATCATCATCGCGCAGATACGCGGCGATCTGACCGGGCATCCATTCGCCATGTTCGACTTCACGCCGGTGGGGCTCAGCGTGGCCGTTGCGGGATACGCGTTCCTCTGCGTGGGATGGCGCTTGCTGCCGGGCAACCGCAAGGCGGCAGCGGGCATCGATGCGGCGTTCAACATCGAGGCCTACACGCTCGAAGCGCAGGTCGTGCCAAGCTCGGCGAGCGTGGGGCGGACCGTGGCGGAGTTGGAGCAGCTCGGGGATGGCGATGTCATGGTGGCCGGGATCATACGCGAACGGTTCCGGCGCTTCGAGCCAACGCCGGGCTGGCGTCTCGAAGCGGACGACATCGTGCTGCTGGAAGGCGAGTCGGTCGATCTCGAGCGGCTGATTGCCCGGGGCAAGCTGCAGCTGACCGGAGACAAGGCCGCGCCGGCAGCGGGCGGGCACGCGGACCATGGCGAGGTCAGCGTGATCGAGGGCGTCGTCACCGGCGGCAGCCCGCTCGTGGGTCACACGCCCGCACAGCTCGACCTCGCATCGGCGCACGGCGTGGGGCTGCTCGCCGTAAGCCGGAGCGGCAAGCGTATTCTGCAGCGCCTCGCCTCGGTGCGCCTCCGGGCAGGGGACGTCGTCGTGCTGAAGGGCGCGGCCGAGCCGATGGCGGAGGTCTTGGGCGCGTTGCAGGTGCTGCCGCTTGCGGAACGGAGCATCACGCTCGGCAAGAGCAAGCGAAGCTGGATCCCCGCCTCCGTGCTCGCGGCGGCGATGGTGCTGGTCGGGCTGCACGTGGTGCCCGTGCAGATCGCGTTCTTCGGCGCGGCCGTGGTGCTGCTCCTGCTGCGGTTCATGACGATGCACGAGGCGTACGAGGCCGTGGAGTGGCCGGTGCTCATCCTGCTGGGTGCGCTCATCCCGCTGAGCGAGGCGGTGCACCGGACCGGGGGGAGCGAGCTGATCGCCGGGTGGCTCTCCACCGCCGTGGCGCACCTGCCGCCGGTCGGCGCGCTCGCGGTGATCATGGTGGTGGTGATGGTGGTCACGCCCTTCCTGCACAACGCGCCGACGGTGTTCGTCATGGGGCCGATCGCAGCGAGCCTTGCGGTCAAGCTCGGGCTCAACCCGGATGCCTTCATGATGGCAGTTGCGCTCGGCGCCGGCTGCGACTTCGTGACGCCGATCGGGCACCAGTGCAACACGCTGGTGATGGGACCCGGCGGCTACCGGTTTGGCGACTACCGGCGGCTCGGGGCGCCGCTGTCACTGCTGGTGATCCTGGCCGGGGTGCCGCTGATCGTGCTGGTATGGGGCCTGCACAAGTAGCCCGACCAGCACGGTGCGGCCCCTTCAAGCGGCGGTGTCCGGGTGCTCGTCCAGCGCCGGCGCCAAGGCGCGCAGCTCTCCTGCCAGGTCGCGCAGGCTGGTGTCACCCTTGTTCAACACCTGGCTCGCCCCGCGCAGGCGCTTGCGGTCCTCGCTGGTCAGGTCGCGCGCCGAGAGCACGACGACCGGCACGTCGGCGCAGCCCGGCCGCTCCCGCAGCTCGCGTAGGAAGGAGAACCCATCCATGACCGGCATCGTGAGATCAAGCAGGATCAGCTTCGGCACCGCATGCGCGACCTGGTCTAGCGCCTCGAGCCCGTTGGTGGCCTCGGTGACCGTCCAGCCGTTCCGCTCCAGCACCGTGCGCATCCGCTGGCGCGTGTCGGCGTCGTCGTCCACCACCAGCACGTCGCCATCCCCGCCGCGGAAGCGGTCCATCACCTGCCGGAACCGCTCCCACTCCACGGGCTTGAGCACGTAGTCGGCGGCACCCAGGGAGTTGGCGAGGCCGCGCTGGCTGACGAATGTGACCATCACGACCGGTATCTTCGCCAGCTCCGGGATGGCCTTGAGTGCGCTCAGCACCGACCAGCCGTCCATGCCGGGCATCATCACGTCCAGGAGGATGGCCCGGGGCCGCAGCGCGCGGGCCAGCTCGATGCCGGTGGGGCCGTCCGGCGCCGTGCGTGCGCTGAAGCCCTCGCGCTCAAGGAAGCGGGTCATCAGGTCGCGCTGCGCTGGGTCGTCGTCGATCACGAGCACGAGGTCGCCGCTCGCGTCGTCGTGCTCCGCCTCCGCATCGCCCTCCGCCATGTCCTGTTCGGCGGTAAAGGTAACCGGGAGCCTGACGGTGAAGGCGCTCCCCTGGCCCGGCGTGCTCTCCACGTCCACCTCCCCGCCCAGCATGGCGCTGAACGCCTTGGTGATGGACAGCCCGAGCCCGGTGCCGCCGAACCGGCGAGTGGTCGAGGCGTCCGCCTGCTGGAAGCGCTGGAACAGCTTGGCCAACTGCTCCTCGGTCATGCCGATGCCACTATCGCTCACGCGGAAAGCCAGCCAGTCCTTGCCGCCGGGGCCGGAGCGGCGCTCGGCGGAGAGGGTGATGCTCCCCCTTTCGGTAAACTTGGCCGCGTTGCCGAGCAGGTTCAGCAGGATCTGGCGCACCTTGGTCACGTCCGAGTGCATTGCCCCCAAGTCTGGGGCGAGGTTCACGGCCAACGTGTTGCCCCTCTTCTCGATCAGCGCCTGCACGGTCGCGGCCACGCTGCCCGCCATCTCGGCCACGTCGAAGGTTTCAGCAAAGATCTCCATCTTGCCGCTCTCGATCTTGGACAGGTCGAGCACGTCGTTGATCAGGCTGAGCAGATGGCGCGCGTTGCTCTCGATCTTGCGGATGTCGCCCCCGAGCCCGTCCGCGTCGCCGCTGTCCTCAAGCTCCTCCTGCAGCATCTCGCTGTAGCCGATGATGGCCGACAGCGGCGTGCGCAGCTCATGGCTCATGTTGGCGATGAAGGTGCTCTTGGCCCGGTTCGCCTCCTCCGCCTCGTCGCGGGCGGCCTGCATCGCCGCCTCGGCCTCCTTGCGCTCGGTGACGTCGGCGTGCGTGCCGATCCACTCGGCGACAGTGCCATCCTCGCTCAGGATCGGCACGGCGTGCGCCTCCATGGTGCACCACGCCCCATCGGCGCGCCGCACCCGGTGCTCGATCTCGTAGCGGGACCGGGTCTCGACGGCGTGGCGCCAGGCGGCGAGCGTTTGTGCCCGGTCGTCCGGGTGGATCGCCTCGACCCATCCGGTGCCGCGCGCGTCCTCGAAGGCCTGCCCTGTGAAGGTTGTCCAGCGCGGCTGCGGCCATTCGAACCCACCGGAGGCCGCCATGTTCCAGATGATCGCGGTCGAGGCGTCGAGCACGGTGCGGAACCGCTGCTCGCTGCGGCGGACCCGCTCCTCCCAGGCACGCTGCTCGGTCACGTCCGTGTTGGTGCCGAACCAGCGCACGACCTGGCCCGCCTCGGCGCGGATTGGCAGGGCGCGGGAGAGGAACCAGCGATACTCACCGTCCTTGCCCTTCAGCGGGAAGGTGTCTTCCCAGGGTTCGCCGGTCTCGACCGCCTTTTGTATCTTGCTGACCACGCGGTCCAGGTGGTCGGGATGGTTGATCTCCCGCCAACCCCAGCCCTGCATCTGCGCGAAGTTGGTGCCGGTGTAGTCATACCAGCGCTGGTTGTACCAGAAGATCGAGCCGTCCTGGTCGGCGATCCAGGCAAGCTGGGGGATGAAGTTAGCCAGCAGATGCAGGTCCGCCTCGCTCACCTTTGGCACTGGGGCGCTGCGCGACGGTGTGCTCTCCTCAACGGCAGGCACGGCCGCAGTGCCGGGATCGGCCACGACCGGCGGCACCATGTCGTTTCCTGGCGAATGCTGATCGTTGTCCATCGCATGCTCTCCGTTCGGTTTGGCCGTGCGCCGCGGCGTTCATCAAGAAAGCAGTTGTGAACAGGCGCCGAACCGGGACCCTGCCGGGACCGGTTCTAACGCGTGGATTGGACTCAGGAAAGCAACACACGGGTAGGGTCCCAGTCGGTGCCGACGGACCCTACCTGTCCACCGCTTATCACGACGAGATCAGCCTGTTGCCGCCGCTTTCGGGAAGGGTTCCGGTTCGGCGCTCATTCACAGGGAGCAGGGTAGCTTCAACCATGGCGGGTGTGGCAGCGTCCGACTCGGCAAAGTTTGGCGTCAACACTCACACCTCTGCGTCCGACCAAGCACTTATGCTATATCCGCCAGTGGATCCCTGGCATGTCTTGAACAAGACGGGCCAGTTCGGGCGGGCACCCGTGCTCAGGCAGCCGGCGGCTTCACCGCGGCGGTCTTCCGGTCCTGGTCGCGGACCAGCCAATAGATGATGCCCAGGGCCAGGATCGCACCGGCCACTGCCAGCAACTCAGGCGCGTCTACGCTGGCGAGATCGAGCACGATGAACTTGCGGACGGTCGCCAGCATGCCGATCAGGATGATGGACCTGACACGTACTACGCTGTCCCTGTTGCCCGAGACGACCAGGAGTGAACGCTTGAACTCGAGGCCGATGACGACCGTGAAGAACATCCCGAAGACGCCCTGGAAGATCGTCGGATCTCCCGGATCCAGCTGACTCTTCAGGATCAGCACCACCACGCTGATGATCAGGTGCCACGTCGCGAAGCCGACGATGACCACGATGACCAGCGTCAACAGGAGCATGACGAGGCCCTCGAACAGGTCGTAGGCGGACTTCCCCACGGTGAGCTTATTCCAAAACGGGGGCACTGGTCTTCCTTCAATCAGGCTGATGAGACACTGGACGCCGCGGCGGCTAACCGCATCGAACTGACCGCTCGTAAGGGCCATGTTGCACAGGCCAAGAATGCGGGCGCAGTTGCCCCAGCCCCGCTCGGGGGTCAGGCGATACGGACAGAGATCTGGCCATGGTGCACGGGATACGCGAGAAGGCTTGGCCGAACCTGCGGATGATCGAGATCGGCGACGCGATGCTGGGACGCAACGGCGCGCTGGTCGAGGCGATGCACACCCTGCACCGGCTGCAGATCGAGGTCCGTCCGCACATCGCCGAGTTCATGGAGGGGGAGGGCCGCGGGCGCGAGATCGCTGGTGCCCGTGGCCACGCGGCGCTGCTTCAGGCTCGGAAGAGTTGAACCGGCGTTGTCAGATCGCCGACCGGGGTGCCGTTGAGGGCTGATGGCCGATCAGGGCCTCATGCTGGCGATGCTACGCGGGGTCTGGGAAGCAGATGAACGCGAAACCTATATGCGCCGAGGCAGCCGAGCAATACGTTGGCCTTCCACACGCTGCTTCGGTCAGTAAGGCTCCGATCCGTATCAGGATGCGGCCCTGCGAGCCCCGGCCGGCAGCAGCCCATCGACGCGCAGAGCGGCGGACGTCACGGTGATCCCGGCTGCGTCGAAGCCGTCCAGGATGTCGCGCGCGATCTGGTCCTTCACCGCCCGTGTGCCATGGTCCCTGAACACGAACCGGACGGTCAGCTCCAGCCAGTTGCTGGTCAGGCGATAGAACACCCGCGGCTCGAAATCCAGCGGTTGCAGGTCGAAGCGGCGCTGCAACCCCTGCGCGGCCTCCTCCGAGATCGTGGCAGGGTCGAGCGTCCGCCGCCGGGCCGCGTCCAGCATGACCGCCTCGGCCTGCTGCCGGTCGTCGCCGTAGCGGATCGGCACGCTGATCTCCTCCCAGATGTAGGGGAAGTCGCGGGTGTAGTTGTAAACCGGCTCGTCGAAGATCTTGGCGTTGCTCACGGTCACGATGCGCCCGGTGAACTGCCGGCTCTTGACCCAAACCGAAGGCCCGGCGTCGCTGCCGGGCGAGGCGCCCATCTCCATCAGCGTGGTCTGCATGAGCCCCAACGCCAGCACGTCGCCGCGCACGCCTCCCATGCTGATCCGGTCGCCCACGGTGAAGTTGTTGCCGCGCAGGAGGAGCACATAGCCGGCAAACGCGGTGATGACGCGCTGCAGCGCGAAGGCGAGGCCCGCACCGACCAGGCCGAACGCGGTCGCCAGTTGGGCCGGGTCCTCGAACCAGACGGACATCAGCACGAAAACGGTGAGCAGGGCCAAGCCGAGGTTGGTGGTCTGGTGCGCCCAGAACCGCGCCTGTATGGCGCGCGGCGTTTCGCCCCGCAGCAGGATGCGGTAGGCACCATGCGCCAGGGCGCGCCCGATGGCCAGCACCAGGACGAAGGCGACCGAGAGCAGCAGCTTGCGGCCGTTCTGCTCGGTGAAGCTGACCCAGTTGATGCCAAGAAGGTGCAAGGTTAGGCTCCTCCGTCCGTCCAGCAGGGTTTACCCACCTGCCTTCACCGGTCATAGGTCCCTGGCTTTCCGTCAAGGGCACCATGACGCCCAACTGTATCTACCGGGCCATGCGTGCATAGGCGTCCCTGCAGCAGTCCCGCTTGCTGGCTTTGAACAGCCATGACGCTGGCTGCCCTGGTCATGCGCAGGGCGCCGGCTGCTGCAGCCTACCCTCCAGGAGTGTGCGCTTGAACCTTCACCAGATCGAGGCTTTCGCGATCGTCGCCGGCATGCTGGCCCTCTTCGTCTCCAACTGCGTGCGCTACGACGTCGTCGTCGCCCTGGTGCTGTCCTGCGCGGCCCTGACGGGCATCGTGCCGCGGGACAAGGTGTTCGAGGATTTCTCCAACCCCGTCATCATCGTCGTCGCCTCCGTCCTGGTGCTCGGCCGAGTCTTGGCCAGTTTTGGTGATCATGCCGGCGTCGCCACATGGGATGGATGAACCTGATCTCCTGCTTGTTGCCGGACCCGTCTGTGGTCCGGCTTGAAACCTGTGGCACTGAGCCTGCCCCGCCGACGATCACCCTGGCCCTGACATCTCGTTCCCGTCCGGCGCCGTGCCCGCTCTGCGGCCGGCAGGCCAGGCGGACCTACAGCTGGTACGAGCGCGCCCTGGCCGACCTGCCCTGGGGCGAGCATGCCGCTGCCGTCCAGCTCCGCGTTAGGCGCCTGTTCTGTGACAACGCGGGGTGCAAGCGCCACATCTTCACCGAACGCCTGCCCGGCGTCGCCGCGCCCTGGGCGCGCAAGACGGCGCGGCTGTCTGACCGGCTGACGGCCATGGGCTTGGCCCTCGGCGGCGCAGCCGGCGCGCGCCTCAGCCACAGCATGGGGCTGGCCGCGAGCCGGAACACCTTGCTGCGCCTGATCCGGCGGGCACCTTTGCCCCAGGACGCCAAGCCGACGGCGCTGGGCGTGGATGACTGGGCGCTGCGCAAGCGGCACACCTATGGCACGGTGCTGGTGGACCTCGACCGCCATCGCCCGGTGGCGCTGCTGCCCGACCGCAACGCCGAAACGCTTGCAGTGTGGCTTCGCGAGCACCCCGTCATCGAGGTGATCTCCCGTGATCGCGCCAGCGCCTATGCCGCGGGAGGCCGCAGCGGGGCGTCTGACGCGGTGCAGGTCGCAGACCGCTTCCACCTGCTGCAGAACCTGGCCGAGGCGCTGGAGCTGGCGTTCACGGGTCACGCCCGTGAGTTGCGGGACGCCGAGCAAGCCCGGCGCCAGGACGCAGTGGCCGAGGACGGCCCGGTCAGGCCCGACCCGCCGCCACCGCCCAAACGGCCGCTGGCCATGGCCGCCTCTCGCCGGGAGCGGCGCATGGCGACGCACCAACGGGTGTGGGACCTCCATCGCCAGGGCTGGTCGGGAGAGGGTATTGCCCACCACCTCGGCATCGGGCGCACGACCGCCTACCGCCACCTCAAGAGCGAGGCGTTCCCTGAGCGCAAGGGCCGCAGCGACGCCGGGCGCAGCTCCATGGGCCCCTGGCGCGGCTGGATCATCGAGCGCTGGAACAGGGGGCAGCGCAACGGCCGGCAGACGCTGCGCGACCTCCAGGCCAAGGGCTTTACTGGCAACTACGCGACGGTGCTGCGCTACCTCAATCGCCTGCGCGATGCGCAGCAGGGCGTGGCGTCCCGCCGCCCGCGGGCGCGGCCCGGGCTGCCCTTGGTCGCCGCGCCCAAGCAGGTGCTGACGCCGCGCACCGCGGCGTGGACCGTGCTGCGTCCGCTGGACCGGCGGGACGACGAGGAGAAAGCTCTGCTGGCCAGACTGCGCGAGGCCGCTCCCGTGTTGAAAGCAGCCGTGGAGTTTGCAGAGGAGTTCGCCGCCCTGGTGCGCGGGCGCAAGCCGGAGCGCCTCGATCTCTGGCTGCAACGAGCGCAGGACAGCGCGGTGCCGGCACTGCAACGCTTCGCTAAAAGCCCGTTTTGAAAGGTATTGTGGGCCAGGTCTGACGGTGGGACCGGGACGGGTGGTGGGGCGTTCCAGGCGGTTTGCCCGTCATGGAGCTTGGCATGTGGACGCCTGAGGATCGCGCGCTGGTTGGAGACCATGGGGCTGGCCAGGCGCTGACGGACGACCAGTGGCGGCTGTTGCAGCCCCTGATCCCGCCTGCCAAGCCCGGAGGACGCCCGCGCACGGCGGACATGCGGCGCATGCTGGACAGCCTGTTCTACGTGCTGCGCACCGGCTGCCAGTGGCGGCACCTGCCGCCTCCGCCCGCGTTCCTGCCGTGGCCGACGGTGTATGGCTACTTCCGCGCCTTCCTCAGCGCGGGCGTATGGGAGGTCATGCGCCACCACCTCGTGGTCATGCTGCGCGAGGGCATGGGCCGGGAGCCAAGCCCCACAGCCGCGGTGATCGACAGCCAGAGCGTGAAGACCACGGAAGCCGGCGGTCCCAGCGGCTACGACGCGGCCAAGAAGATCACCGGCCGCAAGCGGCATATCGCGGTGGACACGCAGGGGCTGCTGCTGGGCGTCGTCGTCCATGCCGCCTCCATCCAGGACGCGGACGGCGCAGGCAGCCTGCTCGGGCGCATCAAGCCGCTGTATTGCTGGCTGCGCGCCGTGTTCGCCGACGGCGGCTACAACCGCGTGCCAGCAATCCTGGCCTGCTTCCTGCTTGGCCTCGCGCTGCTCATCGTCAGCCGTCCGCGGGGAGCAAAGGGCTTTGTCCTTCTGCCGCGCCGCTGGGTGGTCGAGCGGACACTCGGCTGGCTCGGCCGCTGGCGCCGCCTGTCCCGGGACTACGAGCACCTGCCAGAGGTGTCCGAGGCTATGGTCACCCTCGCCATGGTTCGCCTCATGCTCCACCGCGCCGTCCATCCAAACCGCAAGCGACTGCCCGCACCATGACTTCCAAAACGGGCTTTAAGTGGCTGTTGACGGTTGTGGGTTCCGCTGTGCCTGGCGGTGTGATTCAAGCTCCGGATGGAGCTTCTGGACACCCTTGTTGCGGGCGTGCGCTCGGCTTGTGCGTCGTTCCCTGACGCGCGGCGCGGCGACGTGCGCTACAGCATGGCCGACATCGGGATGTCG
>JAABUQ010012174.1_pt1 | contig 10753 bp, 8 predicted proteins | sample 5560001 | NCBI WGS metagenome assembly JAABUQ01 (sample SAMN10711888, study PRJNA513371) | rock metagenome | isolation source: Antarctica rocks | place: Antarctica: Victoria Land, Finger Mt nord | collected 2015-12-18
ATCGCCCTTCGCCTTCAGGCCCGCGAACTCGCGATTCAATTCATCGGTTAGGATGTCCGCTAGCGATAACGTGGTCCCCGCCGATACGGCACGAGACGGCAATAAGGTTGCACAGGCAAGCGCAACAGGTAGGGCAGCGAGCCACCGGAAAGACACCGCACACGTCCACCGGCGCGCGCTTTCCGAAGCGCTCCAAAGGGATTTTTGGGGCAAATTCAAGGATATCAACCGATAGTTTTCATAAATTGCATTTCACGAGCGCCGCGCTGCATCTTGAATTGATGAGTTTGCGCTTGGGCTTTCCAGTCAAGGTTCTCGGAGCGCCAGGCCTCAAGAGCAACGACGCGCGCCGCTGGCAATCCGGCCCACATCTCCGCACGTCTCTCGAATATCTTTCGGCTATCTTCGATTACCTGGAGAAGAGCGGTATCGCGATGTACCGGATGTCTTCCGATCTTGCGCCCTACGCGACGCATCCCGATCTCCCGCAGTTCCACAATCAAGTGAAGGAATCGAAAAAGGAGCTGAAACAGGCCGGCGCGCGCGCCCGCGACTTAAATCTGCGGCTCTCTTTTCATCCCTCTCAATTTATCGTCCTCAATAGCCCAGACGCCACTTTGCGCGACAAGAGCATCTGGGACTTGCGCGTCCAAGCCGAAATCCTCGACCGCATGGAACTTGGCCCGGAGGCCGTGTTGGTGGTTCACGCCGGCGGATCTTACGGCGACAACCCCAGCGGCATTGATCGCTGGTGCGCCACGTGGGAGAAACTGCCGGAGCGCGTCCAAGCCCGCTTGGTTCTCGAAAACGACGATCAGCGCTATAGCGCAGCGGAGGTTCTCGAAATCCACCGCCGCACCGGCGTGCGCCTGATCTTCGATCTCCAGCACTTCTGGTGTCTGAATCCCGAAGGGCTGGAGCTTATTCCCACTGTCGAGAAATTTCTCGCGACTTGGCCCACCGGCGTGCGTCCTAAAATCCACCTTTCGTCGCCTCGCACCGAATTGCGCGAGGTAAAACGCAAGAATCGTAAAACGGGCCGCAAGGAAACGGTCCTTCTAGCGCCCGTCTGGACCGGACACGCAGACTTCGTTCACCCCTTCGAGTTCATCAGCTTCCTTCGATCCGTGCCGCACCTGGAGTTCGACATCATGATCGAAGCGAAAGGGAAAGACTTGGCGCTGATGCGGCTTCGTCAGGATCTAATTCGCTATGCACCCGATGTAGCGGTCCGCTTCGGCCTGGCGGAAAGACCGCTAGGGGACATCTCCGACGAAATTGCCGTTGATCCCGCGGCACTCGAGGAATAACCACCTCTCCTTGACAGCTTAGGAAAGTTTACACTATACTCCTGACTAGCTTAGGAGTGTGCATGTCCGGCCAAGCCCAGCTTCTTCCAGGAACTCTCGATCTGCTTATTCTGAAAGCAGTCTCTCTCGGTGCGCTTCATGGCTATGGGGTTCTCTTGCGCATCGGGCAAATCTCCGAGCGAGCGCTGCTCATTGAGCAGGGAGCGCTTTATCCCGCATTATTCCGTTTGGTGCGCCAGGGCCTCCTGAAAGCAAGCTGGGGTACATCGGACAACAATCGTCGCGCCAAGTTCTACGAACTCACCTCTGCGGGGCGCAAGCGTCTGCGAGAGGAAACCGAGGGGTGGAACCGCCTTGCCGCCGCCATTGCTGCTGCGCTTGCCGCTCAACCGGAGGAAATATGAACTTCCTCGCGTACTTTCGTTCCCTGGCCGCCAAAGTTTTTCATCGTTCTCAGATCGAGAACGATGTGGAGGAAGAGCTTCGCTCACACATCCAGTACCGCGCCGACGATCTGGAACGTGGCGGCCTCCCTCGTGCCGAGGCAGAACGCCGCGCGCGCATTGAGTTCGGCGGCTATGTGCGATTCAAGGAAGAAAGCCACGAAGCGATGGGCGGCATCTTCCTTGACACCGTCACTCAGGATGTGCGGTTCGCTCTCCGCGTGTTGCGTAAATCTCCCGGTTTCACCCTCGCCGCCGTTGTGACGCTGGCGCTGGCTATCGGCGCAAACGCCGTGGTCTTCGGCATTTTGAATGGGTTGATACTTCGCCCGCTGAATGTGCCTCAGGCGGAGAACCTCTGGGGAACCATGTATGGGGACAATCCCGGGTGGCAGTCGTATCCCAACTATGTCGATCTGCGCGACCGCAACCGCAGCTTTGAGAGTTTGGCAGCTTTTAAGTTCGTCTCTGCGGGGCTGGACACGGGGAAGGATCCCTCCGCCGCAGGTGGCTTTGCAACCAGTGGAAACTACTTCGACGTGCTAAGGATTCAACCATATCTCGGCCGCGTCTTCCACGGCTCCGATGAGCAAGGCCCCAACAGCGCCCCGTATCTCGTGCTCAGCTACGCTTATTGGCACAGCCATTTCGGGGACGACCGAAGCGTGGTAGGCCGCGTTGTTCGGCTGGACAAGCATCCTTTCACCATCGTCGGTGTCGCGCCGCCCGGGTTCGGAGGGACTTTGCTGTTTATCTCTCCCGATTTCTTTATGCCGATCGTCAACCAGCAGCAGGTGGACGGGGAGAGTCTCCTGAACGCGCGCGGAAACGACCATGGGATTTTTGAGCTTCTGGACCATCTGAAGCCGGGAGTAACTCCCGCTCAGGCTGTCGCCGATCTGGACGCAGTGGGAGCGTATCTTGAAAAGACCTATCCCAAAGAGTTCGGTCACAAGGGTTCCTCCCTGGCACAGGAAGGCCTCACTTCTTTTGCCCGCCCAGTGCGGGCGTTCGTCGCGGGATTGATGTTGCTCGCCGGCTTGATCCTGCTGGCTGCATGCTCCAACCTGGGCAGCCTGTTTGCGGCTCACACGGCCGACCGCTCCCGCGAAGTAGCACTCCGGCTCGCGCTTGGTTCCAGCCGCACCCGCATCCTGCGGCAGCTATTGACCGAAGCCGTGCTGATTTCTCTTGTTGGTGGCGCCTCGGGACTCCTGGGCAGCGTCGTTCTGTTGGACTGGCTGAGCACGTGGCAGCCCTTTCACCAGGCTGGCGTCCATGTGCCGGTAAGCCCAGACGCAAGAGTCTATGTGGTCGCTCTGGCTTTGGCCTTGGTGAGCGGATTCCTCTTTGGGATTGTTCCCGTGCGCCAAGTTCTGAAGACCGATCCATACGGGATCATCAAGTCGGGATCGACCGGAACGATGGGGCGGCGTATTACGGTCCGGGACGTGTTACTTGTCTTCCAGATTGCGATCTGTGCCGTGCTGGTCACTTCTTCGGTGGTCGCCCTTCGTGGACTGGCGCGGTCGCTTGACAGCAACTTCGGTTTTGAGCTGCGCAACCATGCTGGTCAAAATAGACCTGGCGATGGCAGGTTACAGCATCGACGCAGTGCCCGCCATGCAAAGGCGCATGATCGATGCAATGGAGACGATTCCTGGCGTCGAGCACGCGGGATTGGTGAATAATTACCCTCCACTGGTTTACCTCGCCGGCCGCAGAGCGAATGTCTTCAAGGACGGAACGGCAGATCTGAGGGAATCGAATGTGGCTGCCGTGCCATACAAGTACGACATATCTCCGGGATACCTGGATGCGGCTGGCACAAGCTTGTTGGCGGGCAGGGCTTTCAACTGGCAGGACGACAAAAACGCGCCTCCCGTTGCCCTAGTGAATCGCGAGTTTGCCGCCAAGATCCTTGGCTCCGTAAGCAGCGCGCTCGGCCGATATTACAAGCTGCAGGATGGAACGCGTGTTCAGGTCGTGGGCGTTGTCGAAGACGGAAAATATCAGAACATTACCGAAGATCGTCAGTCGGCGATGTTTCTCCCGTTCCAGCAATCGCCATTGAGCCAGGCGTTTCTGCTGGTGCGCTCGCGCCGCGATCCGCAACAACTTGCCGCCGCCATGAGGAGTAAACTGCGCGAGCTGGATGCGGGGCTGCCCCTTGACACTCAGACGTGGAACAGCTTCCTGGCTGTAGTTCTGTTCCCCTCGCGTGTGGCGACCATGTCGCTAGGTGTGCTGGGCGCGATGGGTGCAATGCTGTCCATCACCGGCATCTTTGGAATGGCGGCGTACTCGGTCAGCAAGCGGCTGAAGGAATTAGGAATTCGCGTCGCCCTCGGCGCGCAGCGGATGGAAGTGTTGCAGGCGGCGTTGGGACGGGCACTCAAATTGCTGGCTTTTGGTTCGGCAGCGGGATTGCTCCTCGGAATTCTGGCAAGCCGGGTGCTGGCTTTCATCGTCTATTCGGCAACTCCCCGCGATCCGCTGGTACTGGCTAGCGTTGTTCTGGCCATGGTGTTACTGGGCTTATTGGCCACGTGGATTCCAGCACAACGCGCGCTGTCGCTTGATCCGTTGACACTGCTGCGCGAGGAGTGAATGGCTTATGAAACTCCTCGCGTACTTTCGTTCCCTTGCCGCTAGGTTTTTCCGTCGTTCTCAGATCGAGAATGATGTGGAAGAGGAGCTTCGCTCACACATCCAGCACCGCGCTGACGATCTGGAAAGTGGCGGCCTCCATCGTGCCGAGGCAGAACGCCGCGCGCGCATCGAGTTCGGCGGCTATGTGCGGTTTAAGGAAGAAAGCCACGAAGCGCTCGGCGGCAATTTGGTAGAGACTCTGATACAGGATGTTCGCTTTAGCCTTCGCGGGTTGCGCAAGTCTCCCGGCTTCGCGATCGTCGCCGTTTTGACGCTGGCGCTGGCGATAAGCGCAAATGCGGTGGTGTTTGGCGTATTGAACGGGCTGATACTGCGCCCGCTGAATGTGCCTCAGGCGGAAAGCCTTTACGTCATCCAACACGGAAACGAGCATTCCATGTCCGTGTCGTATCCCGACTATCTCGACCTGCGCGATCGCAACCGCAGCTTTGATGGTCTGGCAGCTTTTAACCTTGCGCAGGCAGGACTGGACACGGGCAGAAATGCATCGAGCGTCTGGCTGCTCGAAGTGAGCGGGAATTACTTCGACGCATTACACATTCAGCCGTATCTGGGCCGTTTCTTTCACCGCTCCGATGAGCATGGCCCCAACAGCGCTCCGTATATCGTGCTCCAATATGCGTATTGGCAAAGCCATTTTCAGGAGGATCGGGGCGTGGTGGGCCGTACTGTTCAGGTGAACAAGCATCCGTTTACCATTCTCGGCGTAGCGCCACCTCCGTTTCATGGGACCATACTGTTTCTCTTCCCCGATTTCTTTGTGCCGATAGTGAACCAGGAGCAGGTAGAGGGGCAGAATAAACTAAACGCGCGCGGCATCCTTTCGGTTTTTATGGTGATCGGACATCTGAAGGCGGGAGTTACTCCGGCGCAGACTATTACCGATCTAAACTCGGTTGGCGCCTATCTGGAAAAGACCTATGCCAAAGGCGGTGGCCTAACGAACTTTACATTGGCGCGTCCAGGTCTTTTAGGCGACACCCTGGGCCGTCCGGCTCGGGCATTCCTGACAGGGTTGATGCTGTTGTCGGGATTGATTCTGCTGGCGGCCTGCGCCAACCTGGGCAGTCTGTTTGCCGCACGCGCCGCCGACCGTGCCCGGGAAGTGGCTCTGCGGCTCGCCCTTGGATCGAGCCGCAACCGCATTCTGCGGGGACTCTTTACCGAAGCTCTGCTGATCGCTCTCATCGGAGGCGCCGTCGGACTCATGGGCAGCGTAGCGCTGTTGCGCGGGCTGAGCGTGTGGCAGCCGGTAGCCAGATTCCCCCTCCATATGCCGGTGAGCCCGGACGCCCATGTCTACGCCATCGCTTTGGCCTTAGCGTTGGTGAGCGGAATTCTTTTCGGCATTGTTCCGGTACGCCAGGTGCTCAGGACCGATCCATACGAGATCATCAAGTCTGGATCAAGAACTACTGGTGGACGGCGGATTACGGTCCGAGACCTGTTGCTGGGCGTGCAAATTGCCATCTGCGCAGTGCTGATCACATCTTCGATGGTGGCGGTGCGTGGACTCCTGCGCTCGCTCCATAGTAATTTCGGTTTCGAGCCACAGAACGCGATGCTGATCGAAACGGTTCTGCGCATGGCGGGCTACCGCGACGACGCAGTGCCTCCCATGCAAAGGCGCATGATCGATGCGATGGAAAGAGTTCCCGGCGTCACATCCGTGGGATTGATTAATTGGCCCCCCTTGGTGAATGGGGGCTGGCAGGATTCGAGGGTATTTACCGCGGAAACGACGGATCTGAGGCCATCGAATGCGGTGGCTGTATCCGGAAAGTTCAGCATCTCTCCCGAATACTTCCATGCGGCGGGCACCGCCTTGCTGGCTGGAAGAGCCTTCACCTGGCATGACGACAAAAACGCGCCGCGCGTGGCGGTGGTCAGCCAGGAGTTTGCGCGTAAAGTGTTTGGCTCTATAACAAGCGCAATGGGCCGATATTACAAAGTGCCGGATGGAACGCGTATACAAGTGGTGGGCATTGCGGAAAACGGAAAATATAAAAACCTCCTGGAAGATTCACAGCCGGCGATGTTTCTCCCGATCCTGCAAGCGCCATCGAGTCAGACATCGCTGGTAGTTCGCTACTCTACTGAACCGCGCACGACGGCCCCCGATCGGCCTGTGCGCTACTCTACTGAACCGCGCACGACGGCCCCCGATCGGCCTGTGCGCTACTCTACTGAACCGCGCACGACGGCCCCCGATCGGCCTGTGCGCTCTGCCCGCGATCTGCAGCAACTCGCCGGCGCCATGAGGAGCGCGCTGCGGGACCTGGATGCAGGGCTGCCTTCTTACATCGAAACGTGGGACAGACAACTCGACCTCGCGCTGTTTCCTTCGCGCATGGCGACGGTGTCACTGGGTGTGCTAGGCGCGATGGGCGCGATGCTATCCATAACTGGAATCTTTGGAATGGCTGCGTACTCGGTCAGCAGGCGGCGGCGAGAGTTGGGAATTCGTATGGCTCTGGGCGCGCAACGTAAGGAAGTGTTACAAGCAGCGTTGGGACGGGCATTCAGATTGTTGGCTTTTGGCTCGGCAGCAGGATTGGTTCTAGGAATTCTGGCGAGCCGGGTGCTGGCTTCCATCGTGTATCAGGCAACTCCTCGCGATCCGCTGGTATTAGCTGGCGTGGTTATGGCGATGTTGTTGCTCGGGCTGTTGGCTACGTGGATTCCAGCCCAACGCGCGCTGTCGCTTAATCCTTTAACACTGCTGCGCGAGGAGTAAAGCGGGGGTAAATAGCTCACAAATCAAGAGTGATCAACGTTCGCTTTCGACGTCCCGTTCATCCTCTTCAGGGTAAAAGGTGTAGTCGGCGGTGTAAGGGACTAAAGCTAGAGCGCCAGTCTTGCAACTCGCGGTGGGCGCGACGCCACCGTTTGTATTGAGGCGCTGAATGTAAGTGGTCCTGGCAAATAGACCGGTGTTAAAGCGGCCGGGTTTATTGGCAACCGCCTTTAGCAGCAAGCAGGGGATTGCTCCCGTATTCGGACAACTCGGGTCGGTGCCGGCGTTGATGCTGCCTGCTCTGGCGCCCCAGACCGCACTTGAATCAAATGAACTCTGCCACGTAGGGCAGTAAATCTGCTTACCATCAGCAGACAAAATACAGCCCGGTTCCGCGGCGACGGAGCCGGTGGGTACAGCGCTTAGAAAATGAGTACTCACCTGCTGAAGGAAGTGACCCACACTTACGGACAGTGTGGCTTGCGGTCCTATGAAAGTCCAGTTAGTGGTTGTTGTTCCATTGACAGAGGTGGAGGGTAGACAGATATAGTTCTGTGTACCCACCGCGTGAGCCGTCAGGAAGGCAGTGTTCCCGACCGGTGGAGTAATCGCAGACGGAACGAGTTGCGGAGTCTGCCCTAATGCGACGGCTGTGGGCGTGATCGCCAGCAGCAAACCGAAGCTCACGGTAGCGATTCTCGCGGTTATGGAGCATCTTTTTTGCAAGATTGTTTTTGAATTCATATTTATCCTTATAAGATGTCCGGCGTGCGGCGATATTGGATCAGCATGCCAGGAGTTGTTCGAAGCCTCTGTACCAGAGTATATGGAGGAGGAGCTAAGCGGTTATGACAATCACTTTTTCGCAGGCGTTTACTTTCGTCACCGCCGTTTGTCTCGCGCTGCTGACGCTTTGGGAAATCTTCGAAACGATTGTTTGCCGCGTAAAATCGATCGTAAATTTCGGATCACTCGCTACTACTACTTAGCCACTTGGCGAGCTTACCTTTTCTTGTCCGACCGGGTGGTGCGGCCGAAGCGCCGGGCTGCCTTTTTATCGATCTTCGGACCATTGTCGCTGCTAGGACTGTTTGTGGTTTGGGGGATAGCGCTGGTTTTCGCCTTCGCTCTGATGGACTGGTCCCTCCACTCAGTATTCAAGCTGCCAGATGGAGAAGCGCTCAGCTTTATGGTGGATTTATATGTGAGTGGGACCACTATGACCACTTTAGGATTGGGTGATGTGACACCGCGCTCACCGGCGGCGCGGCTCACCACGGTGGTCGAAGCAGGCCTGGGATTAGGTCTGGTGGCGCTGGTCATTAGTTATCTTCCAGCTCTTTATCAAGCCTTCTCACGACGTGAAGTGGAGATCTCGCTGCTTGACGCGCGCGCTGGATCACCGCCCTCCGCGGCGGAACTGCTCCGTCGCTCTGCCCGCGGCGGTCGTCTTGAAGGCCTTGAAAAGTTGTTGGCGGACTGGGAGCGCTGGTGCGCGGAGATCATGGAGAGCCATATCTCTTATCCTGTACTCTGCTATTTCCGTTCACAGCACACGAACCAATCCTGGGTTACGGCGATTACAGCGATTCTGGACACCTGCGCTCTTTGCGTAGCGTGCTTGGAGGATGAATCAAGCTCGCAAGCGCACCTAACGTTCGCCATGGCCCGTCATGCGGTGGTGGATATTACGCAGGTCTTTTATAGAGAACCCTCCACCAACATGCCGGAACGCTTGTCGCGCGAGAGTTTTCAAACCATTTGCGACCATCTTCACCAGAACAAATTGAAAGTGTGTCCGGAGGAAGAATCGTGGGACCGGCTCGGGGAAATGCGGCGCCTCTATGAGCCCTATGTTTTCATTCTGAGCCGCTATCTCCGCATGGACCTCGCGCTCTGGACTCACCCTCCGGGCGTGAAGGATAACTGGGTTGCAACGAAATGGCAGCGGCGCAGCGAGAGCAGCAGGCAGTGAACTAAGAGAGCACATCTCCAAAGCTGCTACCCTAACGAAAGAGCCGTGCTTCGAGCCTTAGCCAATTCGCTTCTTTCGTTGCTGCTCGTCACCAGCTTTCTGTGGGGCGGCTGCGTGTCGTGCGAACAGTACTACATGTGGTCGGGCGCGAAAAGCTGCTGTTCCGCCAGCGGTCACTGCAAGACGAAAGCACCTGCGAAACAAGAATCAGGCGTGAATGCAAGCAGATCGTAGTTGAACATCAGCAGTCGGTGGATCTTCACGTTTATTCGCCGGCTACTACCGCGCTTTTGATCGACTCGCCAGTTCGCCGGATCCACGCACTTGCGGAATCGCACAGCACCGATTTCATCGATCCATCGCCGCCGGATCTGCAAGTTCTCGACTCCACCTTCCTCATCTAGTTCTCCCTTCAGCGCGTCGGAGGTTACAAGAGGGCGTCCGTGCGTTTTGTTGCTCGCGCTCGGCAAGCCATTCAGGAGGGAGAATTTTTACACATGCGCCAGTTCCATGCACTCTTACGCGCGGCAACTGTTGCTGCCGCGCTCGTCATTCCTCAACTCATGCCGGGTGCCGATCACGGGCCCGTATTTGGATTAGCTACGCCGACCAATCCAAAGGGTGGATGGAGCTTCGATCTTGGAGTGAATGGCAGAGGCGGCGGCGGAGGCAACACCTCAACTCTTGAATCAGAGCTTTCGTACGGGCTCACGCAAAATGTGAAGCTCGCCGTTTCGGGTCCAATCGTCTTTAGGCCCGACCCTTACGCGCGCTCGGGCGTGACGGAGAATACGCCTATCAGCGGCGACTTCAGCGCACTCACTTGGTGGCGATTTCAGAAGAAGGATTTCGCCGGCAAGAGAATCGAGAGCACCGCAGTTGCCGGTGTTCTCGTTCCCGGACCGCAACAGGAAGCCGGACTATACCGAAATCTGAACAGCGGCCCCGGCTATCTCGTCGGAGCTGTGACCGGCGTCGCTTCCCGCAGCCAATACGTGTGGGCCGGATCAAGTTACCAAAGCTATGCGGGGTCCAAAGGCGACCGGCGTCCCGACCTTCTCTCCTACACCGCCGTTTACGGTTATCGTCCACTCTCCTGGCGCACCGATTACCCGCGCTGGGATTGGCGGATTTTCGGAGAATTCACTGGCGAGCGAACCGGCTCGCTTCAGCGGCAGAGCCTTCCATTGCCCGGCACACAAGCACAACAGCTATTTCTCGGTCCAAGTGTACTTGGGGTGTATCGCGCCATTGGGATTGAGGCTGGCGTCCAGTTTCCGATTTATCGGGATGCCGGTTCGCTTTTCCCAACGGAGCGTTATCGTTTCGCCATTAACTTTGCTTACTTCTTTTAGAAAGGATTACCAATGCAAAAGAGATTGTCAGTTCTTACATGTGCTCTCCTCATCGCGGCAATCCCAAGCCGCGCGGAGTTGCTCCAAGTGGATCTATCCATCTTCGGAATGGATTGAATGACCTGCGCCCACGTCGTGCACGTGGCATTGAAGAAAGTGGCCGGTGTGGAATCGGTCGACGTCAGCTTGAATAAGGGCCTCGCCACCGTGAAGCTGAAGCCTGGGAACACGGCCAGGGTCCCGCAATTCTGGCAGTTGAT
>JAABUQ010012176.1_pt1 | contig 10751 bp, 12 predicted proteins | sample 5560001 | NCBI WGS metagenome assembly JAABUQ01 (sample SAMN10711888, study PRJNA513371) | rock metagenome | isolation source: Antarctica rocks | place: Antarctica: Victoria Land, Finger Mt nord | collected 2015-12-18
CGCTGCTACCCAGCGGATGCTCGACGCCGCCGTCACCGAACCGGCGGCCCCAAGGGCCGAGCGCGAAGCGCTTGACGGCAAGCCGACATCCGCTAACACGCCCAAGGGTTGACACAGGACGTCTCATGGCCTCTCCTCTCGGTCAGGGGCGGCCGGTAGCGCCGCCGGCAGGCAGGCTAATGCGCGCGGCGGCCACCGTCAAACCACCTGATACGGGCCGCCAGCGCACGACGAATGAGCGCGCCTACCGGGCGCGCCAGGGAGCTCAGCGCGGCCGCCTGACGGCGCCCTTGCCACGGCTGCCTGACCGGCCCACTGGCCACGCGACCGCCGCCGGCTGGCTACGCGACCGCCGCGCTGGCGATGGTGGGCTCAGGCTCGTCAAGGACACCCTCTGCCTCGACGAGCGTCACCGGCAACCCCATTCCCCCGATTTTGCTGGGAAGGTCCAAGCGCAGCCAGCGTGAGACGCGGCGCGGCAGCGTCGAAACGATGATCTCGTCGAACGGCTGGCGGTGGAGAGTGTCGTGAATGGCCGCCATCGGATCTGAGTCGCCCACCTCTCCGGTCACCTCGGTCCCTGCGGCCGCGCTCAGGTGGGGCAAAGCGGCTTCGAGTCGTTCCTGGGCCTCGGGCCGGCCCGCGACCTCAGGGTCGACCAGCCGATGAAGCCCCCGTGGGATCGCGGGCAGCAGCAGATGAAAGCGGGCGTCGCCGCCGTGCGCTCGCCGGGCGACCGCGTCGAGAAGCGTTTGGGTTGCCGCGGTGCGGTTGGCGACGAGAAGGACTCGGGTGGGTGCTACCGGAGATCGTGTCATTAGCCACGAATATCATCTGTGCTTGCCCCCAGCCACAAAACAATCCATCGAACACATAGAGCGAACCGCATGGTCGCTCTACTCATACGAAGACGAGCGCGTACACCGCAAAAGCGCAGGCCAGGACGACAACGCCTATGTAGCGGAACGCGCTCGTGAAGTCGCCAGGCCTAGCCGCGAAGCAGACAAGGAGCAGCGCAAACGGGTCGAAGTACTTTTGGAAGACGAGGTTCACCCCGAGACTGGCAACCAGGAAGCAGATCGCGAAGCCCGCCGAGAGCAAGCGGTCGGGCGCCCGGGCGATGAGCGCGACGGCCGCAGCGGCACCCAGGGGTGTCAGGAGCCAAAAGAGCCAGCTTGAGCCGGCCAGCTTGGGCCCAACGGTGGAGAGCTGCCAGAGATAGCCGGCATCGACCACCCCTGTGCGGGCCATCTCACTCGCCAGTAGAGCCACCGCCGCAGCCACCGCCGCAGCCGCTGCCGCAGCAAGCATTGCCCGCTTCGGGCGAGGCCGAGTCGCTAGCGCGAACGGTCCATAGACCGCCACCGCGTACAGGCCTACCAGGGCGAGGGTGAAGAGCACGGGTCGCAGGCTGACCAACGCCCCGAGGCCCTGACCTTTCTTACACAGCCCACACGACGCCACGTCTGCGCCTCGCGGAACCAGGCCATGCCAGGTGAGCACAAGCAAGCCCAACGGCAGAAGCGCGGCCGCCGTGCTTGCGATCCCCACCAACAGAAGGCGCAGGCCGAGGCGAGACGCGACAAGGTAGAACACGCCCAGCGGGGCAAGCCAGACCATGCTTTGGCGCGTAAGGACCGCGGCCGCCAAGCAGCATGAGAAGCGGACGTAGCGGCTAGCCGAGCGCTCAGTGCGATAAGCCTCGAGTTGCCAGATCGCAAGCAAGGCGAAGAGAATGGCCAGGTTATCGGTCAGTAGGAGAAATGACGCTCCGAAGTAGTAAGGGGAAAGACCAACCAGCAGCGCCAGCGCGCAAGACTCTGACAACGCCAGGCCTCGGCGTTTGAGCAGTCGGTATAGGACGATGACCGCCAGGTAGGACACGCCCACGTTGAGTCCCCGAAGCAACCAGAGGTGGATGCCGCCGGACAGCTGGGCGGCGATCGCCATGATGAGATGAAACAGCGGCGTCTGCGCTGAGGGATATGAGCCGAGGTTCGGAAACGGCAACTGGTGCAGAAACCGCACGATCGTCGGCAGCTGGTACACCCGCTCATCGGACGCGTGAAAGGTCGCGAGCATCTCGGTCAGGCCGCGCAGCGCCACGGTGCCAGCAAGGAACGGTACGGCCAGGAGAAGCTCTGGCCGAGCGCACTCAAGGCGTCGCGGTACAGATGGACCTGGGGGCACATCACATAGGATGGCCGATCGCGCGAAGACGCAGTGCTCGCGGGTTTGCTCCCTGAGCGGCCAAAACCCGTCGCCGCCCGGTGCGAGTCGGCATCGCGGCCGGAGTCGGTTGCCGACCTGACTCGCTCTCTGTGACTCGGGTCCGACTCGACGATCTAAGGGTCCCTGACGGGTCGGTATTAGAACCCGAGACCGAGCCGCTTGCCTGGGTCCGGGACCCTGAGATCGCGGAACGGCTTGATCGTCTCACGAAATCCAGAGAGAGGAAACTGAGACGCGGTTGATTTGGCGAACCTGATCCTGGACCCAGACATAGATAGCCGCTTCGATTCCCACTGGCTGGAGTTGAGTGGACGTCTTTCGAACCCTCAACTACTTGAGGGTTGGCGAGCTTTGTTGATGTAGCTCCTCAAGCGTCCTCACCTCGACGCCGACCAAGATTCAGCGTGGCCTGAGAACCACGGCTGCGGGGCGACGATCGTCATAAGTTCGAGGCGCCTAGGTAAGCAACCAGGTAATGGACCTGGTTGGCGGTCGTCAGCTCACGGCCGGAAGTGAAGTCAAGCGCCGGCAGATCCCCGCTGGCGCTCTTTGTACATGGCCTCGTCTGCACGCGCGATGAGGTCTTCCAGAGCATCGTCTGCCTCGAGTTCCGCGAGCCCCACGGAGAGCGATGCTTGCTTGGTCCTTGCCAGGTCCGCGTTGACTAGCAAGAACCGCTTTGCCGCCTCTGCGCTGTTCACGTCGAGGACCCCGCAAACAAACTCGTCGCCCCCGAAGCGAATGATCAGGTCATAGGAGCGAAGATGGGTCCTGATCAAGGCGGCCGTCTCGCGCAGAAGCTGGTCGCCGGCGGCGTGGCCGAGTGAGTCGTTGGTCCCCTTGAGGCCGTCGACGTCGATGAAGGCGAGCGTAAACGGCTGCTTCGTTCTCTTCGCCCTAGCGATCTCGCGCTCTAGCTCCACAATCCCCACATCCCTGCGGTGCACACCCGTGAGCTCATCCATCGCCGAGATCGCTCGCTCGTGTGCCGAAAGGACGCGGTCTGCTAGTGCCGCTGCACGATCGTCTGCCGCTTGGGTCCGGTCGCTGGCCCCTCCCTGGCGGTCTCGCACCGCCCCCGCGCGGTCCGCAGCCGCTCCTGTGGTGACTTCGTCGGCGACTCGCTCGCGGGCCTCGGCACGCTCGTCCCGAGCGTTGGCTCTCTCATCGCGGGCCTCGGATGCCCTGTCGTGAGCGTCGGCTCGCTGGTCCCTGTCCTCGGCGGTCCGGTCCCGATCCTCGGCGGTCCGGTCGGCCGCGGCACGCTCGCGGTCATCAACGTCGCTGCGAGGATGATCATCGCCCATCCAGCCGAGATTACCTCCGGTAGCCTTCGTGCAAGTGCTAGCCATATCGGGCGAGGATCCCTTGCCGGACGAGCGTCTGCCGGCCGAGTCAGAACCGGAAACGACGGCGCGTGCGGCTCGCGAGCGCGACGCTGGGCGCGACGAAGCGCCCCAAGGCATGGTGCCTGGGCGGGAGCGGCGCCGCACGAAGGTCGAGCGCGGCGCCATGCGCCTAATCGCCACGGGCGGGATCATCGGTATCGCCACGATCCTCGGCACTGTACTCGTGGGGCAGGACGTTGCCGGCTGGATCGTCGGTCTCGCCGTCGGTCTGACCTCCGTGATCTTGGCCGCGCTGCTCTGGTCGTCCCGACAGCTCTAGCCGGACATCGCTGGCCGCCCCGCAGGTCGTTGATCGGGCCCGTCTCCGGGCGGTCCTCCGCCCGGACTTGGTTGCTGGACCAGGCGGCCCGGGCGACCGGGGTCAAGCGCTGCAAGAAGGCGCTGCATACGGGCACCAGCCAGGCCACGAGCGTGCTCGAAAAGGCGATCGACTCGATCGACACCGAAATCGAGATCGCCAAGGCCCGTGCCGACGAGGCGAAGCTCGAACACGAAGCGCTGAAGGCAAGCGCTTCGGAGCGCAAGCAGGCCATCCAGTGTTCAGACCGCCCCTCTCCCCCGCCAATTGCGGAGGGTTCAACAAGCTGAACGAACATGATATGATTGTGTTATACGCCACAAACTATGGATCCTAAGAACCTTCAGCTAGCCGCCTTCATCAAAGACCGCCGCACCGAGTTCGGCCTGAGCCTGAACCAGCTCGCCGAGCGCGTGGGGGTCTCCAAGAGCAACCTCCACTACTGGGAGGGCGGCGACTTCGCCCCGAAGCCCGCACTGCTTGAGCCACTCGCCTCAGCACTCGAGGTCAGCTACGAAGACCTCTTCGCCGCCGCCGGGATCGCCCGGCCGACCAGCCTCCCGGCCTACTCCCCATACACTACGTACCAAGTACGGCCACCTGCCCGAGGAAGCGCTCCGCGAACTCGAAGAGCACATGCGCCGTCTCGAAGCGGAATCTGGAGGGGCCGATGGCGACGGTGCTTAGTCAGCTGCGAGCGCTCTCCCCACCGCGGCGACTCGCGCCCTATGAGACGCGGCGGATCGCCGAACAGCAGGCCTCCCGCCTGCTCGCCCTGATGCGGGTTGCCGAGACACCCGTACCGGAACAGATCATCGAGTACTTCCCGCGGACCCACGTCGAGTACGTCAGCGCCAAGGCGCTATCGGGCGCCGCCCAGTGGCGTCGCGGCCGCTGGGTCATCCTCATCAACCGCTCCGACACCTGGGGGCGCCAGCGATTCAGCCTCGCCCACGAGTTCAAGCACGTCATCGACGCGCCACTCGCCGACACCCTCTACCGGTCACCAGACACAGCAACACGCACCGCGCTCGCCGAGCGCGCCGCGGACACCTTCGCCGCCAGCCTGCTCATGCCGCGCGTACTGATGAAGCGCGCCTTGAGGCCTGCCTGCGCAAGGCTCAAATGATGGAGGTTGCCGTGGTCGACGAGTACGTAGACCAGGGAGAATCGGCGCGGTCGGCCGACCGCCAGCAGTTGCAGGCGATGCTCGCTCGTCTTGAGGAGCGACGCGACGTGGACCACGTGATCGTTCACAAGGTTGACCGTCTTGCTCGCAACCGCTTTGACGACGTGACGATCAGCCTCCGCCTTGAGCAAGCTGGCGCGAGCCTCGTTAGCGTCTCGGAAAGCATCGACGGATCTCCCTCTGGTCAGTTCCTCCACGCGATCATGGCCGCGAACGCCGAGTTCTTTTCACGCAACCTCGCGCTCGAAACGAAAAAGGGGCTCAGGCAGAAGTTCGAGTCGGGCGGCACTGTCGGGTTGGCCCCACTCGGATACCTCAACATCGCGAACCGCGTGGACGGGCACGAGGTTCGCGCCGTTGCCTTCGACCCGGACCGCGCGCCACTCATCCGGTGGGCTTTCGAGCGCTACGCCTCAGGAGAGGTGACCGTTACGGAACTTCACGCAGCGCTCGTCGCGCAAGGCTTGACTCAACGGGCGACGAGGAAGCGAGCGTCAAAGCCGATCAGCAAGTCGTCGCTCTGCCGCATTCTCGCCAACCGTTACTACATCGGCTACGCTGGTCTACGACCGGATCGAGAGACAAGGGCGGCACGACCCTTGGTGAGCGAAACTCTGTTCGATCAAGTGCAAGGTGTCCTCGAGGCTCACGCCCTCGCCGGGGAACGGGATCGCAAGCACGCCCACTACCTCAAGGGCAGCCTCTACTGTGGCGGCTGCGGCTCTCGGCTTCTCTTCTCGCTCGCTCGGGGGAAGCTCGGCGGCAAGTACCCCTACTTCTTCTGCTCCGGTCGCCAACGACGCAACGGGTGCTCGCAGCGCTACCTGAGCGTCCCCGAGGTCGAACAGGCAGTGGCTCGGTTCTACATGGGGATCGAGCTCTCAAACGAGGACGCACTACGAGTACGCCAACGCTTGAAGGATCACCTACAGAAACAGCACCGCACCCTCCAGCGAGACGCTGAACGGGCCGCCAAACGATTGTCAGGCCTCGAAGACCAGCAGCTCCGGTTGTTACAAGCGCACTACGCCGGCGCTGTACCTCTGGACTTGCTCAAGCGGGAGCAGGATCGCTTGGAGGCAGACCTAAGGAATGCCCGGGCCGCGATCGCTGCCGCGGCAAGCAAGCAGGCCGACGGAGAGCGAGTAATCAAACTCGCGGTTGACATCGGTGCCAACTGCGGACTTGCCTACCTTCAGGCTCCCGAGAATGTCCGCCGTGACTTCAACCAAGCCTTCTTCGAGAAGATGTACATCCGCGATCCCGCGGAAGTAGCGGACGTCGAATACACCCTGCCCTTCCGTGACGTCCTGCAACCAACGGCTATGAAACCCAGCGGGAACGAGCGTTCCCCGGGGGATAATGCCCGGGGCACGAAGCGCGCGAACCCCAGCCGCCTTCTTTACGGCCGGGGTTCGAGTATGCGCTATCAGGGGTGAGCGAGGGGACTCGAACCCCCGACCGCCGGAACCACAATCCGGAGCTCTACCAGCTGAGCTACGCCCACCAGGCTCGCGCCGCAGTCTAGCGGCGGCACTGGTCCCGGCGCGGCGGCGAGCGCGCAAGCGCCGGGGTCGCTCTTGGTCCACTCGACCATCGCTGACAGGGTGGGAAGACGATGGATCATTTGCAGGTTTGCCGTCAGCAAGCCACGCAAAGAGCCCGACACGCAGGGCCGGCAAGCGGGCAGGACGAACTCAAGTTCATGGCCGGTGCGCTGCGATACCTGGTGGCGGGGTGCCTCACGGCGGCCGTCGTCGCCGCGCCGGCCGGTGCGGCGATCCGCGGTAGCGCACCGGGCCCGACAGGCAGCTCTGCGACCGTACCGGTCCGCGCCGACCGCGGTGGCGCCTCCGCGCCGAGTGGCGCGCGGGCACGGCTGCGACTACGCTCGCGGCTCCGAGTCCGCTGGCGGTTGGGCCAGCGGGTGCTACACGCCGGCTCGCACGGCGACGATGTGCGTCAGCTGCAGCGCGCCCTGGCGGTCCTTCACTATCGCGTGGCCATCACCGGGCGCTTCGACCGTGGGCACACCCTTCGCGCCGTGCGCCGCTTCCAGCGCGCCACCGGCCTAGCGGCGACCGGCGTGGTCCGCGCCGATACCGCGGCCGCGTTGCTGCGCGCGTCGGTCGCGCCGCCGTCCTCCCACCCACTCCCGGCCGCTGCGGGCGCGGCCGATTGGGCGTTTCCCATCACGCCAGCCTCGGTCGTGGCGCCCGCGTCGACGTGGACCTTGGATCAGGGGGTGGACATTCCCACCGTGGGACAGTCCTGCGGCGCGCAGGCGATCGAGGTGGCCGTCGAGGACGGCACCATCGTGGCCGAGGGCATCGACGGGTTCGGTCCTGCCGCCCCCATCCTGCTATTGGACCGGGGGCCCTACGCCGGGCGCTTCGTCTACTACGGGCACGCATTTCCGGCGCTGGTGGCCGTCGGCGCTCACGTGCAGCGCGGCCAGCCGATCGCCGAGGTCGGCTGTGGCCACGTGGGCCACTCCTCGGCGCCACACCTGGAGATCGGCATCAGCGCGCTCGCCGGGCCGCCGTGCTGCGTCGCCTTCGGCCAGACCTCGACGGAGATGCGATCACTGATGAGCTCGGCGTTGGCGGCACCCGCCGCCGCGACGGTGGCGGCGGGCTAGCCCTCGTCGGCGGCGCCGCCGACGCCTGCATCATCCTTGCGGGCGATCAGGTGGACGGTGCTCTGCCCGGTCGCAGTCCAGCTCAGCCGTTCACACAGCACGGACTTGCGCTCATCGTCGCAGACGGCGTGGCTCCCATCGTGCGACAGGCGGCATAGGTCCACCTGTCCGGCGGCCAGCAGCTCGGCCGCCACGTGCTCGGCGGCGGCCAGGGTACTGCTGGCCGGCCACCCTTGAGCCTGTGCCTCGGCCAGGCTCCACACGTGCGCCAAGCTCACCGGCCCTCGCGCGGCGAGCATGAGCACCTCGGCGACGAGCGAGGACAGCGCCGCCGAGGCATCCCCGGGTGCCACCCCAGCCTCCTGACCACCCAGCACGCGCTCGGTGACGTCCGTGCTGCTGCTGACGGCTGCCGCCCATCCCCGCCCGAGTGACAGCCGCGACGCGTCCAGGGACGGGCCCTCCAGCACGGTGAGCTTGGTCTGTCCGGGGATCCAGCGCCTGTCGCCCAGCTCCACCACCGTGCCGTGTGCCCACGGCACGAGCACGGTCTCCTGCAGGCGCTCGTAGGTCAGGTTGAACGCCTGGGCGCTGTAGGGGAAGCGGCGCAACTGGACATGGAACATGCGGTTTGTCAGGGTTTCACGCCGTGAACAAAGACGCGTCGCGCGTCGCCGCTGCGGCGTAGTTTGGCGCGGTTAGACACCCCAGGACAGGGGTAGCGTCGCCCCTGTGGAGCGAACCGAAGATCCCCATCACGCACTGAACAACCCCGTCGGCGAGCCGGATCCGACCGAGTGGCCCGACCCTTATGACAAGCGCGAGGATCCGCTTCATCCCCTCAGCGGGGAGGAGGTGGCGACCGGGGACGTTCCCCACCCGACGAGCGGAGCGACGAGCACCAGCGGACCCCACCCCCAGGACGACGTGCAGGCCGACCCCGTCGAAGCTCCCGAGCGCGACCGGTTGGACGACTGACCTGAGCCTTGGTGCACGTGGGCAGCGAGCGCGCCTCGGCGATGGGTCGGCGGCCCACGACCTGGGGGCGGCAGCCCTTCTGAGGGGGCAACCTGTTCGCGCGCGTGGGCATGCATCCGGCGCTGCGCACGCTGTCTGAGCTCACCGAGCGGGGCCGGGTGGTAAACGACGCCTGGCGCCGGTACGGGACTGTTGACTCGCTGTCGCTCCTGGCCGCGGTGGCTGGGCACGGCGCGCACGGGTGAGGCCACCGACGAACATGCTCACGCCCGGCGAGCGGCGCCTGGTCTGAGCAAAGGACATCAGCGTCGCGGCGGTGGCGCTGGTGGACATCAACTCGACGCTGGCCCAGCTGAACTTCCGCCGCCCGCCGGTCCGGCGTCTGCTGCGTCGTCGCTACCAGGGCTAGGGCAGCTTCCGGCGCCAACGCACGAGTGCGTAGTACGCCGGGCGTGGGCGACCCTTATTGGTGACCAGCCCCGTGTCCCAACCGACCTTGCGCGAGCCGAAGCGCTGGCCCAGCCACTGGTAGTAGTAGACGCGCATGACGCGGGTGGGAAAGTCCAGGGCGGCGCGGATGACCCCGGGCGCGGCGCGGGCCTGACGCTGCAGGTTCCAGGGGAACTGGATGCTGAACTTGGCGAACGCCGCCACCTCGGTCAGCCACACGTCACCGCGGGGGTGGCGGCGCACGAAGGACGCCAGGCTGACCTGGCGTAGCTTGTTGGTGTCCGAGTAGTCGTTCACTCCCCACACGCTGGGCTGGCCGCCGTAGACGCGCTCCCAGGCGGCGATCCAACGGTCCTCGAAGGCAGCGCCGCCCTGCAGGACGATCCCCAGCGGCAGCAGCTGACAGCGCGGGCAGATGTGGCGCATTACCTTCGCGTAGGCCGCGGCGCGCTCGGGATGGTGGAAGGTGACGGGCTGGGTGTAGTGGTTGGCCTCGTTCCACGTCTCCCACGTGGCCACCTTCGGCCAGCGTCGCAGCGCGGCCTGGAAGGCCCGCCCGAACTGATGCACGCTGGGCACGCGGCGCAGCCTGTAGCCACCGAAGCTGAGCAGCGGCCGCACGCCGGCGCGTAGCGCGGCCTGGTACCAGCGATCCAGCCGCTGGCGCTGATAGTCGGCGTGCGTGGCCACATCCCAGTTGGCCACGTAGCGGGTGGCCTGCACCTTCAGCGCCTTGAACAGCGGGTTGGCGTACATCGAGTTGGTGTTCTGATCGCCCAGACCAAAGATCTTGTGAGCGTGGCCGCTCTGCGGCTTGGGCCGGGGGGCGGAGGCGGCGGCCAACGCACCGGCGGGCACGAGGGCGAGCAGAGCGAGCAGAGCGAGCAGGACGCCAAGGAGCAGGTGGGCACGGATTCTCGGTCTGATCATGAGCACTTCAACGCCTCTACGAGCCCAAAGTGGCGGCGGATGCCCATTCGACAATAAAACACTGGTCAGCGGAGTCCAGGGACCGCGGAGCTCGCACCAGCCCGGCGGCCAGGCGCGCGATCTCGTGCTCGGGACCTGAGTAGGTCCGTAGACGGTGCGCAGGGCCGGTGGGCTCGCTCACCGGCCTGCGCTCAGCCGGCGGCCGATGGGCCCGCGGCCATGGCGGTGAGGGATCGGCTGCGAGACTCGGCCGGATCGGCGGTCTCGATGATCACCCGGCATGGACGCTTGCTCAGCAGGTACGCGGCGGTGGGCCCGATTCGCTGCTCCCCCACGGGCGCGTGGCGGGCCGACCAGTAGATGACGTCCGCCCCCAGTCGCTGAGCCTCGTCGACCAGCGCCGCTCCCGGGTTGCGAGTGCGGATCAGCCCGGTGTGCACCTTGATCTGGGTGCGGCGCGCCACGATGCGCGCACTCTCGAGCACCGAGCGGCCCTGAGCTTCTTCATCCTCGAGGCCGGCCTCCAGGGAGAGCTGTCGGGGGACGGGCAAAACGAACACGGCGTATAGGACCCCCCCCTCCCCGATCAGCTTGGCCGCGCTGCGCAGCGCCGTGGCGCTCACG
>JAABUQ010012177.1_pt1 | contig 10750 bp, 8 predicted proteins | sample 5560001 | NCBI WGS metagenome assembly JAABUQ01 (sample SAMN10711888, study PRJNA513371) | rock metagenome | isolation source: Antarctica rocks | place: Antarctica: Victoria Land, Finger Mt nord | collected 2015-12-18
AGTGTCCACAGGACTTGACCCCGTCGCTCTGGCAAAACCAGGTGCGGGATTTTGTCAGTTCGTACCTCTACGGCTCTGTCGGCTACCCAACGGCGGCCCCGATCTACTTCGAGGTCGGCAACGAGCCCAACCTTAAAACGAACGTTCCGCAGTACACCAACGATCCGCAGGGTTTCGCCGGGAACACGCTGGGGACGTACCACTTCCCGTCGGTCTTCGCTTACGCGGCGCGCGGCCTGCAGGCCGCCCTTCAACCCTCGTCCAACGCGTACAAGTACACCCGGTATCGCATCCTGGTGGGTGGGATGTTCGCGCCGTCGCCGAGCACCAATGCACGCAGGTGTAGCGGCGGGGCCGATAGCCCTTACGGCATCGACTTCTACGGGGATGCGTTCTCGGCGGGGCAGGCCCTTAACGCGGCGATAAATGGGCAGATCCCCGGACCGGCCGTCTCCCGCTCCCGTCTTGGCCTCGCCGTGCATCCGTACACCTATGCCCCGCCCCCCATAAGTTTCTACTTCAGGAACTGGTACGGCACGCCGGACACCTCGTACACGGGAAAGCAGACGCCCATGCAGATACACAGGTACCAGGTCTGCAACGACCTGGCTGGCATGCTCAAGGTGTGGACGGGCAGCGGCAGCTACGGGGGCAACAACCCTGCCTTCAAGGGGGCGACGTACAATTTCAAGGGGCTTCCCCTGTTCTTCACCGAGGTCAACTACCTCGCGGGGAACGGAACGGTTCCCTCACATAATGTGTCGGAGGGCACGTATCTGGCCGACCTGTTCACCTACCTCTACGACACGCAGTGCGTCACGTACAAAGGGCGTTGCACGCGCCTCGACCCGAGCGTGACGCCGCTCCGCGTCGCCGTCTTTAGCGGCGCGGATGGCGGGGCCGGAGACGATGGGATGTATACTAGTGGGTCATGTCGCATTTGATGCGGCCTTTCCAGCGCCCCGATCACACCTGTTTGGCCGGTAGAGTATTCCCGCTTTATTTGTAGGTTGACCCACTAGTGGCGGCGGCGCCAAGCCGATTACCCTGCACATCGTCTGCCACAATCGGGCCATCAAGATGGCGCCGAGCACCATCCCCAGGAACTACTACTATTTGCGTAACGGCCCCTGCTATTAGACGGAGGGGTCTCTTGACGGCGCCGTTGCGTTCGCGCCGACCCTGCCGCGCGGGCGCCTCGACCACAAAGGAGGTGACAGGATGCTACAACTGGCAGCGTTCAGGGATAGCGGGGCACGGCAGCTGCTCCTCGCGAGCGTCGGCGCCAGCGTCGTGGCGGCCTCGCTGGGGGTGACGGTGCGCGGGCCGGGGCTGGGGCCGCGCTCCCCGCAACGGGCCGTCGCGCCCGCCGGCCCGCTGTTGCGCACCGTCGGGGTCGCCGCGCACCCGATCGCGCTGGTCGACGACGCGCCCACCGGCCGCGTGTTCGTCTTCAGCGGCACGGGCACGGCGGCCGAGGGCGACGCGGCGAGAGCCGCATCACCGTGCTCGACGCCGGCAGCGGCCGCGTGGTGCGCGTCCTCTCGCTAGGCCGGCGCGCCTTCGTCCCCACGACCTACGGCGCGCCCCTCGCCGCCGTGGACCCGCGCACGGGGCGCGTGTTCGTCCCCACCAGCCGCCAACTCGGCAGCGACGGCTCCCCCGAGGGGCCGGGGACGGTGACGGTGCTCGACGGGCGCAGCGGGGCGCTGCTGCGCACGCTCCCGGTGGGGCACGCCCCCCTCGCGGTGGCGCTGGACGGGCGCACGCGCCGCGTCTTCGTCCTCAACAGCGGCTACCAGCCCACCCCGCAGAGCACGACCAGCGTCGACGGCGGCCTGAGCGTGCTGGACGCGGACAGCGGCCGCCCACTGGCGCGGATGCCCGACGAGGGCGGGACGACGCTGGCGGTGGACGAGCGCACCCAGCGCGTCTTCGCCCTGGAGGGCTCGGTGGTCGATGTCCTGGACGCGGCCACGGGGCGGCGGCGAGCGCGCGTGGTCCTGAGCCCGCCCGACTTCGGCTACACGGGCTACTACATGGCGGTGGACGAGCGGGCCGGGCGCGTGCTGGTGGGGCTCGAAGAGGGGCTCGGCGTACCCAATGGGATCGGCCTCGACGCCACCACGGGGGCGATGCTCTACTCGTTGGACACGCAGCAGCAGCAACGCTTCGTCGGAGGACCGCTAGCCGTGGACCCTCACACGGGGCACACCGTGTGGGTGGGACTGCAGGGGACGCACATAAACTTCTATGACGTGTCGACGACCGACACGCGGACGGGGCGGTTGGTGCGGGCCGGCCCGTCCGCGGGATTGGAAGGGACGAATGGCGTCGGTTTCGCCGCGGCAATTGCGACCGATCCCGCGCACGGTCGCGCGGTGCTCGTGACCGCGGTGACGGCCACCGGCTATAATGGGAACCAGGTGGCGGTCATCGACACGGGCAGTGGGCGGTTCAGACGGGTCATGGAACTGGGCGCGGGGCCGCCAGCGATAGCGGTCGACGAGCGGGCCGGGCGCGTCTTCGTGGCCAATGGCGGCGCCAACACCGTCAGCGTGCTCGACGCCGCGCCTCTGATCGGCCCCGCGCGCCCCGCCAGCCCCCGGAGCCGTGAGTATTGTGGGCGCCTCGACCACAAAGGAGGTGACGAGATGCTACAACCGGCGGCGTTCAGGGATGGCTGGGCGCGGCGGCTGCTCCTCGCCAGTGCCGGCGTCGTGCCGGCGTCGTGGCGGCCTCCGCGATTGGCGCCGTGTCCTGCGCTGTCCATCGTCGCCTACCTGTCGCAGTGCCGGCGCCCTCAACAGAGGGCACCGGCACTGCTCCCTATGTTGGTCTGTGTCGGCACGATTTGAGCGGTGGCAGAGGCGTTTAGTCCCGCCGTTGCGTCCTTGCGCTGTTGCGCTGTTGCGCGCGGGGGATTGCCGTGATACCACACCTCGTTATATGATGGGGAATACGGTGAGGTGCGCCGCGTGAGAGCGGCACGCGGTACATCGGACGCAGCCCTGCGGTCGGGGGGACGCGGGCTGGGCCAACGGCGAAAGGCGAATGAAACATGGGCGTGGGACGAATCGTGGGCGCCCTCGCGGTGGGCGCCAGTGCGATCATGCTCCTGGCCGCGGTCATTATCGGACAACAGGTGGCGTCCGAACATATCTATAGCGTCAGGGATGTCCGCGCGGGCCTGCGGCTCCGCCCATCGCTGTGGGCGGGGCGGACGGTCCTGGTGCGCGGGGTCATCGATCGACAGGTCCCCCAATGCGCGTCGCCCACCCTGCCGTTGGACACCTGCCCGCGAATTGTCTACCTGAGCTTCATGGCGCGGCTCGATCCGGCGACCTTCCACTATGCGACCGTCGTCCGGGGCAACAGGCCGATCCTCACGGTGACCTATTCCGGCATCGCCCTGTACGTGCGGCTCGCGCCGGGCATGGCAGCCCTACCGCAGACCCCAACGCCGCTCCCGCCCCTCTTGTACGCGTTGCCCCTGATCGGCCCGGTGTTCGCGGCGCGGTTCCCGCGCAATGGCGATACCGTGCTGCGCATACACCTGGCCTCCGCGCACACCTGTGCCGCGCCCGTGTCACACACGGCCCCGTGCCTCGACGGTATCGTACAAAACTAAGGGCTGTCCTACTCTCTCAAGAATAGCTCGACGACGGGAACCAGCACGTCCGGGCGCTGGACTGGCAGTTCCAGGGTGAGCGTCTGGCCGTCCAGGCCGGTCGGGGCGGTGTAGTCGTTGGTCCTCAGTCCGTCCAGCAGGCGTACCTCCGAGCCATCGTGCAGGAATTGGGCGTAGGCGACGCGGCCGGCCAGCCCGTCAAGGGAGACGTGGCGCAGCGGCCAGGCAAACAGGTGCAGGTACAGCCGGTCGCCCCGCTGGGTCAGCCGGCAGTCGGGCGGCGCCGTGTAGGCGCTCTCGCCGGCGCCGTAAATCGCTCGTCCGTGCAACCGTGTCCACGCGCCGATAGGCTGCAACGTGGCCAGCGCGCGCGGGTCGAACTCGCCGCGCGCCGTCGGCCCCACGTTGAGGATCAGGTTGCCGCCCTTGGAGACGGTATCAACCAGCATACGCGCCAGCAGGTCGGGACTCTTCCAGTCGAGGTTGTCGCGGTCGTAGCCCCAGCTGCCGTTGAGCGTCTGGCAGGCCTCCCAGGGCACGCGCCGGCCGTCTATCTCGAGCCAGGCGCGCGGCTGCACCTGCTCGGGCGTGTAGAAGTCGGGATCGGTCTCGGCGCGGTTGTTGACCAGGATGCTTGGCTGCAGCGCGCGCGCCATGGCCACCAACTCCTCCGCGCCCCAGTCGTCCTTGCCCTTGCCGCGCGACCAGCCCCAGTCCCTGTCCGGATAGGAGAAGTCGAACCACAGCAGGTCGATGGGGCCGTAGCCGGTCAGCAACTCGCGCACCTGCCCGTGCAGGTACGCGCGGTACCGTGCCATGTCACGACCCTGCTCCTGTGCGCGGAAGGCCTCGTCGTCGCGCTGGGGATGCAGCCCGTCGACGGGAAAGTCGGGGTGATGCCAGTCGATCAAGGAGTGGTAGAAGCCGACCCGGAGTCCGGCGGCGCGGAAGGCGTCAACCCACGGCCGCACCAGATCGCGCCCGGCGGGGGTGTTCGTCGCCTTATAATCGGTCAGTTGCGAGTCCCACAGGCAGAAGCCGTCGTGGTGCTTGGTGGTCAGGACGGCGTAGCGCATGCCGGCCGCTTTGGCCGCCTGCGCCCAGGCCGCGGGATCGTAGAGGTCGGGGTCGAAGTGGTCGAAGAAGCGCCGGTAGTCCGCGTCGGTCAGGCGCTCGTTGTGCCGGACCCACTCGGCCAGCCCGCCGTGTACCCGGTCGCCGCTGCCGCGCGCGGGCAGGCTGTACAGTCCCCAGTGGATGAATAGGCCGAAGCGGTCGCGCAGGAACCACTCCAGGCGTTGCGCCGATGGGTTTGACGTCGCGGCTACCGAGGTCATCGCATCCTCCACTCTACTCTGTTGTCATGGCGGTCGGCCCGCACGGGTTCTCCTCAACCAATCCACCGGGGCGCCCCATGATTGTGATGACGAGCATCGTGGACCTGCGACTAAAGTCGCATGGCAAACCACGGACACTAAAGTGTCTTTCCCAACCATGGTTGGCGCCTGACCGGCGATACTCCTGGCTACTCACGAGGTATCCGAGCAAGTCCAGTCGCCGTGATGTGCCATGCGACTTGGATCAAAGGCCTGCCTCACCAATGTACGGGGACGCAATGCGACTCGCGGCGGACCCCTTGCCAGCATACTCTGGTACGTGTAGCCTTGTACAGTTGGCGCGGCCCGGGCGCTGAGAGCAACGTGAGCAGGTAGGCATTAGTACACGCTGACCTAAACATCTTGGCGATGCATGTGGATTGTCAAGACACTTCAGTGTCCTTGGTTTGCCATGCGACTTGGGTCAAAGGCCGCTGCCGAACGCAAACGTATCTACGCCAAGCTGTATAGTCATCGGGAGAAAGGGGTAGTACGATGGCGCAATCGCCCGCACAGCCTGCCGGCGCGGTGGAGTTTTTGCGTCGGGCCGGCGCCGATAGGCTCGCGCACGCGCACGGCAGGGTGCTCTGGCAGCACCTGATCGGCACGCGGGAGATCCTGCGCCGCTGGCTGCAACCGGCGTGGCTGCAAGACGCCGGCGCGCTGCACAGCATCTATGCGACCGATGTCTATCAAGAACAACTCGTGCCCTTGTCGCGCCGCGCCGAGGTGCGGGCGGCGGTGGGCGCGCGCGCCGAGCGCCTCGCCTACCTGTTCTGCGCCCTCTCGCGGCAGCACTTCTTCGAGCTGGTCAACGCTCACGAGGAACTCCCCGCGGACGGCTTGCGCGTCAAGCAACGCTTCTCGGACTCCGACGCGCCGGAGGTGGTCAGCCGCGCCGAGGCGTGTCATCTCCTCCTCATCCACATGGCCAACGAAGCGGAGCAGGCTCAAGCCCCTTCTGGCGAGCCAGGGTTGTGGCTGGCGCGCGTGAGCCGTATGGGATCGCGGCTCTCGGCCGCCGAGGTGATCCTGCCGCCCCTGTTCGACTCGTGCACCGGTGTCGTGACCCCGGAGGCGGAAAAGACGGCGCGACACGCCTATCTGGCCGCCCTTGACGCCCTCCCTGACATCGAGGGTGCCACGGGCCATGTCGCGAGCGCCGTCGCGGCGTGCCCCTGGATTGCCGAGCCCCGCGCGTTGCGGGCCTACCTCGCGCTCCAGAAGGGAGCCACGGCGGACGCGCGCCTGTGGACGGCGGGCGCCAGAAAGATGCTGACCGCCCTGGGCACGTCGTGGGATAAGCGCCTGGACTACCACGACTGGCTGCGGCTCCTCTCCCTGCTGGACGAGCTCTCGTTAGCCAGCACGGACATCGCCGCCGCCCTGCCCGCGTTCGACGTAGGAAATCCAGGCCAGTTCCTCGATGCCCTGACCGGTATCGCCAACCCGTCCGCGCGGATCGATGCTGGTATCACGCTGCGCCGTGAACAGGGCTCGCTCGACGGCGCACCCCGCGGCGATGGGGGCACGCCCCCGCGCGACGACGATGCGCCCAGACACGACGAGGGCGTCTCCCGGCGCGGGGATGCGGGGCTCGCCCGCTTTCGCCGCTACATAGAGTCGTTCGCCCAGGACGGCGGCGACGCCCGCATGAGGTTCTATCCCGGCCTGACGGCGCGGCCGTGGCATGACCCCTCGGAGTTTCCCCTCGCGCGCCTCCTGGTGGACCATTACGAGGAGATTCGGAGCGAACTCGCGGGGCTCGACGGGTCGGCCTTTCACCCGGAGAGCGAGCGCATCGGCCGGACGGGGTCCTGGGACGTGTTCCTGCTCTTCGAGCGCGGCCGCAAGAACGCGGACAATTGCGCGCGCTGTCCCGTCACCACGCGCCTGATCGAAACCAACAACACCGTGCGCACGCTGGCCGGACTGATCTACTTCTCCAGGATGAAGCCGGGTACGCACATCGCGCCGCACCGCGGCCCGACCAACATGAGGCTGCGCTGCCACCTGGGCATCCGCATACCCCAGGGAGACTGCGCTATCCGCGTCGACGGCGAGACGCGCGCCTGGCGAGAGGGCGAGTGCATCGTCTTCGACGACTACTTCGAGCACGAGGCGTGGAACCACACCGCGGAGGAGCGCATCGTCCTGATCGTCGATCTCTGGCATCCCGATCTGTCGCCCGCGGAGGTCGCGCTGCTCCAGGGGCTGCACCGCTACGCCTTCGCCTATGCCCATGATCTGAACCGCTACTGGGCCGCCAACGTGCGAGCGGCCGGGCAGTACGATTAGTATTGCACCATGACATGGACCTGCGACTGAAGTCGCATGGCAAAGAACGACGACTAAAGTCGTTGGGGCGACGCGTAAAGAACGACGACTAAAGTCGTTGGGGCGACGCGTGTGGAGACACTTCAGTGTCCGTTGTGTGCCATGCGACTTCAGTCGCGGGCTGTTGTAGTACTAGGCTATTTGTACGGGATCGCGTTCGGCGAGGAGAGCGGCGGTTAGCTCGGGGTCTTGCAGAACCTCGGCCGTCGCCTGCCAGTTATATTGCGTGTCTTCGTACGGTGACCAGTCGGCGGTCAGCAGCGCCGAGCGTAGCGCATTGGCATAGTCGGTCTTCATCGTGAGCCGCGTCTGTTGGTCGAGAGGCGCGGTCCACGCGAACTCTTTGCTTTCGTGTAGATGCGCGAGATCACCCTCGAACAATGGAAGTGCTGCTTCCATCTCCCGCATGACGCGCGAGTCAGTTATGGTGGCACGATTGGTGTGCGTCGCGCTGAGATTGGCCATTATGCTCACCTCGTTGGGTCAGCCAGCTGTTGCTACTGGAATAAGTGGAGTATAACCCATCTGGATTTGGCGCGTATGGGCCCCCGACCTGTTGATATGCTGTATGCTCTTAAGCATGGAGAGACAGACGCACGGCCCACATGACGTGGAGAATATGGTGGTGCTGGGCGGATCGGGCAGTCCCCGGCTCACCGCCCAGGTGTGCGCCTACCTGGGCATCGCGCCCGCGCACAGCGAGGTCTTGCACTTCTCGGAGGGCACGCTGTTCCCGCGCATCCTGGAGAATGTGCGCGGGCGCACCGCCTACGTGATCCAATCGACGGCCTTCCCGGCCAACGACAACTTTATGGAGCTGCTGTTCTGGGTCGACGCGCTCAAGCGCGCCAGCGCCGCCTCGGCGACGGTGGTGATGCCGTACTTCAGCTACGCCAAGGGCGACAAGAAGGATGAGCCGCGCGTCTCTATCCGCGCCCGCGTCTGCGCCGATGCCCTGCAGTCGGCCGGGGCCGACCGCGTCATCACCATGGACTTGCACGCGCCACAGATCCAGGGCTTCTTCCGGGTTCCCGTGGACGACCTCTACGCCCTGCCGGTGCTATGCGAGGCCATGCGCGCCAAGGCCTCGCACAACGTGGTGGTCGTGTCCCCGGACGCCGGTTTCGCCAAGAAGGCGCGCCTCTACGCCTCGCACCTGGGCGCCTCTTTCGCCATCGCGGACAAGGAGCGCACCGGCCACGACGAGCGCGCGCGCGTGGTCGAGATCATCGGCGAGGTCGCGGGCCGCACCGCCCTCATCGTCGACGACTTCACCATCTCGGCGGGCACCCTGGTCAGTGTCGCGGAAGGACTGATCGCGCGCGGCGCCTCCGAGGTGCACGCCGCCATCACTCACGGCGTCTTTGCTCCGGGCTCGATGGAGCGCATCGACGCCAGCCCCCTGACCAGCCTGCTGGTGACCGACACCGTGGAGACCTCGCCCGTCGACCTGTCGCCCAAGGTCGAGGTCGTCTCGGTGGCGCCCCTCTTTGGGGAGGCCATCCGCCGCATCCACAACCGCGAGAGCATCAGCGTCCTGTTCTCGTAGAGGGCCTACCCTCACCCACCCCTCCCGCAAGCGGGACCCCACCCCTCTCCCTACAGTGGGCGAGGGGGAGAGACGCCTTCTCCCCTCTCCCGCGCACAGGGAGAGCCGGTTGGGCTGTCGGCTCCGCAGAGCCGAGAGACCAATCCGCATGGGGCGGGGGTGAGGGTCTGCTTGCACAGAGTCTCCCGCCGTAGTACTCTAACCCACGGATGGCCAACGGCATCCCGCCGGCCGTCCCGACGGTTATCCCCGTGCGGCCACTGTCCGCGCGGGCGTCGCGCGAGACTCACAACGGGATAGAGGCGCCACGCCGTCCCCATGATACGGCGATCATCACATGCCCTGCCCCACCCCTTTCCGGCCAACAGCGTCTATCCACGTCTCGAGGTTATTCCGTGCCAATGACATCGCCACCACCCGCGCGCCATGCTGCCCGGCGGTTTCCTCCCACGTCGCCCACAACGCGGACCTATCGCCCCTCCAGGGCTGCTCCCAATCCCAGCAACCCACGCCGACGGCGCTCGCCCCGCCTGTGGGTTGCCCGCGTCGCGTTGCTGGTCGCGACCGTCGCCGTCGCGTCAGTGTCCGGCTACGCGCTTGGCCGCGTCGGTCCCCAAGGTCCCCTGAACCCGAGTCCGAGTATCCGTCCCATGACGCCGGCCATGTCGGCCTTGTTGGCGCCGCTGCACGACAGCTACGAGGTGGGCGCCTACTACTTCAGCGGTTGGGCGCACGGTCCCAACAACAACGTCTCGCCCTGGCTCACGCAGACCTATCCCCAGAGCGAGCCGTTGGTCGGCTGGTACGACGACGCGCAGGCACCCGTGGATCGGAGCATCGCGCAGGCCGCCGCGGCCGGAATCAACTTCTTCGCCTTCGACTGGTACGACGTGGCCATGTCGCCGTATAACACGGACCAGAACCTCAACGAGGGCCTCTACTACTACCTGAACTCGCCGCAACGTCATCGCCTGCGCTTCTGCCTCGACTACATCGACCAGGCGCCGTTTCTCCCGCCGACGGCCGCGCGCTGGCCCCAGCTGATCACGCAGTGGCTGGGCTACATGGAGCAGCCCGACTATGAGCGCGTTAATGGGAAGCCCCTGTTTATCGTGTTCAGCCCCGAGCGCCTGCGCGCTATCTTCGGCGGTCCAACAGGCGTACGCGCCGCGCTCGACCTGCTACGCGCGCGGGCGCGCATCGCGGGACTGCCCGGCGTCACGGTCGCCGTCGACGCCACCGTCGCGCCGCACATCAACCCGGTCCACCTACAAGAGCTGCGCGCGGAGGGCTACGACGTGGCCACGGGCTACAGCTACCACTCCCTGGGCGACGAGCAGTATCGCGTCCCGGTCCCGTATAACGACCTGATACAGGAGAACACCGCGATGTGGGACCGCGTGGCCTCCAGCCTGCCCATCCCCTATATACCCGTCATCACCTCGGGCTTCGACCTGCGCTACAGCATCCGCGAACAGCAGACCGCCATCATCTACGCCGGGCGCACGCCACAACAGTTCACCTGCTACGCCCTGCAGGCCCGCCACTGGATCGACACCCACCCGACTCAGACCACGCGGGAGCGCGTGGTCATGGTCTACGCGTGGACCGAGATGGGCGAGGGCGGCCAGATCATCCCCACCGTCGGCGACCACGGCGCCTACGCCAACGCCCTGCACGACATCTTCGGCGGGGCAGGCCGGCCACCGAGCAGCCCGGCGGAGTGTGAGGTAGGCAGTAGGCAGTAGGCAGTAGGCAGTAGGCAGTAGGCAGTAGGCAGTAGGCAGTAGGCAGTAGGCAGTAGGCAGTAGGCAGTAGGCAGTAGGCAGTAGGCAGTAGGCAGTAGGCAGTAGGCAG
>JAABUQ010012178.1_pt1 | contig 10750 bp, 14 predicted proteins | sample 5560001 | NCBI WGS metagenome assembly JAABUQ01 (sample SAMN10711888, study PRJNA513371) | rock metagenome | isolation source: Antarctica rocks | place: Antarctica: Victoria Land, Finger Mt nord | collected 2015-12-18
TGGGCCCCCGCAAGAGCCGGTTCACTGGCGAGGCACCACATGAAGTTGTGGTAAAAGGTGACTGCTCGCTTAAATAGTGACTTCAGCCGAGAATTGCTGACAGAGCGGCATTGTCTATATACTTACTGCATGCAGTACCGCCGCCCCGCCTTCACCCTCATTGAACTCCTGGTCGTCATCGCCATCATCGGGATCCTCTCCGCTCTTGTGGTGACGCAGCTTGGAGCGTCTCAGATTAAGGCCCGGAACGCTACGGCCCAGTCGGACATTGCGGAGATGGAAAAGGCGGTGGAGTCTCTCCGCATCGAAGACGCCGCATCCGGCCAAGTAGTCTCCAACCTTTCCGGTACGGTAGACCAGCAAGGAGGCGGACGCTCCGACTTCCCTTCACTCTTCACCGGCACCCAGAACGTCGGTTCGCTGACCTATGCGGCGGCCGTAAGCAAGACCCCCGGTCCTCCGTACGTCTACCGCTACGTCGCCTCCGGTACCCAAGCGGGACAGACGGGACGCCAATTGGTCAAGGGAGCGGTAAACCAGCCGGTATACGCCCTGTGTACGACGCTGGTCGCAGCCCCAACCCCTTACTTCTGCGCCACCGACACGGCCGGCGGGGGAGGATCCCAAAGCGACCAGGTGCTGGCGGCGCAGGGTCTCGGCAACTTGTCGGCTGCGGCTACTAACGGCCTAGCCGCCTGGTACAAGCTGGACCAAAGCGGCACGGCGACTGTCGCGTCAGATTCAAGTGGCTCTGGTAATAACGGATCGTTGGCCAACTTCAGCTTCGACAACGTGACCAACGGCTGGGTGAACGGGAAGTTCGGGAAGGCGCTGCTGTTCAATGGGAGCAGCGATTATGTTAATATTCCTAATTCTTCCACACTCAATGGGACTGATAGTTTATCTGTCTCTACTTGGGTGTATCCAACAAGTTTTACTCTCAGCCGTTCTTACGGTAATAGCTTGGGAGTAACATTAATTGAGTCTAACGAAAATGGAACAGCGACCGGGTGGATTATAGGAACAAACAACTCAGGTAATATTTGGTGGTGGCCAAGTGGTGGGAACGACAGGTTTAGTACAAAAACTTTGCCTTTAAACGCATGGTCACATGTAATAATAATCTATTCGTCAGGCTATATTAGCTTTTATATCAACGGAGTTTTGTCCAATACGACTGCTTCGGTCTCGCCCAATATTCCAACATTTATCAAGATCGGCGCGAATTCTTGGACCAGCAGCTGGCTTGCCGGCTCCATAGACGACGTCCGCATCTACAACCGCGCCCTCACTGCCAATGAAGTACAACAATTGTATAAGGGCACTCTCTAGTGTATAAGGGCACTCTGCGGTGCCCTGTTTTTGTTTATCAGAGCCTTTTTCTGCCGGTTCGAGACAGCATATTACCTCGACAAGGGGATGGGGCTCAATTTCCAGGTTTCCCAGAGTGAGAGACAGACTGCCCCCCCAGCGCGTGGGCGACCTCCCGCGTGTCCCGAACTTCTCCGTTTGTACACCGTTCGTAAGCCGTGCTGCAGAAACGCATCAAACCCTCCAGAGAGTCAAATTCAGGCGCCCTCTATGTCACCGTCAAGTCTTAAGTGTGCCACCATGCCGTATTCCCAACTCGTTTCCAACGCTGCACAACTGACCAAAACGAAAGAGTACTTTCGGCAATTGCTCTGCAGTGAGGTGGGAACGGCGTGATCGCCTCGCACAACTTGGTATAATGCAGAATAATATATAGTAGGCCCCAACTTTATGAAAGTCTTTATCAGCTCCGTGATTTCCGGTTACGAGCATTTCCGAGATGCCGCAGGGGAGGCTGTCCAGGTGCTGGGCGGCCAAGTTATTAGGGCCGAGGATTTTTCCGCCGATCCTGCGGCTCCCCAGGTCGTGTGTCTGAGAGGGGTGCGGGAAGCGGATGTAGTCGTACTCCTTATGGGTAATCGGTACGGCTACGTCGCTCCGTCCGGCCTTTCGGCAACGCATGAGGAATACAGGGAAGCTAAAGAACGCAAGCCCGTCCTCGTGTTCGTGGAGAACGTTGCGGGCCGAGAAACTGAGCAGGAAGCTTTCGTGGACGAGGTGCAGTCCTACGTGGCGGGGCATTTTCGTGCAACTTTTACGACCGAGGAAGATCTGAAGGGCGCGGTGACGCGAGCGCTGCATCAGCATGCATTATCCGTGGCTGCTGGGCCGGTGGATGAGGCGGAGATAGTTGCGCGCGCCGAAACGATAAAGCCTTCCGGGAGCGGGATGGCTTCGTCGCCGACGCTGCTAGTGAGCGTGGCAGGAGGACCGCGCCAACAGATCCTGCGGCCGACGGAAATTGAAGCTCCGGCGCTTGCCCGCAAGATCATGCAGGAAGCAACCTACGGCCAGGAGCCTATATTTGACGCGGCATCTGGCAGCACGTCGAAAATTGAGAACGGATCGCTTGTCGTTGAACAGGTTGACCGAAATGCTGCGATTTACCTGGATGAACTTGGTACAGTGCGGATCGTGATGCCAGCTCGCAGCGAAGGAAAAAGAAATACCTTTGGCTCGGTGCTCTGATCGAAGAGGAAGTGCTGCATAAAGCTGGGCAGGCGCTGCGCTTCTCCGGCTGGCTGCTTAACCAAGTCGATCCGCTGAGCCGCTTGTCTGACATCGTGGTCGTTGCTGGCCTGACTGGGGCTGGTTACGCCGGCTGGCAAACACGGGCGGAGTCTGCTGCCAGCGGCGGCAGTGTGCGTATGGGGCACGGCGGTGAGAGTGTCCAAGTCCGCCTTTCGCCTCCGCGGAGGAACAGAGCGGCGTTGTTGATGGATGGGACGCGCATTGCGGAGGACCTTGTAGCGTTGCTGCGCCGGGAAGTAGCATAATGCTATCAGTGGATGGTACGTTTCGTTCATGAGGACTGGAAACCCAATATTTCAGGGAAAAACTCGCTTCTTAATGCCTCAAGCAATGCCAAACTTGGTGCCTGCACGCAACAAATACCCAATACGGTCTCCGCTGTCCGACCACACAAGACACCACCCACTTTTTGACCTAATTCAAAGCTTCCAGGGCCAACTTTCTGAGGTTCAAACGTTCTCAATTCTGAGCCTGATTTTGCCGGTTTGCTTTCCGCAAGCGTGTTCTTCGTAGGCGTGTTCCCCGCTGGCCTGTCAGGTGGCGGTTCCTCAGCTCGCAACCCTTGTTCTACGGACTGCGCGTACCGCACCACCTCGCACAGCAGCGGCTTGACCGCAATCTCGATCCGACGCTCTGGGCCAAAGAAAGTATACTCCGCCGCCAGCACCTTCGCGATCTCCCGCTTGCGCTTCGCATCCCCCGCCAGGAAGCGCTGCCGCGCGTACTCCGCATACCGGAAGCCCGCTTCTGCGTTCGCCCGCATCCGCTCCAGCTCGTCCCTGCAGGCTCCCGTCTTCAGCAGCAGGTTGCGCTTTTCCCGCGCTAGCTTCGCCTCCATCGCCTTGTACTGGCTCTCGTCCGTCAGCAAGCCCCGCAACCACATGGACACCAGGCGGCTCTGCTGCCCCTCCACGTCCGCTAAGGCCGCGTTCTGCTGGGCGTAGATCACGCTTGCCTCCTCCGACCGGCCTTTCAAGGAACGCAGCAGGTTCTCCTGGGCAATAGCACATAGCTCCGGCTCCACCGTCACGCTCGCCAGCGCCCGCTCGATGGCCGCCTCCACCTTTGCCTCGGACAGACCCCGCTTGGTGCACATGCCCTTCGAGTCCGCGCACCGGTAGAAGCGGTATGGCTTGGTCGTGCCGCCCGCCGCTTTGACCTGGTGCAGCTCCGCCGTGATCTGCGCCCCGCAGTGGCCGCACCGCATCAAGCCCGTGTAGGCGAACTCGCGCACATGCGCGTGTGTTACTGTGCTCATGCCTAGTATCTCCTGCACCCGCCCGAACTCGGCCTCGGTCACCATGGCGGGGTGGACGCCGGGGCGCAGTTGCCCCATGTACCACGTGTAGCCTGCGTAGAAGGGGTTGGTGAATATCTTGTAGGCATACGACCGGGACAGAGGCGTGCCGCCCCGGCTGACCGTCGTGCGCGTGCGGTAGCCGTACACCTCGCTCAGCATCTTCGCCACCTGGCCGGGGCCGTAAGCGCCCGTCAGCATCATGTCCCAGCCCTTGCGCAGCAGCGTGAAGCGCGGCTCGTCGGCAACCACCGTACCGACCTTCGGGTTGACAAGATCGCGGTTGTTGCGGTAGCCCTGCGGCGCGCGGGCGTTCCAGCCGCCCCGCTCGAAGTGGCCGGACAGCCCGCGCACGACGTTGATCTTGAGGTCCAGGCTGTACTGGGTGGAAGTGGCCGTTTCCAGCACCAGGGGCAGGATGTTGTCGCCGGGGCGGTAGCAGGCGTGGGGCGTGCGGATTTCCTTGATCTTGCCGTCGATGAGCAGCTGGGCGATCTCGCCGCCCTCCTTCATGTTGCGGGCGAGCCGGTCCACCTTCCAGCAGAGGATGGCGTCGGCCTCTCCCGCCTTGATCTGGCGGATCATCTCGCGGAAGAGAGGACGGACGTCGGGCACCTTGGCGGACTTGCTTTCGACGAACTCGCGCGCGATGGTTCCCAGGCCCGGCGCAAGGGCGCGGCACTCGGCAAGCTGTTCGCTGGTGGACTTTTCGGTGACTTCGCGGCGCTCGTCGGACTTGCGGGTGTAGAGGGCGTAGCGGAGCATGGGCAGTAGTTATTCTGGCTTGATGGCAAAGGCTTACTTTCCACCGACCTGCCGCGCGTGCAAGGTTTCTGGTGCCTCCTCTTCGGGCAGCACGTCGGGCGGCAGGCTCTGGAGGTAGAGGAAGCGCATGACGGAGCTGAGGATGTCGTAGGCCTCTTGGTCGCTGAGGGCTTTGCCGAATCGATTCAAGTAGAAAGCCTTTGTTTTGGCAAGCCCTTCGGCGTCCGGCACAGGATACAGGTGGACCATGGAAGGAGTTTGACGGATGGAGTGCAGTGTCCGCAAAGCGTGGCAGGGCTGGCTGCGCTCCGCAAAAGGGGGTGCCGGAACGCAACACAAAGGGGTGGCGCTGCGTCCGCGCAACGCCAGTTGCATGTTCGGTTTATGTTTGGGAAAGTGAGACACAAGTAACTAACCTCTAACTCCCAGAAAGCCTATGCAGACAGACATTGTCCAGGCAAAAACAGCACCGAAAGAAAGCGTCAGCAGGCCGAGCCCATCTCAGCTTCATAACCGGGTGGATGCGGTTATGAACCACGTCAGCCGCTACCAGTTCGAGGGGCGGGCACGGCTGGCTGCCGACGTAGGCGTGTCCCGCTCCACCATCAGCCGGATGCTCAACAGGAACACGACGCCTTCCTACGCCCTCGTGCAAAAAGTTACCGCCGCCCTATCCATACATCTGGGGCAGCCGCTGGATACCGCTGATCTGTTCTCGCCGTCGGGGTTCTACAAGGAGCGCTCCGCCTGCCGGTTGGCGGGCTGCCGGGGCTGCCTGCCGGAAGCCGCCTTTGACGGGCGGGGAAGGCGCCGCCCAGAATGGCGGGACGCCCAGCCCGGAGACTGGTCCCTTGCGCCGCTGCCGGATCAGGCTGCCGCACCAGAACAGGTACACTTTGCCCCCGACTCTCAAGCCCGCTCTTTTCAATCCTAAGCCGCTGCCATGCAAAACAACTCTGCCACCGCCAGCCCCCACAGCATTCAGCCCGAAGCGCCGCTGCGCCATGAGCTGCGTCGACGCCTGCTGGCTCTGCCGTACCGCGCCTTGCTTCAAGTCGCCGTCCATTTGCTCAAGGAGCAGGGGTATACCACCGTCCGTCCTGCCGGGCGCGACACCTGGAAAGGGCGCAACACAGCAGGAGGATGGGACGCCGAAGCGGACTTCCAGGCAGGCACTCTTGGCACCATGCGCTGCATCGCCCAGGTCAAGCAGTTCGATACGCTCGTGGTGGCCCAGAGGCACGTAGACGAGCTGCGGGGTACTTGTCTGCGGGCTAATGCTCATCAGGCAATTCTCATCACGCTGTCCACGTTCTCGCCTCCGGCCCGCAAAGCCGCGCAGGCGAACACATCCATCGCTCCCGTGCGCCTGATCGACGGGGACGAGCTGCTGGATATGCTGGTTGACACCAAGCTGTGCCTGAGACGCTCGTAGAGAGGGGCTTGGACGCTGGATGAGGACTACTTCGCCATGCTCAAAGAAACGTCGGCCAAAGAAACGTCTGCCAAGGGCAGAGCCGTTTCCCAACCCGGCACGGCAGGGAATAGCGCGCCCAAAGACAGCGTTCTCCCACAGTTCGTCTCCATTACTGTGCGTCTTAACCCGCCGAAAGGTTTTTCGCAGCCGGGCAAGTGGCAATGGGCGGCAGACATGGGCGCAAGTTCTGACAGAGGCAGTAATGAGGATAGAGGCAGTAATCCAGACCTGTGCGGGGAACCCCAGTGACGGGGCCGACCCACCTGGCTTTGGGCGTCAGCGCCGTCTGGCTGCTCGCCCCCATCCCCGGAGCTGTTGGACACGGACAGGCCAGTGGAGCCGCCAATCCCGCTCTGCTGGCCCTCGCCGCCGCGCTGGGAGCCTTGCTGCCCGACCTGGACGCCCAGCGCTCTACCATCCGCTACCTGCGCGTAGATATGGGAAGGGGAAGGCGGCTGCGCCCGTTTGAGCCGGTGGCCGCCCTGGTGTCCCGGACGCTGGGGCACCGGGGGCCGCTGCACTCGCTGCTGGGCATCGGCGTGGTCTGGCTGCTGCTGGGCCTGCCCACCCTGCTGTGGATCGGCTGGCAGCCCTCCGCCGCCTTTGCGCTAGGGCTGCTGAGCCACCTCGTGGGCGACGGCTGCACCAAAAGCGGCGTGCCGCTGCTGTTTCCTCGGGCTGGACGCCGGCACCTGCTGCCTCCGTCCCTGCGCCTGACGACAGGCTCCCTGGCCGAACGCCGCTTCCTTGCGCTGCTGGCCGTTCCAGCCCTTCTAATGCCCCTATCCGGCATTCTGATGCCCCTATCCGGCATTCTGATGCCCCTATCCGGCATTCTGATGCCCCTATCCGGCATTCTGATGCCCCTATCCGGCATTCTATGAGCCGCTGGCAACTAGGGGACGGAGCAGGCTTCCCGCCGCCCTCTATCCGCCTTATAATCCCTCTTATGAAAACCTCGCATTTCTCTCCGCATTCGGTTTACGACGGGATCAACTCCGAACGCCTCATGCACGAGCAGGCCATCCTCTGCGCCCGCCCTGCGCACGTCGGGACTGTGGGCGATGCTGCCGCCTGAAGACCTGCACACGCTGGTACTGACGTTAACCTTTGTGGCCCCCAACGGCTGGTGCCGCCCCACCCTCTTGGAGCTGGCCGAAGCCATGCGTGTGTCACAGGCTAAGGCCCGTGCCCGCATAGAGCGGCTGGCAGGCCGCGAGTGGGAGGGGCAGCCGCTACTGACCCGCCTGCCCCGGCCCGACGGCCTGGACGCCTACGCCCCCGGCAGAAGCCTCGTTGCCCGCGAAGAAGCACCGCCGCCCGTGCCGGTGCAGGTCATCCCACCGCCCACGGCGGGCAAGGAAGCGGTGGTCGCCCACAGCCGCGCCCGGTATGCCAAAACGCGCGAGGAGGTGGAAGCACAGATCGGGGCCATGATGGGCTGGGCGCCGCCTGATTTTGCGGGGGACGATCCCGCCGTGGCCGAGGGCAAGCGGCGGGCGTTCAAGGCCATGACGGACTCCGGGATACCCAGGGAGCAGGCCCTGGACTTGCTGGCCCGCTTCGACCTAGGAGATGTGGAGCGTCAGATCAGCTGGCTGCCCAGCCGCAACGCCAAGAACCCGGCCCGGTTCCTCGCTGCCGCCATTGAGGGCAGCTACGATGCGCCGCTGGCCCTGCGCCGGCAGAGCGGACACGCAGAGACTGAGCATGGAGAGACAGGACACGGAGAGAAGGGGCAGGACGAGGCTGAGGCAGCCGAAATGCCCTCCACCTCATGAATGCCCGCGCGACGCCTCTGCGGGCCTCCGAAGGGCTGCACAAGGGTGAGCTGCATGTTGGGGACTGCCTGTCCCTGCTGGCACGTATACCCGATGGGAGCGTGGACCTCACCGTGACCAGCCCACCTTATGACAACCTGCGCCGCTATGACACGCCCACGTCCCTCGACCTTACCGCTCTGGGACGAGAACTCTTCCGTGTCACCAAGGACGGCGGCATCTGCGCCCTCGTCATCGGAGACTCTACGAGTCAATTCGCCAAGTCCCTCACGTCCTTCCGGCTCGCCGTCTCCTGGTGCGACGCCCTGGGCTGGCGCCTGTTCGAGTGCTGCCTTTACCACCGCCATGGCACCCCCGGCCCCTGGTAGCGCACCCGCTTCCGCGTGGATCACGAGTTCATCCTGCTGCTGCTCAAGGGAGAACGCCCCGGCGTCTTCCACAAGGAGGCCCTGTACGTTCCCACCAAGCACGCGGGGGAGCGCGTGTCTTATAGGCCTTACCTACGCAAGGGTGTGCCGCGAGGGGTACCGCCGCCCGCCGTGCAGCCGCTTCAGTGCCGGGGTACCGTCTGGCCGTATGCAACGAGCAGTGCGGAGCGCAACAAGCTCAAGCTGGGGCATCCGGCCACCATGCCCGACCGGCTGGCGGCGGACTTGATCCGCTGCTTCTCTGAGCCTGGCGACCTGGTGCTTGATCCGCTGATGGGGAGCGGGACGACGTGCGTGATGGCAGCGCGGCAGGGGCGGCGGTACGTGGGGATGGATGCCTCTCCGGCTTACGTAGACATCGCCCGGCGCAGGCTCGCGGCGGAGGCAGGGGAAAAGGAGGGGGAGGAAGGGCAAGGAAGAGGGAATGGATAAGGCGGTGGCCTGGCATCCGGTTCCGCTGCGGCTGGTGGACGAGGTGCTGCCCAGGCTGAAAGATACTGAGCTACGTGTTCTGCTGGTAGTGCTGCGCCAGACATGGGGATGGCGGGCCGACCGTTCGGTGGCAGATGGGAAGCACAAGCAAGAAGAGAAGTATGCAGGGAAGCACAAGCGCCGGGACTGGCTGTCTCACCGGCAGCTGTGCCGGCGCACAGGGCGGGGCAGCGACGCGGTTTCCGGGGCAGTGACGTCGCTGGTGGAGGCGGACCTGCTGGTTGTGGAAGACGCAGGCGGAACGGCATTGGCGACCCCGGAACAGCGGCGGCGCTGCCTGGACCGTCTCTACTTCCGGCCTGGGGATATATGGGGAGGCGGGGAAATGCTTAAGGCTGTGGGACTATGAGATGTGGAACTATGAAAGGCTGTGGAAAAGTGGATAACTCAAGACCCTTCCCGTCCGGGAAAAGCCGAAACGACAACAAAGCTAGTTAGAACAATAGAATAGAACTGTTGTTGTTCTTGTTATTTTCATGGTTCATCGTCGTAGATGCAGACTAGAACGCTACCATCCGAGCGCAGAACGCCTCGGTACATGCCGAGTGTGTTGAATGGAAGCGCGGCATTGCCGCGCGCGTCCAGCGCGATCACGCCTCCCGCGCCCCCGACCGCTGGCAGGCTCCCATGGACGACCGCCCCAGCGGCCTCCGCCAGCGTGAATCCGCCGTAAGCCATGCGAGCGTGGATGTCATGGGCAACCGCCTGGCGGATGAAAGGCTCGCCATGCCCGGTCGCCGAAACGGCACACGTCGCGCTGCTGGCCCAGGTGCCCGCGCCGATCAAAGGCGAGTCGCCGACGCGCCCGTAGCGCTTGCCGGTCATGCCCCCCGTGCTGGTGGCGGCGGCCAAATTGCCGTGGTCGTCCCGCGCGACGGCTCCCACAGTCCCAAACTTGAAGTCTCCACCGGCGCTCTGGCCGGAACGACCGTCTTCGGACAACTGCATCTCCGCTTCTTGCCGTTGCCTCCAATCCTGCCATTGTTTCCGGCGCTCCGGCGTGGCAAAGTACGCTGGATCAACGGTCGCCATGCCCTGCGCGGACGCGAACTCCTCTGCGCCCCCGCCAACGAGCAGGACAAACGGCGAATGCTCCATCACAGCCCGGGCGAGAAGGATCGGGTTCTTGACCGTGCGCACGCCGGTCACCGCGCCTGCGCCTCCCGAAGTACCGTTCATAATCGCGGCGTCCAGTTCAACATGTCCCTCGTAGGTGAAGACCGCCCCGCGCCCAGCGTTGAACAAGGGGTTGTCCTCCAGGCAGCAGACGGCGGCGCAGACCGCTTCCAGGGCACTGCCTCCGGCCTGAAAAACCTCGCTGCCACGTTGCAGGGCGTCACGCAGCCCCTGCCGAGCGGCGGCATCCTGTTCGGGCGAGAGGCCATCACGGCGGATCACACCTGATCCACCGTGAATGATCAGCCTCGCGTCGGTGATCGGGGGATCGTTACGATGGGCCGCTGGCCTGTTAGCATCAATGGTCTTTGGCATCAGTGTCATTGTTCCAAGCCCGCCCTTCCGTCCTCATGGGTTTACCCGACACAGTTGCTTGGGACAAAGAGAGAACGAACTGCTTGCAGGCATTCTACCCGCAAGCAAAACTACCCACAAACAAAACATCTGAATGCTTTTGCACGGTTATTGAGGAGCTTTATCCATGCCAAGGCGGTTGGCTTCCGGTTCAGGTCGTCGCCAAAGGTTCAAGTCATCGCCAAAGTCAGTTTCTAACCCACAAAAACCCGCGCCAATGTTTTGGCTCCACTTTTTTCAGCAATTCCTTGACTCTGTCTTCTAGCCCTGCTATAATGCCCGAAAGATTGCAACTAACTAACAACCTGACGACGCAACGGAACGGAGGACTACGTTTATGGGGGGATATCTTGCCCAC
>JAABUQ010012179.1_pt1 | contig 10750 bp, 9 predicted proteins | sample 5560001 | NCBI WGS metagenome assembly JAABUQ01 (sample SAMN10711888, study PRJNA513371) | rock metagenome | isolation source: Antarctica rocks | place: Antarctica: Victoria Land, Finger Mt nord | collected 2015-12-18
TCACCGCCGCGCAGGACGGCGTCGGGCGCGTGGGCGGCCGCCCACGCGGGATCGCGCAGGAGGGCGTCGTAGTGGGCGATGGCGGCGGGGGGAGTGCGCGCGCCGCTGAGCGGGTCGGCGATCAGCGGCCAGCCGCTGCGCGCCGCGAAGGTGGCGGCGGCCACGCCGATCTCCGGGTCGCGCTCGTGGCGCCCGGCGACCACCACGCCGCGCGGAGAGTCGGCGAGGCGGAGGATGGGCTCGAGGTGCTCCGGGAGGCGCCCGGCGGCCCGCCGGCGCACCCACGGCTCGCCCCCGGGACGCCCGGTGGGATCGGCGGGCAGCGGCTCCCCCACCACGAGCGGCTCGCGCAGCGGGAAGTTCAGGTGCACGGGGCCGGGCCGGTCGTCCCGGGCGGTCCACACCGCCCGGCAGGCGAGCTGACGGATCCAGCGCAGGCGGTCCTCGCTCGCCTCGTGCGTGCCGACCTCGAAGAACCACTTCGCCGCGCTGCCGTAGAGCCTGAGCTGGTCGATCGTCTGTCCCGCGCCCACGTCGCGCAGCTCGGGCGGGCGGTCGGCGGTGAGAACGATCAACGGCACCCGCGCCTCATGGGCCTCGATGACCGCCGGCGCGAAGTTCGCCGCGGCGGTGCCCGACGTGCAGGCAATCGCCACCGGCCGACCGCCGGCCTTGGCCAGCCCGAGGGCGAAGAACGCCGCGCAGCGCTCGTCGATGTGCGACCAGCAGCGGATGCGCTCCTCGCGCACGAGGGCGAGCACGAGGGGCGCCGAGCGCGAGCCCGGCGAGGTGCAGGCGTCGGCGATGCCGCAGCGCGCGAGCTCGTCGCAGAACGCGCGCAGGAGGACGTGGGTGTCGGTGGCGGTCATGATGGCCGGGTGCCCGAGTCGGTGGTCCTGTTGCACGGCTTCACGCAGACCGGAGCGAGCTGGCGCCCGGTGATCACCGAGCTCGGCGAACGCTATCGGGCGCTCGCGCCCGACCTGCGCGGGCACGGCCGGTCGTCGGGTGCGCGGCCCGTGAGCTTCGAGGGGGTGGTGGGCGACGTGGCCGCGCTGGTCTCGGGGCGCTTCGTGCTCGTCGGGTACTCCATGGGCGGACGGATCGCGCTCCACGTCGCGCTCGCTCACCCCGAGCGCGTGACACGGCTCATCCTCCTGGGAGCGACCGCGGGGATCGAGGACCCGGGGGAGAGGGCGGAGCGGCGAGCTGCCGACGAGCGGCTCGCCGCCGAGGTGGAACGCGAGGGAGTCGAGGCCTTCGTGCGACGCTGGGCCGCGCAGCCGCTCTTCGCCGACCAGCCCGCGGAGCTCGCCGCCGCGGCCCATGTCGACCGGGTGCGCAACACGGCGGAGGGTCTGGCCGCCGCCCTGCGCGGCATCGGCACGGGCACGATGGCGCCGCTGTGGTCCCGCCTGCCCGAGCTGACGATGCCGGTCATCGCGCTCGCGGGCGAGCGGGACGAGAGGTTCCGCGCCCTGGCCGAGCGGATCGCGACGGCGGCGCCGCGCGGCAGCCACGGGGTGATCCCTGCCGCCGGCCACGCGGCCCAGCTCGAGGCTCCGGCCGAGGTGGCGTCCTTCGTGTCAGGTCGCGTCGGCGGGGAGGAGCTGAAGCGCTGAGGGTCCGCGAAGGGGTCGGATCGCGCGAAAAAGCGATTCCACAGGCGGGCGAACGCGCCGACGCCTCAGCGCAGCTGATGGGCCAGGAGGTCCATCAGTAGCGCGTCGCGCCAGTTGCCGTCGGCGCTGCGCTCGTACTGGCGCATGATCCCGACGGGCCGGAAGCCGACTCGCTTGTAGCTCGCGATCGCCCGCGCGTTCTCCGCCGCGGGATCGATCGTCAGGCGGTGGTGGCCGCGGCCGTCGATCAGGTGGCGAGCGAGCGTCCGCACGGCGTCCGCGCCCAGCCCACGCCCGTGCCACTCCGGGCCGAGGAAGATGTCGATCGCGGCATGGCGGTAGTCGTGCTCGTCCTCCTCGACGTACTGGACGAGGCCGGCCACCACGTCGTCGAGGAGCACTACCAAGCAGCGCTCGTCGCCGGCGCCGAGGAGCTCCCGCCGCCCGCGCTCGAGATCCCACCGTCCCCACCACCTCGCCACCTCCGGGCGCTGCAGGATGCCGACGAGAACCTCGACGTCCGCCGCACGAGCCGGGCGCAGCACGACTCGCTCGCCGCGCAGGACCGGATCGGTGCTCACCGTCTGAGCCCCGCGCCGAGCCCCGGCTCCTGGGGCAGGGAGATGCATCCGTTCACGGCATCGAACCGCTCCGGCGTTTCTGCGAAGAGCCCGAGGGTCGCGAGGCCACACGGCGGCTCGGGCTTGAGCGCGGCGGCGACGTGCAGGGCGGCGGCGATTCCCGCCGGGCCGTCGAAGGACGAGGCCAGGTAGGGCTCGGCGCCCGTGGTGCGCACGAGCGCCGCGGCGGCGAGCGTGCCCGAGATCCCGCCGCAACGCGCGAGCTTCAGGCAGACGGCGTCGGCGGCGCCCGAGGCGAGCGCGCCGGGTTGCGCCGCGGTCTCGTCCATGGCCACGCGGACGGGAACGCGCTCGCGCACGGCCCGCAGCGCGGCGATTCCGTGCGCCGGCTCCTCCACGAGCTCGAGCCCGGCGGGAGAGAGGTGGCGCAGGGCGGCCGCGGCCTCCTCCACCGACCACGCACCGTTGGCGTCGAGCCGGATCGCCATCGCCGGTCCGGCCGCGGCGCGCACGGCCGCCACGCGGCCCCCATCGTCTCCGATCCCCACCTTGACCTTCACGCATCCGAAGCCGGCGGCCGCCGCTCGCTCCGCTGCGGCGCCTGCGCCCGCGCGGTCCTCGGCGCCGATCGTGGCGTTGACCGTCACCGCCCAGGCCGGATCGGAGGCAAGCAGCTCGCACACGGGCTTGCCCTCGCGCTGGCCGGCGAGGTCCCAGAGCGCGAGGTCGACCGCGCTGAGCGCCTGGGGGAGGCCGGCGCGCTCGCGGCAGGCGTCGAGCAGCCCCGAACCGCCTCCGCTCGTGCCTCTCCACTCCTCGAGGACCGGGCGGCAGCGCTCGAGCGCCGCAGCGCAGTCGGCCAGCGCCACCCCGTCGTAGGGCTCGAGCGGCGCCGCCTCCCCGACGCCCTCGACGCCGTCGTCCGTGCGCAGGCGCACGAGGAGCATCTCTCGCTCGCGCAGCGTCCCGTAGGAGGTGACGAGCGGAGCCCGCAAGCGCAGCGCGACCCGCTCGATCGCGACCTCCATCAGCTCAAGAGGACGCCGAGTGAGAGCAGCGCGCAGAACACGAGCTGCAGCCGCCCCGTGCCCGCCAGCGCCTCGTTCAGCGCCGGCCCGTCGACCCGGTTGCGAACGGCGCGCACGGCGGGCGCCGCGAGCGGCAGCGCGAGCCAGGGCAGCAGGAGCCACGCGCTCAGCGACCCGAAGATCCAGGTGAGCGGAGCGAGGAGGAAGGCGCCGTAGACCATCGCCGCGAAGAGCCCGCGCGTGCGCTCGCGGCCGAGGCGGACGGCGAGCGTGCGCTTGCCCGCGCGGCGGTCGGTCTCCAGGTCGCGGACGTTGTTGACGACAAGGATCCCCGCGGCGATCAGGCCGACCGGCACCGCGAGCGCGAAGGCCTCCCACGGCAGGTGCCTGGCCTGCACGAAGTAGGAGCCGGCGACGGCCACGAGGCCGAAGAACAGGAAGACGAAGAGCTCGCCGAGGCCCTCGTAGCCGTAGGGCCGCGGGCCGCCGGTGTAGAGCACGCCCGCGAGGATCGAGGCCGCGCCGACGAGGAGCAGCTGCCAGCCCGCGACCACCACGAGGTAGACGCCCGCGAGCACGGCCACGGCGAAGGAGACCCAGGTGGCGCGGAGCACCTGGCGGGGGGGCACGAGCCCGCCGGCGGTCACCCGGACGGGGCCGAGCCGGTCCTCGGTGTCGGCGCCGCGACGGGCGTCGGAGTAGTCGTTGGACAGGTTGGTTCCCACCTGGATGAACAGCGCCCCGACGAGCGCGGCGAGGAAGGAGAAGGGGTGGAAGATCCCCTCGGTGCCGGCCAGCGCGGTGCCGACGAGGACGGGCGCGACCGCGGCGGGGAGCGTGCGCGGCCGCGCGGCCACGAGCCAGATCCGCGCGCCGCTCGGGCGCGGGGCGGTCGGGGAGACGCCGCTCATCAGGGACGCTTGGGGAAGCGCGAGAAGTCGGGGCGGCGCTTCTCACGGTAGGCGTCGCGCCCCTCCTGCGCCTCCTCGCTGCCGTAGAAGAGGAGGTTGGTGTCGTGCGCGAGCTGCTGGATGCCGGCCATCCCGTCCTCCGAGGCGTTGAAGCTCGCCTTGAGCAGGCGCAGCGCAAAGGGCGAGCGCTCGAGCATCTCGCGGCACCAGGCCACCGTCTCCTCCTCCAGGCGCTCGAGCGGGACCACGGCGTTGACGAGGCCCATCGCGAGCGCCTGCTGCGCGTCGTACTGCCGGCAGAGGAACCAGATCTCCTTGGCCCGCTTCTGCCCGATCTGGGCGGCGAGCACGGAGGCGCCGAACCCCCCGTCGAACGAGCCGACCTTGGGACCCGTCTGGCCGAAGCGGGCGTTCTCCGCGGCGATCGTGAGGTCGCACACCACGTGGAGGACGTGCCCGCCGCCGACCGCATACCCCGCGACCATCGCCACCACCGGCTTGGGCAGCCGGCGGATCTGCACGTGGAGGTCGGTGACGTGGAAGCGCCCGACCGCCGTGCTCGACCCCGGCTCGGTCATGTAGCCGGAATCCCCCCGTACGCGCTGGTCTCCCCCGGAGCAGAAGGCGAGCGGTCCCTCGCCGGTGAGGACGATCACGCCGACCGAGATGTCCTCCCGCGCGCGCTCGAAGGCATCGCTCAGCTCGATCACCGTCTGGGGGCGAAAGGCGTTGCGCACCTCCGGACGGTCGATCGTGATCTTGGCGATCCCGTCCCCCGACAGCTCGTAGCGGATGTCGGAGTACTCGCCGGCGGCAGTCCAGTTGACGGGCATGAGGAGGACACTACCCGCCGTATGGACGAGGTTCCGGCCTGGCTCCCGCGCGCCGCGGCGGCCCATCCCGATCGCCCCGCGGTGGAGAGCCCGGAGGGCGTGCTCACCTACGCCGAGCTGCACGAGCAGGCCGAGCGGTGGGCATCCTCGCTCGCGGTCGAGGGAGCGGGACCAGGCCGGCCGGTCGCCCTCGATCTGCCGGCGGGCGCCCCGTTTGCCGCTGCCCTTCACGGTTGCCTGCTGCTCGGCGCGCCGGCGACGCCGATCGACGACCGCCTCTCGGGTGCGGAGCGCGCATCGCGTATCGCGCGCTGCGCGGTCGTGGCCCGTGATCCGCCGGCGTCCGTGTCGCCCGCGTCGGACACTTCCGGGGGAGGCCATCGCCTCGCCGACGTGGCGCTAGAGCTCTTCACCTCGGGGACCACGGCCGCTCCCCGGCCGGTGGCTCTGACCTACGGGAACCTGCTCTGGAGCGCGCTCGGCTCGGCGCTCGCCCTCGGCCTCGATCCCGGCGAGCGCTGGCTGTGCCCCATGCCGCTCTCCCACGTCGGCGGCCTGTCGATCCTCGTCCGCAGCGCGATCTACGCCACCACGGTCGTGCTGCGGCCGCGCTTCGACGTGCGCGACATCCTCAGAGCGCTGCGGGAGGAGGGCACGACGCTGGTCTCGCTCGTGCCCACCATGCTCGCGCGCCTGCTCGACGCGGGGCTCGAGCGGCCGCCGGCGCTGCGCTGGGCGCTCCTCGGCGGCGGGCCGATCCCCGAGCCGTTGCTCCTCCGCGCGCGTGCCGCCGGCGTACCCGTCCTGCCCACCTACGGTCTCACGGAGACGTGCTCCCAGGTCGTGACCGGGGGCCGCCCGCTGCTCGCGACGCGGGTGGAGCTCGCCGAGGACGGCGAGATCCTCGTGAGCGGAGCGACCGTCGCCCCCGGCGCCCTCGGCACCGACGGTCGCCTGCACACCGGCGACCTCGGGGCGTGGGACGAGGACGGGCGCCTGCGGGTCGTCGGGCGCAAGGCCGAGACGATCGTCTCGGGGGGGGAGAACGTCGCGCCCGCCGAGGTGGAGGCGGTCCTCCTCTCCCATCCCGGGCTCGCCGAGGCCGCGGTCTACGGCGGGCCGGACCCGGAGTGGGGGGAGCGGGTGGTCGCCGCGGTGGTCCTGCGCCCCGGCGCCTCGCCTTCGGTCGCGGAGCTACGCGAGTGGTGCGCCGAGCGCCTGGCGCGCTTCAAGGCGCCCAGGGAGATTCGCTTCGTCACCGAGCTGCCGCGTACGGGGTCGGGCAAGGTGATGCGGCGAGCGCTGGCGGAAACGCTCGAGGCGGGGGCCCACGGGCGCGCTGCTAGCGTGGCGCCGATGGACGCCGGAGCTCATCGCGCGGCGCAGCGCGAGCGCTGGGAGCGCTCGGCGGTGGGATGGTCCGCGCGACGCGAGGACGTGCAGCGCTTCGCCCTTCCGGTCTCGCGTCGACTCATCGACGCGGCTCGGCCCCATCCCGGCTTCCGGGTCCTCGAGCTCGCCGCGGGGACGGGAGAGACCGGCTTCCTCGCCTCCGAGCTCATCGCGCCCGGCGGCACCCTCGTCTGCTCCGACGGCGCGCAGACCATGCTCGACGGCGCGCGGGCGCGGGCCCGGGAGCTCGGCCTCGAGAACGTAGAGTTCAAGCTCATCGATCTCGAGTGGATCGACGAGCCCACCGCGTCCTTCGACGCCGTGCTCTGTCGCTGGGGCTACATGTTCGCCGTCGATCCCGAGGCCGCCCTGCGCGAGACCCGTCGCGTGCTGAGATCGGGTGGGCGCCTCGCCCTCGCCGCCTGGGACGAGCCGCGTCACAACCCGTGGGCCACCGCAGCCGGCGCCGAGCTCCAGGCTCGCGGGCTCACCGAGCCCCCCGAGGAGGGCGCGCCGGGCATGTTCGCGCTCTCCGCGCCGGGTCGCCTGGCCGACCTGCTGCACGGCGCTGGCTTCGCGGAGGTCGAGGTCGAGCCGCTCGAGCTCGAGCACCACCACGAGAGCTTCGAGGCCTACTGGGCGGTGCAGCGCGACCTCTCGCTGGCGCTCGGCGAGGCGGATGACCGCCTCGAGCCGGACGCGGCGGTCGAGCTGCGCGCCGGCGTGGCGGCGCGCCTGCGGCCGCTCACCGGGTCCGACGGCACCCTGCGGCTCCCCGCGCGGGCGCTCGTCGCCTCAGCCACGGCCTGAGGGCCGCTAGCCTCCCCGGGTCATGTTCTACGACGACGACGCCGACCTCGGGCTGCTCGACGGCAAGACCGTCGCGATCATCGGCTTCGGCTCCCAGGGGCACGCCCACGCGCTGAACCTCAAGGACTCCGGCGTCGCGGTGATCGTCGGGCTGCGTCCGGACTCCTCCTCGGTGGAGAAGGCGCGCCAGGGTGGCCTCGAGGTCGCCGACCCCGCGGAGGCGGCCAGCCGCGGCGACGTCGTGATGATGCTGGTGCCCGACGAGCGCCATCACGACATCTGGGAGTCGGAGGTGCGCGACGGCGTCGCCCCCGGCAACCTCCTGCTCTTCGGCCACGGCTTCTCCATCCACTACGGCGAGGTCGAGCCTCCGCCCGAGGTCGACGTGGCGCTCGTGGCGCCCAAGGGCCCCGGCCACCTCGTGCGCCGGCAGTTCCTCGAGGGCTCGGGGGTCCCCGGACTCATCGCCGTCGACGTCGACGCCACCGGTCACGCCCGCGAGCTCGCGCTCGCCTACGCCCGAGGCATCGGCTGCACGCGCGGCGGAGTGATCGAGACCACGTTCAAGGACGAGACCGAGACCGACCTCTTCGGCGAGCAGGCCGTGCTCTGCGGCGGCGCCTCCGAGCTCGTGCAGGCCGGGTTCGAGACCCTCGTCGAGGCGGGCTACGACCCGCAGATGGCCTACTTCGAGTGCCTGCACGAGCTGAAGCTGATCGTCGATTTGATGTACGAGAAGGGTCTGGCGGGGATGCGCTACTCGATCTCGAACACCGCGGAGTACGGTGACTACACGCGCGGCAAGCGCGTCATCACCGACGAGACGCGCGCGGCGATGAAGGCGATCCTCGCCGAGATCCAGTCCGGCGACTTCGCCCGTGAGTGGATCGCCGAGAACCGCGCGGGCCAGGAGAGCTTCAGGCGCATGCGCGAGGAGCAGGCCGGCACGCGGGTGGAGAGCACCGGCAAGGAGCTCCGCTCCCACATGGACTGGATCCAGACGGAGTTCTAGGGCAGACGGCGGGCGCCGGCCGCCCCCGAGAGAGCCGGACCGGCGCCGCGGAGCGCCCGGCGTTCAGAACCCCGGCGTGCCGTTCGGCGTCCCCAGCCCGGTCGGACCGTCGAACGCGGGGCCGGCCGTGCACAGGTACGCCGTGGTGCACGTGCCGTTGGAGCCGGAGGTCACGTCGTTCAGCGCCTGGGTGTTGGCGTAGGGCGACGAGCCGTAGGTCGTCGAGCTAGCGTTGCCGGCCAGCGCGTAGACGCCCGCGACCACCGGAGCCGCCACGCTCGTCCCGCCGAAGACGAGCCAGCCGGAAGAGCCGTTCGACGGAGTCGAGTCGTAGACGGCGACCCCGGTGTTGGGGTCGGCGACGGCCGAGACGTCGGCCACCGTGCGCTTGGCGCAGCCGCCGTCGGTCTGCCACGAGGGCTTGGTCACGAACGCCGAGCAGCCGCTACCCGCGCCCGACCAGGCCGACTCGGTCCAGCCGCGGGTCCTCGTCGCGTCACGCGTCAGGCTGGTGCCGCCGACCGCGGTGACGTACCGCGATGCGGCGGGGAACTCGACGCCGTAGCCGTTGTCACCGGCGGACACGGTGATCGCGACGCCGGGGTGGTTGAAATAGGCGTTCTCGTCGGAGGTCTCGCTGGAGTACTCGCTGCCCCCGTAGGAGTTAGAGACCACCGTCGCGCCGAGCCGCGCCGCGGTGTTCACGCCGGTGCCCAGGTTCGCCATGCTGGCCGAAGAGGCCTCGACAAGCAGGATCTTGCAGTTCGGGCAGACCGCGGATGCCATGTCGAGGTCCAGCGAGATCTCCTGCGCCCAGCTGGCGTTGGCGCGCGGCTTCTTCGTGCCACCGGACTGATTGACCTTGCGGAAGCAGCCGTTGGCGGTCGTGCAGGCCGACAGCCCGTAGTTCGAGCGGTAGACGCTCAGATCGCTCTCGGCCGTCGGATCGTCATAGGCGTCGACGATGGCGATCGTCTGACCGGCGCCGCCGGCCGCCGACAGGCTGTAGGCGCTCTGCAGGTCCGCCGGGCCGTAGCCTGCGTGAGGCGTCGTGGTAGCGAGCGGCGTCCCCGAGGCGTTCGTGACCACCTCGGCGTGACAGCGGGCGAACTTGGCCGGCGCGGCCCCGCACACCGCCCGGTGATGGCCCTTGGAAGCCGCGGCCGACCCCGGCGCGCAGGCGACGAAGGCGGCGGTGATGGCAAGCAGGGCACGACGGCGCGTCAGCTTCACGAAGTCCTCCAAAGAGAGCGGGAGCCCGGGCGAACGGGACGCGCCGGTGGCCGCGCCGCGCGAATCCTAGTCAGGAGGTCGGGATTGCGCAAGGGTGGCCGATGCGGGTAGACGAACGCCGAACCCGTCGGCGCGCCGACGTGGCGGATCACGAATCCGGCACGGCTCGTCGCCGTCGACGCCACCTGCCCCGCGCGATCTCGTGTGACCTACGCCCAGGGATCGGCTGCACGAGCGGCGGGGGCTCGGCGTGGAGGCGCCGATTTCCGCCGCGGAGCAGCGATGAACGGTCAGGCGAGGGCGGCGATGCCGTCGGGGAGCGCAATGCCGACGAGAAGAGATGCAGGCGAGCCGCGAAGAGAGCCGCCTGGCTCGTGAGCTGTCCGTCCTCCCGAAGCTCGCGATCGAGATGCAGACGATCGCGGGCATGGTCGTCGGGCTCAAGCTGGCGAACGTGGGCCAGGGACCGGCGCTCGAGGTCGAAGCGACCATCGCCTTCGAGCCGGTCGAAGGCGGTTCTCTGCCGCGAGACGAACGGCCGTGGCGCGCCAAGGTCCTCGCCCGCGGCGAGTGGCTGCGCTTCGTGGCCCCTTACGACCAGCAGGGCGATGTACTCCGCGTGCCCGCCCTCGGCCACGCCTACAGGGAGGGCACGATCAAGGGACGGATGCGCGACGCGATCGGTCAAGAGCACGACGTAGACGAGTGCGTGAGCGACCTGGCCGACCTTCACGAGCTGACCACCGGAGCCATGGTTCTCACGGAGAAGGACCGAGTGCGCGAGGAGCTGCGGGAGCTGCGCGAGTCGTTCGAGAAGGCGGTCGAGAAGCTGTTGCGGAGCCGCCGTAACGGGCAGCAGCCGGCACAGCGTCCGGCTGAGGAGCCGGAGTTCGAGCAGGAAAACTGGTGGGAGCGGCCGTCCTGATCGCCGGACGCCACGAGCGCCGGCCAACAAGGGCCGGCGCTTCCCGCTGAGTTCCTCTCCCCGAGGAGGTCCGCGCCCTGCCGCCTTCGTTCTCCTGGAGCGCTGGCTCGACAAGCGCCGCGCGCTCGGCTCTCGGGACGGCGGCCGATCTTCTGCACCCTCCGCGGCGCGCCACTCGACTCGAGGTACGTGCGCCGGCTTCTCAAGAGCTCGTCGGTTCTGCTCGTCACTTCTCGGCTGAGCCCGGCCTCGCACCGTCGAGTGGCGAATTGACGCCGCCGTGCGTATCCGGTTGGCTCAGGCTGCGGCCTGGTCACGCCGTGTGATCTGGTTGTAGGTGTTGGGATGGTGGAGGGCGCCGAGTCCGAGCAGGGTTTGGAAGGCGGCCATTGGGGTGCGGCGT
>JAABUQ010012180.1_pt1 | contig 10750 bp, 12 predicted proteins | sample 5560001 | NCBI WGS metagenome assembly JAABUQ01 (sample SAMN10711888, study PRJNA513371) | rock metagenome | isolation source: Antarctica rocks | place: Antarctica: Victoria Land, Finger Mt nord | collected 2015-12-18
ATCGAACCGCCTCCCATGGTGCGAACCGCCGGGCGACAGCGCCCGGATCGCGGCATCATGGATGGCTTATGCCCCCGCCGCGATTACCCGATGTCCACACATGCACCACGCTGGCAGTGCTTGGTCAAACGCCTCTGCGGGCGTTCGCCAACCAAGGGTCTTGCGAGGCCTGGCGTTGAGGGCCGCGGCCACTGCGGCGAGGTTGTCCGCGCTGTGCGCACTCAGGTCGGTGCCCTTCGGGAAGTACTGGCGCAACAGCCCGTTGATGTTCTCGTTCGTGCCGCGCTGCCACGGGCTGTGCGGGTCGCAGAAGTAGACCGCCACGCCCGTGTCGATCCGCAGCCGGGCATGCTGGGCCATCTCCGCTCCTTGGTCCCAGGTCAGCGATCGCCGGAGCTGCTCTGGCAGGGTGGTGTCTGGCAGGGTGGTGACCGTGCGCGCAATGGCGTCGCGCACCGCCTCAGCGCCGTGGCCGGCGAGCGCAGGCCCGTTCTTCACCCGCGGCGCGCCACCGTGACCGTCCATGCGAGGTAGGTGCAGCAGCATCGTGAACCCGCGCAAATCGCAGGCGATTTCGCTGGCGTCGTGCGCTCCACCAGCGTGCCAACCGCGGAACTGTCCAATCCCAAGATGAGGTCCCCTTCCCAATGCCCCGGCACCGCCCGGTCAGCCGCCTCCGCCGGCCGTTGGCTGATCAGGACCTTGGGACCGACATGGGACTTGTCCCGGCCCCGCGTGCGCGCCCGCGGCACGCGCGGCGCCCGCCCGGTGCGCAGGCAGGCGGTCAGCTCCCGACGCAGCGCTCCCCTGCCTTGCACGTAGAGCGCCTGGTAGATGGCTTCGTGGCTGATGCGCATGGCTTCATTGTCCGGGAAGTCGAGCCGCAGGCGCTGGGCGATCTGCTGCGGGCTCCACGCCGCGGCCCAGCGCCGGTCCTGCCGTTGCCCGTGCCGCCGGCCCTTCCAGGGCACGGCCGGCCCGGGCACCGCAGCCCCGCTTGAGGCGGAAATCGCGCCAGCGAGCCGGTCTTGCACATAGCTCCGCAACGCCGCGTTGGTCGCCAGCTTCGCAGGCTTCGGGCGCCGGGCCGCCCGCTTGGCGTGCCATTGCGCGGTGGTGGCCCGATACTCGAGGCCGCCGCTGCGCGTCGCGGCGTTGCGCCGCAACTCGCGCGAGGTCGTCGATCTCTGGCGAACCTCTCGGTTCGACGCCGACCGCCCCAGCCGGCGGCCGGTCTCCCGCATCCCAAAGTCTTGTGCGCGCAGGGTCGCAAGCTCTTCTCGCTCCGCAAAGGACAAATACCGCCCGGAGGGCGGCTTCGGCCATGGTGCAAACGCTGATGATGGCATGCCGCCCGCCTCCCGGAACCATCGCGCCCCCACGGCCGGCGACACGCCCGCGCCTGCCGCCGCGTCTTCACTCGACAGACCCGCCGCGATCAACGCCCAGAACCGCCGCCGATCCTCTCTCCGCGCCACCCCCGGCCGCCCTGGCGACCGCAACGCGCCTCGCCCCGACCAATCCGAGCGCCGCTTCCGAGTACTCATCGCAATTCCCTCTGTCCAGGTGTCGCGGCGACCACTTGAATCCACTCGCCGAGGACCTCGCCAGTGAAGCAACGGGGAGGCGGGGTGTAGGCGGTCGCCGCCCCGCTTGGCCACGAGATCGACCGTTCCATGGCGTTCGAGAGCGCCTGCATCGTCTCTGCAACGTCTGCATCGCCGTGCGCGGTCGAGACATGCATCAGCCCCCTTGGGATGACGTTGATGCCGGAGCGGAGCAGGTCCGCAGCAAACGCGCTCGTCCGCGCCTGGTTCACGCTCCCGGCATCCTGCAGGCGCCGGATTTGCTGCGCGCCGGCGAAGATTTGGACGATTGGCCCAACCTGGTTCGCGCAAACCGCTGCGCCGACCCGCTCCGCCTCGCGCTCGACATGGTCACGGAGGGTGGCCGCGAGGCGCTCGGCCCGCGGATAGGCGGCGTCCCGGACCTGGATCAGGTGCGTGAGGCAAGCGACGCCGGCGGCGACGCCAACGTCGTCCGGGCCGACCCCGCCACCGTCACCGGGGCGGCGATCTGGCGCCTGTTCACCTTTGTGGGGCAGGCCGTGCGGTGGCCGGCGGCCGGGCTGCTCGGCGCCCTCGCCCTGCTGGCGCTGGTCCGCGCGCCGTCGCGCCGCTTCCGCCGCAAGCTCGATCTCGACACCCTGCCCTACGCGCAGGGCGCCCTGCACCGCTACGCCACCGCCTTCGTCGGACGGCGGCAGGACATGGTGGCGCCGCGCATCGAGGGCGGGCCGCGGCCTTCCGACGTGGCCCTGCACGCCCCGGAGTGGATCAGGGCGCACGCCTGGGACCCGAAGCGCGGCTACCGGGCGGCCTGGCACGCCTTCCAGTCCACCGCCATGCTCGGCGTGCTGGCCCATGCCCGCAAGCGGGCCGGGGTGATGGCGCCGGCGGCAGTTCAATTGGCTCAAGCTGGTCGGCCGCCGGCTCTGGTACGCGCTGCACAGCCTCGGCATGCCCAATCCCTACGTCGAGGCGCACGGGGCGCGCGACCACTACGCGGCCGAGTGCCTGACCGGCGAGCCGATCCACGCCCCCTCCATCGACCGCGCCGCGCTCGGCCTCCACGCCGAGGCCGCCACGATCAAGCCGCCCTCCCCGAACAGCAAGGAAGCCCGCCATGCCGTCTGATCAGGCCGCTGTGCCTGCCGTCCCGACCGTTTTCCCGCGCGAGGCCATGCAGCGGATCGACTCCTCGCCCGAAGTGCAGCAGCAGGTGGCGTCCGCCATCGAGGCCCGCACCAAGTGGCAACCTCAGACTGTCCAGGTTGCGAAAGGCGATGTCCCCCGGCACAATTCACCACCGAGACGCAGGTGTGCGAAGTGCTCGACCGCTGGCCGTTCATGTGCAACGGGCAGGGGCTTCAGTCGGCTTCGCTGGGCGTTGGCCTTGCCATTGCTGCTGCCGTAGCCTGCCTGATCGCCTGGGCCGTGTTCCACTGTGCCTTCCGGACGCTCTGCTGCAGCCAGAGCGCAGGCAATCCCACATCGCAGCCCTGATGAGTCCAGGCGACAGCTAGTGGCGTGGCACCAGGTCGAGGAAGGCCTCTGAAAGAGCCAGGTAGGCCTGATCGGGCGAGCGACGGCCGCTCTCGACCATGCCGTTGCGCCAGCCATGCCAATAGGAGCGCGAACGGCTGCTGTCCGGCGCAGCCTCGCCGTGGAAGCCATCCAGGTAGCCTTCCAGCGTCTCGCCGTCATCGAGCGTGCGGAAGTCGTCGACGGTCTGGACTGTATTGAACTCGGCCATGGTGCGCCCGGATGCCTTCTGATCGTCTGTTGCCGCCATCCCAACCATACACGGTCGGCGCAGACGCGCCCGTTCGCAGGGCCTGCCAACGTCCGGTCTGGCTCACAGTGACGCAGTAGGGCCATCAAGCATTAAGCCAGGTTGGCTCCGGCTTGGGTCTAGGTTGTGCCGGAGCGAGCCTCGCGCCCAGAAGAACGTCTCGTAACCTGCAACACAACCGGAAATTCAAAACATGACTCAGCACGCTACCCTCGACCTCGACAGGGCTCCTGGCCTCCCATGCCTGCCGGCGCGCTACACGGCACGGCTTGCACGGGACGAGGCAACACGACGCGACGCCTACTCGCTGCGCTACCTCTGCTACCTCGACGGCAGCTTCATCGCGCCCAACAAGGATAGGCTGTTCTCCGACAAGTTCGACCAGCTTCCCAACACGGAGAGCGTCGTCGTCTATCAGGGCAACGAGCCGGTCGCGTCGGTCAGGGTCTGCTTCCTGTCCCTCTTTCTCCCGACCCCGGCTCTCGTGCGCGACACTTTCCCCGATCATCTCGACGCACTTCTGTCGCCGTGCCGCAGGAGCGCGCACGGCATGGAGGCTGTGGAGATCACGCGCCTGGTCAGGAGCCCGCGCTTCGCCAACGACCAGGGGTTGGTCTTCGTGCTCTACCGGCTCGCCGGCCTGCTGGGCATCCAGCGCGACATCCGGATCATCCTTTCCTGCGTGCGGCATAACCACGTTCCATTCTACCGCAGGCTGCGCTATCGTGTCATAGCAGGACCGCGCAGCTATCCGGGGTTGACCTGCCCCATGCACCTACTAGCCTGCTCGCGTGATGATTACGATGCCGTGCGTGGACGCTTTCCCTTGATGGACCCAGATGCATTCCCTCACGACGACGTATCCGGGTTCCTCGCCGGGCAGTCCATGACAACGCAGATCCGGCCAACGTGAACAACCGGCGCGGGCACCGCTCTGTCCTGATCGGGCAGGGCGCACGGTTCGTGCTTGCCGGGACACCGGCTGCGATGGTTCGCCACCGCAGCCGGTGTCAGGGCTGTTCCGGCCACTGAGGACGAGATGATGGATTGGCGCAGTTGGGGCGTGCTGCTTGCTGGAACCGCTTGCTTTCTGTCGTTCACATGGGCGGTCAAGTTCCACTTCCATAAATCCGGCAACGTCCCGCGCGGCATGCAGGTGGTGTCGGCCGCCAGCTTCCTGGCCTTTGTCTGGTTCCTCTACGGGCTGGGCAGCAGGCCGGGAGGGTATCGGCTAGCGCCGTTTGCGTTGTGCGCGCTGTCGCTGCTGCTGTTCTGGTGGTGCATCGGCCACACGCGCCGCAAACGCTTCACACTGGCCTTCTCGCCCGACGCGCCGGCGTTCCTCGACACCCAAGGGCCATACCGGGTGGCGCGCCACCCCTTCTACCTGGCCTACCTGTTGTTTTGGGCGGCCACGGCGCTCGCGGTTCCCGGCCTGCTGCCCTGGGTTGTGCCGACGGTCATGGCCGCGCTCTACGCCCTCGCAGCCGCAAAGGAAGAGGCGAAGTTCGCGGACAGCGCCCTGGAGAGCGAATACCGACGCTACCGCACGCGGACCGGCATGTTCTTCCCGTTGCTGGCATGGCCGCGCGGAAAGCGGCACCAGGCCTGACCATGGCTCGTCCCGCTGAACCGTCCTCTGGCCGACGCCTGTTGGACGCTGTGCCGTGAGCGGGCGCGGGCAGGTCGAAGCGGGCTGGCAGCTTCGGCTGCGGACGCGGTTGGGATCGCTTATGGCCCGGCTGCGCCAGGTTGCGCGCTGGACATCGCCCGTCGACGATCCCGCCTACGCGGCCGAGGTGCAGGACGAGCAGCACCTGCTTCTGGCGCGCACCTCCTACCTCTTCGTCCTGTTGGGCAGCACTATCGTCGTCCTGGCGCTCGATTTCCGCGGCAAGCTGGGTGCAGCCGGTATCCTCCTCTGTCTGGCAATCCCCGCGCTGTATGGCGTGCTCCTTGCTCTGGTGCGGCGCTGGAAGCGCACTGGCGACGGGACCGGCTTCCACCGGCGATCCCTGGCCTGCCTGGCCGTGCTGAGCACGTTTTGGGGCGTGCTGCTAGTTCTGCTGTCCGGGGGGCACGATGTCAGCCAGCAGAAGATCGTTGCGGCGCTGCTGATCGGCCTGGTGTCCACCCCGTTGACGGCGGCCCCGCTCTCGGCGGCCCTGGCTTTCTGGGTGCCCAGTGCAGCCTCAGCACTGATCGCGCTCTGCGGGCGCCAGGACCCGTTTGACATCTACCTGCTGGCGGGCACGTTGGGGTACCTCGCCTTCACGTTCGTGGGCATGGTGCTGCTGAACCGGTCCCTGCTGGAGCGGTCCACGAGCCGCATCCGGCTCTCGCAGCAGAACCAGACCATCGGCTTGTTCTTGCGCGACTACGAGGAGAACACGTCGGACTGGCTGTGGGAGACCGACGCCTCGCTCAAGCTGTGCCGGGTGTCGCCGCGTTTCGCCCAGGCCAGCCTTTGCCCCCCCGCCGAGCTGGATGGCCGGCTGCTGCCAGACCTGTTCGGCTCCGCGGCGCCATCAGAGGTGCCGCAAACCCTGCGCCGACTGCTGGACCAGCGCGCGGCCTTCCGAGACTTCATCCTGCCTGTGGACAGCTTGGGGGAATGCCGCTGGTGGAGCTTGACGGGACGGCCGCACTTCGATGCGGGCGCGCAGTTCCAGGGCTACCGCGGCATCGGCTCCGACCGGACGGACGTCGTGCGCGCCGAGGAGCGCACCCGCTACATGGCGACCCATGACAGCCTGACCGGCCTGGCGAACCGGCAAAGCTTTCTGGACGTCCTGCAGGCCGCATGCGAGGGCCAGGGAACGGGTCCAGGTGCCGCGGCAGGGCGCGGCGCGGCGTGCAGCCTGCTGTTGCTGGACCTGGACCGGTTCAAGGCGGTCAACGACAGCTTCGGCCATGCCGCCGGCGACGCGCTGCTGGTCGCCGTGGCCGGACGGCTGCGCGGGCTGGTGGGCGACACGGGGACGGTGGCGCGGCTGGGCGGCGACGAGTTCGCGGTCCTGGTGCCTTCTGCGGACGAGCAGGCGGGCACTGTGCTGGCGGCACGGATCGTCAGGCAGCTGGGCCAGCCTTACTTGCTGCCGGAGGCCCGCGTCACAGTGGGCGCCAGCGTCGGCCTGACGCTGTGTCCGCAGGACGGCATCGGCACAGTGGGCCTCCTGCGCAATGCCGACCTCGCGTTGTACGCCGCGAAGTCGCAGGGGCGGGGCCAGTGGAAGTCGTTCCAGCCGCGCATGCGGGAGCTCGACTCCGCACAGGCCGCGCGGCAGGCCGAGCTGCGCGAGGCGATCGAGACGGGTGCCCTCTTCCTCGAGTTCCAGCCCATCGTGCATCTGCCGACCCGTGGCATCGTGTCCGTCGAGGCCCTGCTGCGCTGGCGGCACCCGACCCGTGGCGTTGTGGCACCAACGGAGTTCATCCCCTTTGCCGAGGACACCGGCCTGATCGCCCGCATCGGCCTCGTCGCGCTGCGCGAGGCCTGCCGGGCTGCGGCGGGCTGGCCCGCCGGCGTGCGCCTGGCCGTCAACGTGTCGCCGCACCAGCTGCGCAACCTCGGGCTGCTGGAGATGGTGGACACCATTCTGGCAGAGAGTGGGCTGGCCGCGTCCCGGCTGGAGCTGGAGATCACCGAAACCGCGGTGCTGGACGCGACGCCGCAGATCCTGGCCATGCTCCAGGCCCTAGGCGAGCGCGGCATCCGCATCGTGCTCGACGACTTCGGCACCGGCCAATCCTCGCTGAACCATCTCCGGGAGTTCCGGCTGGATGGGCTGAAGCTCAGCTCCGACTTCGTCCACGGGCTTGAGCACGATCGCAAGACGGCGGCCATCGTCGCGGCGGTGGCGCTCCTGGCCGGCGGCCTCGACATCGCGGTCACGGCAGAAGGGGTCGAGACGGAAAGCCAGTTGGCGCACGTGCAGGCCCATGGCATCGACCACGTCCAGGGCTTCCTGTTCAGCCGCCCCCTCGATGCCGCAACGATCGGCGCCCTGCTCTGGAAGCACGGAAAGCTGGAGAGCCAGGAAATAGGGGACGTGCGTGGCTCCCAAGCCGACGCGGCGATCATCGCTCAACGGATACAGGCTCCACACTAGCCGGTGTGCCAGCCGCAAATGAGAGGCAGGCAGGGGGCATTCCGGCACGATGTTCGTCTCGGCGATGGACGTGCTCATCGGGCGCCTAGAGGTAGCGGCCCGAGACATCACGGCTTTTGGCAGATTTTGCTAGTCATGTCGGTGAATGACTTCGGCCTGTAGACTTGATGCGACTGCACTGCCTTCAGGCCGAGCTCAATGTGATCGCGGATCCACCCAGTTCTGAACCCAGAGCACAAAATCGTCCGGGATCATTGGACGACCGAGGAAGTACCCCTGCGCCTCATCGCAAGCGGCACCTGCGATGATGTCCAGCACCTGTCGGGTCTCGATCCCCTCGGCGACCACGCGATGGCCCAGGTTGTGGGACAGCAGGATGTACAGTCCCGTGGTGAGATGGTGCGGGTTGATCTTGAACGATGCTGGACCGGTTTTCCAGGCGTCGCAGACAGCCTGGAACGGTGTTCGCCACCGGAGCGCTTTGAGGTGCTTGGCGACGTTGTAGGCGGCGACGCAGGCCAGGACGTGGGCGCACAGGGCCTGGGTGGTTCCGTAGTGGAACAGCTTGGCCGTGGCGTTAACCCTTTGAAGCCCTTTCACGGCTTGGCTGCCAAATCGCGCTCAGCAGCCGCGCATGACCGCTCAGGCCCGGTGCGGGACCGTCACGCTCGCCCAAGTCCAGGATGCCGCGAACAGCGACGGCGCGAGCGGGATGGTCGATATCGACACCGCGCGTGAGCAGATGCACGACCACGATGTCGTCCGGCCAGCTCGAGGCCGGCACGCAGAACGGGCAATTCGGCAGCGGGCTGCGTGACAAGACGAAGTAGCCGGCCTCGGCCGTCATGGGCGGAGACATGAAACCGACCAGTTCGACCAGCGCGCCGGCTGCACCGATCTCGATCCCAAACAGACCGGTGCTCGCGAACAACCCCTCCCAATCGATACTCCGGCTTTCCCTGCTTGCCCACTCGGCCGCGCAAGCCGCCCCGACAACGCCGCTCGCCCGCAGCGCCTGGCGAGGCCGGACAACATTCGGGAAGGTGCCCACCAACTCAGGCCTCGTGGACAATGCGGCCGTCCACCATGGTGAGCGTGCTGTGCAGGTCGCGAATGCGGTCCTCCGGCACGGTCATGTAGTCATCGGACAGCACCGCCAAATCCGCGAGCTTGCCCGCCTCGATCGACCCGGCGCGGTCCTCCATGAAGTCGACGTCCGCGCTGCCCATCGTATAGAGCCGCAGCGCCTGCCCGCGCGAAACCGCCATCTGCGGACCGAGCGGCCCGGTGATCTGGCCGCGGACCTCGACCTTGCGGGTGACCAGCCACCAGAGCGCCACGAACGGGTTCCAGTGAGCGACCGGCGCGTCGGTTCCAGCGCCCGTGGGAATGCCGCGTTCCACCACCTCCCGCACCGGGGTGCACCAAGCGGCGCGCTCCTCACCCCAGTAGCGGAGCATGTTGTTGGCCAGCCGCACGGACTGGTCCTGCACGGTGGCGCGGATGCCCAAACGTTTCATGCGGTCCAGCGCCTCGGGGCGGGCAAGCATGATGTGCATCGCCGTCCAGCGCAGGTCGCCGATCGGATACTCTTTGGCGACCGTCTCCCACAGCGTGAGAACGTGGTCGGCCGTCGCGTCCCCCACCATGTGCACCTGGAACTGCCAACCCCGGCTGGCCGCCAGCCGGAACATGTCCAGTGCCTCGGCGTCGCCACCCGCGGGACCAAGCAGCTTGCCGCGGAATGCCGGGTCGGGTTGCTCGCCCTCAACGATCCGGTAAGGGTCGTAGGTCCAGGCGCCCTCGACGCCGCCGTCGTAGAGTGTCTTGAAGCCGCCGATCCGCAGCCAGTCGTCGCCGAAATTGGGCGCCAGCACGGCCGAGCGTGCCTTCACGTCGGCGAGCCCCATCGCCCACTGCATCATGCGCACGCGGTGCTTCATGCCGCCCATGCGCCAGAGGTCCATGTAGGCTCCGATCTCCTCCGGCGTTGACCCTGGCTCCGTCGTCGCGGTCACGCCCAGCCCGGCCAATATGGCGCTGAACCGGGCCAGTCCCTCCGTCAGTCTCTCACGTGGCATGACCGGAAGCAGGCGGCGGACCAAGTTCATGGCCGGCCCTTCCACCAGGAAGCCCGTCAGGTCGCCGGACGCGTCGCGGACCCGGACACCCCCCCTTCGGATCGGGCGTGTCGCGCGTAATGCCGGCCAGCTCCAGGGCGGCGGAGTTCGCCACGGCGACATGCCCGCCGCGGGGGATATAGACGGGGTTGTCCGGTGAGATGCTGTCCAACTCCTGCCGGGTCGGCATGCGCTCCTCGGCAATCTGCCCTTCGTGCCAGCCGGAAGAGGCGATCACCCAGTCGCCCGGCTTGGTGACTGCGACGCGGGCGGCGAGCGCCGCGTTCACTTGCGCCAGGCTTCTCGCGTCCTGCAAGGCAACGTTGAAGAAGTCGCGCGCGGCGGCAAGCGTGTGCAGATGGCTGTCACGCAGTCCCGGAACCACGGTGGGGCCCTTGAGGTCGATCACCCTCGTTGCGGCATTCGCCAGCGCCGAAATCTCCGAGTCGCTGCCTACAGCCAGGATGCGATTTCCGGCGACCGCCACGGCCTGCGCCGTGGTGAATGCCGGGTCCACGGTCAGGATGCGGCCGTGGCGCAGGATGGTGTCGGCAGGCACGATCGGCGACGCGCGCCCGTTCCGGGGCAGGCTGGCCAGTCCGGCAACTGCAATCACGGTGGCCATCAAGCGCCGGCGCCGCTGTGTGAACCAGCTCTCGTGGCTGCCCGGCGTCCTCATGGCCGTCTTCCTCCCTGTTGGCGCCGTCGCTCGGGAAACGATGCACCGCACCGGTCGTCGTCACAAGGTTCGCCGGAATGGATCCGGCAGAACCTCAAAGCGAACGGACGACGACTCCGTCCTCACCGTTTTCTGCAAAGTGATTTCACGAACCCCGCCACCTGGCTCGCGTGAGCAGAATTGGCCGGGAGCGGACTGTCCGCTTGCGAGCCGGAGCCTCGTAAGGCAGACACGGCTCGCCGTCAGCGGTCCCGGCGGCTCTCGACCCAGACCCAACAACAAACTTGCTCGGCAGCCGTGAAGCGGCACCATAGTCATGAACTGAGGGCGGGGTAGTCAACTTCAATGCGTCTCGGTAGATGCCAGTGGGAGTGTCAAAAACCTGGGGCAGGTGGCTTGCTCGTCTGGGTCTGATCGGCCTGGCTGATGCCTGACCACGAGGGCGGCGGGCGTGATGCAGTGGACGGTGCGGCTGGAGGCGAGGA
>JAABUQ010012181.1_pt1 | contig 10749 bp, 15 predicted proteins | sample 5560001 | NCBI WGS metagenome assembly JAABUQ01 (sample SAMN10711888, study PRJNA513371) | rock metagenome | isolation source: Antarctica rocks | place: Antarctica: Victoria Land, Finger Mt nord | collected 2015-12-18
CAAAGTCAGCAGGTACAAAATGCTGACCAGGCCCAGCGCGAACACGACCACGGCGAACGCCGCGATGATGCGTCCCGACGATTGATAATCCCCCGCGACAATGGCGCGCCGGGTGCGCTCGTAATGCGCAGTGGCGAATGCCAAAGTCGCCAAGCCGACCCCCGCGAAGCACAGGCCAAGCGCGGTGGAATGCGCGCCCGTTCCCGCGCCCGAAACCGGCGCATTCGGGCTGGAAACCACCAAAAAACGCAGCTTGGCAATGACCACGCCGAAGGAGACCAGGGCAATCGCCGTGCGCACCCACGCCAGAAACGTGCGTTCATTGGCAAGGTGGTCTCGCGTGTTCGGCTCGTTCATGGGGGTGACAGCCTGAGATCAACACAGGGAAAAAGAAGAAAAGGAGGCAAGACAAGCGAAAAGCCGTGCCTGTCGCTTGCGGAAGAAGACGCGGGACGGCTTTTTTATGCGCTCGGCAGGCAATTCAGACCACCGGGGGCGCAGCCGGAGAGTGTTCGGCTATGGGGTAATCATAACACGGCTTGGGCTGTGTGTCAAGCCCTATTTTAAGGGGCTTGCGCGAAGCGGGCGACGGCGAGGGCGGCCATATCTTGGGCGGCATTGCCCAGCGCGGCAGGCACGATGCTCACGCCGTCCCACACGCGCGGCCAGCAGTGCGCCTGAGCCGAGGCCCGAATGGGTTCCAGGAGCAAGTCGCCCGCCTGCACCGCGAGTGTCCCCAGCACAATGCGCTCCAGATTAAGCGTCTGCAAGAGGTTCGCCAGCCCAATGCCCATGTACAGCGCGGCGTCAGCAATGATGCCCTGCGCGATGGGGTCATGGAGCCGGGCACGGGCGCAGACGTCATGGGCGGTCAGGGACGGGTCGTAGTAGCGCTCCCTGCCCATGCGCCCAATCGCCGTGCCGGACGACAGCGTTTCCAAACAGCCGCGCCTGCCGCACAGGCACGGCGGACCACCCGGCAGGATAGTCGCGTGCCCAATCTCCCCAGCCAGGTCATGCCGCCCGCGATAAAGTTCATTGTTAAGGATCAGCCCGGCCCCAATACCTGTGCCCATGGTCAGGAAGGCCATGTCCCGCGCGTGACGCCCCGCACCCCATTGGTGCTCGGCCAGGGCTGTTGCGTTGGCATCGTTCTCCACCCAGACGGGCAATTGGAACTCGGCCTCAAGCAGGTCGCGCAGGGGCACATCGTCCCAGCGGGGCAGATTGGGCGGCGCGTGGACAGTGCCCGTGCCCGAGTTCAGTGGCCCGCCACACGAGACGCCTATGGCGGCGAGTGGCTCCCCCGCAGGCCGGACGGCGTGCAATAGCCCAACCATAAACGCGACCGACTCGGGCCACGGCCCTTGCGGCGTCGGCCCGGCCTCGCGCGCCAGCACGCGCCCACTCTCGTCGCCCAAGACGGCGGCGGACTTGGTGCCGCCAATATCCAAGCCCAAGACAAGGCTCATAGGCGCGTCACGGCTCCATGTTCTGACGTGTCGGCTGGACGCGTCCGCCCATTGGCGTCTCGTCCTTATCGCTGACGCTTTCGTTCTGCACGCCGTGCTGCTTGACTGCGCTGGGAATGCCGCTGCTGGCGGGGGCCGTGCTGCTGGCCCCGGCATAGTCGCTGCGGATGGTGGCTTCGCGCTCGTGCCCATCGCCGCCCTCGGCAAACAGGTGCTTGCCGGTCACAGTCTCGCCGTCGGTGGTTTGCTCAAAAGCATCGGGATCAGTCAACCCGATATGCTGCTCGGCCATAGGTGTTCTCCTTGCGTGGTGTGCTAAAGTTGTGATACCCACTTTAGATGGAAGTCGTGCTGCGCAGGCACAATCTCATGGCCGGTGTTTGGCAGATACAGCATCTCTTTGGGGCAGGCCAGCGCGTTGTAGACCGCGTACACAGTCGGCGGGCGGCATGAGGGGTCGCGCCCGCCGGCGCTGACCTGCACGGGGCAGCGAATATCCTGCGCATGGGAAAGCGGATCAAAGTACCGATATGTCTGGAAGATGGACTCGCGGCGTTCAGGGTGAGCATTGGCGTAGTCTTCCACTAATGCCCGCCCGTCGGGGATGCGCAGATGGGGCAGGCGCGCGTAGCGGGCGCGGTCGATCAGCGAAAGCGCACGGTCTAAATCGCACAGCCAGGGCATATCCGCGAGGCACAGGCGCACCTGGGGCGCAAGGGCTGATGCGATTAGGGCCAGCCCGCCGCCCTGGCTCATGCCGCCGACAATCAGCTTGCCCGCGCCAACTTCGGGCTGTGCGGCCAGCACGTCCAAAGCGCGCAGGATATGGCAGACAAGGCCGCGATAGATGTACGTTTCGGGAGAGTCGATGCCTTGCGTGACATACTCGCGGTTCTCGGCGGCGGGGTGGGTGTACGGCGCGTCCGGCAGATTGCCGTGCAGGTTCAGGCCGAATGTGACCGTGCCGGGGTACAGGCTTTCCGGGCCGGGCGGCGGGCTGCCCCACGAATAGCCCGGCAGCCACAGATAGCCTGCGAGAGTTTGGGCTTGCGCCATGCCGTCTGGCACGGCCAGCCAGCCATAGACGAGCGTGTCGCCCCAGGACGAAAAGCGCAGCCAGTCTATGCGCCAGCCGTCCAGTGCGGGCTGGGCATTGGGAATACGCTCCCATTCCAGCGGCACCAAGGCCAGCTCGCCCCCAGTGCGCTGCCAAAACGCGGCGAAGTCGGCGGGCCGCTGCGGGTGGGAATGTATCGCTTCAAGTGTTTGGAGTGTCGGGGTCTGCATCAGAGGATGTGTTTTTAGGGGATGTGTTTTTGTGGCGCGTGCCCTTCCAGGTGCCGCCGTAGACATAGAACGGGTTATCTTTGGCGACAGCGGGCCAGCACGCATCGCACACGAAGTCCCACTGCCTGCCTGCGTCATGCCGCACCCGGTACAAGCGCAGGGACAGCGTGCCGCACTGGAAGCAGGCCTTGCGCTTGGCGGCGTGCGGGTGATACTCAGGCTGGGCCATCAGGGACGAACTCTTTCCTCATCAGCGCACCGTGATTATTCCTTATCAGCGCACCGTGATTGGGAACACGGCCTGGGTGCGCCTGCCTTCGTCCGCACCAGACACTGTAACAGCCCATTGGCCGGGCATGGAAAAGCGCCCTTGCCCTGTGTATATCCCCGGCGCGGCGGGCGTTAAAGACACGCGGCTGGGCGGCATCTGCATGCCGGGCATGGTCAAATCAGCAGTCATCTGGGCATTCACAACCGGGCGTTTGTCGCTGCCGACAGTATGCACAATAAACGTGGTGGCATCCAAAGCGCGCGGGGCGGCAGGGGAAAACGTCAGCAGCACACGCATGTCGTCGGAGACAGGCGCGGCTGTGCGCGCAGGGACGGTGGCCTGGCGCGCACATCCCACTATGAGCAGCAAGGCCGCAAACAGGGCGAGCGCTGCGGGAGCGCAGCGCCGAATAAAACGCAGAGGGAACATAGCGCACGCGACGGGCGGCTACTTCAGCGCTTCCGCGCCGCCGACAATCTCCGCAATCTCTTTGGTGATCGCGGCCTGGCGCGCACGGTTCAGCGTTAACGTCAGCCCCGAAATCATCTTGCCCGCGTTGTCGGTCGCGCTGGACATGGAGGTCATGCGCGCGCCGTGCTCAGACGCGATGCTTTCAATCACGGCCTGGTACACCTGCGTGTCCACATAGCGCGGCAGCAGGCTGCCGAGTATCAGTTCCGGGGTCGGCTCAAACAGATAATCGGCCTGCCCTGCCCCCGATGCCCCCGCAGGCGCGGCGGTTTCCGAGGGCGCGGCAGGCTCCAGGGGCAGCAGAAGTGCGCTTTCGGCGCGCTGGGTCATCGCGCTGAAGAACTGCGTGTAGACCAGGTGCAGGGCGTCAATCTCGCCGTTTTCAAACAACTCGCGGGCCGTGCGGGCGAGTGCCTGCGCATCGGCAAACGACAGGCCCGTGGCGGGCACAGGATGCTCGCCCACCACATCATAGCCGCGCCGCCGGAAGAAGGTTGCGCCCTTCTTGCCGATGCACACCAGCTTGACCCGCTCTGTGCCCAAAGGCTTTGCCAAATCAAACGCCCGGCGGATGACGCTGGAATTGTAGGCCCCGCACAGCCCCCGGTCGCCGGTCACCAGGATAATGCCGATGCTGCGCGGTTCGCCCTCGGTATGGCGCAGCAGGGGATGCTGCACGCCGTTGCCCGCCCCGCCGCTTTCCAGGCTTTGCAGCACTTCGCGCATCTTGTCGGCATAGGGGCGCGCGGCGGCGACCGCTTCCTGCGCGCGGCGCAGGCGAGCCGCCGCGACCATCTTCATGGCCTTGGTGATCTGCTGAATGTTCTTGGCGACACGTATGCGCGAGCGGATTTGACGGGGGGTTGCCATGCACGGTTCCTTGTTAATCGGGTGGAGCCATATAATACCGAAAAACGGGGCTGTTTGTCAAACCAGGGGGCAGATGACAGCCGCTCGGCGGCTTTGTCCGCTACTGGCATGCGCCCGCAGTGGCCGGGACAACGCCGCCGGTGCGCAGGTGGTCAGCTTCAATGCGCTCGGGACGTATCCATTTCACATGTCCATCCACAAAGGCAACGTTGGATGCCATGGTGTGCCGGGTAGACAGGTTGTTGGTCAGTGCCAGATAAGCATCGTCTGTAGAACCGGCGTCCTGGCTTGGGGTTCCGGCTTCCTCGCCCAGCAGTATCCAGGACGACGTGGCGTCAAAAGCGGCCAGGGCCTTGCCTGGAAAGTAGCCTGGGCTGGACGAACTCTCGCTGCTCATGGCGCACCCGTTCACGGCATACGAGTTGTGGGATGCCTGCCCCAGCGAGTCATCCGGGCAGACGTACACCCCGGTGCTTTTGACACAAGAATACAGTGCGCCCCGCGCCGGGTCAAAGCCATTGGCGGTGCTGGCACTGTTGCTATAAGCGCTGTAGAACATCCACCCACCGACCTGATTGACCCCCGTGGCGCTGCTTCCATTCCCGCCCCACGCACCGGGGAACTGTTCGTCGTAGTCCTGGATATACTGGAGAAACCCAAGGCCGAGCTGACGCTCGTTGGAAGCGCACATGGTTTGCCGCGCCTTTTCACGGGCTTTGGCGAACACAGGGAAGAGGATGGCGGCGAGGATGGGATAATGGCGATGACGACGAGCAGTTCAATTAAAGTAAAGCCCTGCTTAGTTAAGAAAAGCAAACTTCGCACGGGCAAGGGGCCGGCTAGGGGAAGACGCGTAGGTGGGCATAAGTTGATCCTTTCTGCGAGGGCCAAAAGCGGCACGTAAACAGAGTGGTGCGGCCTGCTGAGAGCGGGCCATGCAAAATATGCGCCCCTGTGCTACTGGATATTGAATGTCGCGCCCAGTGTGGGGGCCGTGCAGCCGGCTTGGGCGGACTGGCCGTTGGTGCCGTTTGTGGGGAACGTGTTGCAGGCTGTGCCGTCGCCGTTGGCATCGTTGCCGCCCGACGACACCGACGACCCGCGCAGCCACTTGGCATGCCCATCCGCCAGCAGGTAGTTCGCCCCGTCCGTGTGACGCCCCGTCTGTGCCTGGAAGTTTCCATTGGCTGTGCCGATGATGGGGTCAGCTCCGCTGGTCACGCCCGTGGCGAAGCCCGCGCTGCTGAACGCCGGGGCGGGGTCCCAGCCTGCCGGGTTGCCGTCCGCAGCCGGCGACGAGTAATCGCCACTGGTCGTGCTGCCCTGCGTGCCCAATGTGGTCATATCCGTGACCGCGTTGAAGGCCTCAAACAAAAGCACCGATTTTGCGACATTGCCGTACTGCGAGGCCGAAGCCGTGGGCGCGCTGACATTGTAGCCATACGAGAGCGGATAAGTCGCCGCCCCCGACGCGTTCTTGCCCCCCGCCGTGCTGTCGTCAGGACAGCGGTACAGCGCCGTGCTTTTGACATACGGGTAAATCTCAGCCGCCCAGCCGACCCCGACCTGTCCGCCGGAACCCACCATCGTCCCTTGCGTCCCCGACGGCCACCGCTCATCATAATCCTGGTTGTACTGAAGCAGCGCCAGCCCCAGTTGTTTTTCCCCCGAAAGGCATGCCGTCTGCCGCGCCTTTTCGCGGGCTTTCGCGAAGACGGGAAAGAGGATGCCCGCGAGGATCGCGATAATGGCGATGACGACGAGCAGTTCAATCAGCGTAAACCCACGGGTGCGGACACGTCTAGTTTTGCGGGACATCAGAAACCACCTTGCGTTGAAATTGGCAGAAAAAGGCCTGCTGCACAGTACCACCGGGGGCGGGCTTCTGTCAATGGAACTCCCTCCCCCAATGCGGGGGAGGGACTCTTAAGCGCTTTGCCCACTTATTCCCCCCTCTTTCTTAGCGCGTACCAACGACGGACGGTTTTGTTCCGTCGTTGGTGCGCCCTTAGCCCGCCTGGGAAATGAGGGGGCAATGCGGTTGCGGCGCCTTGGCAGCCCGCTAGCTCTTTTCGGCCAGCAGCTTTGTAATCATTGCGGACAGCTCCTGGCCCTCGTTTGGGCCGTAGCCGGCCTGGCTCCAGCGCACGATGCCTTTTTTGTCAATCAGAAACTGCGCCGGGATGCCATCCACATGGTACGCTTGGGCACTGCGGATGTTGGCGCGGCTGAGCACAGCGACAGGATAGGTCACGCCGAAATGCTTGAGAAAGGCAGGAACGTTCTTTACCGTGTCGGGGGCATCGGTGTCCATGCCCAGCACGACTAGGCCTTTGGGGGCGAAGCGGCGGTGCAGGGCCTGCAAAGTCGGGGTCGCCATCTGGCACGGGCCGCACCAGGTGGCCCAGTAGTCCACCAAAACGACTTTGCCGCGCAGCCGGGACAGGGACAGCGCGCCGTGGGAATTGACAGTTTGGGTGCTGATGGCGGGCGCGTGCGTCCCGGCAGGCAGCGGCGGCGGGGGCGCACCGTCCCCCAAGCCTTGCGCGGACGCGGGCAGGATGGCAGCGGCAAGCAAAACAGCGCCGAGCGCGGCGGTGCGGTGGAAGTTGGTCATGGGTACCCTTTCAGGAGGCTTGACATTTGGCTCTCCCAGAGGTTACGATAGCGGCAAGGATTTCGTTCCAGAAACAAGAGTTTCGTTCCAGAAAGGGGCCGCCTTGCCATGACTACGCCGGAGATGGCCCGGATGCTTGCCGCGCAGACATTTGCCGTGGTGGGAGCATCGCGCCGGCCCGAGAAGTACGGCTTTCTGATGTACCATGCGCTGAAAGAAGCAGGGAAAACAACCTACGCGGTCAATGCGCGCGCGCAGGAAGTGGACGGCGACCGCTGTTACGCAGGTTTGGACGCGCTGCCGCAAGTCCCGGAAGTTGCCGTGATGGTGGTGCCGCCGCCTGCCACGCTTGCCGCCGTCGCCGAGTGCGCGCGCCTGGGCATCGGGCAGGTTTGGATGCAGCCGGGCGCCGAATCTGAGGTCGCCGTGCGGGCGTGCCACGCCGCCAATATCGCCGTGGTTTCGGGAGGCCCGTGCCTTATGGTCGGCCTGCGCACATCAAAGTATACATTATGAGCTTTGCTATTGAACAAAACCAGACCTTGGTGTGTTTGGGAGACAGCATCACCGAAAGCGCGGCAGGCTATGTGTTCCTGCTGGCGGCGCTGATTGGGGCAAAGTACCCCGAGCGCGCCATCAAAGTAGTCAATGCAGGCATCGGCGGCAACAAAGCCCCGGACATGCTGGCGCGATTGGACAGAGACGTGCTGGCCCACGCTCCCGACTGGGTCGTCATCAATGTGGGAATCAACGATGTCTGGCACGGGCTGGGCGGAAGCGGCGGGGTGAGCGTGGAAGACTATGCCATAGCACTGGACGCCATGGTCGTGAAGACGCAGCAGGCAGGCCGGGCGCAAGTGGTGCTGGCAACGCCAACAATTATTGGGGAAGGGCCGGACGAGCCGGGCAATCGCCTGCTGGAAGCGTATGTGCTGGCAATGGAGGGAATCGCGCACCGGCGCGGCGCGCGCCTCGCCCCCACGCACAGCGACTTTCTGCTGACGCTGCGGGCCGGGCAGGCCGCTGACCCCAAGTTCTCCCTAACCACCGATGGCGTCCACATGAACCCGGTCGGCGACGCCCGCCTCGCCCTCACAATCTTACAAACACTGGACTTTTAACCGACAAGGAACCTTTTCGTGGAACAAAAAAGCATTTATCGCTGCATTGACGGCCGCGCCTACGACGTTTTGATGGACTGGAACGAGAACTTCAAAGACGCTGACATTGTCTTCAAGATTAAGTTTAGCGCGATTGACCAAGCCACGCACCGCCCGCTGGCCCTGCCGCGCGAAATCGCCACGTATGCTATCGGCGACCCGGAAGAGCCATTAGGCGAGCGCGTGCAGTACTACTTCCACGGCGACCGGCAATTGCTGATGACCGATTACCTCACGACCGCCTACCGCCGTGTCACCGACTGGATTGAGCGCGGCAAGTAGCGATGGTGCAGACTAGGCGAGCGCGGCCATGAACATTTACCCTCAGGACTTGCGCAGCCGCCTGCATGCCGCCGTTATCCTATGCCGCGCCCACGGCATTTATGGCGTGCCGATGTCGGCAAGGGAACTTGCCCTCGTCGCCGGCCAGCCCGCGCCGCGCCTAGGCAAACTCGGACGGCAATGGACGCGCGGCCTGGGCCTGAGCGAGCAGGCAGCGGCGGCGGGATTGCGCGCCGCGTCCCTGAAGCTCAGCAGCGCACAATGGGCCGTGTCCGTTAATGTCGGCATTCCCCTTGCCATAGTCGCTTTTTGGGAGATAGTTGTCCCTGTTCCATCCAATTACGCTTTAGTGGCTGAGGCCCTTGCCGCCTGGGGCGCAATCACCGGCCTGAGCATGAGCTTGCTGCCCCGCTCTGTTTTGCGCGGGCTGTACAGAAAGCCCCTGTCGGTGTCTGAAATAGATGCCCTGCTGCCCACCGCGAAAAGCGACATTGACCGCGCTTATCTGGAACTGATACGAGCCGCCGTGGAGCAGGCAGTGCCGCCAGATGCTGCAGCAGGCCTGCGCGATGCCGCCCTGCGTGCCCTAGGCCGGGCTGCCGACAGCCTCCCCGCACAGGTGCTGCCCCTGCTGAACACGGAAGCGCTCCGGCAGCAGGCGACAGGCGTACAAGAGCGCGCGAGGCTGGAACAGGATAGCGTGGCGGCGGAGTCCTTGAAGCGGCAGGCGGATGCGCTGGAGCGGCAGGCAGCGGCGAGTGACCGCTCCGCAGTGGTGACGCACCGCGCGCATGTGCTCAGGGAGGAAGTGCTGGCGCAAGTCAAAGCGCTGCACGCAGGCTGGGCAGACTACAGCTTCGGCGGGCCAGCGGACACGGCCCTGCTTGCCGCGCTGTCTGAGAATGCCCGGCGTGTTGCCGACGAAGCCTCGGCTGTTGCGCAGGCCCGCGCGGAACTGGATGCGTTTGTGGGGATGCAAGGGGTAGCGGAAGAAGCCACGCCGCAAAGCGTAACCTTGAAGACAGAACAACAATAAGTAATTGGGAGGATCATTCGTCGCCGGGCTTGTCATCCGGGTAGGATTCTAGTGTGACGCCCTCCTGGGGGTTAGTCGCCTCGGCCTCTCCCATCGCGACCAAAGTGTAGGCCTGCCCCGCCTGGAAGCGCAGATTAGCTGGGCCTGCCAGCGTAGAAACTTCTCCTGCCGCGTTCACCTTGATGTCATACGCGCCCGGCTGCAGCAGAATTGCCCCGCTGCGGCTGCCGTAAGCGACGCTCGGCAGGCCCGCGATGTTGTTGAACAGCAGGTCAGCCGCCCCGGTTCCTCCAGCAATGGCATTGACAAAGCGCACCCGCACCCGGCCTGCGGGAACGGGCATGTCTATGTCTTCCCCAAAGATGCGCACATCCGGCGCTCCGGTTCCGCTCCGGCCCAAAGTCAGCACCGTGTAGGCCCGCCCTTTGTCACACGTCAGGAAGCTGTTGCCTGCGACTATCCGCCCGTCCTGCCGCGCTTCCACAGCGACTTTGTACGTGCCGGCCTCCACATTAGCATAGCCGGTGTTGCTCCGAAACAAGGAGTGGCGCCAGACGCGTTTGCCATCTACTGCTACGGCCAAGTCCTGCGCGTGCGGCGAGGCATTAATTAGCCGCACGAGGGCATCATTGCTACTGTCATCGCTTGACGTGCGGCAGCCGCTCACATTCAATCCCACCAAAGCGATTGCGCCCCACCGAAGCAGCCAAGTCACCTTGCACGTACCTAGTCTATTCATAGCGTTTTTGTTTGGGCAACACTGAAGGTTATTCCTGCCTGCCACGTAAAATAAGGCCGCTCTTCACAAAGAAGAGCGGCCTTATTCACTGCTTACAGGTGGCGGGAGCACCAGGACTCGAACCCGGGACCTACGGTTTTGGAGACCGCCATTCTACCAACTGAACTATACTCCCAGGGAGAATGGCCGGGCATGCCCGACCATTCTTACTTCGCCTCGCGGTGCATGCGATGCACACGGCAGCGGGGGCAGTACTTGTTGAGTTCCAGCCGCTCCGGGTGCTGACGCTTGTTTTTGCTGGTGGCATAAGTGCGCTCTTTGCACTCGGTGCAGGCCAGCGTCACGATTACTCGTGCTTCGTTTGCCATTGTCTTGTCCCTTCAGTGGCAGCCTAGTCGCTGCTATGGGTGTTTGTGTTTAAGCTAAGATTTTGGTAACGACGCCGGCTCCGACGGTGTGCCCGCCTTCTCTGATGGCAAACCGCAAACCCTCTTCCATCGCTATCGGCGCGATCAGCTCGCCCACTATCGTCACGTTGTCGCCC
>JAABUQ010012182.1_pt1 | contig 10749 bp, 9 predicted proteins | sample 5560001 | NCBI WGS metagenome assembly JAABUQ01 (sample SAMN10711888, study PRJNA513371) | rock metagenome | isolation source: Antarctica rocks | place: Antarctica: Victoria Land, Finger Mt nord | collected 2015-12-18
AACCCTCTGCGGAATCAAAAGAAAACAGTCAGGCAAAAGAAGCCGGCGAACAAAATCTCTCCGGCCGCCGTCCGACTCCCATGTTTCAGTCTCCTGTTTTCGACGCGCTGCCGGAAGCCGCGCTGGACCGGCTCCTACGTCTTGCGGCCCGCCTGCTTCAAGTGCCGCTCGCCGCTGTCAGTCTGGCAGACCAGAACAAATTTCGGCTCAGGGCCTGGGGCGAGATGTGCCGGGGCAGCCTGCCCGCCGAAGTCAGCCGGGAAGGCTCGCCCTGCGCCGCCGCGCTTCTTTCGGGGGAAGTTCTGGTCGTGGAAGACGCACGTCTGGACCCGCGCTTTCAGGATCATCTCCTGGTTTCCGGCTTTGATCTGCGGTTTTATGCCGGGGTACCGCTGATCCTCGCGGACGGCGCGGCGGCCGGCACGCTGTGCGTCATGGACTGCAAGCCGCGCCCCTTTTCCCAGGATCAGCAGGCGACGCTCACAGATTTGGCGGCAATCGTCGCCACCGAGATCGATCTGCACCGCGCCCAGGCCATTTCCGAAGAACGCGAGCGGATGCACCGGCAGATGTTCGCAGACAACCCACATCCGATGTGGGTTTTTGATGCCGAGACTCTGCGCTTTTTAGATGTTAACGACGCAGCCCTCGCGGTTCATGGGTACAGCCGGGCGGAGTTCCTGTCGCTTAGCCTCTATGACATTCGCCCGGCGGAAGACCATATCTCCCTGGATGCCCATTTCCAGCAGCCCGTCGCCCCTGGCGCAGGCAATGGCACACGAGGCATCTGGCGGCATCAAACAAAGCACGGCAAACGGCTCTGGATGGAGATAGTGGCGTACGGGGTCCGCTTTGAGGGCCGGAATGCCCGCATGATCGTCGCCCACAATGTCACCAAGCGGCAGGAAGCGGCGGAAGCACTGCGCCGGTCCGAGCAGAAGCTGTCCCTGCATGTGCAGCTCTCGCCGCTGGCCGTGATTGAGATGACGCCGGAAGGCCTTCTCACTGCCTGGAACCCGAGCGCGGAAACAACATTCGGCTACACGGCGGCAGAAGCCCTCGGGCAGAATGTTATCTCTCTCATCGTCCCGGAGGAAGGACGCGGGGCGGTCGCGGAGCTTGGGCACCAAATGCGGACCCGGCAAAGCGACACGCGCAGCACGAATCACAACCGAACAAAGTCGGGCAAGACGATCTTGTGTGAGTGGCATAACACGCCGCTGATTGACGAAGACGGCCAGGTTGTCGGCATCGCCAGCATGGCCCGCGACATTACGCAGGAGGCCGCCGCGCAGGAGCGTCTGCGCCGCAGCGAGGCTCATAAAGCCGCCATTCTCGATTCGGCCATTGACTGCATCATTTTAATTGATCAGCAGGGCCGCATTGTGGACTGGAATGCGGCGGCAGAGCGCACGTTTGGCTGTTCCTGCGCGGAAGCGCGGGGACAGGCAATCACGGACTTAATTTTGCCGCCGGCGCTGCGTTCTTCTTATCAGGACGGGCTTCTGCACTATTTAGAGAATGGGAACTGGCCGGCGTTCCACACCCGAGTCGAGCTGCCGGCGTTGCGCCGGGACGGGACAGAGTTCCAGGCGGAGCTGACGGCGACAGCCCTGCAAGCCGACGGCCAGGCGCTTTACACGCTCTATCTGCGCGATGTTTCCGAGCGCAAGCTGATGGAATCGGAGCGGGAAGAGCTGCTGACCCAGACGGAATCCCTGCTGGCGGACGCGCTGGAACGCGCCGACCATGACCCGCTTTCGGGCCTCTGGAACCACCGGGCGTTCCATAAGAAGCTGAAAGAAGACATGGACGCCGCGCGGGTGGACGGACGCCGGGGCGCGGTCCTGCTGGTGGATTTGAACAACTTCAAATACTTCAACGACGCTTACGGGCACCTGGCAGGCGACGACGTTCTGCGCCAGATTTCACTCTCGTTCGCCGCCGCCTGCCGGGCCGAGGACACGCTGGCCCGGTTTGGGGGCGATGAGTTTGCCCTGCTGCTGCCCGGCGCAACCGAAGCGGACGCGCTGGCGGCGGCGGAGAAACTGCGCGAAGCGGCGCTGCGGGTGGGCTACCATCCGCCCGGCTACGAAACGCCGATCCCTTTCAGCTTGTCGGTCGGGATCGCCTGCTTCCCCGGCGACGCTGTTTCCCAGACGGCCCTGCTGGAAATGGCCGACGCCCGCCTCCGGGTCTCAAAGTCCGGCGGGGATGCCGACAGCCCGGCCCTGACCCTGCGCCGCAATTTAGCCCGGTCCGTCGGCGGCTTCACGATGCTGGATGCGCTTGTGACGGCGGTGGACAACAAAGACCGCTACACGCGCCGCCACTCCGAAGACGTCATGCACTACAGCCTCCAAATCGCGTCAGCGCTCGGTTTGGATGCCGAAACCCGGCGGGTGATTGAAATTGCCGCCCTGCTGCACGATGTCGGCAAAATCGGCGTTCCCGACGCCATTCTGCGGAAGCCGGGCCGTCTGTCCGAAGGCGACTACGAGGCCATCAAGCAGCACCCCTTGATGGGTTCGGTCATCGTCGGCGCGGTTCCCGGCTTTGAGGAAACGCTGGATGCCGTGCGCCACCACCACGAGCGCTGGGACGGCGGCGGGTATCCGTTCGGCCTGGCCGCCGAGGAAACGCCGCTCACAGCGCGTCTGATGGCCGTCGCCGATGCGTACTCCGCCATGACCACGGACCGGCCCTACCGCAAAGGCATGGACCCCCAAAAAGCGCGGGACATTCTCCAGAACGGCGCGGGGACTCAGTGGGACCCCGCCTGTGTCCGGGCATTCCTTGAAGCTCGCGTTTCCCGGCGCGTCCTGCCGGGTACAACGCGGACTATGAACGACGAACAACCAAACACCGCAGCAGGCGACATCAAAGACGACAACGATCATATTGACAGCGAGGCGATGAACAACGACGCGATGGACACCCTGCCCGACGGCGACCGTCAGCTCACGACGGGCAGCGCCGCCCTGGACGAAGGCGGCACCAACGACAGCGACCTCGGCGCAGACGTTGCCGGCGACATCGGTCCCAAGCACCCCTAACTCCACCCGTCCAACCCCGTAGGGGCAGACCCCCGTGTCTGCCCTCCTCAATCCGCGTCTGCCCTTCTTCCTCCATGTCCTTCTCCATGTCCTTGTTCGCCCCTTCTGCCTCCGGCACGAAACAATTGCAAAAATAGCACTTGACACAATTTGTAGTCTGTGATACAATGAGACAGACGCTGAACTTCTGGCGTCCGCAACCACTTCTTGATAGGTGGCTGTACGACTTGCCGGCTGTGGAGGTACTTTCATGTCTCTCTTCCCTATGCCCCATCGTTTGTGCGCCCCATGGCTTCTCCGTAGACTGATGGCAGGTTTTGCGCTTGCTTCTGGGCTTGCCGCTCCTTCCGCTCATGCCGGCTCTTATACCAACACCATCAGCGGCGGCACTTCCCCCGCCGTCATCACTCCCGCCGCCGACGCCACCGGTCCCAGTTCCGCATCGGCGTCGGTGTCGCCGATGTCAGGCAACGGAAACCCCACCTGCACCATCCAGATGAACCCCGGCACCATCACCGATACCTTTACCTGGGTTCCCGCTTCCGGGCAGACCTCGACCACCGACCCGCCGCCTTCCTGCGTTCTTGTGTGGCAAACCAGCGGCGCTACCTGGTACGTTCGCAGCGAATACGGCACTGGTACGGGCACCGGCACCGCCGACTGTGGCCTGAAGGGGGCCGCTGTCACATCCGGCACGTACAACGCCCCGCTCCCGTCGCTTTCCCTCAGCGCGACCCTCTACAGCCAGCAGTCGGGGGCGTCGTTTTCGGTGTCTTGCAGTCCGACGGTGTCGTTTACGGGTACGACCGGGACGGAGGGCAGTGTGAGCGGTGCCGTGATGTTTTCAGGCGGGGCCACCGTCTTCCCCGTCACCCTCAACGTCGGCGGCACGAAGCCTGACAGCAGCGGCAACCCGAACATCCTGGTGGGACAGCAGTGTACGGCGACTGTAGTGGTTGGAACGAACCAGTCTGGAGGCAGCTTCCCTGGTACTCTTTCCAACTTCCGGTGGTCAGTCAGCGGCACCACGTTTGAGAGTTGGAGTCCCACCTCGCCTACTAACGCTAATGCGTCCTATCTCGTGGGCGTTATCCCAGCGACCAATCCTACCCAGTGGTGCTGGAACGATCCTAACCCCGCTACTGAAACGATTAAATGCACGGTGACGGTGACACCCCCCACTGGACAAGGCTCGCCGTTTGACCTGACCGTGACCGCGCCAAAACCTGTGTCTGTACAATTACCGCAGTGGACGGCCTTTGGAACCGGCGGCTATATGCAGGTGAATAATTTTGATCCCGCTACTGGGCTGGACTACTCTCTCTATGCAGGTCCAGGGAATGCCGACCAGTTGGGAGGTATAAATCTCACGGCTACTTCGGTCACACCACCTCTATTTGGTCAAGGAAGTTTGGAAATGGTACAGCTTGTGACGCCAAGCTTGAGCTACACTACAAATGCGAACCCGCCGGTTGTGCATACAGACCCAGAGCAGTCTCTAGGACTAGACATACATTATCCGAAAAGCTCCAATGGTGCCTCTGGAGAAGGAGCGACGCCGTATCAGGCGAATGATGTTCCCGGTATAGACCTTACAGCCTATAACGCAGGGGCCGCAAGTGAGAAACATCAATTCATGGATTATCTCTTGTATAAACCACCCGGTGGTAACAGTCAATGGATTACGCTGGCACAGTTCAATTGGTCCGTCAATGGAACTGCTACTTTGCCAGGAACAGGAAACTGGGCGGATTATGTAAGGCAGAACGGATCAGACTCAGCAGGAACAGTGACTCCAAGTACAAAGACCGCATTCACTTCGGTTTATGGGCCAGACTTCTTCGTTTCCTGGACAAGAATCAACGTGTTTCCGACAAATTTCTGAGAATTAACTCGCTGGCCGGGTGTTAGCTTCAGACTAACACCTTTGAAGCTTGTAATAACATAAAGGGCAAACCTATGAAAAAAACGACTTTCTTTACAACGCTCGCCGCTTGTTCAATTGTTCTGCCGGCGGCTTTGGGGCAAGCACCCCCGCTTGTGCCGAGACCACCTCACAGCATTACGGGTGGTGACTACAATGTGCCGCTGACACCGAAACAGCAGGCGCAAGTGGAGCAGGCGGGACAACTTTCCCAGACTGCCGCCGCTGATCTGCACACAGGCAACTACACGCAGGCAGAAGCGGAAGCACGAGAATCGCTGGCTATCAACGACGACGGCAGAGCTGAAGAGGTTCTGGCTGTAGCTTTGGAAGGACAAGGCAGAGACAAGGAAGCGCTTCGACAGTATCAAACGGTTGTAGACCATTACGATAAGCAGGCGCGTAACTTGCTGCCTTATGCCGGGCTGCTGCTGAAGTCCGGGCAGTGGGCACAGGCTCTCGCTGCCTACAATCAAGCGTTGCCTCATCTGCCTGATGTTGGCCCACACCTGGAGGCAACCATCGTCCACGATGGGGAAGTGATGCGGTCTAACAGCCACTTCTCGCCTGATGTGCCGGAGCCAGTGGCATTGGCAACGGCCATTCACATTGCACGGGGTATGGTCTATAATACGACGCCAGGCTGGGCAGGCACAGGCCAGGATACGGAAGCGATGGCGGAGTACGCGAAGGCATTGCAGACAGCCCCAGGCAATGCGTTGGCGAACTACTACTACGGCGTTGGCTGGCATAAGCTAGGCCCAACTGAGAGGGCAAAGTTCGGTCATGCTGAACAGGCTAAAGCCGCCTTGCAGAAGGCCGTCAAAATCGGCAATGCTAGCGTCAAGAAGGCGGCGCTGAAAGCGTTGAAGAACGCGGGGTAAGCAGCACAAAAGCAGAAACGCCCGGTCTCAGAGGAGGCCGGACGTTTTTTGTGTGGCAGGTCACAGCGGGCAAATCAGGCTGTAGGCGCAGCGGGCGCATTGTAACCATTCGCACACGACGGAAGTGGATGCGATTCCGGCGACCAATCCGACGCAGTGGTATTGGAACGATTCGGCTAATGCCTCGGAGACAGTGAAATGCACGGTGACTATAACGCCGCCTGCCGGGCAAGGTCCACCCCTTTCTCTCGTTGTGACCGCGCCAAAACCCGTGTCCGTGCAAGTGCCGGGATTTACTTTCATCGGAACCCCAGGACACATGCACATTAATACAAATGCTCCCAATGAAAATGGAGCACTTTGTCTCTACGCAGGACCATCCACTGGTCAGACAAGCGGCATGAACTGGACGGCAACCTCGACGACGCCTACTCTCTTCGGCAAAGGAACTGTGGAACTGGTACAGATCGCAACACCCAACCTAAGCTATACGGCTTATACAGGTTCCATGACAGGCGCACTGCATAATGATCCTCAGAACGGGCAAACAGGACTGGATGGACAATATCCTTATCCCGGCAGTGCAGAGGATGAGGGTGCAACTCCTGCAATTCCTTTCACTTCTAATGACAGCCCAGCAACACCTCTTTCCAACAGCATGGGTTCCATTACGATGCAGCATCAGTTCAAGGATTACCTGATGTACGCGCCGCCTGGTTCTACTCAGTACGTTCCTTTGGCAACGATGACGTGGGGTACTAATGGAAGCGCTACTGTTCCCACAACGGACAATTGGTTTGATTATCTAAGTCAGAATGGATCAGATTCGGCAGGAACGGTCACCGCCACAGCATCTAAGGCAGGAAACACCTTCCCTAGTTGGACATTAGTTGACGGCCCACTTCCAGCGGGCGGCTTTTAGCTTCCCGCTGCGCGTTCTGAAGCCACCCATGAAGCAAAATCATTTGACACTCAAGGAGTAACAGCGATGAAAATTTCGTTCTTGTACTGCCTCGCCGCAGTTTGCTTGGGGCTTACCCCCGCCGTAGCAGGGCAAACGCCGCCCGTGCAACATTATGTCGGCGGCCCAAACTACCAGCCTCCGACGCCTGAACAGCAAGCAAAAACGAAGCAGGCGGCACAACTGGCCTACGATGCCGCCGCCGATTTGCACACCCACAATTACATCCAGGCAGAGACAGAAGCAAGACAATCCCTGTCTCTACTGCCCGGTTTCGGTGTTCCCGCAGAAGTTCTAGCAGCATCTTTGGAAGAGCAAGGCAAAGATCAGGAAGCACTTCAACAGTACCAAACGATTGTGGAGCACTACGACACTCAACCGCGTAACTTGCTACCCTACGCCGGGTTGCTGCTGAAGTCTGGGCAGTGGGCACAGGCGGTTGCCATCTACAACCAGGCTCTGCCGCATCTGCCTGATGTCGGCCCACACCTGGAGGCTACCATCGTTCACGATGGAGATGTAATGCGGGCCAACAGCCACTTCTCGCCTGATGTGCCGGAACCAGCGGCCTTAGCGACGGCTATTCACATCGCACGGGGCATGGTCTATAACAACACGCCAAGCTGGGCGGATGGTGCGTCTCAGGATACCGAAGCGATGGCGGAATATGCAAAGGCATTGCAGACAGCCCCCGGCAACGCACTGGCGAACTACTACTACGGCGTTGGCTGGCACAAGTTAGCCCCTGCCGACAGGGCGAAGTTCGGCACGGCCCAACAGGCGAGAGCGGCGTTGCAGAAGGCGGTCAAGATTGGCAATGCCGATGTGAAAGCGGCGGCGCTGAAAGCGCTAAAGAGTGCGGGGTAAGGCGCACGAAGCAGAAACGCCCGGTCTCAGAGGAGGCCGGGCGTTTTTTGTCGGGTTTCCCCCCAAAGTCAGGCAAGAAGCAGGAAAAAGAGGAGTGAGGGTATAATTGCGCTTCTATGCCTCTGACGCCTGATAACCCGAACTCTTATTCTGACGCCCCCACATCGTCTGCTTCTTCTTCCGCGTCTGCTTCTTCTTTTGCCATGCCGGCACTGGAAATGCGCGGCATCCGCAAATCTTTTCCCGGTGTGCGCGTTTTAGACGATGTCTCGCTCTCGGTGCTGCCCGGACAGGTGCTGGCGCTGATGGGCGAGAACGGCGCGGGCAAGTCCACGCTGATGAAGATACTCGCCGGGGCGCTCCAAGCCGACGCCGGGACGATTTTGTTAAGCGGCAAAGAAGTGGACATCCATAGTCCGCAGCAGGCGATGGACCTCGGGATCGGCATTATCTATCAAGAGCTTAATCTGGCCCCGCATCTCTCTATCGCTGAAAATATTTTTCTGGGCCGGGAGCCGCGCCTTGCGCCGGGCTGGATTGACGGGCGAAAAATGCATCGGGAGGCGTCGGCTTTGATGACCGATTTGGGTATGGCGATGGACGTTCGCACCCCGGTCAGCCGGCTTTCGGTCGCCCAGCGGCAGATGGTCGAGATCGCCAAAGCCACCAGCCGCCAGGCACGGGTGCTGGCGATGGATGAGCCGTCGGCGACGCTCACCGCCCATGAGCTGGAGAACTTGTGGCGGCTGATCCGGCGGCTGCAAGCGCAGGGCATCGGCATTGTCTATATCTCGCACCGGATGGACGAAGTGTTCCAAATCGCGGACGCCGTGACCGTGCTGCGGGACGGCAAGATTGTGGGCCATGCCCCGGTCGGCGAGATCAGCCGGGACGATGTCGTAAAACTCATGGTCGGACGCGATTTGGACCAGACGTACCCGAAAGTTTTAGTGGAACCGGGCCGTCCGGTGCTGGAAGTCAGCAATTTAAGCCGCCGGGGCGTACTCGAAAACATCAGCTTCACGGTCCACGCCGGCGAGGTCGTCGCTTTGGCGGGCTTGGTCGGCTCGGGCCGGACGGAGATCGCCCGCTGCCTGTTCGGGGCCGACAAGTGGACCACCGGCGAGGTGCGCCTAGACGGCCGCCCGTTTCATCCCAGTTCCCCAAGCGACGCCATCAGCGCGGGCATCGGCTTTGTGACCGAGGACCGCAAAGAGCAGGGCGTTGTCCTGAGTTTGTCGGTGCGGGAGAACATCTCGCTGGCATCGCTGAAGAAAGTCTCCCAGCTTGGCTTTGTCCAGCGCGGCGCGGAGCGGGCGGAAGCAAAAGAAAGCGTGCAGCGGCTGCGGGTTCGCACCCCATCGGTGGAGCAGCGGGTCGGCAACCTGTCGGGCGGCAACCAGCAGAAGGTGGTGCTGGGCAAGTGGCTGGAAACGCCGCTGAAGCTCCTGATTTTGGACGAGCCGACGCGCGGCATTGATGTGGGGGCCAAGCGCGAGATTTACGGCATCATGAATGATCTCGCGGCGTCGGGCGTCGCGGTACTCATGATCTCGTCGGAGCTGCCGGAAGTTCTGGGCATGGCCGACCAGATCATTGTCGTGCGGGACGGGCGCATCGCCGGGCAGCTTTCGCGGGACGAAGCCACGCAGGAGAAAGTCGGCCAGCTTGCGCTGGCGGGATGAAGACCTACCACCTTGCTTCGCAGGGTCCTTCCTAAAGGAAGGATTAGGAGCAGAAACAAATGCAAGGCAAGAGGGCACAGCAAGCGGCACCCCCATATCTGCTGTCTGTATCCTTCCTTTAGGAAGGACCCTGCGAAGCAAGGTGGTAGGCCTCTGACAACTCACGAAAACAATCACAAGGAGCAGATAAATGCACAGAAGCACAGCACAGACAAGCAAAATTTTGACCGGCCTCGCTGCCGCCACGTTAGCAGCGCTCTTAGCAGGCTGCGGGCAGCACAACACCGCCTCAAACACCGGCGGCAGTGGGGGCAGCACCCCGGCGGCCCAAAGCGGCAGCACCCCGGCGGCAGGTGGTCAGACGCTGCAAATCGCGGTCATTCCTAAAGGCACGTCGCATGAATACTGGAAGTCCATCCATGCCGGTGCGCTGAAAGCCCAGGACGATCTGGCAAAGCAGGGGACAAACATCAATGTTCTCTGGAAAGGCCCGGAAAAAGAAGACGACCGTAACGGCCAGGTCAACATTGTTGAGACGTTCATCACCCAGCATGTGTCCGGCATGGTACTGGCCCCGCTCGACAAGACTGCGCTGATGACGCCGGTGCAGGATGCCGCTTCACGTAAAATTCCGGTGGTCATCATTGACTCATCGCTGGGCGGCACCGCGTACTCGTCGTTTTGCGCGACCAACAACGAAAAAGGCGGCGAGCTGGCCGGCGACGACATGGGCAAGCTCTTGAACGGCAAAGGCCGCGTCGTCGTGCTGGCCTACGCCCAGGGGTCCGCCAGCACGGAAGCGCGTGAGCTGGGTTTCCTGACGGCGATCAAGAAGTACCCCGGCATCACGATTTTGTCCAGCAACCAGTACGGCGGCCCGACGACCGACACGGCGTACAAGACGTCCCAGAACCTGCTGGCTCGCTTCGGCACACAGACCGACGGCGTATTTGCTTCCAATGAAACCAACACGCGCGGAATGCGGCTGGCGCTCAAAGATTCCAACCTGCTGGGGAAAGTCAAGTTTGTCGGCTTCGACGCCGCGCCGGACTTGGTCACGGCGCTGAAAGCCGGCGAGATCCAGGGCCTGGTCGTCCAGAACCCGTTCAAGATGGGCGAAGTGGGCGTGACAACGGCGGTGGCTGCCGTTCAGGGCAAGACGGTTCCAAAGACCGTGGACACCGGCGTCGCGCTGGTCACGGCGGACAACATGAGCCAGCCCGCCATGCAGGAATACATCAATCCGCCGATTGACCAGTATCTGAAGTAGGCCGCCGGAGAAGAACCCCTCCCGCCTCGTTCCTCGGCTCCCTCCCCTGTTAGGGAAGGGCAACAAAGAACAAGGCTAGTAGCGGGAGCGGCTATGTCTTTC
>JAABUQ010012183.1_pt1 | contig 10748 bp, 14 predicted proteins | sample 5560001 | NCBI WGS metagenome assembly JAABUQ01 (sample SAMN10711888, study PRJNA513371) | rock metagenome | isolation source: Antarctica rocks | place: Antarctica: Victoria Land, Finger Mt nord | collected 2015-12-18
TTACCGCTGCTCTTCGTAGCCTTCTCAACGGGATCGATGGATTTATCTCTATCGAGCGATTTCAAAGCCTCGCAGATGCATCAAAGATCCTGTCGCTGTCTTTTTCGCGGGATGAAGCCGCGGTCGCAAAGTGGCGAACTCTCGAGGAACATCGCATGGCGCAAGTGGCCGGTCGCAAGCGAATTGTCTCCGATTACCGGTTGCGGATGCTGCGGTAGTTCGAGATTATGGTATGCACGATGGGACCGAAGCCCCGTCAGACAGTCGTGCGATCCACGGATGAAAAAAATTGGAATCGTTGGGGGCACGGCTTGGCTCTCAACCGCCGAGTACCATTCAACGATCTGCCGCCTAAGCGAGCTTCTATCGGAACAAGGTGTCACGGGAGTGCTTCCGACGCCGGAAATGGTAATTGGATCTCTCGACTTACGAATGGCGCTATCATATCTCGGCGAAATCGGAAAGGCGCAGTCGTGGTCGCGTTTCGACGCGTATCACCGTGACGCTCTGCTGCGATTGCAAAATGCCGGCACGAAGATCGCGCTCCTTGCCAGGAGAACGCCTCATTATCGCCTTCAAGCCATAACGACTGGTATCGATTTGCCGGTCGTGAGTATCTTCGATTTGGTTGCGGACGAGTGCGTCCGTCTGGGTGTCACCGGGGCCCTGATTCTTGGAACGCAGCTGACAATGGCGAGCGGCGCGCTCGCAAGGGCCATTGAACGCCGCGGGATCGGGGCCGTCGTTCCTGACCGGCGCGGGCAGGACGAGATCGTGGTAACGATCGATGCCCTCCAAGACAGCGCCGAACCGGAGGCAACTGCCGCGCGGATACGATCGGTTGTAAAATTAGCGCTGGCATCGCGTAGCGCTCGAGATACGGCGGTATGCCTGTGCTGCACTGAACTTCCCCTGTCATTTCCGGCTCGAGGCGATCGACCGTCGTTCATCGACGGCGGCATTCCCTACGTAAATAGTACGGCTGCTCACGCCGCGGCTGTTGTGCATCGCTCCCTCGCCGGCGAGTCGCAAACCAAACAATCGTTCTAGGTCATGATGGCCCTTGGGCGTCACCAACAGGGAGCGATCCTTCGAACGACGTTGAACCCATTGCGCCGTCAGAAGATGCTCGAGCAAGGCAGCGCCCAGGCTTCCGGCAAGGTGTTGTCGACGCTCAGTCCAGTCCATGCAGATACGCGTAAGGGGTCGCCGCTTTGCGCGCAAAGCGGAAACATTCAGCCCGAGCTCAGTCAAGAGCTGCTCTCCGGCGCTAGTTAGTTTAAATGCTTGCCCCGCTGGGGCGATAACGATGACCTTGCGACGTAATAAGGCGTCGGTAAGCAGAACGCCCAAGCGCCCCGCAAGGTGGTCATAGCAGGAGCGCGCTTCGCGTAAACGACTCATCATGTTGTGCTGGCTCAGCGAGACAGTGGTGCCTACGGGAGCAATTGAGGCAAGCGTCTCGATTGCATAGGCGACGTCGTCCGAAGCCAAACGGAACAGCCGGAGCCGGCCCACCGTGCGTACGGATAAAAGGCCGCCACGGACCAGCTTGCTGAAATGCGAACTTGCCGACTGCGGCGAGCACCGGCTGCGAGCGGCCAGTTCGAAGGCCGGCATTTCACGTCCGTCGAGCAGCGCGAACAGCATCTTTGCGCGGCCTTGATGGCCGATCAGTGCCGCAATGCTAGCAAGATCCGGGTACATGTGTATATTCTAGCACGGCATCACTTCACCCCAAACTGAAATATCATTGCGTGACTCCAAGGGCGTGGCGCTGAGTACCGCGCTGCGCAGCGGAATCAATTGCCGTCAAGAGCCGAATCGTTTCTCAGGGAGCGAGGCAAAGCAGTCCCTAAAGATACGGTGTTATCATACGTGCGGTGACAGCAAAGCTGGTGAGCGAGAAATGCCGTGCCCGTGGATGATGAGGGTCGCCGGTGAAGTCGTCGGGCTTTGCGGGTAACGGAGGCCGCCGCGCGACGGTGCTGTCGAGATCGGTTATAGCGTTGCCGAAAGCCGCCGCGGCAACGGCTACGAGACACAAGCCGTGCAGGCGCTCATTGCTGTGGTCGCCGTCGATCCTGCCTTAGAAGCGGTCACCGCCGAGACGTCCATCCAGAACATCTCCTCCCAACGCGTGCTCTTAAAGAACGATTTCGTGGCGACCGGCATAAGCACCATTTCGCAGGAATGTGACGTTGTCGTCTGGCGTCGGCGCGTACGGTGGCGAGGGCTGGCCCGCGAAGGAGAAACCTCCGTTTTGTAATTGTTTGTTTTTATCACGAAGAGCGTCGGCTCTTGCGGAGCACGCCCGACGGCGATGTTCTTGCTTCTAAGCGCTAACGGGAATCTTAAGACATAGAGAGGACCATCACTTTGCGGTAGCGTTCGCGGAGCACCACCACCTCAGCCTTGTCGATTTTTCAATACCGGCGCTACGCGAACCGGCGCGGTCGGCGTTCCGCCGACTGGCACATGGCGCCCTTCGTCAGCATCGAGCATATCGACAAACGTGACGAGATCCGGCCGCTTCGAATAGTACTGCTCACGTATCTTGGGCATCCACGCGTACGCAGGCGATCCTGCTTGCGGATAGGTGAGCACAAAGTCATTCCATCGCGTAATCTCCTCGCTCGTTTTTTTTGACACATATTCTTGCGCGATCCAGATCTCCAATTCGTCGTCGCTGCCTGTCGGTCGTATCTTCTCGACCAACACATGAGGATCGAGATCGAGGAACTCCCAGACGAGCGAATCCATCGGGCATTCCGCGCCGAACGTATAGTCACCGAGTCGACCTGCGACATACATCCGCGCCTTATCGGTTGTTCTTCCGATCATAACGAGACCGGCGAAGAGTTGGCGCGGACTGCGCGGCAGCATGATGTAGCACCTCATGTATCGCAAAAGGAAAGACAGCACCCGCATGGCTCTCGCTGCTCTAGGAGCGAAACCAACGTTGTTTCCGCAATTGCTACCGTAGCGTAGACCGTAGATCATTACCGAGCACCACTGCATGACCCATCGCTATACCACTTGCATGGTGCGCTAGAGTCGTAGAGGGCTCGGAGGGCTCGAGCCGCCCCCTGCCGGCCGCTGAAGCGGTTCGAGGATTTTCGCGAATTGGTGCGTGACTTTATAAGACGGGCCGTTACGATTACCCCATGGTGACGTATCGGAGTGTTCCGCTCGGGCACGGCGAGAATTTTTTTCGCGAGGCAGGTGATCCAAAGAACCCGGTGCTCGTGTTACTGCACGGGTTTCCATCCTCGTCCTTCTTGTTTCGGAACCTCATTGAGGAGTTGCAGGGAGACTTCCACCTGATCGCACCCGACTACCCGGGCTTTGGTCTGTCTGCCGCGCCTTTAGCGCCGTATACGTTCGCTCGGCTAGCGGACGACGTCGACCAGCTTCTCGAGGTGTTGCAGCTGTCTTCGTACGGGCTCTACCTCCACGATTTTGGTGCGCCAGTCGGGCTCCGGATCGCTACGAAACATCCGGATCGAGTCGTATCACTGATCGTGCAAAACGGCAACGTGTACCACGAGAGCCTAAGCCCGGCGTGGGATGGCATGAAGAACGGCATTTGGAAGGCCCGAACGCCGGAGACGGAAGCTCCTATCCGAGCATTGATGGGCTCCCTGAGCCGCCTCCGTGGTATGTATCTTGCCGGCGTCCGCGACCCGTCCCATATTTCGCCAGACAATTGGCGTTTGGACTATCTGGCGCTTCAGGCCGTCGAGAACGTGGGGACGCAGCTCGCTCTTCTCGCAGACTATCCCGATAATGTGTCGCTATATCCAGCGTGGCATGCGCTGCTTCGGGAACGACAGCCCCCGACGTTGATTACATGGGGTACGCGCGACATGTACTTCACGCCGGAGGGCGCCCACGCGTACCTACGTGAGCTTCCTGATGCCGAGGTACACATGCTCGAGACCGGGCACTTCGCCCTTGAGGAGGAGTCGTCCACGATCGCCGGCCTAATTCGAAACTTTTACGGAACACGGGGTCTGGCTCTCTTGCCCCTGATCGAACCAGCGAGCGCCCACCATTAGATAGCCAAAGACGTTGCGTCATCTCCGAAGCACCGCGGCGAGCGCCGCTTGTGTTTCGGGAGATCGCAGACGCCGGGCGACCTCGGCTTGTTCGCGGCGCATGCGCTCTTCGACCGCCATCGTGTCGTCTCACAAGAGTCGCTTACTTTGGCGCAGCGCACTTGGGGCTTGCGGGCGAGCGCGGCGACCGTCTCGTCAATTGTCGCGCCAACTGCGCCAACCTCGAAATCCTGCTGATGAGACCGTACCGCAGGCGTCATCGACCAACATTGGTTGCGAGTAAAACCAGTTCAGCCGCCTTCGCATGCTCGAGAACGCCCGGCAAGAGCAGGCTCGACGCCAATTCCGGAAAGAGCCCAATATCTACGAATGGCAAGGCAATGCGCTCACGTCTTTATGAAGGCGCCTGGCGCGATCATGTGCTTATGGTGCGCATCGCGTCTTCGGAGGGTCCTTCATAATGAAGCAGTACGCCGAGCTCGGCAACGAACATATCCGCTTCATCAATGACCAGCACGTCTTTTTTACGGCGTCCGCTGCTCAGGACGGCCGTGTAAATATCTCGCCACGGCCAACCGATGCCATTCGCGTCTCAGATCCTCACACGATTATGTATCGCGACTTGACTGGTAGCAGGAACGAGACAGCCGCTCACCTTCGCTTGAAGGATCGACTCACGCTGATGTTTTGCGCCTTCGCGGGCCCACCGAACATCCTGCGTCTTTACGGTAAGGGCCGCGTCCTTCCGCGCGAGAGTTCTGGTATCGTCACCTTTTGACCGAGCACTACGAAAGCGAAGAGCCGCTTGGTACGCGCCAGATCGTTGTGTTGCGTATCGATTTACTGCAGACGTCGTGCGGTTTCGGCGTGCCTTTCTTTACCTACGTAGGTGAACGTGACACGCTTTCACGATGGGCTCAGGCAAAGGGCGAACCCGGGTTGGCAACCTTTCAGACAAAGCACAATCAGATCAGTATCGACGGCTATCCGGCTAACAACAGCGTCGACCCCGAGCGTACGGATGTTCACATTTCCGCCTCGTAAGGAGCGTGAATAAGAAGCTCAAGCGCTCTGGGCGCTCAGATCGATGTGTGAAAAGGACGCCCGGCGTATTGCTGTGTTCCAGCTTAGCCGGTGCAATCGGGCGTCGACGGCAGTTTGCACGACCGTGGGATGAATAGGCATGGCGTCCAACAGGTCGGCCTTCTTGAAAACAGTCGACGTCGCTCTCGTCACCTACGGGGGTGCGCGAGCGTTGACGGCGGACGATGATTTGTTGCGTGCAGCGCTGCAAAACTTAGGACTCCGCGTAATCGTCGCACGGTGGGATGACCCCCGATTTCAGGTGGTCCGCTTCCTCCATTGCTATAGTGCGCTCAACTTGGGATTACTTTCGGCGGATCGAAGAATTTCGGCGCTGGCTTTTACGAGTCTCGTCGCTCACAAGGCTAGTAAATTCATACAATCTTATCACCTGGAACCTGCATAAGTTCGTATCTGCTGGAGCTTGGTCGCGCAGGCACAGCCGTTTCCCCAACCCGGGTCATTAGCAGTCGTGACGACACCCTTCGTGCAATAGGCGGTTCCCTAGACGCAAGCGTGCATGGTGCGGTCATCGCCGGCTTCACGCCTTCTGCAATGACGATGCTCGCGCTCGCGGGGATGGGGAACGGCGAAGCCTCTTTTGTGGCTAGATTGTCTCGGCGCGCTCTTGATGGTTGTCGCCTACGTCTGCCTTTCCACGGTTGGCTTCATAATTCCCGACGCGAATTTTGCCGCCGCAGTTCTCTGTAGCAGCAACGCATACGTCGAGCGGCGCCTGTATTCCGACCCCTCGGTGCCCGACAAACACTTTTGTGGGTGCTATTGCTCGTGGCACCGCTCGTGGTCGGCGCGCTCGTCCTCGACCTTATCTCTCAACCTTCACGTTATGCCAGCGGCGGCGTGGTTGGGTTCGCTTGGATCTGCGCACTCAGTATGTTCCTCGGATTGATCGCGTGGTATCGCGGTTTGCACGAAGGGGGCACCGCTCGAATCAGCCAGCTTCGCCCTTCAGCCAATCGTCACGATCGGATCGCCCACTTGTTTTTTCGCAAGCCCATAACCCCGACTGACCTTGTCTGTGCGCTTCTCGTCGTAGTCTTTGTCGCCGTTTAATTCGAGCGCGGTGAGGCGACAGACGGGGCCGATTCGTGGTGTGTAGTGGTCTCTATTTCACATTCGAGCAGTTGGACCGAAGCAAACGTCGCGATTGGTGCTCGGCTAACGCATCGCTCTGTAGTAAGTTAGCGTGTAACGGCTTGCTTCCGGCGGCTGCCTCCACGCTCGTACTTGTGTATGTCGAGTATCAAAACAGAGAACGTTTCCGCTTCCCCTCACGCGACGGCAGGAGACGGCGGCCACGTCGAGCGTTAAGAGGCCGTACGGGAGATTGGTGTGGTCCAATCTTACAGCGCAAGTTGCCGAACAGGTCAGCCTCGCTGCAGCGCCGATCTACGCCGTCGTCGTTTTAGGAGCTGGGATTCCCGCGACGGGGATCTTGCAGACCGCGCAGACGCTTCCGTTCTTGCTCATGACCCTTCCGCTTGGTGTTCTCGCCGATCGCGTACAGCGTCGGCCGCTCATGCTCCGTGCCGAACTCCTACGAGCAGTATCGCTCGTGGGCATCGCCATTGCAGCGGAGTTCAAGGTGCTCTCCTTGCCGCTCCTATGCGGACTCGGTTTCCTTGGTGCCACCGGAACCGTCGCGTTTACCGTAGCCGCGCCGTCCCTGGTCGCGCAAGTTGTTCCCCCTTCGGAGCGCGGTGCCGCGCATGCACGCCTTGAGCTTGCGCGGAGCTCTGCCTTTACGGCAGGGCCACCGCTAGCAGGGTCTCTCGTGGCGTGGTTAGGAGCTTCGGCAGCGTTTTTTTCGCCTCAGCGTGCACGCTTGTCGCCGTCATAACGCTCGTAGGACAAGTGGAACCGCCGCGTCCACCGGTTACGCGCAAGCACGCGCTCGAAGAATTATCGGAGGGCGCATCCTTGGTCCTAATGCACCCGATTCTGCGGCCACTGCTTTTCGTCTCAGTTGTCTACAATCTGAGCTGGTTCTTCTTGATGGCAGCGCTTGTGCCGTCTCTGCGAACGGGGCTGCACGAGACGGCGACCCTTATCGGCATCACGCTCGGCGCATACGGTGTCGGGCTCATGCTCGGAGCTGCCATCGCGGCGCGAGTGTTACGACGCCTTCCCCTTCACGTCGTCCTGAGTCTGGGGCCAGTGAGCGCCGAGGTCGCAGCACTCCTCATGCTGAGTACGCTCCCGTACCATTCGTTCATTCTCGCCGGCGCGAGCTTATTCGTCTTTGGTGTCGGACCAATGATTTGGGCGGTCAGCACAGCGACGCTGCGCCAACAGATCACACCGCTACCGATCCTCGCTCGTACGATTGCCGTTGTCACCTTCGCGACCTTTGGCGCGCGGCCACTTGGCGCAGCGCTTGGCGCCGCGATAGGAGGCGCATTCGGGGCTCGAGGATGCCTGATTACCGTCGCTATAGGCTTCATGCTTCAGGCAACAATCTTTTTTGCAGCGCGCCTGTCACCGCATCTCGAGGTTTTCAAGGACGGCGCCCTAGATCTCAAACGTCGTTGAAACCCCTTTAACGAGCCAATGTACGTGCGACTCGTAGCGGAGTCGGCCGAAGGCAGTTTCTGCGGCCTCACGCGTCTGCTCGAAATGCTCCCACCCTTCATAGTGAACCGGTACGATCGGCGGCGACCCCATTGTGCGGGCAAGGCGTGTCGCACTTTCGGCGTCCATCGTCATGAGCGACTGATCTGCAGGAAGGCGGACGCCCCCGAGGTGCACCACGGCAAGTGCAATGGATCGCCGACGTCCGATTTCGGCGACATCTTCGTAGAATACGGTGTCACCGGAGATGTACAGGTCGCCTCGGGCGTTTGGAATCTCAAGCAGAAAGCCAACGACATCGCCGGCAACCGACTCGATTCCGGCTTTTCCGTGCCGCGCTGGCATGGCCGTCAGCGTCACCGCTGCGGTCCCCGCCGGGATCCGCACGCTGTCCCAAGGTTTAAGACCTCGCGCAGGCCCGTCCAGGCGTGCCGCCCCGCTCAGCGTCGTGTATACGTCCGGCACGCTCTTAAGAAATCGACGCCCTGCGCCGTCGAGATTATCGACATGTTGATCGTGGCTTAACAGGACCGCGTCGATGTGCCCGACACCGGTCTCTGTTACGGCCGGGTCGGCCGTTTTTCGGAAGACGCGTCGCGGGCTCGGGTACTCTTGCGGCGCCTTGTCAAAGGTCGGGTCAGTCAGGAAACGTAGACCCGCCGTTTCGATCAGGAGCGTTGGACCGCCGACATGAAGGAGTGTAACGCTTGTCATACCGTGACGATAGCTCAGTACCGGTAGACTGAACAGTACCATCCGCGCCGTCATCGGCACACCGTCAGGCGAGCAGCACTCGACTTCGGCGCTACGCTCCGCTCGATGGTTCTGTGCGAAGTAAGCAAATGGTCGTGGCGCAGCGTATCCTTCTTGTTGATATTCATACGATGCGAGTAGCGTGCTGAGTCAGCAGGGCGGCATCGAGGATGACCTCCTACCGGGTTTTCGATTTAAGCGCGGATTTCGTGTCGCGTTCGAAGACGTCGATCTCTTGCTGCATGTCAACCACACGCGCTATTTGCGATGGGCGGAGACGATTCGAGCAGACTATGTCGCAGAGGTCTTTCTGGACACGGGCACTGGGCGCACGGGCTACGTGATGGCGAACCTAACATTTACGTATGAGTCCGCACTGCGGCATCGTGACCTCGCGAATATCGGGTGCCGTCTTGCGCGCTTCGGCGACAAGTCGTTCGAATTCGAGTTCGAGATCTGGGATGCACGACGGCGAAAGCGCGCTGCTCGAGGCGTCACCACGCTCGTTGGATACGACTTCATCACCGAACGAACGACAAGAGTTGCGGATTCGTGGCGCGAGCGCGCAACCGCATTCGAAGTCCAGAAACCTTCAGCGATCTGAAGTGTGCGACACGATGGTAGGTTATTTTCGAATGCTCGCTGGAGCAGTTCTAGCTCTAATGTTCAGCGTTTCTGCCGTGAACGCGCAGACCATGACCCCACTTGTGACGGATATGTACTGCTCGTCTGCCCAAAATCACAACTTTGATTTCTGGGTCGGCGATTGGACGGTCCGGGACGCGGCCGGGGTCATCCAGGGTCATAACCTCGTCACCCACGAGAACGGAATTGCGTGATCGAGGAACACTGGCAGTCGGTGTCCTCGGGGCGCATTGATCAGACCGGGACGAGCCTTAACGCCTTCGATCATCGCTACCACCGATGGCACCATAGCTGGTTTGACAGCTTTGGCAATGTCTTGCAAATGGACGGTGGTCTGGAGGGGAGGAACATGAAGATGCTAGGGTACCGTCTGACGCCGCAGGGGGGGTCGGCCTTGGAGCGGACAGTGTGGGTGCCGCTTCCGAGCGAGGCATTCATCAGCTTTGGGACTATTCACTGGACGGCGGTCGAACGTGGAAGCTCCGCTTCAATGCGTATTACGAGCGTGATGAGACCTAGGTGAGCACGTCGATCGGCCAGAGCGTGGTGCGCCGTATCTTTCCCTCTCGCCCGAGATTCGCTACGCCAGCTTGTATCGATCCGGGGATCTGTGCTCGTTGCAGCGCTCTGACCTCTCAGGGGCATCGGCTTCCGAGTCTGATCGGTACGAGGAGCTCCTCGTCAATCCGACCTTGCTAACGCTGGTCAAGCAGCGTGGCGCGATTGACTGCGGTGGCGCTCACTATGTCATCGTTCGCTACGGTAACTTCTATCAATTGGTCATTGATCTTGGGGACGGACACGTGTCGGTCTGTCTCGAGCTTGCAGCGAACCCGATCGAGTACGCTGATCGCGTTCGAACCCTCGCGTTGGCCGCTTCGACAGGCTCAGGAACCCGCAGCGAGAGCGCATAAGGCAGGGTGGCTGCGAACGATCGCGAGTCCTTCCCCGAAGGCCCACGCCGTCCGGTGCAAATCATCCGCGGTCATGCGCGCATAGGGCACGAGGACACCATTCCAAGCGGTGTGTGGCGCTAGGCTCGATATTGGTGTCACCGAGACGCCGAGTGGATGTATCGCGTTAGCGAACTCGGCGTCCCGCACGTGTGGTGGAAGCCGAGCCAAAAGGAAGCTTCCCTTATCTCGCGCCGCGAACGAGATCGTTCCGTTTGTTGATTTGCAAACCGCGTCCATAAAGTCAGTCCGTTTCCGCTCGTAGAACTTCTTCATGCTCGCCACGTAGCGGCTGTAATCGCCCCATTCGATAAACGCGGCGAGCGCTGCTTGGTCGATAGCTCGATCGCTCGCGGTTAAAGCCTGTAGCGACCGGACGGCGGGAACCAGCTGCGTTGGGACAATGAGAAACGCGACGCGAAGACACGGCAGCAGCGTCGTGCTGAAGGACCCGATATAGATCACACGATCTTCGTAATCGAGTTCATACAGCGATGGCAGGATGTCGGCGTCACCCTGGTACTCACTTTCCACGTCGTCCCGGAACTTGTCAAGCCATCTGGTACCGGGCGTAGGTTTAGAATAGTGTGCGCTCAGGCTGCTGCGCTGTCGTCGGATGGTCGGTTGATCCAGACGGTTCCCGGTAGCGCGCTTTTTTTCG
>JAABUQ010012184.1_pt1 | contig 10747 bp, 11 predicted proteins | sample 5560001 | NCBI WGS metagenome assembly JAABUQ01 (sample SAMN10711888, study PRJNA513371) | rock metagenome | isolation source: Antarctica rocks | place: Antarctica: Victoria Land, Finger Mt nord | collected 2015-12-18
AGTCTGGATCAACCGACCGTCCGATGAAAACGCAGCGTGACCGCACACAACGTTTTCGCAAGTACCGGTCTCAAACCGCTTGACAAGTTCCGATACCGCGTTTCGCGCGCGTGACGAAGAATGCACCTGCTTGATGGAGCCTGTAGAGTCTGGTGAAGTCCAAATATCCACGATCCATGACGTAGAAAGCGCCAGCTTCCGTCGGCATGATGTCCAGAACATTGACATCGTGCATTTTTCCGTCGCTGACATGGATAAAGGTCGGGATGTTCCCGCGTAAGTCCAACAGCGTGTGCATCTTCACTGCCGCTTTGGTCGACCGAAACGGCGCCCATTCGAAAAGACTCAAGCAGAGATCGATGGTCGTGGAATCCAGCGCGTACACCGTATTGCTCAGCTCGATTCCGAAATCGGAATTGCTGTAAAGTTTGCGAGCGCGGCGAATGAGAACGGCGGCGAGGTCGGACCAGATGCGCCAATCGCGCGATTCGTTCGCGTCTGCCAAGGTACTGCGACGAACTTCGTGCCGCAGCCCCATCGCATAGAGCTTGCTCCGGTTCGCCGACAATGTGACTTCAATGTCGCGAAGGCTTTCGCGCCACGTCAGCTGTGCAAACGCCATAACGCGAAACTGCTCAGCGCAATTGAAGCGACGGACATGCGAATTGCCCGAATATCGGTCGACGACTCGACCGAAGCTCGTCCATGGAACGAAATCCATGACTTGAGCGAAAAGCGTCTTGCCCGCGTTCATGAACTTCCCCCGTCTCGAAAACGGGAGACATTACCCCATGGAGCGCTCTTTCATTTCAAATCGACACCAGAAATATTGGCCCGCAAACGCTTATGGTTATTGGATATTCTCGACCTTACGCTGAGTTTAACCGGACAGTAGTGGGCCAAGAGCGTCATGCGATAGAGCACGAGCGACGCGAAGAATATCCATGCGGGCAGTGGCGTGAGATAGATACGCCGCAACACGTTTTTCTCGCGAAATGTCGCGAGCATCGCGCCCACGCCCCAAAAGCCGCTCGAAAGCACTTGCGCGCCGATGAGTCCGGGCACCAGGAACGTCGACGTCCCGCGCGTTCCGCCACCGAGTGCGAATGAAAAGACGAAGAGAAAGAAGATCGGGATCGCGAGCGACCAGAAGAGCATCTCGCTATCGCGCAGGAAGTACCACGTGAAATTTGCGCGCGTCTGCGCGATCAGAACGCGCACGATCGCGCCCGTCGATGCACGCGTCATGCGAGCACCGCGGAGCGTTCGTCGTCGAGCGCCTCGCCGGTGAGCGCGATGAAGGCGTCCTCGAGCCCGGGCCGCCGCAGGTCGAGCGCGTCGATGGGAACGCCGAGCGCGTTCGCGCGTCCCACGATGACCCCGAGCGCGCGGCCCGCGGCATCCGCGGTCGCAAGCGACCAGCGAGCGCCATCGTGCGTCCAAGCGCCGAGGGCCTCGCAGGCGGCATCGGGTGCGAAGCCCGGCGCGATGAAGGCGACGCGAGCACTGCCACCGTGCGCGGCGACGAGCGCCACCGGCGTGTCGCGCGCGACGACGCGGCCGGCCTGCACGATGCAGATCTCGTCGCACAAGCGCTCGGCTTCCTCGATGTAATGCGTCGTGAGCACGATCGTCTTTCCGAGCGCCTTGAGACGCTCCACGGCGGTCCAGAGGATGCGCCGACCGAAGGCGTCCATCCCCGCGGTCGGCTCGTCGAGGAAGACGATCTCCGGATCGTGGAGCAGCGCGATAGCGAGCGCGAGGCGTTGCTGTTCGCCGCCAGAGAGTTTGCCGACGAAGCGCTCGAGCTTATCGCCGAGGCCGACGCGTTCGGCGAGCGCCTCGGGCGCGGGCGCGACGTCGTAGTAGGCGGCATAGAGCACGAGTATCTCGCGAATCGTCGCTTTCTCCGGCAGCGACGTCGCCTGCAACTGAACGCCGATGAGCCGCCGAAGCCGCGTGAAATCGGCGCGTTTGGCGGGATCGAGCCCGAGTACGCGGACGCTGCCCGAAGTCGGTTTAGTGAGCCCGATGCACGTTTCGAGCGTCGTGGTCTTTCCCGCACCGTTTCGTCCGAGCAGCCCGAACGCACGCCCTTGGGGCACCTCGAAGGTCATGCCGTCGACGGCGCGCATCGCGCCGAAGCGAACGACGAGCGCGTCCACGGAAATAGCGGCCTGCATTACGGTGCACAGACGCCTCCCAAGCGCGCTTCGTTGCGAACGGGCTCGCGAACGTTATGGAGCGCACGGGGACGGGCAAACGTTTGGAACCGTGTTCATTCCCTTCGACGCCCCTCGTCCCGCCGTGATCGCGGGTGCGCCCGCGCCCCGTCCTACGCCGATTCTCGTCGTGCTCGTCACGCTTCCCGGGGGAGCGTACGAAGCCGAGAGCTTCGACGCCAATGCGAGCGGCACGGTCGCGCCGCTGTCGACGCTCGCGGTTCCGGCCGGACGCTATGGCATGACGCTCGGACGCAATGGCATCCTTTATTTCAACGCAGGTACTTCGGTTGCCAAATATCGGCTGAACGCCGACGGTACGTTTGCGTCGCTCGGGTCGATACCGAGTTCCGTCCAGCCGGTCGGCCAGGTCGATGCGGACGGGACCGTCGTCACCTACACGTATGCCGGGGTCACGTCGCCCGGTTGCAGCGACGCCAGCCCGTGGTGGATCATCGCGCAGCCGCTCCCGATCGGCGCGACACTTCCCAATCGACCGTACCTCGCGTCGAATGCGATCGCCGGACCGTCGAAGATCGTTCGTCTCGCGACGGGCGATATCGCGGTTCTCGACGCGAAGCGCGACCCCGCAAACGACAATGGCATCGTCAACCATATCCCGATCTTCCATGGGGCCACGGATTGTAACGCGACGCCGATCGCAGATCTTGCCGCAAGTGCGCCCATCGACGATATCGAAACGGACGATCGCGGCAACCTTTTCGCATCGCTGCACGACGACGCGGGCACGACGCGTTTCGCGATGTATCCACCGGGCGCCGTGACACCGACCCGGGTCATCGAACCGACGCGTGCGTACTCGCTGCCCTACACCAAATTCGCCGTCGATGCGAGCGACGCGATTTTCGCGCCCGTCGTCCTCGGGTCGACACCCTCCGCATTGCGTGACGATGCGATCGCGGTCTTCGATGAGAATGCCGCCCGCAACGCGAAACCCGCGCGCGTCATCACCCCGTCGACGTGGGCGACACGTAACGTGTTGGTGCGAACCGTCGCCATCGCGTATGTCTGACATGTCAGCGAACGTCATCCCGAGATGGCGCCGGCCGTACGCGCGGAGATCCTCGCGGGCCCAGTCGCCTCCGTCTTTCGCCCCGAACGGGCGTCTCGATTCCACCGATGGACATCACGCCGTCGTTCGCGACCACGCATCGGCGGATGAAAACGAAAGGGGATCGACGAACGTCCTGCGGCGGCCTAAATCGCGCTACCGGCTTGCGCGACGCCGGCGCGAACCGACGGGTTAGGGCGTCGCGTTGCAGAATGCGGCGACCGACGTCGTAACGTCGCCGTCGGGTTTCGTCCCGTCGGCACGCACGTACGTGATCGTCGAAACGCCCGGTCCGGTCGGCACGAGCATGCGATTGATCACGACTTTCTTGCCATCGGGGCCCGTCGCGAACTCGATGACGTGCGCCGCCGTACCGCGGCACGGTACGTCCTTGTCGATGCTCGGTTTGATCGCGTGATCGCTAAAGTTCTTGTGGATGTTCGCGAGCGCGTCGGCGAACGGCGTCGTCGTATCTTTCATGTACGTGACGGTCGCGATATCGCCCGCGATGTGCCACTGCGAAACGACGCGGCTCGCGTCGGGCGCGGGCGGCATGTCGACGTGGGACCAGCCGGTCGGGCCCGCATAGGCGAGATCGGTCGCAGCCGCGAGGGCGCCGACGGGAGCGAGCAAAGCGACGCCGAGCGCGGCAATGAAGCGCGTGAACATGAGTCCCAGATCTCCTACGACGATGTGGTGGGCGCGTGGTAGAGGCTGTGCCGCTCCGAGGGCACGCAGTCCCTTGGCCAAACGATACACGCGCCTGCCGCAAAGGCGTCGCGCCCAGGCGGAGAAGGACGTCCTCGATGCTCGAAGGACGCTTCATCTCGCTCGTCCCGCTCGACGTCGGCCATGCCGCCGACCTCTTCATCGCGGCCGCACGCCCGGAGATCTGGCGTTACATGCCGATTCGCGGCTTTTCGAGCATCGGCGACGTCGAACGCTGGATCGCCGTCGCGCACGAAACGGCCGCGGACGGGCGCGAAGAACCTTTCGCGATCGTCGACAACGCGACGGGCGAGGCGATCGGTTCCACGCGCTACCTCGATATCAGGGGCCTGGAGCGTGCCGTCGAGATCGGCTGGACGTGGCTAGCGCCCGCGCATCAGCGGACTCAAGCGAACACCGAGGCGAAGTTTCTCTTGTTACGCGAGGCCTTCGAGGCGCGCGAGATCTTACGCGTCGCCTTCTTCACCGACGCGCAGAACGGTCGCTCGCGCGCCGCCCTCGTGCGCCTCGGTGCGACCTACGAAGGCACGCTACGCTGTCATCGCGCGCGCGCGATCAACGGCTTCGAGCGCGACAGCGCCCTCTACAGCATCATCGCGACCGAATGGCGCAAGGTGCGCACCGATCTCGAACGCCGGCTCGCGAAACCGCCCCGCTTCGGGACGGGCGCGCTCATTAACCGTAGCGACCCGTAATGTAATCTTCGGTCCGTTTGTCTTTGGGCCGCGTGAAGATATCGGAGGTCGTGCCGACCTCGATGAGTTCACCGAGAAGAAAAAACGTGGTGAAGTCGGAGATGCGCGCGGCCTGTTGCATCGAGTGCGTCACGATGACCACGGTGTATTCTTTCTTGAGTACGCCGATGAGGTCTTCGATCTTCGAGGTTGCGATCGGATCGAGCGCAGAGGCGGGCTCGTCCATGAGAATGACCTCCGGCTCGACGGCGAGCACGCGTGCGATGCACAAGCGCTGCTGCTGGCCGCCCGAGAGATCGAGCGCCGAGCGATTGAGCCGATCTTTCACTTCGTCCCAGAGCGCGGCCGCGCGCAAGCTCTTCTCCGCGATTTCGAGGAGTCGCTTGCCGTTTTTCTCACCGTGGATTTTCGGCCCGTAGATCACGTTCTCGTAGATCGATTTCGGGAACGGATTGGGTCGTTGGAACACCATGCCGATGCGGTGGCGCACGGTCACGGGATCGATCTCCGCAGCGTAGATATCCGTGCCGTCGAGGGTGACCTTCCCTTCAACGCGCGCGCCCGGCGTGAGATCGTGCATCCGGTTGAGCGCGCGTAAGAAGGTCGACTTCCCGCAACCCGACGGCCCGATGAGCGCCATGACGCGACGATCGGGAACGCTTAGATTTCCCTTCTTGATCGCTTGGAACGAGCCGTAATACACGTCGAGATCCGCGATGTTCATTTTATCTCGGAGCGCGGGCTGCTCGGACGTTTGGATCATCAGGCTTTCCCCGTAAAGCGGATCGTCAGTTGTCTCCCGACGACGCGAGCGACGATGTTGAAGAGAAGCACCATCACGAGCAGGACCAGCGACGAGCCGTTGCCGATCGCGTCGGCATCGGGTACGAGCGCTTCGCGGTGCGTTGAATACAGGTGAACCGCGAGCGTTTCGGCCGTATGGAACGGGTTGAAATCGTAGGCGCTCTTGCCGTACGAAACCGACGCGCCCGCCGTATAGATCAGCGCCGCGGTCTCACCGAAAATGCGCCCCGAAATGAGGACGACGCCCGTGGTCAGCGGACCGATCGCGCTCGGAAGAATCGCTTTGAGCACCGTCTGCCACTTCGTCGCGCCGAGGCCCATCGACGCTTCACGATACGTGCCGGGCACGCCGGCGAGCGCTTCCTGCGTCACACGCATCATCGCCGGAAGATTGAGCAACGTGAGCGTGAGCGCGCCGCCGAGCGCCGTGAAATGCCAGTGGAACGTCTGAACGAAGATCAGCAAACCGAAGAGTCCCATCACGATCGAGGGGACCGTCGCGAGCGATTCCGCACTGAATTGCACGAGTTCGCGAAATCGGCCGGGGCCTGCGTACTCTTGCAAATACATTCCCGCGCAGACCGCGATCGGCACCGTGAAGATCAGCGTCAGGATGAGAATGTAAAACGAGTTGAAGATCTCGGGCCCGACGCCGCCGCCGGCATTCGACGCCGACGGATATCCGACGAGAAAGTGGAGCGAGATCGCGCTCGCGCCCTTGATGAAAAGATAGATGATGAAAATCGCGAGCAGTGCGACGACGGAACTCGCGGCGAGCCACAACGCCGCGGTCGCGACGTGATCGACGGCGCGGCGCGAACGCGCGTTGCTGCTTTCGGAGAGCGTCTCGGGTGTGATGTTGGTCATGACGGCTTGCGCCATCGGTCAAGCTCGCTTCCGAAGCGCGATGCGAATGAGAATGATGAGTCCCATGGCGATCAAGAGCAGGAGAAACGCCATCGAGAAGAGCGCGTGTTGGAAGGCCGACCCGTCCGGCGCGTCGCCCATGTCCATCACGATTTCCGACGTCAGCGCCGACGCGGGTTTGAGCAGCGACGTCGCGAGGACGGGCGCGTTGCCGAGGACGAGTTGTACCGCGAGCGTCTCGCCGATGGCGCGCGCGATGCCGAGAATCACGGCGACCGCGATGCCGCTTTTCGCGGAGGGAATGAGCACGCGCGAGATCGTCTCCCAGCGCGTTGCGCCGAGGGCCGCCGAGCCCTCGCGGAGACTATCGGGCACGACGCGCAGCGCGTCTTCCGAAAGCGAGATGACCGTCGGCAAGATCATGATCGAGAGCACGATGCCGGCGGCGAGCAGACCGTCACCGCCGGTATGCGTGATCGCGCCGATCAGCGGCACGAGCAGCGTGAGCCCGAGCCAGCCGTAGACGATCGACGGGATGCCGACCAACACTTCGATCGCGGGCTTCATCGCATCGGCAACGCGCTTTGGTGCGAGTTCTGAAAAGAAGACGCCGATCGCGACGCCCAGCGGTCCACCGATGAGGACCGCAAAGCCGGTCGCGACGAGCGACCCCACGATGAACGGAAGCGCACCAAAATGGTGCGACAGGCCATCCCAATTCGACGTAAAGAGAAATTCGATCGGCGAGACGTGATCGTGGAAGAAGAGCCGCGTCCCGCTGAATGCGAGAAAGCCGAGAATCGCGACGATCGCGAGAACGAAGAGGCCGCTGCACGTCGCGAGGACGGTAAGGGCGATGCGTTCGTCGCGATGAGCTTTGTTGGCGCGAACGCCGACCATGCTGGACACGTTCCTCTCGGACAGAAGCGTAGGGGCGGCATTCCACCGCTCCCTACGCAATCCTAGATTATGAGTTCCTTAAGGAACTAGCGATCGTTTTCGGGCTTTTGGATATCGCGCGTCAGAATGTAACCGAGCTTGTGCACGACGGCGCTGTTGCTCACGAGGAACGCGATGAACCGCGACACGTCCTTACTCGGCGGGCCGTTCGTGTACATGTGTTCGTAGGACCAGAACGGATACTTGCCATTCTCAACGTTCTCTTCCGTCGCGGCGACACCGTCGATCGCGAGTTCGCTGATTCCGGTCTTCCCGTGCGTTCCGGAGAACGCGGCGTAAGAAATCGTGCCCGGGGTCTGCGTCACTTTTTGCACGACGGTACCAGTCGCGTCTTCCACGAGCGTATCGCGCGAAAGGTCGGCCTTGCCCATCAAGGTTTTGATAAAGACTGCGCGGGTGCCGGAGCTTGCGGGACGATTGATAACGGTAATAGCGAGATCCTTACCGCCGACGTCTTTCCAGTTCTTGGTCTTGCCGGAGAAGATGTCTTGGACCTGAGATTTGGAAAGGCTCTTGACGCCGTTGTCGGGATGGACGACGAGCGAAAATCCAATCGCGGCGACCTTGTGATCGACGAGATCGGTCTGTTCCTTGGCCGCCAAAATATCGGAATCGCCGAGGTCGACGGACTTCGACGCCACGAGCGTCAAGCCGGTACGCGAGCCGCCACCGGTCACGCTGATCTTTACGTCGGAATGGTTGGCCTGATAGGCTTCCGCGGCAGCTTGCACGAGCGGCTGCAAGGCGGTGGACCCGGCGGCCGAAATCGAGACGTCGGCTGAAGCGACGGTCGGCACGAGCATTGCGCCCATGGCGACGAGGGCCGCGAAACGAGCGGTCCGGAGCATGGAGAACCTCCTAGAAAACACGGAAAAAACGAGGACGTTAACGGCGACAGTTCATACTTGCAGTCGTAGCCTAAGCGATGATTAACAACGTGTTAAGGTACCGTTAATGCCACGGATTTCGTACAGCGCGTCGCCACGACGTCGCACGCACTCCAAACGTGCCGCAAACCCGTTTCGTTCGCCTTGCGATGCTCGTCGATCCTACACGCCGATCATGACGCCGGTATCGACGAGTGAGGTGCTTCGCGAACACGCGCGCGCCGGGACCGAAGTTCTCGACGGCTTCCGAGGGCTCGCGATCCTGCTCGTGTTGGTCTATCACACCTGGCTCTTCTCGTGGTACACGCCCGACATTCGGGCATTCGGCATCGCGTTGCCGTTCGATGTCGTGGCGCGCACGGGATATCTGGGCGTCGAACTTTTCTTCTTCATCAGCGCGTTCGTGCTGTTCTATCCGATCGTCGATCGTCATGCGCGCGGCGTGCCACAAGCGAATGCGCGCACCTTCGCTTACCGCCGCTTCTTGAAGATCGCTCCCTCGTACGGAATCGCGCTCGCAGCGACCGCGTGGTCGGCGAGGTCCCTGCACGTGCCGGTCGTCTTGCCCGTGGTGCTCGCGCAACACGCGCTCTCGATTCAAAACTTCTTTACCAATACGTTCGGACAGGTGAATTCGGTCTTCTGGAGTCTCGGTGTCGAGGTCCAATTCTATCTCGTCTTTCCGTTGCTCGCTTGGGCGTTCGTGCGCCGACCGCTCGCGACGGCATTCGCGATGGTCGTAGCCGCGCTCGCCTACCGATACGGCGTCGCACCGTGTTGCCTCGCGATCGAACCCGTCACGCGACAGGTACCAGCGTTCCTGGATATCTTCGCCGCCGGCATGCTCTCCGCGTTCGGCGTGTGGCACCTGCGCGCGCGACCCGCGCTCGCCGCGCGGCTGCGCCCGTTCGCGCCCATCGTCGCGGCCGCCGCGCTTGCCGAACTCTGGGCGCTGCTCGTCTCCGCGAACGCCATTACCTACGATACGAACGGGCGCGAGCAATGGATCCTGCTCAATCGAACGTTCGTGGCACTCGGCGTCGGTTCGCTCGTTATCGCAACGGCATTTTCCGCGAACGTCGTGCGCCGTGCGATCGCAAATCCCGTCCTCGTGTACCTCTCGCTCGTGTCCTACAATCTCTATCTCTGGCACACGCTCGTCATGATCTGGCTGTGGAAGCACGACGCGATCGCGAGTGCGACGCACAACCCGCACGACGACGGCCGTTGGAAATTCGCCTTCATCGCGAGCGGTTGGGCGTTTTCGCTCGGAATCTCGTCGGCGATCACCTACTTCGTCGAGCGACCACTACTCGCAACGCACAAACCGCAAAATTTTGCGTTCGATTGGCGTCGCATCACATCGCGTTTTCCGCCGGTCGCGTCGTCGGAAACGCGCACGTAAGCGTCGCGCCGCGTCCGTACTCGGATTGCGCGGCGATCGTTCCGCCATGCGCCTCGACGATCTGCTTGACGATCGAGAGGCCGAGGCCGGTCCCGGCCGCATCGCGAGCACGCGAGCGATCGACGACGTAAAAACGCTCGAAGATGTGCGGGAGATCGTTGTACGGGATGCCGACGCCCGTATCGCGCACGACGAGCGACACCGAGCCGTCGCCCTGCACGATCGCAACGTCGACCGCGCCGCCCGTCGGCGTGTGGCGCAGCGCGTTGTCGATGAGGTTGACGAAGACTTGCGCGAGGCGATCCGGGTCGCCATCGAAGGGCGACGGTTCGCCGGAGAATCGCAGCCGCACGCCGAGCCGCTCGGCGCGTGGCTCGAAGTTCGCAATTGCGGTCATGGCGATGGCCGCGAGATCGACGTGATCGCGGCGCAGACGCAACCGTCCGGATTCCGAGCGCGCGAGCTCCAGAAGGTCTTGCACGAGATGCACCATGCGGTCGACCTCTTGTTTGATGCGCGGCAAGAACAGGTCGAGCGCTTCCTGATCGCCCTCATGATCGAGGATCGTTTCGATCATCAGTGTGATGGAGGAAAGCGGCGTCCGCAATTCGTGCGAGACGCTCGAGATGAAATCGCGGCGCGTCTGCTCCAGTTCGAAGAGCCGCGTTTCATCGAGCGCGATGACCAGGACGCCGTCGGAGCCGTCGATCGGCAGCGTCGCGACCGAAAGCGTCCGCGTGTCCTGCGCCGCCCCGTAACTGACCCGGCCACGTGAGGGATGGCCGGCGAGCGCTTCGCGCACGCGCCGGTCCAGATCGAAGGACGGAATCACCTCGATCACCGCGCGCCCGACGATCCGGCGCTGACCGATCGCAAAGATCGTCGCCGCGGCGGCGTTGACGTTATCGATATAACCCCGGCCGTCGATCGTGAGGACGCCGACGGTGAGCGAGCGCAGGAGCTGATCGAACCGCGAATCCGCCGTCTCGGCGGGTGGGACGTCGGCGCGATCGCCAGGGTCGCCAGTGGCGCGGCGCGCGCGGCCCGCGAGAAAGCCCGCCGCGAGCGCTCCCACGACCGCGAGCACGATCTCGCCCGTCACGACC
>JAABUQ010012185.1_pt1 | contig 10746 bp, 9 predicted proteins | sample 5560001 | NCBI WGS metagenome assembly JAABUQ01 (sample SAMN10711888, study PRJNA513371) | rock metagenome | isolation source: Antarctica rocks | place: Antarctica: Victoria Land, Finger Mt nord | collected 2015-12-18
GCACGCACCTATGCTCAGTTAGACCAAGCGATTACGGATGCTCTTGCTGCAGTGACCACCAAGGATATTATTGGCTGGTTCACTCCCTGCTGTTGCTATACTCCATCCAATTGAGAACCGCTGTAATAAGGGATTTTGAACAGAAACGCCAGTCGAGATTAGAAGCGTTTGACCAACTGATTCACCTAATTGAATCTGGAACCGATCCGGCTCTCAGTATTTGCCAGTATCTCGGTATCAAATTGTCTGAGAAAGCGTAACAAAAAGTTTGCTGCTACTGTTTCCCTTGCAAGCGTAATAGATTATTTTTGACGCTCAATATGGATTCCAGGGATCTACGTGAGAAGACACTCAACGAGGGTTGAAAGCAAAGCCTTACCTCGTCTACGGGCATTATGCACGAACTCAAAAAAGCCAGGATACAGCGGCAGTTTTGCTTGAGAAATTCCTCGATGTGGCCGGAGCTAGGAACGAAGTAAGGACCAAAAACCTTCATTGTGTTGACATGCACTTCGTGGAACCCATCGCCATCTTCATCTCGGGCATACTCACCTTGACCATGGTACACGCAATGAGTGCTGATATCGATCGAAGTTGACGGAGAATTTCATAGCACTTGGGTTCGTCAATCAAGGTCTGAAGATTTACTCTTCTTCGTTTCTGTCACTGTCAAAGGGGCATCTAAAGTCTTAGCGAATCGGCATTATAGCCTCTTAAGCCCCGCCTCTGCTCCAGAGCCCTAGAATCCATATTGAGCGAAGTTCAAAAGATTTCAATAGTGCTTTGACGGGAGTGCATAAATCAATCGCTCAATCGCTCAGATTAAGTGTATAAAATGGTATAAGTGAACTCGTGGAAGCGATGAAGATACTTCATCGCATTTATTTCTGTGGCTATAATACTTATCAGCTTTACCTACGGCATTTATGCAAGACCCCTGCTCTTTTGTCGTTACACTATGTCAATATGTCGGCCTTTGTTCTCTGTGCAGGTTGTGGTACTGACTAGTGCTGATGGCTGAACTGGGTGGCGTCCTTACCTCCAGGACGCCAAGAAATCAAATAACTGTTATGCTGAAACCCCTTTTTTTGATTGGGGTCCTGTCTGTAGTGCTAGCACTTGTTACTGGATGTTCTCCAGCTTCGCCGCCTTTGACTACATCTGCATCTGGTCAGGCAGGAAGTGAAAACACTCCAGTGAATCCGAAAGAGCTTGTCACAAGGCAGGGTGTGTATAAGGTTGTGCCTCCAGATCATCCAGACCCAGCCACTAACGCGGAAATTCAGCAATACATCAACAGATTAGCTGCTAAAGGATTTGCGAAGTCAAACCAAGGAGTATGGATTCAATCTGGTCGTACTCTTTTGGCAAATTACCAAGGCACAATTCCTCTGAAGGCTGCTTCGATTACTAAGGTGGCAACAACTCTTGTGGCACTGCAAACCTGGGGACCGGAACACCAGTTTACAACGCTAATTGGGGGAACAGGACCAATTAAGGCCGGAGTTTTACAGGGTGACTTGGTGATTCAAGGAGGTGAAGATCCTTTTTTTGTCTGGGAAGACGCTGTTGCTCTGGGCAACACCTTAAATCAGATGGGGATCGAGCGCGTGAATGGAAATCTGGCGATCACAGGCAAGTTTTACATGAACTACGATTCCAACCCATTAATGGCAGGTAATTTGCTAAAGCTTGGGTTGAACGCTCAAATCTGGCCAGTGGCAGCCCAAACCCAGTATCTGACTTTACCTCAAGGCACACCTCGACCACAGGTGGCGATCAAGGGTTCAGTGCAGGTCACGTCTTCTGCTCCAGGTAAACTGCTGCCTCTCGTGCGCCATTTCTCTTCGCCACTGGCCCTAATTCTGAAACAGATGAATTTGTACAGTAATAGCCAGATGGCGGAGATGTTAGCTGATTCTGTCGGCGGAGCCAAAGTCGTCGCCCGAAAAGCTGCCTTGGCAGCTTCCGTCCCTCCAGGGGAAATTCAACTTCAGAACGGCGCTGGGGCGGCAGCAAATCGGATTTCCCCCCGTGCTGCCTGTGCCATGTTTCTAGCCATTGAAAAATATTTGCAGCCTGATCGCATGACCATCGCTGACGTGTTTGCGATCTCAGGACAAGATTTAGGAATTCTTAATGGTCGTCCGATCCCCCCACTATCGGTGGTTAAAACAGGGACCCTGGAGGATGTTAGTGCCTTAGCCGGAGCGATGCCGACTCAGGCTCAGGGTCCGATCTGGTTTGCCATCATGAATGTCGGAGAAGACGTGGATGGATTCAGCCAAGAGCAAGATCTTTTGCTCCAAGGTCTACTAAACCGATGGGGAACCGTCAAGTCCCCACCAGCAGAGTTAACATTTAGCTTGCGACGAAGTCAAGGAGGCAGCTCTGGCGGAACGTTGAGCCTCAGTCAAAATCGCCTAGTCTCTCATAACGAAATTCTGTCTATTGCCCAGCGTGGTCATGCTCCTTGAAAGACCAATACCCTTGATTTAAACTGTACAAGTGACACTGGTCCGTAATCCGCCTCATTAAAGACCAGGAAAACCGGCATTCACGAAGATAAACCCCCCAATTTTGTTGCAAGCTACGATGAGCCAGCCGCAAGTTATAGGAAGGGATAGCAGTTGAAATGTGATGCGGGATGTGGACATTAATATCGTGACAGAGGATTTCCACCCATCTGGGGTAATCGCAGTGAACCGTACCAGATAACTGAGCAGTGGTCGCCTGCCACTTGTCAGTAGAATAAAAAGGAATCTCTGGAGCTGTATGGTGTACTAGCGTCAAGGTACTCATCCAGAAATGGTAGACCAACCAAGGCATCAACCAAAACTTAACGAATCCCCAGACCCCAGTAGTAATAATTAGGAGCGGAAAGAAGAGGGCGGCAAAAATCAGCACGATTGTTATAGATAGCTGCACTTTCTCCCGGTCTTTGGTCTGAAACTGAGCTAAGTCAAAGTGCAGAGCTACCCAGTGGACAATCGATGCTATCCACCAAAACCGACCACGCAGGGCTTGGTAGCCCCATTGTCCCGCTTTGCCTATACTGGCATAAAACTCTGGTTGAAAGGGTTGCCAGGCGTTGTCCTCATCGAGATTGTTAGTGTGAGTATGGTGGTAATTATGCAAAAGGCGCCAACTGTGGAAGGGGTAAATCAAAGGCAGCATAAACAAATGCCCCACCAGATCGTTCACCCAGCGTCGTTTAGCAAACGAGCGGTGACCGCAGTCATGAGCAATCACAAAAAAACCAGTCAAAGCGGTGCCGGTAAAAATCCATAACAGAGGCAAGAGAAACCAAGGAGCGAACAGCATAGCTGCGTAGCCCAAGCCAACCATGGAGACACTAGTCAGCGCTCTCGACCAAGCTTGGCGACGGTCCTGCTGGAAACATTCCCGTGGCAGGCTTTTGATAATCTCTTTGAGACAAATGTCTGAATTACGAAGGCTATCCTCGAGTTGCTTTTGGTCTACCGTTGATGTAGTCATGAATACCTAAAAAAAAAGACACATGCTGCCACTAAGCCACTACAGAGAATGGCCGGTTACAGATTTTTGCTGTTAATAGCGTTTCAGATTATACCAATTACAGGTGCAAGCTGTAACTATGACATCACTTAACCCCAAAAACGGTACAGATAGAGAAATGGTTATGCAACTATAGGCTCGTTCAAGCTCATCAATAGTTAGTTAGCATTTATCGCGTGATTAGGCAAAATATTTTAGTGAAATTTTGTATAAATCTAGAGTAAGATTAGTGTAACATTAGGTGCCGTTAGTTTCACAAATAAGTCTAATGTCTAAGTTCGATAATCTTTGGCAAGGCTACATTCATCTATCAAAAGATTACACTCGCTACAAAAATGCTTGCTTTGAATTTATTCCCAAACTTGTTGATGGAATAATTACTAACCTTGGATGGCCTAGAGAAAAAGTAGGTTATGTGCTCTTGAAAGAGCAACTTGAATTTGAGAAATACCTGGAGGGACAATATAAAATAGACACAACATTACTTCCCGATGGCCCCGGCTTTTGGAAATTCGGTCTGAGGCTGCACTTATCGAAAGAAATTAGCCATGATAATGTAGATCCAGTTGACTTCGTTATCCCTATGGCAGTAGGTAAAAGCATTACTGCTTTCGCTGGGACTAATTCTTTTGTTGTAGCGATTCTTGGTAAAGCAAATAATGATTCGTTTACGGTTAACGAGACTGATAATTTTGAAGAAATCTCTGACTGTATTTATAAAAGAGTCGCGAATAAGCTCAATGCTGAGATTCACTGGTCTATGGAGCAACAGCAAGGACAGTCAAAAATTTTTTATTTAGATAGCTGAGTTGATTGCAACAGCTTACAGCCCCAACATAATTAACTAAAGTACGACCAGACAAGCCAACCATGATTGAAGTAGAGCTAGACATTGCAGGCACGCCGCCAGGAGGACGACCCTTTGAAGGGTACAGAAATGCACGGTTTTGCAGCATGCCCAGAATTAGGGAATACATTGTACTGGATAGTTTTTACTATGAAGTTGACAAAATATTTTACTGGGAAGGGGAGCGACCTCCCAGGCTCCTTCTAAGGTACGCTGGGACTATGAAGACCGAGTCTTAGAGGCAAATGTATATTCTCCCACGAGGCTACCAGGGGGTGGATTAAGTTTGATCCCAAAATTATTTCTAGGGATTGACTCTTTCATTACTGCATCCTGTCAAGTGTGCGATACTGGATTGCTTCCGCAACATGGTGCGGTTGCAGATGCTCATCCCCAGCTAAATCGGCAATCGTCCGCGCGACTTTGAGGATGCGATCGCTGGCTCGGGCCGACAGTCCCAGTTGGCGAATCGCAGCTTCGAGCAAGCTCTGAGAAGCATTGTCTAGCTGGCACCACTGCCGCAGGTGACGACTGTGCATGGAAGCGTAATAGATTATTGTGCTAATGATTTTTTGCAGCTTTTACCCTTCAATACCTTAACTTATTGCAAATAAGAGAAGCTGAAAATACTAATTTCTCGTTAGCCATTCTCGATAAATTCCCCATGAGTCGGCCAATTCTTGCTAGCACAATGATTTATTACGCTTCCCTCCTGCCTTAAGACATCGGAGGATTCCGAGTTTTGTGCCCGATGGGGCGATGAGTCGTTCCATTATGGATGAGTGGCTTATCCTATCGAAGCATTTCTCAATATCGAGTTCTATGACTCGCTTTTCTGTTCCGTGAGCTTTGGAGCTTAAGTTTAGAAATAGAATTTTCTGCGCGTCGTGCGCTGAGCGTCCTGTTCTGAATCCGTAGCTCCTGGCGTGGAAAGTTGCTTCATGTGCTGGTTCCAGCGCATATTTGACTAGGCATTGCCAAGCTCTGTCTGCGATGGTGGGTACTTTCAGGATGCGAGTTTTCCCGTCCTTTTTGGGGATAGGGATTTCCCTTAGTTTTGAGTGTTTCCACTTGTTTCCTGATTGCCTGAGTTCTTCACTTAGGGAGAATCTTTCCTCAAATGTGAGGGAAGCCTTACCGTCAACTCCTGCTGTCTTTTTACCAGCATTTAACTGCGTTACTTGCCGAACTGCCAGCATTATCGCTGCGGTTGACTTGAGGATCAACCTCTGAAGGGATGTTGCTTTCCGCTTGTCACCAGCTTGAATCGCTTTGAGCACTCGCGTTTGTAGGCGGAATAGGTCACGCCGGAATTGCTTCCAGGGTAACTTTCTCCAGGATTCACTATGGTTGTCCATGTGTCTAATCGTTCTCTACTCCAACATGTGTTTTCTGAACACCTCAGACCAATTACGGTCTGTCCTATCCGAATTGAGGGGATTCCGTTACTCGTCTAGCCTACTTGGGGAGCGACCTCCCTTTGACCCTCAATTCGTTTTTCTTCGTTCCCTTGGTGGATTGTTATGTCCCTTTAGATGTAGCCAATTCAACCACTGGAACCCCTGGACTCTTACCGATGCTGTAAGAATGGCTCGGCGGGAATGTTCTCCAGTAAAGTCAGAGTTTTGATGTTGCGCCCTGCTTCATGATAGGTTGCTTTTCTATTCTAGGCTCTATTTCACCGTAGGGACTCCCTGTTAGCGCCAGTGTCAATCCACAACGATTGTCTGATTGCGCTCTGTTCCCAGCTTCGCTCTCCAGAAAACGAGTCTGGTCGGCGTGGGCAGGTAAGGATTCACATCTGAGTCTGATGGGAGGGGCTTGCACCCTCATCTGACCAAGAGTTCAACCTTGACCCTCGTGGGTTGTCGGTTGGAGTGCTTATGTACGGACTGGATACCGTGATTCAGCACTCAACGAATCGCACTCTCACTTCATGTTCAACCTCTGCACCCAACTCTTCGGCAATCGCTCTTGGGTAAGAGGTGTGTCCATCACTAACCACTCGTTCCGGCATCTCTTGTGCTACTTCATGTGCTTGAGCAAAGAAGGCAATAGCAGCTTCCATGTCCCGTTTTTCACTCCTTGGCGGAGCGGCTCCGGCTCCGCTCAGCCTTGCATCCACCAAATTGCCATCCTCATCAATGCCTCGATACAAATAGCACCATTTTCCCTTGATTCAAATGTAGGTTTCATCGACAAACTAAATCTTGCCGACTTGGCCCTGGCGTTTGGCTCACAACTGGTCAACAAAAATGGGGGCAAAGCGTTCTTCCCAATCACGAACTGTTTCGTGGGTAAACTCAAACCCTCGCAATCGGAAAAATTCTGCAATGTCACGAAAGCTCAGCTTATACCGTAAGCGACATAGCAGAACTTGAAACACAATATCTGTAGGTACCTCGATGAAATTGAATGGTGTACCAATGCGGTCGTTGAACGTGCGGCAGCACTCCTGGCACCGAAAGACTGCACAAACCTTGGTTAGTGGTGCGTTGCAGTTGAGTTGTATCGGTAGAGCAACAGTGAGGACAGTTCATGAATAGCTGACTGGACAAGGGGTTGAGGGCAGTAGCTAGTCTATCAGGAGGACGGTCCCCTCCTCAACCTATGTATCCAGATCTGACAATTTCTTTCTCCGTTCTTGTGAGGCACGCACACTGGAATCACTCGACCAAGCAATGACTGAAGCTGTAAATTATATTACAAAATGATGATGCCTTGGGTTGGTTCAATCACTGTGGTCTATTTACCTGAAAATTGCTGTAACTCACCAAGCGACATTCTAACGAGAATGCGCTCCAGTCCGTCCGCGACTTCTTAGCGCTGCAACCCCTAAAATTCCTGAGGTTGCTAAGATCCCTAGCTCGAAGTCAGATTCAGGAACAGTCTGGATTTCAAACACCGTCCCCCTATTTGAAGTCCCGCCAGCAGAAGTCGTGCCATAAAAATCGCCATTGGTGCCCTGTACTAGTCCAGCAGCAGGAAGATAACCATTAGTACCATCAAAAGAAGCGAGGGTGGTCAGCGTACCGGAGGGGGTGATTTCAAATACCGTGCCATCACTAAGAGCCCCGCCAGCAGAAGTCGTGCCATAAAAATCGCCATTAGTGCCCTGTACTAGTCCAGCAGCAGGAAGATAACCATTAGTACCATCAAAAGAAGCGAGGGTGGTCAGCGTACCGGAGGGGGTGATTTCAAATACCGTGCCATCAGCATATGCTCCCCCAGCAAAAGTCGTACCATAGAAATCACCATTAGTACCCTGCACTAATCCTGCCATGGGATTGGCACCATCAGTACCATCAAAAGAAGCAAGGGTGGTCAGCGTACCGGGGGGGGTGATTTCGAACACTGTGCCATCAGCATATGCTCCCCCAGCAAAAGTCGTACCATAGAAATCACCATTAGTACCCTGCACCAATCCTGCCCTGGAATTGGCACCATCAGTACCATCAAAAGAAGCAAGGGTGGTCAGGGTACCGGAGGGGGTGATTTCGAACACTGTGCCCCTACCAGAAGCCCCACCAGCAGAAGCCGTGCCATAGAAATCACCATTAGTGCCTTGCACTAATCCTGCCTCAGGATAGAGACCATTGCTGCCATTGAAGGAAGCAAGGGTAGTTAGCGTCCCAACTGCTGGGGAAGTAGCGCTCAAGGCTGAACCAATGCTAGCGATTGCAATGACTAATTTTAAGTGAGTTTTCATAACTTTCTGTGTTTCACCTGGTGTTAAAGGTTTGACTTGTTCGTGTAACACAACCCGCTCTAGTTATTGGATTACTCTTCAACCGTTATGAGTTTGGTTGAGCGAGATTGGGTTGAAGTAACAAATCCGCGGTATACCAATGACTTCAGTGTGATTGGTCGAGCATAGTTTTATCTAGGCGACCGAAGTCCCAATACTGTAGAGGTTCGCCGCTACCATACTGCACCCGTATCTGCTCACCAGATGAAACTTGAGCAAACTCTTCCTCAGTGAGAGTGAAAATGAGGCGATTCATGTCTCCATTGTTAGGATAGCGGCTCAGCATAAACTTCCGTTTGCCGATATATAGCAGTGGTATTTCATTACGGACTGGAAAAGGCTGATTACTGAACACTTCAATCTCTACCCCCGGACTGTTGTTCAGTCCGACAGCTGCCGTGACGCTACGTATACTAATAATCTTGTTACCTTTGGTAATCACTGTTACTGGTTCCTGAGTAAGAATGGCTCCAGCTGCTAACGTTGGCTGAGCTTCTGGTAGGAAGAACACATCCTCTAACAATTCACTGACAGCTGATAGTCGAATATTGGCAACATAGATGCCACCCTGAGCAGTTTTGTTAAAAATTAGCCGCACTCCATTGACCCCAGTCTGACCAACCCGAAAATCAGTTAGAGGAATCCGCGCTGTTTGCAGCATCCGGTGAGTGCTTAACGGACCACCAACAGGACCGCGCAGGTCTACGTATCCCTGTAGAGAAACTGATCGCGATAAAGAACCATCTGCCAGTACCAGTGCCACACTCAAGTCGGTGGGAGTGCTCGAGAATTCTTGATTGTCAACACGCAGATCGAGTGTCTTGTAGCTGCTGATGTCAATCCCCTGTCCAGCAGCAGCCACGTTAGACTGAAAATAGACATCATCACCAGCCTGCGACCAGGAAATCGCTCCTGCTCGTAAGCTGGAATCGTGTTCAGACACCATATCGTGAGTGATGGTGATATTGCTGGCGAGGTTGGGAAATCCAGCACTACTGGTTCCAGTTGGCTGGTTGAAGTCCTCCAACACTTTAGTAATTGCAGTATTTGGTGAACTCGTGTAGCCGCGATCAATCCGCGTAATTGCGGTAACAGTCTCAGGTAGGGCAAATTGAGGATTGAAGTTCTGGTTGAAGTTGGGGTTGAATCCGGGACTGCCAGGAATGTTCCCACGCATGAACGCAAGTAAACTAGCTAGACCAGTCTGGCGCTCGGCATCTGAGCCTACACTGGGACCAGGAATGAAAAGCGGGTTATGGCTCTGACAGCCAGTTGAATCGCTAGTTTGCCACTCAGTATTGTAGTAGTCATGGTTAGCTCCCCATACTGTGTAGGTAGACTTGAAAGTGGCTGGATTCTCATTGAAGATATTTAGCACCCGATCAAAGGGTTTCACACCTTGCAGATTATAAACATCACCATCGCACTCAGGTAGCAAGACGTTCCAAGGTACACCGTCTATGTTGAGTGTGCGGCTAGTTTGACCATCAACTGGGGCAAACTCAAAAATTCCCTTAAACACGAGTTTGTCGGGAATGCGAGCAGGCCAAGGGCTATCTGCATCACGGTACAGGTTGTAAGCCGCTCGCACGCCTTCGCCACCGCGCGAGTGCCCCATCAACCCCAAGTTATTAAAGTCTAGCTTACCTCGTAAATCTACTCCTAGCGAATCAGGGGTACCGCCAGTGGTGTTCCAGGTACTCAGCAGTTGCAGGTGTTTAAGGACGAGCCGCCCACGGGTTAGGTTCAACCCGGCATCCCCCTGCACACCTGCGGATGTATTGATGCCTCGGTTGGCGTTGATAGACACCACAATGTAGCCCCAGGAAGCAAGCCGCTCAGCTAAATAGTCATAACCTCGATGGTTTGGAACAACTACGTAATTCGGGGGACAGGTACCTGTCGATGAATATGAAACATTATCATCAACACGTGGTTTGAAACCACGACCGCAGGTTGCGTGATTACCGTGCAAGAAGATAAGCACTGGATATGGCCCCCCAGACAAATCGACAGGACGGTGCACAACTGCCCAGATTTCTGTAAAGCGATCGCTGATAATATCTGGGTCAATTGTCGCTGGAAATCTGTACTCAGCCGCCGTAGTTGCAAATGGACCAAAATCTGTTGCATCTGGTGCAATGGGCTTTGCGAGTGAGCGAGGCTCTGTGTTAAGTCCCCCTTGGGAAGGAGTTTTTGTTTCCTGGGCGCTGGTGCGAGGCACAGTTGTGAGAAGCAGCGTAAACAGACTAGCTACGAGCCAGCTTTGTCTAGCAATTTTTCTGTAGCGAAGTTGCCATCTGTAAGTCTGGTTTGATGGCAGAGGACTCTTAGGGAGAATCATAGCTTCTCTTGCAAAAATTCAAGTGGGTGGGGATTGTTATTGACAGCAGCGTCAGAATCAAGCCTGGTCAATGCAGCACAACTGCTGAGGTCTTAACCGCAGCAAATACTGTAGTTGACAAGTCTTTTCAAAGCCATTATCAACTAGACATCTCCGAAAACTATCAAAACTGCTTTGTGACTAGCTTTTAAGCTGCAAATACAAGCCTCATCGATCAGCTAGCTTACATGGTAAAATAAGACTTTCAGATATTTGTTGTTGTTAACAGGA
>JAABUQ010012186.1_pt1 | contig 10745 bp, 9 predicted proteins | sample 5560001 | NCBI WGS metagenome assembly JAABUQ01 (sample SAMN10711888, study PRJNA513371) | rock metagenome | isolation source: Antarctica rocks | place: Antarctica: Victoria Land, Finger Mt nord | collected 2015-12-18
ATCTTTGGGCGCCTCACGGACGGGAATCCCTATAAGACGCGTGCAAGCGCTTGAGTCAAGTCTTCTTGCAGGTCATCAGCACGTTCCAGGCCGATGCTGAGACGAATGAGGCCCGCACACCGCTCCTGCTGCGGCCACCAGCCCGGCGCCCGGTACGGCGTGGCGAGACTCGTGGAACCGCCCCAACTAAACCCGATTTTGAAGCAGCGCAACGCATCGACGACGCCGCACACGTCATCGAACGCGTAACGCCCATCGAGCGTAAACGAAAACACCCCGCTGCTCCCGCTGAACAGCCGCTTCCAATTGTCGTGCCCTCCGCACGATGACAACGCCGGATGCAGGACGCGCTGCACCTTCGGATGCTCCGCGAGCGCCTGCGCAATCTGCAGCGCCGCGGCTTCGTGCGCGGCCAGACGTGCCCAAAGAGAGCCGAGACTGCGGTACACGAGAAAGCAATCATCGGCCGACACGGAGTACCCCAGTCGCACGGACGCCCGTTTGAGCCGCGCATGATCCTCGGCGCGTTGCGTGACGACGGCTCCCATAAAAACGTCGCTCGCACCACCTTGATATTTCGATAACGCTTGAATCGAGAAGTCGGCGCCCAACGCCAGCGGTTGAAAATAGACCCCAGCCGACCACGTATTATCGATCGCCACCTGCGCGCCGACGGAACGTGCCTGATTGATCAAGCGCTGCACGTCCGGTGTTTCGAGCGTGAGGCTGCCCGGCGCTTCGATCCACAGAAGGCGCAGCTGTTCGCTGACGCGCGCGCCGAGATCGGTCTCGTCGGGCTCGTAGTCCAGCACCGTAACGCCGAGTTCGGTCAGCATGGTACGCGCGAAATCATAATTCGGCCGGTATGCATTCTTCGGCAACAGCACATGATCGCCGGGCCTCACCGTCGCCAAATACGTCAAGGCGATCGCGGCCATCCCCGACGGCGTCAAGACGGCCTGCGTGCCCCCTTCGATAGCGGCGATTTTCGCGGACAGTTGCAGCGTCGTCGGCGTGTGACCGAGCGCGTAGTAGTAGCCTTCTTCAGAGAACTCGTCGGCGTCGAGCAGTGAACGCGTATCGGAAAAGACGACCGTCGTTGCATGGTGCACAGGCAACGACAGACCGTCAAAGCCGGCCGGCACCGGCGCATCATCATGCAAAAAGGACGTTGATGAGGTCAAGGTCTACTCCGTCGGGTGAGGTTGACTGAAAAAGATTGTCGGGCATGCGGTGCCTGCTGCGGGCCGCCATACGTCGCGCCGACGTATATCGACCTAACCCGTGAAGATGTGCGCCGCCTCCCGCGCGGCTTCCGTCTTCGCTACGTCACCAAGCGTTTTGCTCCCGCGCTTGAGACGAAAACGACCCAGGACGGTACCGTGTGCGTCGCACTGTGCGGACAAATCGGAACGCGTGTCACCTGCGCGATCTACGAGCGGCGCCCCGATGCGTGCCGCCGCTTCCGCCCTGGTTCGCGCAAGTGCCTCGCGCTACGCAAGTACGCCGCTATCCTTGAGCCTTAGCGACGCCGGGATGACGGCGCAAACAACAGTGACGGGATCGTGGTCGGCCGACCCAATCGCTGTCGACAGCGCCGCGCTCACATGATAGCGCGAAGCCGCAATTTCACGAGTCCGATGGGTCGTCGAATCAAGCAGTTTCGATGGAGTCGACCACTGCTGTCGTTCGGGGATGGCCTGACCGGCCTGCCGTAGTCCCTCGCGCGTAGATCACCACGTATTTCACTGGGATGCTCGAGTCAGCGATACTGCTTCGGAGAAAATCATCGCGCTCTTTCGCTGTACGCAGTTGCTGCTCTACGGCCGACCACCCGGCGATGGTGGGCCGACCAGCGTCGTTTCGGGGTGTTCGGGCAAGATGAGCGGCGGCCGTGGCGGTTGAGCGAAGTCGAAGTCGTTCGTCAGATTGCCGAGGATTGGCTCATCTTCGCGCAGGTCGGGGCGCGGGTCGGGACGGCCGTCGGTTTTCGGATCGAGGCGCGCGCCGTCGAGGAAGTCATCTTCGATAAACTTTAGGTACGCATCGAAACTGAGTGTCTGGTGGTCGATGAAGCCGCGGCGCGCGTAGGGACTGATGACGATCCCGGGGACGCGGATGCCGTAGCCCAGTGCGTCGACGCGCGGAGGCGCAAGGTGATCGTAAAAGCCGCCCCAGTCATCCCACGCCAAGAAGATCGCGGTGCCGTTCCAGTCGGGGCTGCGCATGACCGCGTTGACGATTCGGGTGACGTACGATTGGCCGTCGCTCACGAGTGCGGGCGGATGTTCGCTGTGCGGAAAATTCGGCGCAATCCACGAGACCGCGGGCAACGTCCCGGCTTGTGCGGCGGCGAAGAATGCGGTCAGCGGTTGCACGTTGCCGAGTTGGGCGTCGCGATGGACGTCGAGGAATTGCGGCAGCACGTTCCAGATGCGCGGCACGCCCGGTCCGCGACCGCTGTTACGGCCGCCGTTCGGGCCGCCGTCGAGGTAGTACGCCCACGAGACGTTATGGCGATCCAGCAACCACGTCAGTTCCGTCCAGGCGTACGGCGTCGCGGCGGGGGCGCTCGCGAACGATGTCGTTCCTGCAGCTCTGCGGGTCGTTCGGATTCGAACACTTCGCCGACCACGCCGAGACCATGTAGAGGTGCGAGGGCAAACTGTACGATGCAACCGGTTCGAAGAGATGATCTTGCAGGACGAATTCACGCGCGTACGTCCAGTAGTTCGGGATATCGGATCCGACGTGGTAACCCATGACGCGGTTGGGCCGGCGCGGACCGTTCGTGCAGTTCGGATCGGTCGGGTCGTTGTACTTGCGCCGGCTCGTCGCGGCGACCGCGACGAAGCCGTCCATGCGTCCGCCGTCAATGGCGCGCGCCGACGCGGGGGCCGAGTGTGCCGCTCCGGCGTTACGGTCCTGGTGGTTGACGAACGGTCGAATGCAACTGACGCCCGGATCGGGAAGGCAGGTCGCCGGCAGGCCGTCGCGCATTGGCAAGCCGTCGGCCCCGGCGAACGTACCGAAGTAGTGATCGAACGAGCGATTCTCTTGCATGATGACGATCACGTGCCGGATCGCGTGTATCCCGCTGCCGGTTGCGCTTGCGGTCGTGCACGACGAGAGCGCCGCGCAAGCGAGGACGAGTGCCGGAAGGCCGATATGATGTGCACGGCGACGCATGAGGTCGTGCTGCGTCGAGCGGCGGCGGTTCCCTTCTCGTGCTCTACGTCGAAGCGTGTCCATCATCGCCGCGTGCGTTCGTCCACGATACCATCGTGGGGTCAGCATCGGGGCAAGCCCGTCCGCTTAACTCGGATGCGTGAAGACGACTCGGTAGAGTCCGGGTTCGGCTTTTGCCCCTACACTGCGGAGCCCAAGTCCGAGCTACGCCGGCCGTAGCGGCGGGAGAACGTCGTCGACGGCGAGTGATTCACCGGGGAAAGCCGCGAGCTCGACGCGCTCTCCCGAACGCGCGAGCAGCGTCGTGCGGTAGCCGTGGGGCGTGGGCGTGCGGTGAATGCGAATGACCCGATCGACGAGGTCGACAACCCAGAACTCCGCAATTCCCGCCTCCGCGTAGAGCGACAGCTTGACGCGAAGGTTGGCTGCGCGCGACGTGTCGGCCACCTCGATCAGCGCGATGATATCTGCAGGGTATACGTGCCGTTCCCCCCAGGCCGCCTCGTTCATCTTCAAAAGCGCGACGTCGGGCTCGGGCTCGGAATGGTCGCTCACGACCACGGGATTTTGTATTTGAACACAGGCGCGATCGGCGAACGTCGCGGAGAGGATGCGGGTGAGCCGATTGACGGACCCTCGGTGTTGATCCCCGATCGGCGCCATTCTTACAATATCGCCGCGGAGCAGTTCCACGCGTTCGTCAGGCCCGAATATCCCGGCTTCGGCCATCCGGTGGTATTCATCGACGTTGATCGCGCGCCGTTGCAGCTGTGTTGCCATCGCACTCCCCTCATCGTATAGGTTCGAGATTACCAAACGGTTTCCGCCGCGCCTGGCTTCCGGTGCAATTAGCGGTGCCGCTAGATTCATACCAACAGGCGCATCTCACTCGTCGCCGTGAAGCGCAAGGGTCATGCTGATCGCCAACCGCAAGGAATCGATTGGTGCATCGAAGGTCGGATAGATTTAGCCGTAGACCGCGGATCCCGCGCGCTTACCGTACGGTTCCAACGCTCGCTTCACCACGAACGCGCCTCAGAAATACATCGAGCGTTTTATCGGGTTCGTCGTCGAAGGGGGCGTCTAATCTCGGCTCGCGGATCCGGTCGAGTCGGAAGCTGCGGAAGTCATTACGCATTTCGCACCATGCGGCGAGCGTCCAGACCTTGCCCCAAAAGTAAAGCCCGAGCGGACGGATCGCGCGTTCGCTGTGCGCGCCGTCGTCACTCGTGTAGTTCATCGTTAAGCGGCGACGCTGATCGATCGCCTCATGAGCTATCTCAAAATGCGTAGGAGCAGCGCCGCGCGCGAAGCGAGGCGCATACACGCGGGCGTCGTCGACGCGCTCGACGAGCGCCTTTGGCACGGCGCCCCGTATGCGCGCGAGCGCCGAGCGTGCCGACGCCGCGAGCCCCTGTCCGCACCACGCTTCGACGAGGCGCACACCAACGACCAGCGCCTCGATCTCGTCCCGTTCGAACATCAACGGTGGAATTTCGAACGTCGTCGGAAGCCGGTAACCCCGACCCGCCTCGCCTTCGATTGGAACACCGCACAGCGTCAGCTCATCGACGTCGCGATAGATCGTGCGTTCAGAAACTTGAAGTTGCTCGCCGAGCCGACGCGCCGTGACATGCCGGCCTCCTCGTAGCAACTGGACGATCGTGAACAGCCGGTCGGCGCGTCGCATCGATTCAAGAGATCGCGTGCAGCCCGACCCGATTCCCTTCCGAATCGATGATGTGCGCAACAAACCCCATCCCGGGCGGCAGCGCGGTCTTCGGGGTCGCCACCTTCCCGCCGGCCGCTGGGACCAGCTCGAGCGTCCGATCGAGCCGCGCGTTCGCGTCCAGATAGATAACGGTTCCTTCGGGTGACGGTCGCGACGCGGAAGCCTCGTCGAGACAACCGCCGACGCCGGGTCGCTCATACGGGAAGATTGCGATCCGAGCCGGCCCAAACGGCTCCTCACGGAGCGTCCTTTCGAAGATCGCCTCGTAGAACCGCCGCGCGCGATCGAAGTCGGCGGTCGGAATCTCGAACCAAGCGAGGGCGGAACGCTGAACGACATTCGTGTTCGTTAACATCGGAATACTCCTAACTTCGGTGAGGTGCGCCGACGATAACACGAAGCTCCTGACAGCGTGGTGTCAGGAGCTTCATGTCCGGTAATTACCGCCCCGCGTCCGGCAACTCGTAGGGACCGTGAAATTTCCCGACCGTGCACGTATGGGTAACCATGGCGCCCCCATCCGTGATGTGAAGCAGATCGCCGGGTGGTTCCAGCACGACACCGAGCGGTTGATGTTCGCGAAGCGCGAGACGAACTGATGCGACGTACTGGGCGCCGAGCAAGACGATCGTTCCGTTCCACTGCACCTAGTACTGCACGAACCCGGGGTGCTGGTCAAAACACGTAAAGGATATGCGCGCAACACCCAGTGGTCCATCGCGACGTTTCCTTACAAGACTTCACGATTGCACGCAATCGCTTAACCAGTAAACGCTTTGCTCGGAGGTGGTACACCGGGCGATTCGAGCGCTTGCTGCTTTTCCGCGATCCATGCGTGCAGGTCGGGTGCTCGTAACACCAAGCCGGCGGTCTTGAAAAGGGCGACGAGCGCGACGATGGTTAGGATGGTCGTTCCGAAGAGAACCCAAGCGCCGAGGTGCACAAGGTCCAGCAGCGGCGCCAATCGGACCGGCGCAGTCGGCAGTCCGCCACGTCCGGCGGCAAGCGCGAAACCGAGGATCGCCGGACCCAGCAAGAAGGCAGCCGCCGAACGCAACAATTCGACCAGTGCAAAGGTGCGGCCGATCTGAGTCGACGGCACGCCGAAAGCCGCCAGGAACAAACTCGGCGCGACCGTCGAACCCGCGCCGATTCCGAGCAGGGCGACGATAAAGGGGATCGAGGTCGGATCGCTGGCCGGCGCGAGGGCAGTCGTTGCGATCAAGAGCGCTGCGAGTGCGAGCGACATCATCCCCGCGAGCGGTATAATCGCAATGAACTTGGTGGTAAAGAGCCGCCAGAACACAAACGCCGCCAGGCCGGTATTAATAGTGAGTGGCCAAACGAGCAGCCCGCTCGCCAGCGGCTCCAGATGGCGACCCTGCGCAAAGAGCGTCTCCATCAGTTCGAGCAACGCCACGAACACGGCGCCGGAAACCATCGCGCAGACGACCCCGAGAACCGGCAGCGACGTCGACAGCGGCTTGACCGGAATGAACGGATCGTCGCTGCGATATTCGAGTACGAGCAAGGCGACGAGCGCGAGCAGTCCGATGCCGGCGATCGTCCAGGCAACCGGCGAACTCGGGTTTCCCGTTTCGATGTCGTAACTGCCGTAGAACGCGAGGACGGTGCCGACAGCGGCCAGCGCCAATCCGAGGACATCAATCGGCCGCTCCGGGTTCTGCGGCGGTTGCTCGTCGACGGTGAGCAGACCGAGGCCGAGATTGAGAATCCCGATGAGCGCAAGCAGTCCGAAGAAAAGCCGCCACGCGTCGGCCTGCGCGACGATGCCGCCGATCAGCGGCCCGGCTGCCGTCGCCCCGAAGAAGCCGTCAAAAACGTGGCGGCGGTCGTCGGCATGCGCGTCGATGGAAAGTTGTTGACGATCGGCGGAGCGACGACGACCAACAGCAAGCCCGTTCCCAGTCCCTGAAGGATGCGGCCCGCGATGAAGAGTTCGAGGCCCGGCGCGAACCTGTTTCGGCGCTTGCCCGCCCGACCGCCCATCGCTGCCGCCCTCGCGCCGTTTTCCCGCACGCGCGACGTTCATTCAAACGCTCAACAGCCGCTCCGGAAGGATCGGTAAGCGCCGGATACGCTTGCCGGTCGCGTTGTAAACGGCGTTCGCCACGGCCGCTGCAACACCGGTGATGCCGATCTCTCCAATGCCGCGGATGCCGAGCGGATTGAACGTGTAATCGGGCTCCTCGACGAAGTCGATCTCGATCGTTCCCACGTCCGCATTGACGGGAACGTGGTACTCGGCGAGGTCGTCGTTGATGATGCGGCCCGCGTGCGGATCGAGGATCGTCTCTTCGGAGAGCGCCATCCCGAGGCCCTGAGTGATGCCGCCGAGCATCTGGCTGCGTGCAGTCTTGCGGTTGAGCACGCGGCCGCAGTCGAAGACGCCGACGAAGCTCGAGACGTGCACGCGTCCCAGTCCTTCGTCGACCCGGACCTCCGCGAACTGCGCGCCGAACGATTGAACGTGATAGCGTTCGGCAACATCGCCCGGCGTCGAATCGTTGCGCGCTTCGAGCGTCTTCCCACCCGTGCGCGCAACGATGTCGGCATACGTCATGCCGCGCGACGGCTCGGTCCGGGCGAATAGACGACCATCGGCAACGTCGATCTCATCCGAACGAAGCCCGTGCAGGGGCGACCGCGCATCGCTTGTCGCGATCTCGAGCGCTCGCATGCGAACGGCACGCGCCGCTTCGGCGATCGCCGGCATGACGCTCGCCGCGCTTTGCGATCCGCCGGAGACGGGCGCCGGCGGTAACGTCGTATCCCCGAGGCGCGGCTCGATCCGTTCGAACGGCACACCCAGCTCCTCGGCCGTTACTTGGGCCATGATCGTATACGTGCCGGTGCCAATGTCTTGCGTCCCGCTTTCGACGAACGCCCCGCCGTCGCGCGTGAGGCCGACCCGCGCCGACGCCGGAGCGCGCAAGCCCGGATAGGTCGCGGTCGCCATGCCGAGACCGATCAGTTCGTCGCCTTCGCGGCGCTGTCGCGATTCGTTGAGGCGTCGCTCCCAACCAATGAGTTCCGCGCCGCGGCGGTAGCATTCGAGCAAATGCTTGCTCGAAAACGGCAACCCGGACGCTTCATCGTTGTCGGCATGGTTGCGCACCCGTAACGCGAGTGGATCCAGACCGAGCTTTGCCGCGAGTTCGTCGATCGCGGATTCGAGCGCGAAGGTCCCGGGCGTTTCACCGGGTGCGCGCATCGGCGTCGGTGTTCCGACGTTGAGCCGCACGACGTGGTGTGCGATGTCAACGTTGGGACACGAATATAAGAAGCGCGTCGTCATGCCGGCCGGTTCGTAAAAGTCGCCGACGTACGAGGTGTGCAAGATCGTATCGTGACGGATTGCTTGCAAGGTTCCGTCGCGCGCAGCTCCCAGTGCGATCCGTTGGCGCGTGTTGGAGCGATGGCCGCACGACGTGAACATCTGCTGCCGTGTCAGGACGAGCTTGACGGCGCGGCCGATATGTCGGGCGGCGACTGCGGCCAGCACGCTGTGCGGCCAGACGAAACCCTTGCACCCGAAGCCGCCCCCGACGAAGCGCGAGATAACGCGCACGCTTCGTTCGGGAAGTCCGAAGATCGCGGCGATCGTGCGCTGTGAGAACGTCACGCCCTGCGTTGCATCGTAGAGGGTCAGTTCGTCGCCGTCCCACACCGCGATCGTCGCCGAAGGTTCGAGCGGGTTATGGTTTTCGACGGGCGTTTCGTAGGTTTCTTCAAGCGTCGTCGGGGCATCGCGTAGGGCGCGGTCGACGTCGCCGCGGCTAAGCTGCATGGGCTCGCCAAAAAACTCGGGCGGATCGAAACGTTCCGTCGCGCCCTCGAACGACAACGCCGGCTCGTGCGCGTCGTAGGTCACCGCAACGAGCGCGGTTGCGGCGCGCGCTTGTTCGAACGTCTCGGCGATGACGACGGCGATATTTTCCCCCGCGTACGCGATCTCGTCGCTTTGCAGCGGAGCGATGCGATTTGCGGGCGCGATCCCGTCCTCGAAAGAGAATGGCGGCGCATGCAAGCGCGGCGCATTGCGGTGTGTTAGGACCGCGAGCACGCCGGGCGCCGCTTCGGCCTGGGTCGTGTCCAACGTTCGAATGCGGCCGCTCGCGACCGTGCTCTGCACGAGCATCGCGTGAGCAACGTTGCGCACCGGCTCGTCGGCTGCGTAGACCGCGCGCCCTTGCGTTTTTTGGTCGGCATCGTAGCGGGTTCGGCCCGTGCCGGCTGTTGGTTTTTGGAGCGTAACGGTCATGCGCGCGCTTCCAAACTCGCGAGCGCCCGCACCATCGCGTTTTTTGCCAGCGGAATTTTGAAGGCGTTGTCCGTCAGTGGCCGAGCCGGCGCGAGGGCCGCTTCGGCCGCGCGCCGGTACGTAACGCTTTCCGGTACGCTGCCGAGCAAGGCGGCTTCCGCTTCATGTGAACGCCACGGCTTGGTGCCAACCCCGCCGAGCGCAACGCGCGCCCCCACAATGCGGCCCCGCTCGACGTGCAGGCCGCACGCGACGGACACGAGCGCGAACGCATACGACGCGCGGTCGCGAACTTTAACGTACGTCGAGGTGCGAGCCGGCGCCGAGAACGGTACGTCGATACCGACAATCAGTTCGCCGGACGCGAGCGTCGTTTCGATTTCCGGATGGTCTCCCGGGACGGTATGAAAGTCTTCGAACGCGATCGTTCGCTCGCCCGCGGGACCGGTCACGCGCACCGTAGCGCCGAGCGCCGCGAACGCAACCGCCACATCGGAAGGATGGGTCGCGATGCACGCCGCGCTCGTTCCCAAAATCGCGTGCGCACGATGCACCCCCGCCCGCGCGGAGCAGCCGCTGCCCGGAGAGCGCTTGTTGCACCCCCAACCGGGATCGCGGAAATACGGGCACCGCGTGCGTTGCAGCAGATTGCCGCCGAGCGTCGCCATGTTGCGAAGCTGGCCCGACGCGCCCGCCAAGAGCGCCTGCGAGATCACCGGGAAACGCTCGGCAATCGTCGGATCGTAGGCCACGTCGGCCATGCGCGCAAGCGCGCCGATGCGCACGCCGGCGGTCGTCACCTCGACTTGCGCAAGGGGCAACGCGTTGATATCGATGACGAACGCGGGAGTTTCGACGCCTTGCTTCATCAGGTCGATGAGCGTGGTGCCGCCGGCGACGAACGATGCGCGCGGTTCGTTGCGCGCCAGTTCGAGCGCATGGTCGACGCTCCGCGCGCTGGCAAAATCAAACGGCTGCACGCTGGTGCTCCTCGTCGCGCGCTGCTCGAACCGCTGCGACGATGTTAGGGTAGGCGCCGCAACGGCACAGATTACCGCTCATCGCTTCTCGGATCTCATCGTCGGTGCGAGCGTGGCCTTCGGCGAGCATGCCGACGGCCGAAACGATCTGTCCCGGCGTGCAGTATCCGCATTGAAAGGCATCGTGCTCGGCAAAGGCGGCTTGCACGGGATGCGGCTCACCGTCGTGTGACAAGCCTTCAATCGTGACGATTGCCGACCGTTCGTGCATGACGGCCAACGTCAAACACGACAGCACGCGGCGGCCGTTGACGAGAACCGTACAGGCGCCGCACTGCCCATAGTCGCAACCTTTCTTCGTGCCGGCCAGGCCGAGCCGTTCGCGCAGCGCGTCGAGCAACGTCACGTACGGTGCGATGCCGAGCCGACGCGCGACGCCGTTGACGTTCAAAGTGATTTCGCGGAAGTGTGATTCGCCTTCAGCGGCGGGATTCATCAAACCGAAATGCTCCTGAGTGAGGCTCTTTGCATGGTAGCACGTGCCGTACCATTGGGCCGG
>JAABUQ010012187.1_pt1 | contig 10745 bp, 7 predicted proteins | sample 5560001 | NCBI WGS metagenome assembly JAABUQ01 (sample SAMN10711888, study PRJNA513371) | rock metagenome | isolation source: Antarctica rocks | place: Antarctica: Victoria Land, Finger Mt nord | collected 2015-12-18
GCCCCGCCCCCCCCCCCCCGCCACCCTACATGTTTCGAAGCCTTGCCCGACGGACATGGAGCTTGGGCTTGACGGCTTGACGGACCGCTCGCGGACCGCAGTGAATTCCGCCAGTCTCCGAGAAGCCGCCCGACATTCACGTCGAGATCACCCCCGAGTCATCTCGCTCTTGAATCGCCTCGACCGAAAGTTCGGGTGGGTCGTCCCGCCGGGCGTCCCCGGCGAGTCGGGGCGCTTTTCGCGTGCCAAGGCGCGAGGAGATCGAGATGGGTCGGAAGACGATTCAGGCGATGGCGATGGGCTGGCTCGGGTTCGCGACCAGGGATGATCAGCTCCAGCAGGCGTCGGGAGAGCACCCGAAGTAGGGCGGATGCCGGGGGCTCATCGAGGTATCATTGGACCGGTCGCGCCGGTCGCGGCGCGATGAGCCCACCGGCAACGAGGGTCGTCGACTCGTCCCTCGGGCCGGATCTCCCGATCCGGTCATCGCGAGCCTCCTGGGAGACGTCCATGACCCCGCGCCGGATGATTTTCGCCGCCCTCCTGGTCCCGCTCGTCGGGCCGATCGCCCGGTCGGAGGAGCCGATCCGGCTCGACCAGATCCAGGTCATCGGCTCCCACAACTCGTACCACATCGCCCCGGCGTTCGAGGTCCTCGGACTGGTCGGTGAGCATGGGCCTTCGCTCGCCAGAGGGCTCGACTACACCCATCGCCCCCTCGCCGAGCAGTTCTCCGACCTGGGGATCCGCCAGGTCGAGCTCGACGTCTTCGCCGACCCCGAAGGGGGCCACTACGCCAACCCGGCGGCCCGGCGGATCCTCCGAGGATTGGGGAGAGAGGCCGGGCCCGACCCCAACGATCGCGGCCAGCTCGCCAAGCCCGGCCTGAAGGTGTTCCACATCCAGGACATCGACTACCGGACCACCGTCCCGACGTTCCTCGGGGCCCTGAGCCAGGTCCGCGACTGGTCCCGGAGCCACCCTCGGCACGTCCCGATCCTGGTGCTCGTCGAGCTCAAGGACGAGCCGGTGGCCGCCCTGCCGACCCGCCCGCGCCCGTTCGGCCCGGCCGAGCTCGACTCGGTCGACGCCGAGATCCGCTCCGTCTTCGCCGACGGGGAGTTCCTCGCCCCCGACGACGTCCGGGGCGCCTCCTCGACCCTCCGCGACGCCGTCCGCGGTCGCGGCTGGCCGAGGCTCGACGACGTCCGGGGTCAGGTCTTCTTCGCCCTCGACAACGAAGGGCCGATCCGGGCCCGCTACCTCGAAGGGCACCCCGGGCTCGAAGGGCGGGCCATGTTCGCCACCGTGAGCCCCGACCACCCCGCCGCCGCCTGGATGAAGGTCAACGACCCCGTCGCCGATTTCGACCGGATCCAATCCCTCGTCAAGCAAGGCTTCCTCGTCCGGACCCGGGCCGACGCCGACACCGCCCAGGCCCGGACCAACGACCCATCCCGGCGCGACCGGGCCCTCGCCAGCGGGGCGCAGTTCGTCAGCACCGACTTCGCCGAGCCCCGGCTCGACCTGTCGCCTTACCGCGTCCGCCTGCCCGGCAACGCCGTCGCCCGGACCAACCCCGTCAGCCCGGACGCCCCCCGACGCGACTCCGACCGGGAAGGGCCGACGGCCCCCTGAACCTCGGACCGTCCGCTCGATCTTCGCGGTTCGAGCCCGTTGACAGGGCCGGCGCGGGCCCTTATCATGAGCTTCCTTCACCGCGCGAAGAACCGTCTCGGCGGGTCCGCGAGGCGGTCAGGTAGCTCAGTTGGTAGAGCATGCGACTGAAAATCGCAGTGTCGGGAGTTCGACTCTCCCCCTGACCACTCCCCTGAACCCCATCATCGTGCCACCCGGATCGTTCCCGGGTGGCATGTTCGTTTGACTCACCTTCGACCCCAGGGCGAGCACCGGCCCCGGGTTCCCTGTGGGCGCGAGGAGGCCCAGGCGATAGGATGACCTCCCGGTCGCTCCTGGCCCCGGCCGGTCCGGGGCGCTACCGCTCGACGAAGCCCCCGGGAAGGATGTGAGCCGATGGAACGGCGAGGATCGCTCCTGATCGTGGAAGACGAGGACGTCCTGAGGACGCTCGTCGCCGAGTTCCTCCGCAACGAAGGCTACCAGGTCACCGAGGCCGGCGACGGCGGCGAAGGGGTCCGCTGCTACGAGGACCAAGGCCCCTTCGACCTCCTGCTGGTCGACCTCCGGATGCCGGTGATGACCGGGGTCGAGGTCTGCCGCCGGGTCAAGCGGCGGAACCCCGAGCAGAAGGTGATGGTCTGCAGCGCGGCGATCGTCCGGGAGAGCGAAGAGGCCCTCCATGCCGTCGGCGTCCACCACTTCCTCACCAAGCCGTATCACCCCGAAAACCTGCTGGCCCACATCCGGCAGGAGATCGGCCCGCGATCGGGCGCGAACCCGAGCTTGCCCCCGCTCACGCCCAAGATCCCGGGCTAGTCGCGCGGCCGGCGCGACCGCCGGTCGCTGGTCAATCACGCTGCCCTGAACTAAGATGGGTCGATCGGCCAACGCCCGGCGTCATCGGGCCCCGACGGCTCCAGATCATTCACGAGATCCGCCCCGCGGAGGACGGTTGCATGGCAGGGAAACCCCAGAACCGGCGCGAGTTGCGCCGGCAGTACGACGCCGCCGAACCCATCGACCCGATGGAAGAAGACGCCGTCGACGTCGCGGAGGCCGATGACGAGGACGAAGCCCCCAAGCCCAAGAAGAAGAAGGCCCCGGCCAAGGCGAAGGCCAAGGCGGTCAAGGCCGTCAAACCCTCGGCGCGGATGCGGATCGTCTGGACCGTGGTCAACGACGCCTTCAAGTCCGTCGGCACCTTCGACTTCAACCAGAAGGAAGCCGCCGACGCCCGGGCCGCCGAGCTGACCGCCAAAGGCAAGGGAACCCACTTCGTCCAGAAGACCAAGGAGCCGATGCCGGACAATGCCCCCGGCCTGGGTGCGTCGATCCCCCGCCCGCTCCCCGCCGCGGAGCCGGTCGCGGCCGTGCTGGCCGACACGGTGACCGAGGAGGAAGAGGAGATCGAGGATGAAGAGGAGGGCGAGGAGCCCGAAGAGGAAGACGAGGAGGATTGAGGTGGGATGATCGATGAATGGGCGCACGAGGATTCGAACCTCGGACCTTACCCTTATCAGGGGTACGCTCTAGCCAACTGAGCTATGCGCCCTTCGTCGTACCACGGTGGATATCGTACCCGTTCTCGGCGGCCAGTCAACTCCCCACCGACCCCGATCCGCTCGATCGGGTTCGCGCCGTCCCTCCCCCGATCGCGTCCCGCCTCCGCCTCATCACCGCGATTTCGATGGGCCAACGATCCCTCCGGGCTGGCAGCCTCCCGGATCGATCGGGTACGCTATCGGAGCTTGACGGATCCATGCAACCCGTCCTCCGGGGCGTCGCTTCCGGTCTTCCCGCGGCCGAAACCGGCTCGCTCCCGACTCCTCGCTTCCCGCCCGCGCTCGATCTCGAGCCGATCCGCAAGCCCTTCTCAACCATCCGATCTCGATGCCAGATGGCCCCGGCCGGCCCGGCCGTCGGGGAAAAGAGGAGTCGATGCCCGCGCCGTCCACAGCGGAGGAACTGATCGCCCTGGTGCGGAAGAGCGCCCTGATTTCCGGGGCTCGCCTGGACGATTACCTCGGCAAGCGCCAGGCCACGCCGACGGATGACGGCACGCCGCTGGCCCAGGCCCAAGCGATGGTGATCGACGGCATCCTGACCAAATATCAGGCCGAGCAGCTCCTGATGGGCCGCTGGCGGAACTTCCTGATCGCCGGCAAGTACAAGCTCCTGGAGCGGATCGGCAAGGGGGGGATGGCGATGGTGTTCCTCTGCGAGCACCAGGTCATGAAGCGGCTGGTCGCGCTGAAGATCCTCCCGATGGCCCACGGCCAGGACCGCGAGCTCCTCGGCCGGTTCCACCGCGAGGCCCGGGCGCTCTCGCAGCTCCGCCACCCCAACATCGTCGGCGCCCACGACGTCGATCACGCCGACAAGATCCACTTCCTGGTGATGGAATACGTCGATGGCGGCGACCTCGACCTGATCGTCCGGCGGGCCGGGCCGCTCGCGTACGACCGGGCCGCGCACTACATCCGCCAGGCCGCCTTCGGGCTCCAGCACGCCCACGAGGCCGGCCTGGTCCACCGCGACGTCAAGCCGGGCAACCTCCTGGTCGACCGGGCCGGCACGGTCAAGCTGCTCGACCTCGGCCTGGCCCGGATCTTCCACGAGACGACCGACGACCTCACGACCGGGCGCGACGTGACCACGCTGCTCGGCACCGTCGACTACCTGGCCCCCGAGCAGGCGCTCAACAGCCATGACGTCGACATCCGGGTCGATATCTACGGCCTCGGCGCCACCTTCTATTTCCTCCTGACCGGCAAGGGGCTCTTCGAAGACGGGACGGTGGCCCAGAAGCTCTCCTGGCACGTCCACCGGCCGCCCCACCCGATCGCCGAGGTCCGCCCCGACGTCCCGGCCGGGCTCGTCGCGGTGATCGACAAGATGCTCGCCAAGCGCCCCGAGGACCGCTACCAGGCGCCCGAGGAGGTCGTCGACGCCCTGACGCCCTGGACCCTGGACCCGATCCCGCCGCCGACCGACGCCGAGCTCCCCCGCCTGAGCCGGGCCGCCCGGGGGGCCGGGCCCCCCTCGACGCTCCAGCGGGGCCCGGCCTCGGGCCGGATCGCCCTCTCGAAGGACCCCACGCCCCCCGAGTCTCCCTCTCGCCCGACCCTGGTCATCCCCTCCCCTTTGGCCCCGGCCAGCCCCCCCGTCGAGGCCACCGAGCCGGACCTGGCCACTCTCGCCATCGTCCCCCCGCCCCCGAGGCGTCGCCCCTGGCGCCGGCTGGCGTCGGTAGCGGCGGTGGCCGGGTCCTTGATCGCCCTGGGCGGGGTCGGCTGGTGGGCGTTGATGGGCTCGTCGGCGATCCAGGGCGGGCGGATGCCGTTCTCCGGCACCCGCCCGGGCGCGGGCTCGACGATCGACCGCGATGCCCCGCCGGGGGATCCGGATCGCGGCGAGGCCGAGGACATCCCGCCGGATCGGCCGGGCGACGCGACGATCGAGGTCGTGAGCGGGGCGGGCGCGGGCAAGTCGTACCCGACCTTGCGGGAGGCGCTGCATTCGGCCCAGGCGGGCGACCGGGTGATCGTCCGGGGGAGCTTGATCCGCGAGGCCGTCGAGCTGTCCAACGCCAGCGGATCGCTCAAGGACCTGATCCTCGAAGGGGTGAACCCCCGAGGGGGCCCGGTCCGCTGGCGAGGCCCGCGCGACCTGAGCCCGGGGCGGGCCTTGCTCGCGGTCTCCGCCTTCGAGGGCCTCCGGCTCCGCAACTTCTGGTTCGACGGCCAGGGGCGGATCTCCGAGCTGATCCGGCTGGTGGGGCCGGCCGGCGGGACGATCCTCGAAGGGCTCCGGCTCCACGACGCGACCCGCGCCGGGCTCGTGCTCCGGGGGTGGTCGGGCGATCCGGGGCGCCCGGCGATCCTCCGGGGGCTCCGCTTCGCCACCTCGGACGAGGCCGAGGCGGCGGTCCTGATCGAGAGCGACCCCGACCGTCCCGAGGAGGCCTTGCGGTCGGTCCAGGTCCGTTCCTGCCGGTTCGTCGGCCCCTACCTCTCGGCGATCCAGGTCGCCGGGCCGGTCGACGGCCTGGAAGTCGAACGCTGCCGGTTCTTCCGGGCGACCGACGGCCTCCGCTATCGTCGGAACGCCGCCCGGACCCCGCTCCGGGTCCGCCTGAGCCACAACATCTTCGCCGACCTGCAGCGCGGGCTCCACTTCGAGACGACCCCGCCGGCGGCCTCGAGCGAGGTCACGCTGGCCAACAACGTCTTCTCCTCGACCCCTCGCCTGGCCATGCTCGACGGCGTGAGCGTCTTGCAGCCGGCCCGGACCGCCGGCCGCTGGATCTGGACCGACGAGTCCACGAAGGGCCCCAGCATCCCGCCCGGCGAGCGCGACTTCCGCAAGACCTTCGATCTCGCCTCGGGCCCGACCGCCGCGACCCTCAACATCGGCTGCGACGAGACCTTCACCGCCTGGATCAACGGATCCGAGGTCTTCGCCAGCCCCGGCGACCACTTCACCCAGCGCGTCTACGCGGTCGAGGTGGCCGACCGCCTCAAGGCCGGCCGGAACGTCATCGCCGTGCGGGGGTCCAACAAGCTCGACCGGATCGACCCCAAGTTCGGGACCACGGCCGGCCTCATGGTCCAGCTCACCGCCCGGATGGACGGTCCCGAGGTGGTCCTCGCCAAGTCCGACGACACCTGGCGATGCTCGCCCGATCCGTCCGGCCAAGCCTGGACCCAGGCCGACTTCGACGATCGAGGCTGGGCCCCGACCCTCGCTTGGCCCGACGCCGGAGGCACCCGGCCCTGGACCTTCGCGGTCTGGGATTCGACGGTCCTTCCCCAGCTTCAGCTCCCTCTCGAACCGATCCGGGCCGCCGGCCCCGGCAACTACCGCGACTATAAAAGCTGGGAAGGCTACCCGACCTTCGACTCCGAGCGGGTCGTCCTCCCCGAAGCCGCCCTCTCCCGGGATCCCGAGGACGACGCCACGTTCCTCCGCCTGCCGAAAACCCACCCCCTGTTCCGCGCCGGGCCGTCAGGCTCGCCCGTCGGCGTGTTCGAGGGGGATTGATCGGCCGCGAGCGTCGCGTTGCTCCCTCTCGTCGAGCCTCGGGGTTGGACGGCCTCAAGCCCCGGCCCCCGGCCGCTCGGCGCGGGCGAACCAATCGCGGATCGCCAGGCGGAAGCCGGGCAGGACATCGCCCCCGTCGAGGGTGCCCGACTCGTCCACGACCTCGACCCGATCGACCGCCGTATAGACCCGGACCGTCCGGACCGCCGGGTCGAGATACCAGACCAGCCGGGTGCCGGCGTCGAAGTACTCGCGGAGCTTGCGATTCATCTCGGCCGGACCGTTGCTCGGGCTCAGGACTTCGACCGCCAGATCCGGCGTGATCTGGGGCACGGCATCGAAGGCGATTGTCCCGCCGGGCAGGCGGGCCCATGCGAAGAAGGCGATGTCGGGGATCCGCAACAGGGCGGCGGGGGCGAGGCGGATCATCGCGTCGGGCCCCTGGACGATCCCCAGGTTTCGCTCCTGGACGTGGTTCCAGAGGATCTGGACGAGAACGCTGGTCAGGAGCGATTCGGTGAAGCCCATCGCCTTCTCCACGAGCACCCCGTCCACCAACTCGCAGAGGCGCCGCTCCCTCAAGTTCAGGGCGACCGCGTCCTCGACGGTGGCCGACCCCGGGGACGGCCGGGCCAGGATCCTGGAGAGGGGGAGGTCTAGCCGCTCGGCCAGGTCGGCGAGGGTCGGCGTCCGGGCGGTCGTCTCGGGGGGTGCTTCGATCGTGAGGGAATTGGCCATCGGCGAGCCTCTCGGGCCTTCGTCACCCGCGAGACGGGTGGGTCGTCCCCGATCATAGGACAATCGGGGGCGAAGGGGCAGGGCATTGTCGGGCTGGGGCGCTTCTCAAAGGGGGGGCGGGCCCCTTAGACTGGATCGGCGCGGCGGCGGGTCCGGCAGATCGGGGATCGGCGAGGGGGTCGGGATGGCGACTGCGACCGAGGGGCGACCGGCGGTCTTGCTCCGGTGGGATGACAACGTGGCGGTCGCCGCCCGGCCGATCCCGAAAGGGTTCGTCCTGAACCTCGGTGGGCGATCGGTGGTCGTCCGCGAGCCGATCGCGCCGGGGCACAAGGTGGCCCTGGAGGACGTCGCGGTCGGCGAGCCGCTCCGCAAGTACGGCCAGATCATCGGCTTCGCCTCGAAGCCGATCGCCCGGGGCGATTGGGTCCACGTCCAGAACCTGTCGGCCGACCTCTTCGAGCGCGACTACGCCTTCTCGTCCGAGCCGGCCCGACCCTTGCCCGCCGTCGAGCCCCGGACGTTCCTCGGCTACCTCCGGCCCGACGGCCGGGTGGGGACGCGGAACTATGTGGCGATCATCAGCGCGGTGAACTGCTCGGCGAGCACGTCGCGGGTCGTGGCCGAGCGGTTCCGGGGCGAGGAGTGGCGGCGGGACTTCCCCAACGTGGATGGGATCTTCGCGATCACGCACAAAGGCGGATGCGGGATCCCGACGCGCGGGCCCGACCACCTCCAGCTCGAGCGGGTCCTGGCCGGGTTCGCCAACCACCCCAACGTCGCCGCCTGCGTGCTCGTCGGCCTGGGCTGCGAGGTCAGCCAGGCCCGGGAGATCGTCGAGGTCCACGACCTGGGCCTTCCCGGGCTCAGGCCCGAGTCCGAGCGGCGGCGGCCCCGGGTCATCAACATCCAGGAGCAAGGGGGGATCGCCCGGACCGTCGAGGCGACCGTCCGGGCCGTGCTCGACGTGTTGCCCGAGGCCAACGCCCGCGCCCGGACCGAGCAGCCCCTCTCGAAACTCTGCCTGGCGATGGAGTGCGGCGGGTCGGACGGCAACTCCGGCGTGACGGCCAACCCGGCCCTGGGGGTGGCGGCCGACCTGGTCGTCGCCCACGGCGGCACGGCGGTCCTGGGCGAGACGTCCGAGATCTACGGGGCCGAGCACCTCCTGACCGCTCGGGCCGTCCGCCCCGAGGTCGGCCAGAAGCTGGTCGACCGGATCAAGTGGTGGGAATGGTACGCCGGGATCTTCGGCGCCGAGTTGAACAACAACCCGTCGCCCGGCAACAAGCTCGGCGGCCTGACGACGATCTACGAGAAGTCGTTGGGGGCGCTGGCCAAGGCCGGCTCGACCCCCTTGGTGGACGTGGTGGGGTTCGCCGAGCGGGTCGAGGGGCCCGGCCTGATCTTCATGGACACCCCGGGCTTCGACCCGGTCTGCACCACCGGCCTGGTCGCCGGCGGGGCGAACGTCCTGGTCTTCACCACCGGTCGCGGGAGCGTGCTGGGCCTCAAGCCGACCCCCTGCATCAAGCAGGCGACGAACACGCCGATGTACGAGCGGATGATCGACGACATGGACATCGACGCCGGCACGATCCTCGACGGCGAGTCGGTCGAAGCCGCCGGCCGTCGCCTCTTCGAGCTCATCCTCGAAGTCGCCTCCGGCCGGAAGACCAAGAGCGAAGCCGCCGGGATCGGCGAGGAGGAGTTCGCCCCTTGGTCGATCGGCCCCCAGCTTTGAGCCGGCAACCGGCGCGGGCCATCGGTTGGTTCGCGTCGCTCGCGGTCGTCGCGCTGCAATGCTGCTTCCTGATGTGGTTCTTGCTGGAACCGCTGCCGAACGCCGGCAACGTGGGCGGCAATGGCCTCTGCCGGCTCAACCTCCTGATCCGGGCGATCCCCGAGGTCGTGCCGGGACTTCGATTTCGCGAGTCCTACCTCGGCCTCGCCTTGATCGAGCTTTCCCACGTCGAGAACCTGCCCCAGCGGTTCCCGATCGTCCTGGCCTCGGGCTTCATCGGCCTCTCCGCCCTCGCCCTGGGGGGGCTGATCCTCCGGGGCTTGAGGTTGAGACGAGCCCTGGGCCGCTGGGAAATCCTGGCGGCGTCGTGGGGACTGGGGACGACGGCATTGGCCCTGGTCGCGCTCTGCGCCGGGCGGATGGGCTGGCTCGACCCCGGACGGGTCCGGGTCGCCCTGGCCTTGCCGATCGTCGCCGAAGGGGTGGCGATGATCCGAGGCGGACGATCGGGCGGCGTTCCGGCCTCGACCCGGGCGACCTGGTCGGGATGGACAAGCTTCGGCTTCGCGGCGGTGGCCGGGCCGTTCCTGGCGATCATGGCCCTGGGGGCGATGCTGCCGACGGTCGACTTCGATGCGATCGAGTATCACGTCCAGGGGCCGAAGGAGTATTTCCAGGCCGGGCGGATCGCGTTCCTGCCGCACAACGTCTACACGAGCATGCCGTTCAGCATCGAGATGCTCCACCTGCTCGGGATGGAGGTGGCGGGGGATTGGTGGCTCGGAGCCCTGGTGGGCCAACTCCTGGTCGCCAGCTTCGCGCCGATGGCGGCCCTGATGATCGGCCTGGCCGCCGCCCGGCTGGGCTCGCCGAGGGCGGCCTGGGTCGCCGCCGTGGTCTACCTGACGGCCCCCTGGATCTATCGGCTGGCCGTCCTCCCTTATGTCGAGGGGCCGCTTTGCTACTCCCACGCGGCCCTGGTCTGGGCGGCCGTCCGGTTCGGCTCGGCGCGACCGGGCGACGCGGCGAGGCCACTCGGGATCGGCCTGCTGGTCGGGGCCCTGGCGGGCGGGGCGATGGCGACGAAGTACCCGGCCCTGATCTCGGCGGTCCTCCCGGCCGGAGCCTGGGCGGCCTGGCGATCGATCCGGGGCCGGTCGGCCCGGGTGGCGCCCGGGTTTGCCCTGGGGCTGATGGTGGTCATGGGCCCTTGGCTGGGCAAGAACGTGGTCGACACCGGCAACCCGGTCTACCCCTTGGGCCATGCCGTCTTCGGAGGCCGGCACTGGGACGCCGCCCAGGACGCCAAATGGTCCGCCGCGCATGGGCCGAGGCCGATCGAAGGCCGGGCCCTGGTCCGCTCGATCGTCGACGTCGCGGGCCGGTCCGACTGGCAATCGCCCCTCTTCGCCGCGTTGGCCCCCCTGGCATTGCTCAGGCCCGCCTCGAGGCGGGCGGCCTGCTGGCTCTGGGCTTACTCGATCTACTTGTTCCTGACGTGGTGGCTGCTCACCCATCGCCTCGATCGGTTCTGGCTGCCGATCCTCCCCCCCCTGGCCATCCTGACCGGCCTGGGGTC
>JAABUQ010012188.1_pt1 | contig 10744 bp, 9 predicted proteins | sample 5560001 | NCBI WGS metagenome assembly JAABUQ01 (sample SAMN10711888, study PRJNA513371) | rock metagenome | isolation source: Antarctica rocks | place: Antarctica: Victoria Land, Finger Mt nord | collected 2015-12-18
GCCGCACTCCATCGGCCTCTCACGCGCGTTTAGAGCATCGGCAGTACGGCGACGCTCCTTTAGCTCCCGACCGGCCCGACTCCGACGGCCACCGCGAGGGTCAGCGCGGCGCCGCGTCGGCGGCGGGACGGTTCGCCTTGGCCCAGCCGATGATTGCCCCAGAGCCGGCGATCATGCTGCCGTCGGTCAGCTGAAGGACCGGCAGCTTCTCCTGGCCGGTGAGGGCCAGCAGCTCGGGACGCTTGCCCTTGGTGAACAGGCCGAACGGCCGGTTGCGATCAAAGACGTTGGTCTCGTAGCGGTGCCCGGCGGCCTCGAGGGCCTCGTGCGTGCGCCGGCACGGATGAAAGCGCGGGCCACCCCGATCGAGGTGACAGACGTGCAGCACAGGTACGTCGGGCATGGGCGCTCTCTCTCGTAGGCTTTGGTGATGGGCGCTGGCGAGCATAACGTCGTCGGGCTCACCCCGGACCGGGCGACGCTTCGTGCAGCTTTGGCGCTCGGACCCACCCTCGCGTGTTTGCCGAGGGGTAGCATCGGAGCCCGACCGATGGTCAACTCATAGATCGACCCGAGACGGGCGGGGGAAGCCGTGGGCCCAAAGCTGCGCCAGAAGTGGGCCTCCGTGGTGGAGACGTCCACCCAGGAGGTGGACCGGACGAACGCCACGATCATCGGTGGTGTGGTCGGACTTGTCCTGTGCGCTCTGCAGGCGGCGGCGTTCACCATGGCCTACCCCACCGCGCTGGTGGGGCCGTTCGGCTGGGTCCTGGCGGGCGTGGTGCTGACCGCAGCCGCGATCGGCTCCTGGAGCCTGGTCGACCGCGAAGAGGCGCTCACCTCCAGGCAACTGTGGATCATGTGCCTCGTCGGCATGGCCGACGTCGCTATCATTGCCGCGCTGAGCGGCAGCCAGTCCGAGCGCGATCTCATGGTCTTGCCGATCGTCTTTGCCGCGACGATCCAGCCACCGCGTCGCGCTCTGGGCGCGATGGTGCTGGCCGACCTGCTGACCCTCGTGCTCGTGGTGGGTGCCTCCTTCGATGGCCAGGCGCGCCAACACCTGCTCTTCGACGTTTTGCTGTGGGCGGCACTGGGTGTGTTGGGGTTCGTGCTGTTCTCGCGGCTGCGCGGGCAGCGCTCCGAGCAACGCAGCGAGCGCACCGCCCTGGTCGACCTCGCGCGGCTGGATCCGCTCACCGAGCTGGGCAACCGTCGCGCGCTGAAGGCCGCCCTCGAGCGTGAGGAGGCGCGCGTCGCTCGGGCGGGGGGCACGTGCGCGGTGGCCTTCTTCGATCTGGAGGCCTTCAAGCAGATAAACGACCGCCACGGGCATCGCACCGGCGACCGGTGCCTGGAGAAGGTGGCGGCGGTCCTGCGAACGTCTCTGCGCCGGCCCGATGAGGCCTTCCGCTGGGGCGGAGACGAGTTCGTGGTGCTGCTGCCGGGAGCCAGCAGCTCCACGGCGCAGGTCGCGGTTGAGCGTCTGCGCGAGGCGATCGCCGAGGCCGACGCCACGGCGGTCGGTCCGCTGCGTACGCGTTGGGGCGTCGCCGAGTTCGGTGCCGGCACGTCGGCCCAGGACGCCGTGGCTGCTGCCGACCTCGAGCTGCTCGAGCGCAAGGGCGCACGTCTGGACAGGAGCCTGATCGACCAGGCCCTGGACTCGATCAGCTAGGACCAGCCGAGGGCCGAGATCAGCGCTGCGCGGCTGGCGCCGAGCGCACCGGGCTCAGGTGAGCGGCGCTGCGCTCGCTGTTCTCGGCGCCGTTGACAAAGCCCAGGAGCGTCGCCGACGTGCCCACGCGCACTCTTCGTCTGACCTCAGGGTCGTCCATGGCCGTCTGCACCGCCTGCTCGGTCGCGTGCGGCGGCGTGCGGCGCACCGCGTCCACGAAGACCTCCACGATGCGGGGATCGAACATCGAGCCCGAGCAGCGCTCGAGCTCGAGGCAGGCGTCGGTGACGCTCATCGCCGGACGGTAGGGCCGCGCCGCGGTCATGGCGCTGAAGGAGTCCGCCACGGCGATGATGCGCGACTCCAGCGGGATGCTCTCGCTGCTGATTCCCCCGGGGTAGCCGCCGCCGTCCCAGCGCTCGTGGTGGTGCAGGATCACGTCGGCGAGTGGCTGCAGCGCGGGCACCTCGCGGACCAGGCGCGAGCCGATCAGCGGGTGCAGCTCGACGATGTGACGCTCCTCTTCGGTCAGCGGTCCCGGTTTGAGCAGTATCTGCTCGCTGATGGCGATCTTGCCCACGTCATGCAGAAGCGACCCGAAGCGCAGGCGCTCGCGCTGCTCGCCGGGCAGATGCAGCCGGTTGGCCACGGTGAGCACGAAGTCCGAGACCTCGTCGGAGTGGTTGCGCAGTGATGGGTCCTTGACCTTGATGGTCTCGGCCAACATGCGCACGACGGCGATGTATGAGTCGCGCATCTGCGACTGCATGCGCCCGTTTTCCAGCACCGCGCCGGCCTGGTCCCCGAGCGCCAGCAGCACGTCGTCGTCGAAGGACGCAAATCCGCCCTCACGGTTGGCACACACCACTACTCCGCGGAGGTCGTCGAAGATGTAGGTGGGGACCGCCACCAGATTGCGCACGCGCTCGCCGTCGGGGCGCTCGCCGTCGGCGCTGGCCACGGGCAGCTCCCGACGCAGCGCGTGATCGGCATCCATGGCCTGGCCGGCGAGCTCGCTGGCGATGGCCGCCGCGCTGCCCTCCTGGCTGAAGCCGAGAGCGCTAAGAACCTTCATCGGCGGTGGGGCACCGGGCTCGCCCTGCTCGGCGTCGGGGTCGGGCACGAGCAGGAACCCCTTCTCGGCCTCCAGCAGGCTCATGGCGATCTGCACCACCATGGCGGGCACGTCGCTGGGGTCGGCCAGCGCCTCGCGCGCACGGTGCAGCTCTACCAACTGGCGGCGAAGCCGGCGATTGTGCAGGTGGGCGCGACGCTCTTGCCCCAGCGCCTCAGCGGCGGCCACCCGGTCGCGGTTCCAGCCGTAGAGCGCCAGGACACCCGCGCCCAGGGTGGCGACCACGACTGGGAGAGCGGCGGCGATGTCGGCGTTGGACAGCGCCAGAACCACCAGATACAGGAAGGTGAGAGCCAGAATCGTCATCACCGCGAAGAAGATGGGCTCGTCCATCTGTCCGCGGCCCACGCTGCGAAGGGTGTGGCGCAGCTGCTCGCGCTCACCGCTGCTATCGACCACGGGCAGTCCTCCTCTCGGTGGCGGGCGCCCAGATGACATCTGCGCTCGAGTCCAAGCGGACCTGACCCGCTACTTCAGTATCGGCAGGGCGACGCTCCGACTTTAGCTCGGGTCTTGACGGCTGCCTGCGCCCTCCCGCCGATGCCCGTGGCGCTTGTTCTGCGGGCACGACGGTCGTCGCCGCCCCGGGGCCCCACAAGGACGTCATGAGAAGCGGAAGTTGGTTCCCGTGGCGGGCACGGAGGTGGTGGCCACGCGCACGACCGTGTCGGCCAGGGCCGCGGCGAACGCCTCGGTGCTGGCCGCCATCAGGCGCACGAGCTCCTCCACGGGGGTGGGCTCGGCGTGGGCGCCGTTGGCGTAGTCGGTGACAAAGCCGAGCAGCGCGTAGGGCAGCTCCGCTTCTCCGCAGAGCACCGCCTCCGGGCCCGCGGTCTGGCTCACCGCCGTAACACCGCACGCGGCGAGCTGGCGAATCTCAGCCCGCGTGTTGAAGCGTGGTCCGTCCACGTGCCCGTAGCAGCCACCATCGCGCGTGGGGCGTTGCTGAGCCTGTGCAGCCTGCAGGAGGGCGAGGCGCAGGGGCTCGGAGAAAGGACTGTCAAAGATCCAGTGACCGCGCCCGGGCACCCCCGGCTGGACGTGCAGCGTGCACAGCGAGCCGTCGGGCAGGCGGTTGGCCAGGAAGTGCAGATCGTCAAAGACGATCAGCGTGCCCGGCTGCGCTTCTGAGTCGACGGCGCCACAAACGGTGACCGCCAGCACCGCCTCGGCCCCCGACTCACGCAGCGCGAACACGTTGGCACGGTGGTTGACGTGGTTGGAGAGCCGCTGATGAGACTCGCCGTGGCGCGACAGATGCAGCACCTCGACTCCGGCCAGACGTCCCTCCTGCACGGTGACCGGCCCGAAGGGCGTCTCGCGCTCGTGCGGCGCCCCCACGAAGCCGGGCAGTGAATGGGTGCCGGACCCGGTGATGACGGCCAGCTTCACCGTGCTCATCCTACGTGGCCGAGTCTTGATCGAGGGGCCACCTGCATTCAGACAGGTGGCCCCTCACTCCGTTGCCTACGGTCAGCGCGTGCTCCACACCTCGCCGGTATCCCCGAAGCCCAGCGCGGCCCGGGTCGCGGGCGTCAGGTCGAAGTCGCGTCCGGCGACGTAGGGCCCGCGATCCACGACCGGCACCCGCACGCGGCGGGCGCCGTAGCGCAGGGTGACGAGGGTGCCACACGGCAGCGTCTTGTTGGCCACGCCCTGGGTGGCGTCGCTCAGGGTGCCCCCGCAGGCCAGGCTGCCGCCGCCGCCGTACCATGATGCCCCGGCCAGGCGATATACGTTGACGCGGCCGATGGGGCGCACGGCGGCCGCATTCTGCACATCCCCGGCGAAGCGCACGCGTGCGCTCTCAGACCCCGTGTGACGTGGGTGGAAGCTCAGTCGGTAGCGCCCGTGAGGGCCGGTCCGCGCGCGCGCCACCGTCTGCCAGCCACGCTGGGCGCGCTCCTGCAGGACGACCGCGCGGTGGGGCACGGTCGGGTTCAGGATCCCGGTCATGTTCAGCGCACCACCGATCAACACGTCCATACGCGGAGGGCGGACGGTCAGTCCGCCCTGCACCGACACGGGCAGCTCGGCGCTCACCGGACTGCGCCCCGAGCCCACCGGCGTCCGCGACGAAGCGGCGCCGCCGGTGGCCACGCGCACCGACCCAGAGCGGGTAAGCGGCGCTCGTAGCGCGAAGCCACCACTCCGGTCGCTGGTGGCGCTGGCCACGGGATTCCACACCGCGGTCCCAGCCGCGCGGAAGTCGAGCTCGACCATCCCTCCCCCCTGCCCCTGGGGGATCCGGCCGCTCACGGTGACGTGGTCCCCGAGGCGCAGCACGTGGTGATCGGTCAATGTGGCCGGCAGGCTCGCGGGGGGCTGCGGGGGTCCCGCATCGGCGGCCAGGGGCGCCTCGAGCGCGACGGTACAGGTCAGGCCGATGGCGACCGTCGCCGCACAGGTGCGGGGATCGCGCAGGTTCAGCTGCGGTCTCATGGAATGGCACTCCTTTGCGGACAGCGCCTACGGGGTTAGCTGTCGGGCTCGCACCAGCGGCCGATGTGTGACACACACACATCGCCCGGGCGCTACGGCGTCAGGACGCCTGATTCGCCCCAGCCAGACCTGGTGGTCCGGCGATGGGTCCCCCGCTCGCCTCCAGGGGGAGACGACTCGGCACTCATGTTCAGAACAGCTGTTCGCACCGTAGCCCCTCGCGGACGCATCATTGTGACGCACGTCACACAGCGCGGTGCGCCTGAGGCTCCGCACTGAGACGGGCGAACTTGCGGATGAACCCACCAGCGGCGAGAATCCGCCCGTGGCTCACGCCGATCGTCTGTCCGCGCTCGACGCGACCTTCCTGCACCTGGAGGATGCCGGGGGCTCCCACATGCATGTCGCGTCGGTGATGATCTTCGTCGGGCGCCCCCCGAGCGTCGAGGAGCTCATCGACCATGTGACCAGCCGCCTGCACCTCGTGCCGCGCTATCGCCAGCGCCTGGCCTTCGTCCCCCTGGGCCAAGGACGCCCGGTGTGGACTGACGATCCGCATTTCAACCCCGGCTATCACATCCGCCACACCGCGCTGCCCCGCCCGGGCGACGAGGATGCCCTGCGGCGTCTGGCCGGTCGGCTGTTCTCACAGCGCCTGGATCGCTTCAGGCCGCTGTGGGAGATATGGCTCGTGGAACGCCTGGCCGACGACCGCTTCGCCCTTGTGGCCAAGACCCACCACGCCCTGGTGGACGGCATCTCAGGGGTGGACATCACCACCGTTCTGTTCGACACGACCCCCGAGCCGCCCGTCTCTGAACCCCCGACGGCGTGGGTCGCGGGCCCGCTGCCCGGCCCGGCCAAGCTGCTGGCCGACGCCCTGGTCGAGCGCGCGACCGTGCCGGGGGAGATGAGCCGCGGCATCCGTGCCGTGCTGAGGGCCCCCCGTCGGGTGGCCGGCGAGGCGCGTGAGGGGCTCGCGGCGATGGGAGCCAGCGCGCTGGCAGGCCTGTCGGACCCCGCGCCACCGAGTCCCTTCAACGTCGACATCGGCCCGCACCGGCGCTATACGTGGGTGGACGCCGAGATCGCCGACTTCAAGGCGATCAAGGACCAGCTGGGAGGCACCCTGAATGACGTGGTGCTCACCGCGGTCACCCTTGCCCTCGGCGAGTACCTGCGTACGCAGGGCCACGACACGACCGACCTGGTGCTCAGGGCGATGGTCCCGGTCTCGGTGCGCGCCGACGGCGAGCGCGGGGTGCTGGGCAATCGAGTCGCCGCGATATGGGCGCCGCTGCCGGTCGATCTCGTGGATCCGCTCGCGTGCTTCGACGAGGTCCGCCTCGCCATGGAGGACCTCAAGGCCTCCGGGCAGGCGGTGGGTGCGCAGGCGCTGACCAACCTCGCCGGATTCGCGCCCCCAACCATTCTCAGCCAGGCCGCGAGGCTGCAAGCGCGCCAGCGCTACTTCAACCTGGTGGTGACCAACGTGCCCGGCCCCCAGTTTCCCCTGTACCTGCTCGGCCGGCGCATGCTGCGCCTGTACCCGGTGGTTCCCCTGGCCCGCCGTCAGACCCTGGGTGTGGCCGTCATGAGCTACGACGGTCACCTCGGGTTCGGCCTGCTCGGCGACTTCGACGCCCTCCCGGGCCTGGAGGTGCTGGCGCTCGACCTCGAGGCGGCGATCGCCAAGCTGGCGCGTGCGGGCACTCCGCCACGACCCCGCGCCCGCCCCACGCGCAGGCGCTCTTCGGCGCGCTCCTCGGCGTCCGCGTCGTCTCGTTGAACGTCGCGCGCCGCCTCCTCGGAGCTGCCCTGGTCCTGGCCGTCTCGGCGGTCGCGGTTGCGGGGCTCATCGCCCTGCTCAGCTCGCGCGACCGGTCCACGTTCTCTGGGTCGGGCGGCTCCGGGACCGGCGCCGGCGCCGCCGACCGCCACCTCCCGCCCGGCACGCGCGATCCTCCTTACGCAACCAAGCCGCCGACCAGCGGACCCCATGTCGTGGTCCCGGTGCGACGCGACGGCGTCACCCTCACCGACGATGAGCTTCTCTCCGCGCTGGAGCTGGGCAACGTGGTGCTCCTCTACCGTGCTCCGGCGCAGGCGGGCGCGCTGCGGTCCCTGGCGGTGAGCGTGGGCGGTCCGTTCGACGTCAGCTTGGCCGCGGCGGGTCAGGCGGTGATCCTCGACCCAAGCCGAGCCGCTCCGCCGGGCGTGTCGGCGCTGGCCTGGGGACACGCGCTGACCGTGGCCTCTGCCGCCGATCCCGCGCTGCGTACCTTCGCCGGCTACTGGCTGGGCCGCGGCGCTCCCACCGACGCGCGCCACTGAGGTGCTCGCGCCGGTGCGGCGCGCCGCGGCGACAATAATGGCCCCATGACGGGGTCTCCCGAGCACCCGGACGCTGCGCGCACGAAGATCCGTCTGGCGCTCTGCCAGCTCAACGCCACGGTCGGGGACATCGCCGGTAACGCCGAGCGGGTGTGCCGCGGCCTGGACGCGGCCCAGCGGGCGGGAGCCGAGCTGGCGCTGTTCCCCGAGCTGTGCCTCACCGGCTACCCGCCGGAGGACCTCTTGCTGCGCGAGACGTTCCTGCGCGACGTGCGCACCGCGCTGACCCGCATTGCTGCGCAGGCCGAGAGGGTCGTGGCCGTAGTGGGCTTCCCCGAACGGGCGCAGGACGTCTACAACGCGGCCGCCGTGCTCGGCGACGGGCGGATCCAGGGCGTGTACCGCAAGGTCTTCTTGCCCAACTACGGCGTGTTTGACGAGCAACGCTACTTCCAGGTGGGCGACGGTCCCGCCGTCTTCGACGTCGACGAACGGCGGGTGGGTCTGACGATCTGCGAAGACATCTGGGAGCCGGGGCCGCCGGCCACCGACGAGGCTATGGCCGGAGCCACGCTGATCGTCAACGTGTCCGCCTCTCCCTACCACGCGGGGAAGGGCGGACAGCGCGAGCGCATGGTGGCTCAGCGTGCTCGCGACAGCGTGGCCTGCCTGGCCTTCTGCGCGCTCGTGGGCGGCCAGGACGAGCTGATCTTCGACGGGCGCTCCTTCGTGGTGGACCACACCGGCCGCGTGATTGCCCGCGCCGCTCAGTTTGAGGAGGAGACGCTGGTGTGTGAGGTCGATCTCGGCGCGGCCGCGTCGGCACGCCTGCGCGACGCCACCCACCGGCCCGCGGCCCGCCGCTCCACGGCTCGCGTCCCGGTCCTCGCCCGCCTGCGCTCACCGGCCGCCACGGGCGGGGCGCCGCCGCTGCCGCCGCGCTTGGCCGAGCCGCTGGCCCCGGAGGAGGCCGAGGTGTACCGCGCGTTGGAGTGCGGCCTGCACGATTACGTGCTCAAGAACGGCTTCGAGCACGTTGTTCTCGGGCTGTCGGGGGGGATCGATTCGGCACTAGTGGCCTGTCTGGCGGTCGACAGCCTCGGCGCCGAGCGCGTGAGCGTCGCGGTCATGCCCTCACCTCACTCCTCCTCGGAAACACAGGCGGACGCGCGCACGCTGGCGCGGCGCCTTGGCCTGGAGGCGCTGGAGCTGCCCATCGAGGCCACCATGCGCTCCTACGAGCAGGCCCTGGCCGGGGAGTTTGCAGGTCGCGAGCCCGACATCACCGAGGAGAACGTGCAGGCGCGCATCCGTGGCAACCTGCTCATGGCGTTGTCGAACAAGTTCCGCTGGCTGGTGCTCACCACAGGCAACAAGTCGGAGATGTCCGTCGGGTACTCCACCCTCTACGGCGACTTGGCCGGTGGCCTGGCGGTGATCAAGGATGTGCCCAAGACGCTGGTCTACCGCCTGTGCGCGTGGCGCAATACGCCGCCCGGAGCGGCCCGCGGCGGCGTGGCCGCGCCCATCCCCGAGTCGATCATCGAGCGGGCCCCGTCGGCGGAGCTGCGCGCGGACCAGCGCGACGAGGACACGCTGCCTCCCTACCCGCTGCTCGATCGCATCCTGCTGGGCTACGTGGAGCTTGATCTCGGCCGGGAGGAGCTTGTGGCTCAGGGCCTCGGCGAGAAGGACGTCGACCACGTCACGCGTCTGGTCGATCTGGCCGAGTACAAGCGGCGCCAGGCCCCACCCGGGCTCAAGGTGACCACGCGCGCATTCGGGCGCGACCGACGCATGCCCATCACCAACCGCTATCGGGGCTGACGGCCCGCGGGGGGAGGCGGGGCGGGCGCCGACACCCCTAGAGTGGTGCGGGTGAGCGCCCACCTCGACCAGGCCGACCACCGGCTGGCGATCCCATCCGACCTGCCGCCAGGACGCCTCGTGGCGCTCCCCGACCGCGGGGAGGTGTTCGTGCGCGACTCCGGGGGAACCGGGCCGCCGCTGCTGCTGCTGCACGGCTGGATGTTTGCGGCCGACCTGAACTGGCATCCGTCCTACCGTCCGCTGGTCGACGCCGGTTACCGTGTCCTCGCTCTCGATCACCGCGGCCACGGACGCGGGCTGCGCACGCCCGACGCCTTTCGCCTGGCCGACTGCGCCGACGACGCCGCTGCCCTGCTGCGCGCGCTAGACTGCGGCCCCGTCCTCTCCGTGGGTTACTCAATGGGCGGGCCGATCGCCGCGCTGCTGGCTCGGCGGCATCCCGAGCTGCTCCGCGGGACGGTGTACTGCGCCACCGCCTGCCACTGGAGCGAGCCGCGGCTGCGCGTGTTCTGGCAGGGCATGGGGGCCCTGCGCCTGGTGCTTGGCCCCTTCCCGCTGGAGACCTGGCGGCGGCTGCTGCGTCGCTGGGGGTCCTCCGACACGCCGCTCACCACGTGGATGGCCTCCGAGCTCTCACGTGGGAGCGCACGCGACCTGGCCGAGGCCGGTCGCGAGCTCGGACGCTTTGACAGTCGCGCCTGGGTGGGCACGCTTGACTCCCCGGCGGCCGTTGTGATCACCACGCGCGATCGCTCGGTGCCGCCGCGCAAGCAGCGCGAGCTTGCCGCCCTGCTGGGAGCGCCCGTGTTCGAGGTGGCCGCCGACCACTTCGCAGTCACCCAGGCCAGCGATGAGTTCAATCGTGCGCTGCTGGCCGCGTTGAGCGCGGTGGCCCAGCCCAGCGGCAAGCCTTTGGCCGCTGCGGCCGTCGCCGGCTAGACGGGAATGCCGAGAGCGGCGACGTCGGCCGTTCTCCTGACCCTGGCGGCTGCGGTCGCGCTGGGTGGGTGTGCCAACACCCTCCAGGATCAGCCCATCGCCGACGCCGCGCTGGGACGGGCCGTGGGCGTGCACAGATTCCCGATCTACTGGGCCGGACGCACGTTTGAGGGGATGCCTCTGAGCGGCACCGACCGCGACCCCGGGGGCGCCTTCGACATGGCCTACGGCGACTGCGTGGTGGGCGGCCAGGGCACCTGCGTGGCACCTCTGCTGATCGTGACCTCACCGGATAACAGCTTCGTGCCCGGAGGCGGCCGACGTGGGCCCCGGACGCTGATCCGTGGCCGCTCGGCGGTCACCACACAGGGCGGGCGGACCATCGA
>JAABUQ010012189.1_pt1 | contig 10744 bp, 8 predicted proteins | sample 5560001 | NCBI WGS metagenome assembly JAABUQ01 (sample SAMN10711888, study PRJNA513371) | rock metagenome | isolation source: Antarctica rocks | place: Antarctica: Victoria Land, Finger Mt nord | collected 2015-12-18
TTACACCGCCGTTCCATGATACATAGACACCGCCGTCGGCTCCCAGGTAGATGTTGCGCGAGTTCTGAGGATTGATGGTAATGGAAAAGACCTGCTTGTAGCCGTCATGCGTATCGAATTGCACGGTATGCCAGGTGCTGCCACGATCGTGCGAATAATAGAGTAGACGCTGACCGGTAGGGGAATACGCTGGCACATTATCAAACTCCTGCAGGTGTCTGTCATCTTCCTCCCAGCTCGGTCCCGCAAAAACATTCTGTGTATTGCGCGGATCAACGGCGAGCGCATCGAAGGGAGTACCGCTGGCGATAGAGCTTGAGACAACCGGCCGCCAGGTAACCCCGGCGTTGTCTGAAATCTCCAGGCCATAGTTCGTACCAAGATAGAGACGGTTGGCGTTCCCTGGCTCAGCGATAATATGTCGTGTGTCGCCCGTCAACACACTATCGCCGATGTAGTTCCAGCTCGCGCCATAGTCGTCGCTGCGATAGAGACCCTCCAGATCGGCCAGTTCATAGAGGCATCCGGGCGTATTGGGGTCAGGATACACCTGCTGCACCTGTCCACCACCACCAGGATTGAGGTTCTGCCAGAGATGGAACTGGACTGTATTGTTCCCCGCCGCCTTTGCCTGCCTGGCGGCGGGGAAGAGAGAACTACTAAAGACTCCTGCGAACAGAGTGGCTGTGATCAAAACAACGACCGACACTCTACGGGTAAAAGATGAAATGACAATCCTTGTCATATGTAATACTCCTACGTCTACGTAAGCATATGAAACGTTCAACACCTCATGGTTAACTCTTCGTTGATTTATCCATATCCTGCAACACTTGAGATGGACTTTCTGTCCCGGCCCACATAGCCTGAATACCTTTCTCCAGAGTATCGTTTGCCGTACCAGGATAGGCAATTAACAACAGGTCCCGCGAACTGGCCTGCATAAATGGCACCAGTTGCTTCATGGCCGGGTCCAGATCAGGAGTGATGCCGCTGAAGGGAGAGAAAGAACCAACCGCGCTCAAGTACTGCGACGCATTCTGCGCATCCGCAAAGAACTGGAGAAATTTCTTCGCCTCCTCAACATGCTTCGATGTTTTAGCAACGCCGAGCGTCACATCGACATACGTTGTGACCGCGCGATCAGCGGTATAAGGCATGGGGAACATCCCCAGATCGACGGCAGGATTGGTCTGTTTCGCGCTGGCAACACTAAACTGTCCACTGATCGTCATAGCAGCCTTACCAGTCGCCAGCATATCCTCGCTGTCCTGGTAACTGGTGCCCAGAATAGTCCTGGGGAGATAGCCAGCAGTGTTGAGCGCCTGCGTGTCTTTTAAAGCTTGCTGCCAGCCCGTGGACTCGGCGAACGAGGCTTTACCAGCCTGTACATCGCTGCCAAAGCCGGGGGTATCTTTATACACCGACTGAATCGTCATCGTGTCAGGGATGTAAGCGAGCGGCCAGGTATCCTTCGCGCCCATTGTAATCGGTGCCACGCCTGCCTGTTTGAGCTTCTCACAGACCTGCAAGAACTCCTGCCACGTCGTCGGGATCGCCAGGTTATGGGCGGCAAACACCTTTTTATTGTAGATGACGGCCACAGCGGAGAGCGAGACCGGCATCACTACAACCTTTTTCCCATCGCTCGTCATAGCCGAAGGCTTCGCGCTGGGTACAAGGCGCGAGACCCAGGGTTCGTTCGATAAGTCAGCCAGACTGCCGGCATTGACAAATTGATCTTTAAAGCTGCCCGCGAAAAGCCCCATCACATCCGGTGCATTGCCCGCGTTGAGGCGTGCCTTCAGTTGCGCGCCTAACTGCTGGTAAGGGATCACTTCATAATCAACAGTAATGTTGTGGTTCGCCGCTTCAAAGCGTTTGATTACATCTTTATACGCTTTGAGTTGGTCGCCACCGATCCAGCTCACAAATTTCAGCTTTACAGGAGGTTGGCTGCCCTGAGACGTGGTACCACCACAGGCAGCAAGGACGATAGCAAGCAGGCTACAGATGAGTAGCGAGGTGAAAAACGACCTGTGCCAGGAAAAGCGCCATTGCATAACATGATCCTCCACAAAATATTTTCTATGTCTTCTTCACAAAACAGGGTCACAAGGTTGATGACGCACACGTGCGACAACGTTGTATACGAGCTCAATAAGGGGCTATGGGTGAGGATAAACAGTCACCCTTTTACCACCTCCTTTCACTGCTCCCATGGCAGCCGCGTTCTTTCAATATCAGGTTGTCCATGATGGAGCCGGTTAGCAGAACTTAGCAGCACATGCGCGATAAATGCTGGAGCATGCTCCACACGTACAAATTTGAACAGCACTTCATTCCATCCCTGCAGTAAATGCACCTGAGCAAAACCGCTATGTACTTCGCTGAAGTAGGATGGCCGGAATGGACCAGGGGTGGGAACCTCCGCTAAAAGTTCACCATTCACCCACACCTTGTGGGGACAGGTCGTCGCCGCGCCCAGCCATACCTCACGAGAGGTAGGGGACCACAGAAATGTTTGCACATACAGGACCCCTCCCCGAGCCAGCAGTTCCCCAAATGGCAGAGCATGATCGAACGCATAAGCAGCGGTCCAGGTGCCAGCACGTCCATCAGATGTAAGCAGTGAGTCGGCAATAGTTTCTGGCTCCCATGGCCGCGCCAACAGTTCACTTGCAGATAGGCCAGGCAGTGCATAGGGTCCACTATAGCGATACCTGGACGCTCCAATAAGCACGACTGGTAGGGCAGGCTCGGCGGGACGCTGCTGCGGCTGTACTGATAGGAAGAGCAGATTCGCGTTGCGCACGAGAGCCGGCGGGGGGACAGGGATATTCCACGTCAGCTCAGCGTTGCCATATGGTAATAGGTGAATATCCTGAGCCTCGCTCGCTACTGTCCATCCTGTCGGTACCTGCAACACACAGCGGGCCTGTAACGGAGTGGGATGAGGGTTACTGAACGTCGTACGGATGGACTTGCGCGTTTCGGGAACACCAACCGGCGTATCCTGGTAGTCGATACCGACATGCACAGAGTGCTGGCGATACTCCACCCGCAGCGGGTTCGCCTCCCAGAGCGTTCGTATAGCGGCTGGCGCCATGAGTTCTGCCAGGTCCACGCGCACATTGCCATCTTCGCTCAGCCATCCATGCGCGGCCAGAACGCGCTTCGCCATAGCACAGACGCGAGCGGTCAGATCGCCAAGATTAGTGGGAACAGGGTTGGGTTCCTCTGCCAGATGAGCCAGCCCACCCCATGACTCGTTAGTAGCGATCATCTCGCCCAGCGGAGCCATCCATTCCGCTGGCAGCCTCTCGCGTCCGGCAATGATCCCGAGAATACTGCCCAATGTAGCACCTGTGCAGTCGGTATCATAGCCACAGTTGACCGTTTTGCACAGTGCGTCACCAAAATGCTCTCCGTACAGCCAGCCAATTACCTGGAACCCCATATTGATGGGGGCATATTGGGCAACATGGTGTGGCGTCGCGGCCAAGACACGCTGTCGTGCCTCCTGCCAGGAGAGCCCCTCAGCATACGCTTTCCGTGCGGCATGAACCGCACGCGTTGTAGCACTCCACTCAGGAAGATAGGACAGACCGATGTCCAGTAGAAAGTCACGACCCTGCGTCACAAAAGCTGCGGATTCAATGGCGGCATTGAACATCTCGCCAAACACCCCTTCACCACCCGCATGGTCGCAGATCGCGTCCTCGTAGGCATAGCGTACGGCCAGCGAGGGCACACCAGGAGTAACGCAGGCCCAGATCTCGGAGCGAATCGGACTCCCCATACAATCCTTAAACCAGTTGTTGTACGCGCCAGAGACGGGCGGACGCAAACCAAGGCGGAGATTAGTTTTATGGAGACCGTATTCGTCGAAATTATAACAGATATAATCCAGCCAGTACTGTGCCAGGTGTGCCGCTCGCAGATGAGGCCCAACCTCTTCAAGCGCCTTGAGCCAGACAAGCTGTATCTCAAGATCATCATTCGGGATGCCGCCCTCGCGCAGTTCTGGATACCACCAGATGTCGAACGGCTCTGGCTCACCGAGTACGCGTTCAAGTGGCGCGCCCAGTGTGCCACCGCAATTTTTTCCGAGCCAGCACCCGTACACCTTGCTATGAAATAGTGCGCTATTTAGATCAAGCAACACCTGTGTTCCCATGCACAAAATCTCCTACGAATAAGGCAAAAAGGGTAATCCGCACTACTCACAGAGCAGATGGGATGATTTAAATCGATCTAAAAATGAGGATACAGTGCACAATGAAATTTGTCAATACCTTTGTTCGTATCAAGCGAGAAATCTAACTATTTTCGTTTTCAATACAAGCTTTAAGCACAAAAACGACATTTTCATAGACAAAACAGGTTGAGGTAGAAGATATTGACAAACGCCACTGAATACTTTATGCTCTTTTTTAGATCGATTTAAACACAATGGTGTTTTGATAAGGGCTCATATCCTGGCAATACTCTAGCGACGTAGATAGAAAAAAGGAGCTGCCAATGGGGCGTTCAGTACTCGAAGAGGCACGATCCACCACGTACACACGTTATCCGCAACGACGACAGGCAAAGCCGGTAACGTGGTCAAGACAGTTTGGCATCGATGCGCTCTTCCTTCTCCCGGCGTTCATCCTCTTTACCATGGTAGTAATGTATCCCATTCTGAGTGGACTCTATTACGGTTTCACCGATTGGGATGGCATCAATCCGCACATCGGGTTTATCGGTCTGACAAACTTTATCAAGATGTTTCAGGACACAGTGCTCTGGATCACCGTACGCAACATGGTAATCTTCGCGCTCGTCACTACGCTCGTCCAGATGGTATTGGGACTGGTCCTTGCGCTCGCGCTGCACGGCAGCAAACGTATCTTCGCCACTCTGCGCGTGCTCTACCTGTTGCCGATTATCCTGGGCGGGCTGGCTATCGCGCTGGCGTTTCGCTACATCTACAATCCTTCCATCGGCCTGCTTAATGCGCTGCTGGCCGGGATCGGTCATAGCGCCTGGGGGCAGGACTGGCTGGGCAACGTACACCTGGTGCTAGGCAGTATCATCGCCGCCAATGCCTGGCAATGGGTCGGCTTCACCATGATTATCTTCCTGGCCGGCTTACAGGCGGTCCCCACCGAACTGCACGACGCGGCGAACATTGACGGCGCCAATAGCTGGCAACACTTCTGGGCCGTCACCTGGCCGTTACTCGCGCCCTCGACCACAGTGAATCTGCTGCTCACCATTATTGGCAGTCTGAAGGTCTTCGACATCATCCTGGTGATGACCGGTGGTGGACCGGGCTACGCCTCCGAGTCTATTGTGGTCTATCTGTTCTCCAGGGCCTTCGGGAACACGACGAGCGCGCCCGACAGTTATGGCTATCCGGCCGCCATCAGTATCGTCTTGAGTCTCGCTATTTTTCTCATATCGCTGGGCGCGTTGAAGATACTCCTGCGCAGAGAGGTAGAGTTTTAACATGCAGCATCGTACCCTGTACAACCCGACATTGCCCCGGCGAGCACCCGCTGCGCCCTGGAAACTGCTGCGGCCCGTGCCGCGCGTCGCGGTCCTCGTGATCTGGACACTTGTCATCGTGGTGCCCATGCTGGCCGTCTTTTCCGTAGCGGTAAAAACGCGCCTGGAATTGTTGAGCAATCCCCTGGGCTGGCCGCAGCAGTTCCACTGGGAGAATTTCGTCAATGCCTGGCAACAGGCAAACCTGGGCCAGGCATTTCTCAACAGTATCATCATCACAGTGAGCTCGGTTATCGGGATTATACTCATCGGTGCGGCCGCGGCCTATCCCCTGGCGCGACGAAGTGGGAAGAGCTATAATATAATCTACCTTTACTTCTTCGCGGGCATCATCCTGCCGGGACAGTTTGGCCTCTTCGCCCTCTATCGCGAGTGGACAACCTTTAACCTGGTCAATACGCTGCCGGGCGTCATACTCTGCGCTATCGGCGGCGCGATGCCCTTTGTAATCTTTCTCTACACGGGCTTTATCAAGACTGTGCCACGTGAGCTAGAGGAGGCTGCTAAGCTTGACGGTGCCGGGCCTTTTCGTGCCTTCTGGACGATTGTCTTTCCCCTGCTAAAACCCGCCACCGCTACGGTAATCATTACATCGGGACTCGGCGTCTGGAATGACCTGTTTACGGCCCTGGTCTTCTTGCAGGATCAAGACAAGCAGACTCTGCCACTGGCGATCTACAGCTTTGTCGGCCAGTACGGCAACGACTGGACGCTGCTCCTGGCCTCAATTATTATGGCAAGCATTCCCGTGATCGCCGTCTTCCTGTTCCTCCAACGCTACTTTGTACAGGGATTATCAGGCGGCGCATTGCGTGGGTAAGGGCAAAGAGGAAATAGGTTGCTTACATTTAGCTTTTCTCGCGCAATCAGGTCAGCGTATTAGCAGCGGCAGCAAGTAAATTGACGCCTCGTAGTGCCATACATGCTTCTGGTGAGTATAATAAAGGGTAATCAGGAATAATTTGATGAGTATTCAGGAAGAGCACGTTGTTATGAAGAATGGACGGATTAATGGGCGAGAGGTCGCGCGGCTCGCTGGTGTCTCACCGGCAACGGTCTCTCTGGTTGTGAACGGCAGCCCGCTCGTTAAAGACGAAACCAGAAAGCGCGTCCAGGAGGTCATTGACCGGCTGGGATACCAGTCGCATGCAGCGGCCGCCGCCTTGCGTTCTTCTCGTGCTTACGCGCTGGGCTATCTCATTCCTGAAATCTTTGATGCTACCAACGATGTGTTTCGCCACCAGGTTCTGGCAGCCGTCGCTAACCGTGCCAAGGCTGCCAACTATCATGTATTGCTCGATACGTTTCTTCAGGCGTCAGACCATATCTCACTGTTCAATAGCGGCCGTATCGATGGGGCATTGATCGATTTCTCGATCGATGATGCCACCCTTGCGGAACTGCTCCAGCGCCGTGTGCCATTCGTGCTTGTGGGACGCGACGCTGGCAATGTAGCCATCAGTTCGGTAAAAGCCGATGAATACGGCGGCGTATACGCGATGACGCGCCATTTGCTCGCGCTGGGGCACCGGCGCATCGCCTTGCTGAGCGCAGGTGAGAACGATGGCGGACGGCTGGTAGCGCAGGAGCGCATACGCGGGTTTCAACGAGCACTCGCCGAAGCTAGCATTACCATCGATCCCGCATACGTAGCGCAGGGCGATTGGCGCTACGCCTCCGGGTTTGTACACGGCAAGAGATTGCTGAGTCTACAGCCCCGGCCGACGGCGATCTTCGCGCTGGCGGAAATCATGGCAGTGGGCGTGCTCAATGCCGCACATGAGATGGGGCTGCGCGTGCCCGACGATCTCTCCATTGTGACAACGGAAGACTCCCCCTGGGTTGAATACGTCAGGCCCCAGCTTACTGCCGTTCACGTACCCATGTTTGAAGTCGGAGCGCGCGCGACCGATCTGCTGCTGGCACAACTGGATCAGCCAGAGGCCCCGCTGCAACAGATTACGCTGCCGACGACGCTTGTCATCCGTGAATCCAGCGCTCTCCCCGGAGTGCTGGACTAGCGGCTATGCTGACATTTTACGCAAATTTGGACGTAGCATCTACAGAAAATGTAGAAATGAGGTGTAGACCATCGAAGGCAATAAGGAAGCTGAAACGAAAGGCAAATGACAGTGGCGGGGATCGAACCCGCAACCTTATGCTTCGGAGGCATACACTCTATCCATTGAGCTACACTGTCGTAAGCACAGTATAGCAGGTAAACGGGATGTTGACAAGATGATTTCAAAGATAGAAGATAGATAAAAAGAGAGTCCGGCTATGGCTGGGCTCTCTTTTTATCTATCTTAACTCTTCTTCGTCTGCAATCTCTCCTAATTCAGGGATCTCTCCCTCGTTTTGCACAGCGAACAGCCTGGCAAAATCTTCGGGGAGCTGCGCACGTACATCTTCGATTTCACCTACCGTCACAACTTCGGCCACCAAACCTGTCACTACCCTGGCATGAAATTCAGCGTCCGCCAGCGAGCTACGCTCCCGCTCACTCACGCGGCGGAAGAACTCGTCCACAGAAAAGCTATCCTGCGTTCCCGCATATGGTGGCTGCATGAAGATAGCAATTTCAGCAGGCAATTGCGAGGCAAGATCCCCGGCCTCACTGCCGGTCAGACGTTCAGCCAGCGTTTCAAGCGTCGCCTTTATCGCACGCTCGGCCTCTTCGTGTGTGGTAAGGCGAGCACGTTTGCGTACAGTCGCGATAAATTCATCATGTTTCACAAAAAATATCCTCCTGACAGACTGCGCTATCCTATTTTACAGGCGCTTCCGCTTACTATCACGGTCCCACCTGAGTAAAAGTTTCCTGATCATGCATGTTCCACCACGGGTCTATACTGTTGGGATTAACCAGCCAGATAATATCCATACATTCACTATTATCAATAATGAGGATTTACACACGAGCTCTCTTGTATTATCCTTTTGCTATGTGGATAGACGCTATGTGCAGGTACGCCACCCGCTATGAAAAGCGTTTTTCAGCAGAGAGTTGGAGGGAGGGGAATATAATGCCATATCAACCACCGCACCATTACACGCTTGATGCTTTGCAATACCAGATTTCGCAACAGCAAACTATACCCAGCCCTGCTGTCTCCTCGCAGGTGATGCCCACACCAGAAGAGGACACAGCACCTATCGAGCTTAGCCAGCAAGAACCTACGACGCGTGAGATAAAGAAAAAGAAAATCATGCGCCTGGCCGCTGTTGTTATCGTGCTGCTGTTGGGGGCTGGCCTCTATCTCACCTGGCGACCAGCAGCCCCGGCAGCGTCCACCACCGCGATCACTCAGCCAGGTTTCAACACTGCTGCCGTCAGTACGGTGAACAACACCACAATGGATTCCGCACCCGGCACAAGTGGGGGTATTCAGGTGTACGTTGTCGGAGCGGTACAGCATCCGGGCGTGTATACTCTGGGAGTAAACGCACGCGTCTACCAGTTGCTCCAGGCGGCTGGTGGCCCCCTACCCACCGCGAATCTGGCCGCGCTTAATCTGGCTGCCAGGCTGAACGATGGGCAGGAAGTGTATGTAGGCGCGGTAGGCGAAACGCCACCAGCGAATATGGGAGGAAGTTCCCCCGGCGGAGGTTCTCCAGGCGGAAACACTCAGGTGAATATTAACAGCGCCAGTGCCAACGATCTGCGCCAGCGTCTACATCTTAGCCTCAAGGTCGCACAATCTATTGTTACCTATCGCCAGCAGCATGGCGCGTTCTCAACCATTGACGGACTGTTGCAGGTCGTCAGCCAGTCGATTTACAATAAAATAAAGGGTATGGTGACGGTGTAATAAAGGATGTGCGTTACTTCGCGAAAGGATAAGCTTGACATGTAGGAGGCTATCATCTATAACGATCATGTTAGCGTAACTTTTGCATAGAAGGATGTACACAATTATGGCACTCACAAACGGCTTTTTGGTACTACTCAATACCGTCATCTGGATCGTGTGTATCATACTTGGCATGGGTGTGGGTGTGCTGGTAGGAAGATTACTCGGAACATTTCTGGGCTGGATGGTGGCCAATTCATTGGATGAGAGCCTGCGCAAAGGTGGACGCATCGGGAGGCAGTCAGGTGTCCTCATCGGTATGGCGTCAGGTGCGGGAGTAGGCATCTATAGCGCGCTGCAGCTCACAGCGCTGCTCGCCCAATCCGCACCACATTAGGCAGGGCAAACCAGTACACGTTTCTTGCAGACATATCAGGTGCTCAAAGGAAAGCAAACATATCTGAGATGGGGATTGAAGGGGAGGGTGCGGTATATGTGGTTAGAGGAGAAAACGCAGGACGGAATTGATTTACGCGGTCTGACACTCGTAGCGGTCTGTGCTGCCTGTCTCGGGGGTATACTTCTTGATGCACTCTTACTGCTGCCAGCCCTCGTCCTTCTCGCTGGCATAGGCATGACATTCATCTCAATCATTCTCTTCCGTCATGACCGCTTATGGCAGTTCGTCACACTTCTCATCCTCTGCGCTTGTTGTGGAGCGTGGCGACATAGTATCGCCCTGCCCGCGAACGATCCACAATCGGTTAGCAGATATGTGAATACTACCAGCATCGATGTAAAAGGATCGGTGACCGATGAGCCAAAGCTGCAGGGACGTTCCCGTCTTCTGCTCGTTACAGTAGATAGCATCAGTCGCGATGGCGGACATCACTGGCAGGATGCAGATGGGCAGGTGGAAGTACGCACGTTGGGACTGGAGATCGAAGATATATATGGAGCAAACTACGGCGATAGTGTTTCGCTGCATGGGAAACTGACTCCGCCACCACATGCACCCTCTAGCATCATCGCCAGTATGGCCTTTCCTCGCCTCAAGGTCACCAGAACAGGCGACAACCCGTTGATCGCATTCCTGTATCACCTCCGGGTGCAATTCGCCACGGTCATTGCGCAAGCTCTGCCACAGCCTCGGGCGGCCCTGCTCATCGCTATCGTGTTGGGCCTGCGTACACCGGCCCTCAAACCGCTTAGCCTCGCCTTCAATGTCACTAACACTGCCCATTTAATCGCTCCCTCAGGCTTTAAGGTCACGATCCTTGCGGCGCTGGTCGCTAGCTCCACTCGCTGGTTGTATGGCAAGCGGAGAAAACAACTACCTGGCGCACGACAACGGGATTGGCGTCGCTGGTCCGCAACTATACTGGTTGTTGTCA
>JAABUQ010012190.1_pt1 | contig 10743 bp, 10 predicted proteins | sample 5560001 | NCBI WGS metagenome assembly JAABUQ01 (sample SAMN10711888, study PRJNA513371) | rock metagenome | isolation source: Antarctica rocks | place: Antarctica: Victoria Land, Finger Mt nord | collected 2015-12-18
ATCGATCCCGTGCGTCACACGCAGCTTGAATCGAGTCGCCCGTAGCCGCGTCAAGCATCACGCCGTCGCCCGCAAACCACCACACCACGCGTCGCCAGCTATCTGCCGCCCAGGTGAGCAGTTACGAAAAGTTCCCGCAATTTCTGCCGAGCGACGACATTGCGGCCGTTAACCTGGAACACGTCATGCCAGTTACACCCTCAACTGATTGAGACATCACAGATGACATAGCTGCTGTCTATCACAAGCGAATTGGTAATATGGTGTTGCTAAGCGCCAAACAAAATGGAGACATAGGAAATGGTAGTTTTGAGGATAAGCGTTCTGTTATAGCCGCCAGTCCATTCATTTTGACGGCTCAAGTAGCTGAGCGTCCTGCCTGGGACCCCACCGAAATTGAGGACCGTCAAGCGCAGTTAGCAAAGTTGGCGCCCCTCGTGTGGCCGCTATGACAGCGCCTTCGGCAGAAGAGGCTATGGCGCGAGCTGTCGAGAGTCAGCATGGCGGCATAGCCAAATTTGTCAAAGTCGCGCCCGTTCAAGAGGTGTTTCAGGGGCAAGCTGTTTGGAACGGCAACGTTCACGTCTTCGACCTAGCAGGTCACCCAAGCGCTACCAGAGCTTACGCTTGGTCCTCCCCGATCGAGGGCAGCGACAAGCGACGATTCTTCGCCGTACTACACTTGGGTGGCGTCAGGTCGCCGCTTGATGCAGTGCGGGCAGCGATCGTGGCGGGGCATCGGAGAGGGAAGGCGTAATGGCGAAAAGAGAGACATACACAGCGCGTCTAGTCTGCCCCAACCCGAAGTGCGGGGTCATTGGCGAAGGACGATGGGAGGAGAACGAGAATCCCATATGGGGGCTGGACAGAGAGCTGCTTGGTGCCTCGAAAGGCTTCTCTGTTCGGAAAGGTGATACACGCGAGGACCCTGACCTCGTGTGCGACAAATGCCGGTCGATAACCCACCACAGCTCAAATTAGGACACTACCCGAAATGGAGGTCAATGTCGCTGCCGTTCTCGTAAAGCCCGGGTCGGGAATATGCGCCGGGGCAGGTCAGGCGCTACGGTGGCCGCGGACCGGACAGGGAGACGACAATGCCGGCGAACTCGACAAACTGGCTCGGGCTTGAAGGCCGCGTCTGCGTGGTCAGCGGTGCGGGGAGCGGCATCGGCCGCGCCGTCGCGCGCGGCATGGCCGAGGCGGGTGCGGCGCTCGTGCTGCTCGACAAGGACGAGGCGGGCTGTCGGGCGACGGCGGATGCACTAGGCGATACGGGGGCCAGGGTGCTGGCGCTTGCCTGCGACATCGCCGACCCCGCGAGCGTGACCGAAGCCGAGAAGGCCGCGCGCGCGATCGGCCCGGCGGACGTGCTGGTCAACAACGCCGGCATCTTGCGCGCCGGCGGGCTCGCCACCCTGCCGTTCGAGGACTGGAACCTGCTGCTCTCGGTCAACCTCACCGGCTATCTGCTGTGCGCGCAGGCATTCGGACGGGCGATGGTCGAGCGGGGCCGCGGCGCCATCGTCAACACCGCGTCGATCGCCGGCAGCAATGCGCAAGCCTTCTCCGGTGCCTACAGCGTCAGCAAGGCCGGGGTGCTGATGCTGTCGCGCCAACTGGCGGTCGAGTGGGGGCCGCACGGCGTCCGCAGCAACGTGCTCAGCCCCGGTCTCGTTCGCACGCCGATGAGCGAGAGCTTCTATCAGGCTCCCGGCGTAACCGAGCGCCGCGCCGCCGCCATCCCGCTCGGCCGGATCGCGACGCCCGACGACATGGCGCAGGTCGTGCTGTTCCTCGCCTCCGACCGTGCCGGCTACGTGAACGGCCAGGAAATCATCGTGGACGGCGGCTTCGAGCACATGCTGATGAGCCTCGTCCCGCGCCCCGGCTTCGAACGCGGCAACTGAGTCGGCCCTGTCCGACCGTCGCGGAGGACCCGTTTTCTGAGCACGTATTCCCGAAAAAAGTCTTTCCTAACGGAATGCCTGTATGTATGAATCTGTGCATACATAGAAGCGGTGTCGGTGCCGAGGTTCGAGTGGGATTTCGAGAAAGCCAAGACCAACTTTGCCAAGCATGGGGTCGCATTCGAGGACGCGGCGCTTGTGTGGGACGACCCCTTGCACTTGCTGCGTTTCGACCGCGTCGAAGGCGGCGAGGACCGATGGCACGCGCTCGGGAAGGCGGCCGGGATCGTGCTGCTGCTCGTAGTGCACACGTATCCCGGTGATGACGAGACCGTCCGCATCGTGAGCGCGCGGCGGGCGACGAAAGGCGAGCGAGGGGCATACGAAGATGGCGATCTCTAAGGAACAGCGCGAGCGCCTCCAGCGGCTTGCCGCTGCCCCCGAAACGGACATCGATACCATGGACATTCCCGAAGTCCTGGACTGGTCCGGAGCTGTCCGAAGCGGATTTTTCAGGCCGCGCAAGGAGGCCATCACGATCCGCTTGGATGCCGACATCCTGGCGTGGTTCAAAGGCCACGCGGAAGGCGGCCGTGGATACCAGAGCGAGATCAATCGCGTATTGCGGCAGCACGTCGCCAACCAAGGCACCTCTCGCAAGAGGGCGTAACAATGCTCCTGCCCTGACGCCCCGGGAAATGGATTGTCGCCGAGAGGACGCCAAGAAAGTCGCGGCGTGTGCATATAATTAACGCGCAAGGGCGTGTGAGCGTGGGCTTTCCGACGCGGGCTTTTCAGGCCGCGCAAGGAGGCCATCAAGGCTCGACCGCCGCCGCCGCCGCCGAGCGTGGGCTTCTCGTGCCGTCGGCGGCGACGCTGTAGGCCCGGTAATAATTCGTCCCGGTGGGCGGGGTGTCCTCACAGCTCGTGGGGGCGCCCTCGCACTGCGGCAGCGGGACTCCGTTGCGCAAGACCCGGTAGGTGAACGGGCCGGCTACTTCAGGCCCGGTTACCGGGTTCCACGACACCGTCACCGCTTTCGCCGTGCAGGTGCCGGTCTGGTCCTGCGCGCAGGCCGCGGTGATCGCGGTCGGGATGTAGGTCGAGAGCACCAGCGGCGGTTGCGGCGGCTGGGTTAAGTCGAACTCGGACAGCAGATTGCCGATCGGCGCGGTGCGGCCGTCGATGAAGCTTACCCGCTTCAGCGCGTCGCGGATGTCCGGCCGGCTATCGGGGTTGCCGAGCTTGGACGGGTTGAGCCGGGCGCCGCCGGCGAACAGGTCCTCGACCAGCGTCGCGTACGAATCGAAGCTGTAAACCTGGTGATCGACCAGCCCCGCGCGCGCGTAGGCGCTGATCAGCAGCCCTGGGACGCGGATGCCGAAGCCCTGGATCGGCGTCGACGTAGCATTGCGGTCGACATTCGGCGGCAACACGTGGTCGTAGAAGCCGCCCCAATCATCCCAGGTGAGAAAGATCGCGGTGTCGTGCCAATAGGGCGACGTCATCACCGCGTTCACCAGCGAGGTGACGTACTCCATGCCGATCGTCACGCCGGCCGGCGGGTGCTCGCTGTACTTACCGTTGGGCACCACCCAGGAGACCTGCGGCAGCGTGCCTTGCTTGATGTCCGTCAGGAACTGGTCGGTGTCCGGCACATGCGCGGCGAGATAGTCGGGGCCTTTCGCCTTGACGTAGGAGAAGAACGGCGCCGGGTTCCAGATCGACGGCACGGTGGCGGCCTGGATCGGCGGCGCGCAGGACATGTCGCCGTCCGCGCAATCCGGCTCCTCGCCGGTCGACAGGTAATACTTCCATTCGACATGATGCTCGTCGAGCAGCTGGAACAGATTGGCCCACGGATACTCCGTCTTCGCGTCGGGAAACGGCAGGGTCGACGCGGTCGTGCAGGTCGACGCCTGGGTCTTGTCCGTGCAGGCCGCGACCCATTCGCTGGTCAGGTCCAGGTGCGAGGGCAGCGACCAGGTGCGCACGCCCTCGAACATCGCGTCCTGCAGCACGAAATTGCGCGCATAGGCCCAGTAGTTCGGGATCTCGTCCTCGGTGTGATAGCCGACGACGTCGTGCCTGAGCACGCCTTGCAGCGTGCCGGCGCACTGCGGCAGGTTCGGATGCGCGCGGCATTGCGCGCCGGTCCCCGCCTGAGTCTGTGAATAGATGTAGCCGTCCTGCTTGGCCTGCGTGATGCCGTCGTCGATGTCGACCTGCGCCGACAAGCTCCCATGCGGGCCGCCGGCGTTGACATCGAGCCGATCATGGAACGGCTTCACGCAGCCCGCCCCCGGATCGGCGGGATTGAGCGGCACGCAGGTGCCGGCGCTGATGCCGTCGGCGCCGGGGAACGTGCCGAAATAATGATCGAAGGAGCGGTTCTCCTGCATTACTACGATGACGTGCCGAATACTTGCCCGGCTGGCCGGCGCGAGCCGGGGCTGGGCGAATGCCGCGTGAGCCGATACCAGCAACGCGGCGATGGTTAGCACGCCGGCGGCGGAAAGTTTCAAGCGCGCCATGGTCCGCTCCCGCGATGAACCGGCTTACGGGTAGATCACGCCGCGAGCGGCGCACAAGCGCGAGTTACACTGCGAGATACTATGCAACGTTCGTCAACTCGCGTTGGTGACTTGACTGTCGGGTCGAGCCCGGCTGTGCCGTGAAACGGCTGGCTCGATGGGAGCGTTCCCGATCCAGGCGGTCGGCCGAGCTACACTCGGCCGCGCAGCCCGGCCAGGACCACGGCCAGGCGATCGCCGAGGCCGCGTGGGCCGGGCGCGGGGTCGGGACGGCGCAGGTCGCGCCGGGCCAGGACTACGGGCAGGGCGGCGGCAACTGCGGCGCGCGGCAGGGCGAGGCGGCGCGTGTCCGCCATGGCCAGGCCCTCGGCGGCGAGTTGCGCCGTCGCGTCGGGCCGGTCCGGCATGTCGGCCGGAAGCAGCGAGCGGCCCTGTCGCGCGAGTAGCGCAGCACTCCGCAGCACGCCGGCCGCGCCGTAGGCGCCGCCGGGGTCGCGGAGCTGCTCGGGGTCGGGAGCGCCGAGCAGGCGTCCCGCGGCGACCGCGATGCCGCCTGCGGTGCCGCGGACATAGGCGCGCCACGCCACCAACGTGGGGATCGCGGGCTCCGCCTCCGCCTCCCGCGCGTCGATGATCGCCAGCAGGTCGGCCGGGTCGAGCGCCCCCGCCTCGATCGCTTCGCGGAGCGGCGTGGCGACTTCGTGGCGGCGAGAGGCGCCCTCCACCACCTCGCGCCACCATTGCAGGCGGATCAGCGCCAGCGCTGGCTCCGACACCGCCTCGCGGGCGCGGGCGAGTTCGTGGTTGAACGCGTAGAGCGCGAACAGCGCCGGGCGCTTCTCAGGCGGTGCGAACAGCGCGGTGAGGAACCGGTCGGGGTCGTGGCGGCGGACGAAGCCGGCAAGCGTGTCGGGCATGGCCGGGAAGTGAGCCCGCCCCAACCGGCCGCGCAACCTTGACGCCCCCCAGCCCTTTCCATAGAGAGCGATGGCTCGTTCGGGACATCAAGCCGCTCAACAACGGAGATCGCGCATGGCCTTCGAACTTCCTCCCCTGCCGTATTCCAAGACCGCGCTGGCCGCCAAAGGCATGTGCGAGGAGACCTTGGAGCTGCACCATGACAAGCACCATCAGGCCTACGTCACGGCGCTCAACGGCTTCGTCGAGAAGGACCCGCAGCTGCAGGGCAAGTCGCTCGAGGAGATCATCAAGCTGTCGCATGGCAAGGAGAACATGGCTCCGGTGTTCAACAACGCCGGGCAGCACTGGAACCACATCGTGTTCTGGCAGGCCATGTCGCCGAGCGGCGGCGGCATCCCGGGCGCGCTCGAGAAGAAGATCACCGATGATCTCGGCGGCGTGCAGCAGTTCAAGGACGCCTTCAAGACCGCCGGCGTCGGCCAGTTCGGCTCCGGCTGGGCCTGGTTGGTGCTCGGCAGCGACGGCAAGCTGAAGGTCACGAAGTCGCCCAACGGCTCCAACCCGCTCGCCACGGGCGAGGGCAAGGTGCTGCTCGGCGTCGATGTGTGGGAGCACAGCTACTACCTGGACTTCCGCAACCGGCGCCCGGACTACCTGCAGAACTGGATCGACAAGATCGCCAACTACGAGTTCGCCGAGGCGCAGCTCAAGGCGGCTTAGGAACACCGCACCCGGCTTTGGTCTGCTTGGCAGGCCAAGGTCGGCCCAACGGCGGTTTCAACGGCCGTCGACAGAGAAGGCCAGCAGGACGCTGCCTGGACGGCCGGATCGAGCTTCGTACCCTGAGTTCACATAAACGATCCCGCCTGCGATCGTCGGCCCCGCCCCATCCAGCACGCCGCCTTGCGCCTGGCCGCCGGCGACGGTGGTGACCGTGCGACCTGTGTCATACTCCCACACCATACGTCCGGTCGCCGTTTCGAAGGCCCATAGTCGTCCGTCCATCGAACCGCCGAAGACGATCCCCGGCATGGCCGACACCGCTTGGGACATGCCGGGGAAGCAATAGATGTTGGTCCACGAACACGGCAGCTTCGGGGTTTGCGTGCTCCATAGAACGGCGCCGTCGGCGATACGCAAAGCCGTGAGACCGGGTCTCGCCTGATCGGGCGGAACGTAGATATCCGACAGGGCCGCATAGACGGCCTGGTCATCCGCCGCGAGGCCGAACTCCACGCCACCCAACGGTCCGCCGGGGCTCAGGCGCCGGGTCCAGATCACCTTGCCCTCGGCGTCGGGATCGAGGGCGTACACCTGGCTGGACTTCTGGCCGGCCAAAAGCACGTCACGCCCATTCGACAGGGTGTGCAGGATCGGCGAAGCGCCGAAATCCTGGTCCGGTCCGACCTCGGTGGGACAGTTCGCACCGCGCGCCGGGCCGTCGCAGCCGATGATGTAGTCGTCGTGGCGGGTTAACTGATTGACCCAGCGGATCTGCCCCGTCCGCTCGTCCAACGCCATGATCGCATCGGCGGTGGGGAACTCGCGATCGGTGTAGGAATCGCCAGTCGCCGCGTAGACGAGATGGCGCCGGGCGTCGAAGGTCGGCGCGGACCAGATGGCGCCGCCGGCGGGACCGAACATCTGGACGCCCTGGGCGTTGCGTTTGAATGGCTGTGCCGGCTCCGGGGTGACGAAGGTCTTCCACAGGAGCTTGCCGGTGACGGCGTCCACGGCGACGACCGAGCCCCGGAACTTGCAGCATTCGTAGTTGGGGTCTTGCGCGATGGCCTCTTCCGCCGACGAGACCGGGATGAACAGACGGCCGCCGCCGAGGGTAGGCGAGCCGGTCATCTGCACCTCGTGCTGATCGTCGACGCGGGTCTTCCACACTGGCGCCCCGCTGTCCGCGTCGAGCGCATAGGCGGTCTTGGTATAGTCGACGAAATAGACGGCGTGGCCGCTGGGCGCGCTCGGAAGCGCGCCCACGACGATGCTGCCGCGCGAGGGAGCCGGCGCGTCGAACCGCCAGTAGGCGCAACCGGTCCTGGCGTTCAGCGCGTAGACCGCGCCGGACGATGCGTTCAGGAACAACCGGTCGCCAACGATGGTGGCCTGTCCGCCACGCGAGTTCGCGTAGGCGAAGGCCCATTTGAGCTTCAGCCGGGGAACGTCGGCAACGGTCAGCCCGGGAGCGGGCTGATAGCGCGCCTGCCGCGCCGTCACGCCCCAGCCGTTCCACGAGCGCGGGGTCGCGAGGTCGATGGCCGGCGGCTTGCCAGCGCACCTGGGCGCTTCCGGTCCCACGCTGCCGGGGCCGCCATCCTTGCGCGTCGAGAGATAGGCCGCGACCCCGGCCACCTCCCTGCCGGTCAGACCCTGGGCCATCGGGCGCATCACCCCTTCCCGCAAAGCCGTGACGATGAAGGGAAGCGTGTTGTCGGCGATGCTGGACTTGGCCGGCGTGCGCCCCGCCGGGTGATCGTGACAGCCGGAGCAGCGGTCCGCATACACCCGGGCGCCCAGCGCTGGATCACCTCCCTCGCCCATGAAGCGTCCGAGCACGCCGTTGCCGTCCTCGGGCGGAGGATCCGCCCTGGCGGGCATTTGCATCAGGACCGCCGCGGCGAGCGAAATACAGACGGCAAGACCGGCGGAGACTTTCAAGATCTCCTCGATGTTGTCGCCTCTTGTGGGGCGACAGCGAGGGAGTTACGGCGCGACCGCGTCATCCGGCGGCTGGATAGTGATCGGAGAAGGGACCGAGCTTGCAGCTGTACCCCTCCGGCGGCGGAGTGAGCTTGAAACTGTTCGGCTTCGAACCTTTGGGATAGGACGCCAGGGTTTCCAGCGCCCAACGGTTAAAAGCATCGGTGTTCACCTGTGGCCACATGTGTCCGTGGCTTGCCGTGCAGGCGACATGGACGACGTTGGGAAACGACGAGAAATAGACTGAGCCCGCCTGGGTGGTCGGCCGGTAGTCCGAGCACAACACTTGGCCGCAGTACCAGATGTCCCGGTCTCCGCCCCAGACGGTGATGACGATCATCGGGCCGAGCTCCGACCTGAGCGGGTAAGGTCCGACGCGACCCTGATGGATCGCGTCGGGCGCGGCCTTCACCGCCTCGCGCGCGGCGTCGAACGGCAGGAATGAGCCATCATCCCTAGTGACATACCATTCGCCGGAAATGGGCATCCCCCCGGCCCAGAAGTCCGACCGGAAGGTTAGCGCCCGGTTGGTCATTGTCCCGCCGGAGGAGATGCCGCCCAAGTAAAGCCGGCGAGGGTCGAGCGGGTATTTCGTCCCGACACACTTGACCATGGCCACGAGGAAGCGGGAATCGGGGCCTTCGTCGGTCTTGTATTTATCCCCGTCGGCCGACGGCGCGCGACCCTCGTGCCACGGGTTCCAGGCAAATCCGCCGTGGCCGGGGCCGTCGCAAGCGCCGGCTTTCACCGCGGGGTCCTGGTCGGCGCACTCGCGGACGGGCGCGATCACCATGAACCCCGCTTCGGCCAGCGTGGCGTTCGCTCCGCTGCGCTCCGCGTAAAGATTGTCGTTCGTCGACTCCACCGACCCGGTCATCGGAACCCACACCGGCATCGGACCCTTGGCGCCTTTTGGCGGTGCAACCACGAAAGCGCGGTTCGCGCCGTCGGACGGGAAGTTCGTGTTGAGACCGTCGTGAACCTGGTAGCCATCCGGGCAGCTCCAAGCTGCCGCTTGAGCGACCGGGGCGGTGGCCCAAGCCAAGCCGGCGGCTAGCGCGATAGCCCATCCCTTCATGCGACCTCCTGCGCCTTCGAGCATCGGCGTCCATCGCGCGGAACCGATCGCAGCCAGATTAAGTGTCCCGAAACTAGGACGCCTTCTCCTTCACCGGCTTGGCGTCGTTGGCGGCGACCGGGCGCAGCACGCTCGAGATCGTGTCGCGCAGCACCGTGACCCGGAGGTTGGGCGCGATCTCGACCTCAACCTCGCTGGCCGGCTTGCCGTCCTTGTCGGGCGGGACGCGCTGGACCGTGCCGACGATGCCGCCTCCGGTGACGACGCGGTCGCCGCGCTTCAGCGCGCCGAGCATCGCTTTCGCCTCCTTCTGGCGCTGCTGCTGCGGACGGATCAGCAGGAAGTAGAACACGCCGAAGATCAGCAGCAGCGGCAGGAACTGCGACGCGCCGCCGAGCATCCCGGTGATGTCCTGCGCGTAGGCGGGCGTGATGAGCATGGGCGTCCTTTCCCGGCGGCGGGCCGGGTTGCCGTGATCCGGGCGGGACCATACTTTCCGGCCCCTTCACGTCAAGTTTCGCGGAATTAACATGGACCAGGCCTCGCACGCGCTGCTGGCGCGCATCGCCGACGCGCTCGACCGGTTGGCGCCCCCGCCACCCCCGCCGATGGACCTGGCCGCTTCCGAGGCCTTCGTGTGGCATCCCCGGCCCGCTCACCTCGCACCGGTCGCGCGCATCTCGCGTGTCGACATCGGCCTGCTGCAAGGCGTTGAACGGCAGAAGACGATTCTGGTCGAGAACACGATGCGCTTCACCCGCGGCCTGCCGGCGAACAACGCCATGCTCTGGGGCGCGCGCGGGATGGGCAAATCCTCCCTGGTGAAGGCGACCCATGCGGTCGCCAACGCCCTCATCCCTGGCAACCTCGTGTTGATCGAGATCCACCGCGAGGACATCCGCAGCTTGCCCGACCTGCTCAACCTTTTGCGGGAGCAGACGCGGCGTTGCCTGATCCTGTGCGACGACCTCTCGTTCGAGCGCGAGGACGCGGACTACAAGGCGCTGAAATCGGTGCTCGAGGGCGGGATCGAGGGACGGCCCGACAATGTGCTGTTCTATGCCACGTCGAACCGGCGGCACCTGATGCCGCGCGACATGATAGAGAACGAGCGCTCGACGGCGATCAATCCGTCGGAGGCGACCGAGGAGAAGGTCTCCCTGTCAGACCGCTTCGGGCTGTGGATCGGCTTCCACAACTGCGACCAGGCAACCTACTTCGCGATGGTCGACGGTTATGCTCGGGCGCTCGCCCTGCCGATCGAGGCCGCGGCGCTGCACGCGCAGGCCGGCGAGTGGTCGGTGACGCGAGGCGCCCGATCGGGGCGCGTCGCGTGGCAGTTCATCCAGGACCTGGCGGGGCGGCTCGGCTAGTCAGACGGGGTTGGTTCGGCGCCGTTACCCCGGAGATTGCCGGGTCAAGCCCGGCAATGACGTTATAGTTCAACCGCCGTTAGTTCGGCATTTAGGGCGTGTCGTCATTTAAGGGATTCCGGCGCGGCGGAAACTTCGATTCATAGCGTGTCAGCCAAGATGGAGCTGACCAGTGCGACGCTACGGCCTTCGGGACGATCAATGGGAGCGTATCAAGG
>JAABUQ010012191.1_pt1 | contig 10743 bp, 12 predicted proteins | sample 5560001 | NCBI WGS metagenome assembly JAABUQ01 (sample SAMN10711888, study PRJNA513371) | rock metagenome | isolation source: Antarctica rocks | place: Antarctica: Victoria Land, Finger Mt nord | collected 2015-12-18
AGACTGGCCCATGGTGATGATCCTCCTGTCCGTTGTGCACTCACACATACCTACAGGCTTGGATCATCACCAACTTCCGCGCCACGCGCTCCTCATCTCACTAATTCGCGCGAAATTTAGGTACTTAAGGAGAGACACGGGATGCGCGTGGAGGACATAGAAACGCCGGCCGTCGTGCTCGACCATACCCGCGTGCGGCGCAACATCGCGCGCATGGCGGAGATGGCGCGCGGACACGGAGTCGCGCTGCGTCCGCACACCAAGACGCACAAGCTCCCCGCCCTGGCGCGGTGGCAACTCGACGCCGGCGCGAGTGGCATCACGGTGGCCAAGGTGTCGGAAGCCGAGGTCATGGCCGCGGCGGGCCTCACGGACATTTTCATTGCCAACGAGTTGGTGGCGCCGGCCAAGATCCGACGCCTTGCCGCCCTGGCGCGCTGGATCACGGTCTCCGTCGGGGTCGATTCGCGCGAGGGCGCCGACGCCCTGGACAGCGGCGCCCTCACCGAGGGGGCGTCGCTACGTGTGATGATCGAGGTCAACACGGGGCTCGATCGCTGCGGTGTGCTCCCTGGCGAAGCCGTGCTCGACCTGGCCCACTATATCGGGGGCAAGGAGGGGCTCGCCTTCGACGGTATCTTCACGCACGCCGGCCACGCCTACGCCTCGTGCTCGCCCCAGCAACGAGACGCGGTGGGCGCCGGCGAGGGACGGGCCATGGCGGAGACGGCCCGACTGCTGGCCGCGCACGGATTCGCTCCGACCCGCGTCAGCGTCGGCTCCACGCCGACGGCTCGCAGCAGCGCCGCCGTCCAGGGGGTCACGGAGGTGCGCCCCGGCAACTACGTCTTCCACGACTGTATGCAGGTGGGCCTGGGCGTGACCAACTGGGACGACTGTGCGCTGCGCGTGCGGGCGACCGTCATCAGCCGGCCGCACCCCTGCCGGGCCGTGATCGACGCCGGCTCCAAAACCCTCGGCAGCGACGTCAGTCCGCATGTACGCGGCCACGGCCGCCTGTGCGAATACCCGCACGGCCTGCTGGCGCGCCTGTCCGAGGAGCACGGCGTCATCACCTTCGAGGGGCCAGAGAACCAACTCCGCGTCGGCGAGGTCGTCACGATCATCCCGGTCCATGCCTGCCCGGTCACGAACCTGGCCAATGAGGTGTACCTGGTGGATGGGGAGCGCGTCGAGGCCGTGTGGCCCGTGCTCGGCCGGGGCAAAGTGGAGTAACTCCGGTAGATTGAGGTAGTAGTCATTCCGGCCAAGCAAAGGAGTTCCGCTACCATGAAACACCTCGCCGTCCTGCTCGCCTTGCTCACACTCCTGCCCGCGACGCCCTCCCTCGCCCTCACCCATAAGGCCCCGCTCGGCGCGTCACGCGTCACGCGTCATCCCGTCACTTTCCCGGCCGACACGTACGCGCACCCCGCCGTGGGAATCGAGTGGTGGTACTTCGTCGGTCACCTGGCCGACGCCTCCGGCCACACCTACGGCTTCGAGACGACGTTCTTCCGCTTCGGAGGGCTAGCCCACTACGGTTCGCCCATTGACACGCTCTACCGCTCCGACGTGGCCATCACCGACGAGGCGCGGCACGCCTTCCACCATGCTATCGTCTACGCGCCGTCCTCGCCACCCGTCACCGAGGCCAGCACGAGCACGTTGCGCCTGCGCGCCGGGCCGCTGGCCATCGACACGCTGGGGCCGTGGCGCTACGCCATCCATGGCGCGCTGCCCAACGACCACGGGCGCATCGACCTCGTGGTCACCTCGCAGCGGGCTCCCATGCTGGTCGACGGCGGTTACACCGGCTGGGGCGCTGGCTACACCTACTACTACTCGCTGACGCACATGCAGACCACGGGCACGCTGACGATCGGCGGCCGGCGCATCGCCGTGCACGGCGTGACCTGGAACGACCATCAATGGGGCGACATGGGCGGCACGTCGGTCAAGGGCTGGGACTGGATGGCCCTGCAGCTAAGCGACGGGACCGACCTGAGCCTGGCCAACGAGCGCCCGTCGAACGTGCTCGACGCGCACTGGGCGCAGGCGCTGCTGCCGGATGGGGCCCAGCCGTTCACGCACGGCGCCGTCATCACGCCACTGGCCCACTGGCGCAGCCCGGCAAGCGGCACGATCTACCCCTCCGCCTGGCGCGTGCGCGTGCCCGCCGACGGGCTCGACGTCGTGGTCCGCCCCACCGTGGCCGGCCAGGAGATGACCGACGCGGGCTTCCTGGGCTTCAAGAAGAGCTACTGGGAGGGCAGTTGCGCCGTGGAGGGCACGCGCAACGGCCGCCCCATCAGTGGCAAGGCCTACACCGAGTTGACCGGCTACGACCGCGCCTCCAACGCGCTCTAGTGCGGATTCACCATATTTCGACACCGTGCGGCAGGATAATTCGTTCGGCAATATCCAGGATGTCGCGCGGTTCTAGGACGCCGCGCGGGCCGGCGCTCTGCCGGCCGTGTCCTGGGTCATCCCATCAGGCAACGTCAGCGAGCACCCATCAACCTTGGTGAGCGCCGGTCAGAGCTACGTGACCGGGCTGATCAACACGATCATGCGCAGCCCCGACTGGGACTCGACGGCCATCTTCCTGGCCTGGGACGACTGGGGCGGCTTCTACGACCACGTTGTTCCGCCGCACGTCGACCAGAACGGTTTTGGGCTGCGCGTGCCTGGGCTGGTGATTAGCCCGTACGCACGGAAAGGGTACGTCGACCACCAGACGCTCTCGTTCGACTCCTACCTCACGTTCATCGAGAACGACTTTCTGGGCGGACAGCGCCTCGACCCCCGGACCGACGGACGGCCCAACCCACGCCCCGACGTGCGTGAGAACAACGCCCTTCTCGGGTTGCTGGGCAACGATTTCGATTTCAACCAGCCGCCCCGTCCGCTGCTGCTGCTGCCCACGGACCCCGCGACGGACCTGATCGCCCCGCCGCCCTTGCCGCATCCGGCGAGCCTCGCGCCACGCCGGCCCTGACTCAACGGCGCGGCAACCGAGTCGGCCGACCAGGACCTCACCTCCAACGCGTCTTAAGGCGCGTGCTCATAGTTTCTTCGCCTGGAGCACATCGACCGACACCGGAATCGGCCGCCCATAGAATTCCACCAGGACACGCAGGCGGCGGCGGTCAGTGTCAACCTGACCAATAGCTCCGGTAAAACCTTGAAATGCTCCGTCCAGAATCTGCACCCTGTCTCCCTGCCGAAAGTGCGGCTCTCCGTCGCGCCATTGAATCATCGGTCTGCTCCATTGCCGCGCGGGTTGACGCGGTGGCGGCTTTGTCCCGCGAGGTTCCTTTCTTCAGAGTGTAGCAAGGCATCAGCGGTTTCTCCAACGAAACGCAGGCGTTAGGGCCACGGCATCCTTGCTGAAACTTGACATGGGTCAGTTACATGATGACAGCTCCAAGGCTCTTAAGTAATTCAAGGAGCGTTATTAAATAAATATAATGTATATGACCCATTATCGGCCAAAGTACATCTTCCCTCTTGACTTCCGATGTCATCGCGGGATATACTTCAATCGAGAGCGCGTTCGGCCGGGAACGGGTATGCAGCCCTCCCGCGTGCGCCTCCGCACCCTACACCCCATCATGTCCATCGACGACGCATGCCCGCGGGAAGGAGACGCATGGCCGCTACGACGCCAACGCCCATGTCCGCGTCCAAGCATACGCTTGTGACGACGGCCACCGCGGGGAGCGAGTTCACCGTCGCCGGGGCCTACCGCTACAACCGGTCCGGCGCGATCCGCTGGGTCGTGTCGCACCTGCTGCGCTACAGGCCCTTCGTGGCCACGTTCGTCCTGGCGGCCATCGTGGCCAACATCGTCAATGCGAGCATCCCGGCGCTGGTCGGCGAGGCCTTCACCGTCGTCTCCCACGGCGCCGGCGCTCGTGAGCGGCTGGCGGCCATTGCGCTGACCATCGTCGCGCTCGTGGTAGCGCGCGGCCTGCTCGACACCACGGCCAGTTTCTGCGACGAGTTCCTGGGCAAGCGGCTGGAGCGCGACGCCCGCGACGAGCTGTACCTGAGCTTGCTCGGCAAAAGCCAGACCTTCCACAATCGCCAGCGCGTGGGCGACATCATGGCCCGCGCCGCCAACGACGTGGGCCAGATCAACAGCATGATCGTGCCCGGACTCGACCTGCTGCTGGGCTGCGCGCTCTCCGTGGTCGTCCCGCTCGTCTTCATCGGCCTGCTCAACCCGCAACTGCTGCTGGCGCCGCTGCTCTTCAGCGCCGCTTTCGCGGTCGCGCTACGCTCCTACATCCGCGCCCTGCAGCCGGTCGCCGATGGGCTGCGCGCCGGGTTCGGCGCGATGAACGCGGGACTGTCCGAGACGATCACGGGCATCGACGTGGTCAAGTCGACCGCGCAGGAGCCCTTCGAGCGGCGCAAGTTCGAGCGCAACGCCCGCGCCTACCGCGACCTATTCGCGCGCAACGGGGAGATTCAGGCGCGCTACCTGCCGCCCTTGCTGCTGGCCCTGACCATGGCCGGCGCGTTCGTGCATGGCCTCTTCCTGGTCGCGCACCATCAACTCTCCATCGGGGGTCTCATCTCCTACCTGGGCCTGCTGTCGCTGCTGCGCTTTCCCACCTACGACCTCAGCTTCACCCTCTCGCTGCTGCAGTTCGGCGTCGCGGCGGCCGGGCGCATCATCGCCGTGCTGCGCGAGGAGACGGAGCTCGACGACAACGCGGGCGGCTATCGGGGCGCCATGCGCGGCGAGTTGGCCTTCGAGGGCGTCACCTTCGGCTACGGCGGCGCGCCCGTGCTCCAGGACGTGTCGTTCCGCGTCGCGCCGGGCCAGACCGTGGCCATCGTGGGGCAGACCGGCGCGGGCAAGAGCACGCTGACCAAGCTCGTCAACCGCATCTACGACGCCTCCTCCGGGCGGGTACTGGTGGACGGCGTGCCCGTGCAAGACTGGAGCCTCGACGCGCTGCGCTCGCAAATCTCGACCATCGAACAGGACATCGTGCTCTTCTCGCGCTCCATCGCCGAGAACATCGCGTTCGGCAGCGGACAGCGGGCGGACCGCGCGGCGGTCGAGCGGGCCGCGCGCGACGCGCAGGCGCACGACTTCATCGCGGGCTTCAGGGAGGGCTACGAGACGGTCGTGGGCGAGCGCGGCGTCACCCTCTCGGGGGGACAGCGCCAGCGCGTGGCCATCGCTCGCGCCCTGCTGACCGATCCGCGCATCCTGATCCTGGACGACTCGACCAGCGCCATCGACAGCGCCACCGAAGACCGCATCCAAAGCGCTATGGGTCGCCTGATGGAGGGCCGCACCACGCTGCTGATCACGCACCGCCTCTCGCAGATTCGCCGCGCCGACAGCATCATCGTGCTGGAGCGCGGCCGCCTCGTCGACCAGGGCGCGCACGAGGAGTTGCTGGCCCGCTGCGGCCTGTACCGGCGCATCTTTAGGACGGAGTGATTAGTGGTTAGTGGCTAGTGACGAGTGAGGTGGAGTGACCAGTGGCTAGTGGTTAGTGGCTAGTGACGAGTGAGGTGGGACGGCAGTGAATACTCGTGCTCGTCACCGACGCGCTCCCTTGTCCGCCCTCACTCGTCACTAATCACTAGTCACTAGTCACTAACCACTTGGGGGACCGATGGGCTTCTTCATGGACGGCCTGGAGGCCGAGGACTACGACCGCTCGTACAGCGACCGGCAGCTGGTGGCGCGCGTGCTGGGCTACTTCAAGCCCGTGCGCCGGGCCATGCTGGTCGTCGCGTCGACCGTCGTGCTGGCCTCGTTGATGGACACGGCGCTGCCGGTCGCCATCTCGCGCGGCATCGACGTGCTGAACACGGACCGCTCGACCGCCGCGACGGCGGTGCTGATCGCGGCCATCCTGGTGACGGGCGCCCTCTCGTGGGGCTTCAACTATGTGCGCCAGCGCTACACCGCGCGCGTGGTGGGCGACGTGGTGCTGCGGCTGCGCCTCGACGCCTTTGCCGCCGTGACCGCGCGGGACATGTCGTTCTACGACGAGTTCCCTTCGGGTAAGGTAGTCAGCCGCGTGACCTCGGACAGCGAGGACTTCGCCACCGTGGTCACGCTGACCATGAACGTGGTGGGCCAACTGCTGCTGGTCGTTTTCATCGCCGCGGTGCTGCTCTACCTCAACGTGCGCCTGGCCCTGATCGCCCTATCCATCACCCCGCTGATCGTCGTCGCGGCGCTAGGCTTTCGGCGCGTCGCGCGCCGCTCCACGCGCAACGCGCAGCGGGCGCTGGCCCGCGTCAACGCCAGCGTGCAGGAGGCCATGGGCGGTATCACCGTGGCCAAGAACTTCCGCCAGGAAGCGGCCATGTACGCCGAGTTCGGCCTCGTCAACGAGCAGCGCTACCGGGTCAACCTGCGGCAGGGCTTCGTCTTCAGCGCCATCTTCCCCATCCTGACCGGCATCGCCGGCTTCGGCACGGTCGCGGTGGTGCTGTCCGGCGGGATCAGCGTGCTCGACGGCGTGGTATCCGCCGGCGCCTGGTACCTGTTCGTGCAGAGCATCGGCATCTTCTGGTTCCCGCTGACCAGCATCGCCTCGTTCTGGAGCCAGTTCCAGCAAGGTCTGGCCGCCAGCGAGCGCATCTTTGCGCTGGTCGACGCCGAGCCGCGCGTCACGCAAACCGACCAACAGCCCGTCCCCCGCCTCGACGGGCGCGTCGAGTTCGACCGCGTGCACTTCCGCTACACCGAGGGCGAAACGGTGCTGCACAACTTCAGCCTCACCATCCAGGCCGGCGAGACGGTGGCCCTCGTCGGCCAGACCGGCGCCGGCAAGTCGACGCTGGGCAAACTGGTGGCGCGCTTCTACGAGTTCCAGGGCGGGCGCCTGCTGATCGACGGGCGCGACATCCGCACTTTCGACCTGCGCGACTACCGACGGCGCCTCGGTGTGGTGCCGCAGACGCCGTTCCTGTTCTCCGGCAGCGTGCGCGACAACATCCGCTACGCCCGACCCGACGTCGGCGACGCGGAGGTCACGGCCGTGGCGCGGCAGGTCGGCGGCGGAGACTGGCTGGAGATGCTGCCCGATGGCCTGGACAGCGAGGTGGGCGAGGGCGGGCGCGGCCTCTCCACGGGCCAGCGCCAGCTCGTTGCGCTGACGCGCGTGCTGCTGCAAGACCCCGCCATCATCATCCTGGACGAGGCCACGGCGAGCATCGACCCCCTGACCGAGGCGCAGATCCAGGAGGGCATGGACCTGCTGTTGCGCGGCCGCACGGCCATCGTCATCGCGCACCGCCTCTCCACCATCCGCCACGCCGACCGCATCATCGTGCTGCGGCGCGGGCAGGTCGTCGAGGAAGGCGACCACGACGCGCTGATCCGCGACGGCGGGGCCTACGCCCACCTCTACAACACCTACTTCCGCCACCAATCACCCGACTACGTGCCGGGCAGCGGCTTCATCCCAGTCCGCGCGCCGCTTGTGGAAGATGAGGCGGACGCCGATAGGGCCGCGGACGCGGAGACGCCGGCCGATAGCGTCAGGCCCCTCGCGCTGGAAACACGGCGAGACTAGCGCGTTCGCCCTCTCAGTCGTCCCATCGCTGATGTCCGCTAACGACAATTCACAGGCCCTGCTTATCCTTCGCGCAGAGTTGCGCCCTTTTGTCGTACGGGGTACAGTAGGGAGGACGAGCGACGCCGACTGATGTGATGGAGGATGAGACCATGGCCGCTGATCCCATCGACGACACGCCGATGACCGTCCGGGTAGAGGACGTTCAGGAGGCGCAGCGGATGGTCGCGGCCTTGCGGCAACTGACGAACAGTAGGTATGGCGAGTCCGCTGCCATCCTCACAACCGGTGGCCGAGAGGCAGAAGTCGCGCCTTTGCTCGTGGCCGCCTTGCAGCAACTGGTCTCCCTCCTTGCCAGGGGTGATGATGTTGCCCTTGTGCCCGTTCACAGAGACGTGTCCCTCGCCGAAGCGGCTGCGCTCCTGGATGTCCCGCTTCCATCCCTCGTAGAGTTACTGGACTCCGCTGACCTTCCATCGATCGGCATGGGCGACGATCGCCGCGTCCGGCTGCGCGACTTGGTCGCCATCCAGGAACGACGCGCGGACAACCGGCGCGACCTCGCAACCGCGCTGGCCATCGCGCAAGAAGCTGGAGCCTACGACTAACCGCGCAATGACGCCTACCCCATCCGTCTCCATACCCCACGTGGTGCTGGATGCAAATGTCCTCTTTCCGGCCTCGCTGCGCGACACTTTGCTGCGCTGTGCTGAGCGGAATCTGTACCGTCTGCGCATCAGCGAACAGATCTGGGGCGAGGTGGTGAGGAACATCCCGACCCTTTCCTCGTGCGCATCTGTCGCGCCCAGCCCGCGACCCTGGCACAGATCATTCGTGACCAGGCAGCGAATCTCAAGAACCCGCCTTTGTCTGTAAACGATGTGCTGGACACGCTGGCGCAACACGTGCCACTGGTGGTAGACCTGCTCAGGGCCGAGATGCCGCTATCTGAAGGAGGCCGGTAGACAGGAGACGGATCAATGGCGCCACAAGACATAGTTCTATGGAGTTAGGATACATGGAGAGTATTCCCTACCGGGCGGCGTTATACGTACCGGACGATGAAGCGGGGGAGATCGAGGGCCATCTGGCGGCGCTGCGCCGGTCCGCGGCGTCAAAGGACTATCTGGTCGTCGGAGAGTACGCCGACGGCGCCGCCGGGTATCCCAACCGGGCGCAATTGTTGCGCGATGCCCAGGCGGAGCGCTTCGACGTCGTGCTCACACGGTATCAGCCCGATCCAGACAGCGCCGAGACGCGCGTGGCCGTCATGCGTATTTCGCCGCAGTAGCACGATCGCAAACTACACGAAGAGCGACGCGATAGGTAGCGAGAAACCGGGCACGACATCCTCGCCGTCGAGGTGATCCGACGCGCTCAAGGTGGCGTAGCCGTCCATGCCCTGACGGTAGACGCGCACGGTCCGGTTGCGCGGGTTCACCACCCAGATGAGGCGCACGCCGGCCTCTAGGTAGGCCTGTACTTTCGCGGCGACCTTGACCAACATGTCGCTGGGTGAAATAACCTCGACCGTCAGGTCTGGCGGGATCGGGACGGGTCCTCGACCCGCCGGTACGGCGCGCGCCGCGGCGACAAACCCGATGTCGGGGGCGCGCACATCGCCCGACGGATCGATCACGAAAGCGGCTTCGGCAATGTAGGTGTCGCCCAGCTCGTTCTTGCGCACGTGGTAGCCCAACTCCACGTGCAGGCGCGCCGCGATGATCCCATGCTCTCCGCTCGTCGGCGTCATCGGCTCCAGCTTGCCTCCCACCAACTCATAGCGCCGCCCGTCGTCGGGCAGCGCCATGAACTCCTCGACGGTATAGGCGCGGTCAGGATCGACGCGAGCCTCGACGGTCATGAGGTCATACTCCTTCGAGCCATAATTCTACAAACAATTTCTCTCGTCAAGCTTACTGTGAGCGATACGCACAGTACAGTCTGCCTAGATCTCTATCGGCCCTATCGTCGTCGCAAGGCATAGTGCAAGACGGCGCCCGTGAGCGCAAGGGCGGACACGCCAGCCATGAGCCGCCGGCCACGGGTTTCCCTCGTCCGTAGCGCCGTCCGCAACAACGCCAGCTTGAAGGGCGCCGCGGCTCCCAACACCCACAGCCGGTCGGCGCGGAGTTGCTGCCGTGCGTGTCGGTAGACCTTGGCGGTCAGCGTGACTTGACCCGGCGTTGGGACCTCCGGGTCATCCTCCAACGCGAACATGTGGTCAATCTCAGGGATGTCCTTGAGCCGTGTGCGGCAAAGGGCGCAACCCTCAAGGTGCGTGCTGATATGGGCCGCGCGCTCGTATGGCAACGCACCAGCAGCGTAGGCCAGTACCTCCCACAGCGCAACCTCATGGGGCAGGGTAATTATGTCTACTGTCTCTATTGTTCTCATCCTCCTGCTCCTTGTTATATAGCATTCTGAAGCGATCCTTGGCCCGTTTGAAGTTTTTACGAACGGCGGTGACCGAGCGATTGGCTCGCCGGGCCACCACCGTTATCTCCTCTCCGTGCAGCCCATGCTCCTCCAGTGCCTCGCGTAACGCGGGCGAGAGCTCGGATAGCACGTCGCGCATCAAGTTGTCCGTCGGCGAGGGGGACGGCGCCGATGCTTCGTTGGCTGCATCGAGCGGCACCGTACGCGAATGCTCCGGACGTCGCCACTCTTTGGCAACCGTCGAACGGGCAATACGATTGAGCCAGGATGGGAAGCTCGCGTCGTTATCCAACTCATGCAAATGGTCGAGCACGTAGAGCAGCGTGTCGTGCGCCAGGTCATCGGCGTACGTCGGGTTGTCGGTCCGCTGTCGGATGTAGGCGCGGAGCGGTTGGTAGTAATGGTCGATCAGACGGGCACGGGCCTCCGGTGAGCCGGATTTGGCTCGGCTAACCAACTCGCGTAGCCATACATCGTTGTCGCTTCCACGACGGGGCATGGGTAACCTTTCCGCGCCATTCAGCCGGGTCGGCACTCTTTCCCCAGCGTAAACGGAAATCTGTCCGAGGGCAATGTCTCATTTTAGAGGCGCCAAAGCACCTCTATAGATAGAAAGCACCTCTATAGATAGAAAGCACCTCTATAGATAGAAAGCACCTCTATAGATAGAAAGCACCTCTATAGATAGAAAGCACCTCTATAGATAGAAAGCACCTCTATAGATAGAAAGCACCTCTAT
>JAABUQ010012192.1_pt1 | contig 10743 bp, 12 predicted proteins | sample 5560001 | NCBI WGS metagenome assembly JAABUQ01 (sample SAMN10711888, study PRJNA513371) | rock metagenome | isolation source: Antarctica rocks | place: Antarctica: Victoria Land, Finger Mt nord | collected 2015-12-18
ACGCCCGTCGGCTCGTCCACGGAGAGGCGAAGCCGGATCTGCCCGGCCCTGAGGTACGGCCTGGGGTCGAACTCCCCCGGGTTGAGCGGCCCCTCGACCGCCCCGACCGCCCCGGCCGCCTCGACCGACCGCCCCGCTTCGAGGTCGGACCGATCCCCGGCCACCCCGACCTGGATCCGTCCCGACGCCTTCCGCCACCCCCGGCCGTCGTTCCAGCCCGTCAACGCCAGGACGAACCGGGTCATCCCCCGCTCCCTCGGCCCCTCATCCCCCCGCCAGAACGTCGGCCCCTCGAAGACCACCCCGCGGACCCAGGCCGGCCGCCGCTCCCCCCGGCCCCAGGTCGCGCGGGCCGGGTCGTCGCTCGCCAGGTCCGACCACCAGTAATGGTGCCAGCCCCCCGCCAAGGCCCCGAAGGCGGCCACGATCCCCCAGGCGCATACCCATCGAGACCGCCAGCCCACCGCCGCCACGGCCATCCCAACCCCCGCCAGGCCGGCCCAAGCCAGCGTCCCCAACGGGTCCGCGAACCGATCCGCCGCCACGCCCGCCGCCGCCGCCAGGGCCAACGGGGCCAACGGCGCGACTCGGACCCTCCGGCGCGGCTCGGATGCTTCGCTCATCTTCGATCCGGCTCCGGCGGAGAATCCCACCCGTTGGGGAACCCAAGGGGGCTAGACGAGGGCCCCGAGTCCCGCGATCGTCCGAAACTTTCGAGACGATGTTAGCACGACGCGAGTTGGGAAGCCCAAGGACGCTTCGACTTCGGGGATGGATCCTGTCCGCCGAATCCGGCGGCCGTGACCGGGCCCTGGACCGCTCGACCGCGAATGTTTAACCTCTAGGGCTGGTCCACCATCCTCGCCTCCTGGCAATCGCACCGTTCGAGGGGAACCTGCCATGACCCGACCCGATCCGAACGGTAGACATGGAATCGCGGCGAGCCGGCGGGCGTTCCTCCAGGTCGGGTATTCGGGGCTGGTCGGCCTGGCATTGCCGAAGCTCCTGGCGGCCCGGGGGGTTTCGACGGCCGGGGCGACCGCGGGCCGGGCGAAGTCGGTGATCGTGATCCTGCTCAGCGGCGGGATCGGTCAGCACGACTCGTTCGACATGAAGCCGGAGGCGCCCGACGGGATCCGGGGCGACTTCAAGCCGATCGACACGACCGTGCCGGGTCTCCAGGTCTGCGAGCACCTGCCGGGCCTGGCGGCCCGGGCGAAGAAGCTCGCGGTGGTCCGGTCGATGGCCCACCCCGAGGGGAACCACCTGATGGCGGTCCATCGGGTGTTGACCGGCCAGGCGTCGGTGGCCCGGGGGGCCAGCGACGCCGACCGGGTCGCCTCGCGGGACGACTTCCCGTGCTACGCTGCGGCGCTCGACCAGGTCCGCCGCCGCGACGACGGGATCCCCAGCGGGGTGGCCCTGCCGTTGCGGCTGGTCGAAGGCCCTTTGACCTGGCCGGGGCAGGACGCCGGGTTCCTCGGCCCCCGCCACGACCCCTGGCAGCTCCGGATCGACCCCAGGCGGCCCGAGGCCAGGGATGACAGCCTGGCCCTGCCCGAAGGGCTCGACCCGGCCCGGCTCCACCGCCGCAAACATCTGATGGGCCAGGCCGCGCCGAGCGCCGAGGGGGACGCCTTCGCCGACCAGCAGGACGCCGCGATCGCCCTCCTGTCCAACGGCCGGGTCGGCCGGGCCCTGGACCTCGAACGCGAGGACCCCCGGCTGATCGACCGCTACGGCAAGCACCTCTTCGGCCGGTCGCTCCTGATGGCCCGCCGATTGGTGGAGACCGGCGTGCCGATCGTCCAGGCGACGATGGGGATCGTCCAGACCTGGGACACCCACGTCGCCAACTTCCCCAGGCTCAAGGACGACCTCCTGCCGCCGCTCGACCGGGCGGTCTCGGCCCTGCTCGACGACCTGGAAGGGCGCGGGTTGTTGGACGAGACGCTGGTCGTGATGCTCAGCGAGTTCGGCCGGACCCCCAAGATCAGCGAGCTGACCCCCGGCGCCGTGCCCGGCCGCGACCACTGGCCCAAGGTCTTCCCCGCCGTCTTCGCGGGCGGGGGCGTCGCCGGCGGCCAGGTGATCGGCAAGTCCGACAAGATCGGCGCCTTCCCCCTGACCCGGAGCTTCGGCCCGCCCGACCTCGCCGCGACGATCTACCACGCCCTCGGCGTCGACCCCGCCACCGAGGTCCGCGACCGTTTCGGCCGCCCCCTCCGCCTCTGCACCGGCGAGGTCATGACCCCGCTCTACACCTCGGCCCCGATCTGATCCCTCGATCGGGCTCGAAGCGCGAAAGGATTCTCGCCCTTGCCCGAACTCGATGTCGACGATCTCACCGTCCGGGTCCGCTACGCCGAGACCGACCGGATGGGCCTGCTCCACCACGCCAATTACTTCGTCTACTTCGAGATGGGCCGGACCGAGCTGCTCCGCAAGCGAGGCATGACCTACCGCGACATGGAGGACGGCGGCCACCTCCTGGTGATCGTCGACCTCGGCTGCAAGTACAAGCGACCCGCCTACTACGACGACCTCCTCACCCTCCGGACCACCGTCGAGCGCGTCACCCACGTCAAGATCGTCCATAAATACGAGGTCTTCCGCGACGGCCTCCTCCTGGCCGAAGGCCACTCCACCCTCGCCTGCGTCGACCGCGAAGGGCGACCGCAAGCGCTGCCGGAGTCGCTGACCTGACGGACCCGCTCATAGGCCTTTCGTCCCCGCCGGGGTCTGGTCGGAGGGCCGGGGCCGGCTGAACATCAGGTAGAGCCCCCCGAGGATCAGGACGGCCCCTAAACCGATCGTCGGCCACTCGCGGATGAAAAATTGCCACTTCTCGACGTTCCGGGCATCCCCGGCAATTTGGGGTCGATCGTCGTCGAGGAGGCCGGACCGCGGGGATGGACTATGCACCGAAGACGGATAGGCAAGCGGTCGAGTCGGTGGGGGGGCTCGTTTGGGCTTGGCATCGACGGGCGTGCTAAGGTGCGCGCGTGGCAAGGCGACCCGGCCGAGGTATCGCCGAACCGGTTGCAGAGGTGTTCCATATAAGGGGTGTTGAGCACGCATCGGCGGCGGACATGACCAGCGTTGACGAGGGCGTACAGTTCGTCCGTCGGCACGGCGAGATAACGCTTGAAGTCGAGGGCGAGTTCCTCCAAACCCAACCCGGCAGCGTCGCACTCCTTGATAATGGCTTCGAGGAAATGGTAACGCTCCTCGCGGTTCTGGCGGATCATTTTCCAGGCGTCGGTGTTGATATCACTCTGCCCACGTAGGCGCGTAGCGGTCGTCACCTCGGCCAGTAGAACACAAGGCAAGTGGGGGTCAGAACCGGGGTCCGGCAGCCCTTGTTGGGTCACGTCGCAGTCCTGGGTAAGGACGACGACGAACGGGTAGCGTACTTCGATGAGTAGCGGCGATTCCGCCACGACCGTCGCCGGCTCGATGCGGTAGCGGCGAAGGTCGGACAAGATTTCGCCCTGCCGGAGAGGAAGCTCCAACTCGGCCGGGCGGTAGATGGGCGTAGAGTCGTCCGCCACCGTCTACTCCTCGGCGAAGGGCGGCACCGTCGAGGTATAGCTGCGGCCGACCTTGGCCGTCACCGACCGGGCGGGCGGCGCCAGGAGAGGCGGGAGCGGCTCCTCGGCGTAGAACTCGACCATATCGCGCAGCGACTGGACAGCCTTGCCGAGGCCGCGACTATCCAGCTGTGTGATGTAGTAAAAGCAGCGAATACGCTCCGCATCCCCTGGATGCAGATTTATTGTCCCGGCGGAGGCGTGTAGGAAGACATCGAGGGACATAGAGTAGCCACACGAGTCACGCCCCGGGAACGGCAGACTAACCCACTGGCAGCCGCCCCGCTCACTGCCTGCCAGTGATCGCCAGTGCCACCGGCTGCGGGCGTAAGGCGTCGTGGAGCCGGTCCGTGATACACCAGCGGAAGAAGGACCCCGCCTGGCGGTGGAGGGCTTCGAGTCGGGCGAATACATCGGTCGGCTCCGTAAGCCCATCTTTGAACAGGTGTGCGTCAATCATGAATGCAGTCTCATCGTCCGGCTCCTCCTGTGCCAGACCGTACTGAACGTCGAGCCAGCCGGATCCATTCGGCAGGCGCGTAGCGGCCGTCATCCGAGCCATCACAACCTCGTCCCGCAGTTCCGTCGCGGACAGAAAACCGCACAACGGGGCCTGGAGCAACTCCGACCAGGGGATGTCCGGCTCGAAGGGGAGCCGTGACCGCCGGATGACGTTTCGATAACGCAAGCAAACGTGATTGAAAGGTGCCGGATTGTACTCTCCTACGAAAGCCGCGTAAGGCCCGGCGAGCCTCTGGCGGAACTTCTCCCACTGACCGTAATCGACCGTCGAAAGGCTCAACTTGGACCGGCTGAGCCCGAGTTGCCAGGTACAATTCTGGTCGCTGGTCTCGAATGAGTATTCGATGGGTACGTTGCCGGTTCCCCCCGGAAGAACGAGACGGGCCAGCTCCGGCGGGAGGTTCGCGGGTGGTGTAGCCTCAACAGTCTCGAAGAGAGGGAAATCGGCCCGGACCCGCTCCTGGAACGCCGCAGGCAGTTCCGCCTCGATCCGGAGGATTGGTGGGAATTTGAGCTGGCAGACGACCTCGTCGAGCGGGCTGATCTCGTACCGAGCGCGGGAGACCTCGGGAAACGCCATTCTCACGCCTCCCGCTGAGGGAAGCCGCCTTGGTCCGTCGATGTCAAGGCTAGCTCTGGAGGAATCCGTATAATTTTACCGCCTACTAACCCGTTTGTCCAATCCTATCCGTGGGGCGGTGCGGCCTCCTCTGCACGACTCTCGGAGCAAATCGGCTCGCCAAAGCCGCTCCATCGACCGAGGACCGATCCCCGCGAGAAGTTGGACCAGCCCCGTTGACCAGGCAAAGGCCGCAAGGATCTGCCCGGCATCTTGAAGCACAACGGGGAGGTTGGCCTTGGCGCGGACGACTCTGACCTGAACCTCCCGGGGTGAGACTCAGGCCCCTTCGACCGAGCGGCCGAAGAAGGATTCGGCCTCGGCGATGACGGCGTGGAGGATGGTCTCGCCTTCGGCGTCGGAGATCCCGACGACGTCGCGGACGAGGTCGAGCTTCTGGTGCTCGGACTCGGTGACGACCCGGTCGGCGACGGCCCGGCGGACGAGGAGGGTGAATTCATCTCGATAGGACTGGGCGAGCCAGGCGGGGTCGAAGCCCATCGCTCGGGCCTCGGCGGCGACGTCGTCCCACTCGGGCCGGGTCGCGGGCAGGCCGGCGAGGACCCGCTTGAGCTTCTTGGCCCAGTGGGCCCGGTCGTACTCGCCGGACTCGAACGGCGTCTCCTCGGCGATCGGCAGCGTGTCGGGGTCGACGCCGAGGTGGATGGCCTCGATCTCCCTGGCCGAGTACCGCGGGTCCGGCCCGCCGCCCAACACCCGCCTCAACGCATCGAAAAATCCCATCGCTGGCAAGCCCCCTGGCGGATCGCGGTCGGTCGTCGGGTCGGGGTTTCTCGGGGGCGGCGGCCGGGGCCGGCCCAACAAGCTCGCCCCCGACGAGATCGAGGGCGGCGATGGTCCGATTGTCCCAGGTCGGGAGCCCTCCGCCAACCGATTTCTCCCGGGAGCAAGATGCCGATGGAGCTGATCCTGGCCAGCACGTCCCTGTACCGCCGGGCCTTGATTGAGCGGCTGGGGATCCCGCTCCGGTGCGTCGCCCCCGGGGTCGATGAGGACGAGTTCAAGGCCAAGGCCGGGGCCATCGCCCCGGCCGACCTGGCCGCCGGCCTCGCCCTGGCCAAGGCGTCGAGCGTGGCGGCCCTCGAACCCCGGGCCGTCGTCATCGGGGGCGACCAGCTCGTCTACTTCGACGGCCAGGTCCTGGGCAAGCCGGGCACGGTCGAAGGGGCCATGGGTCAACTTCAAGCGATCGCGGGCCGGGCACACGAACTGATCACGGCCATTGCCGTCATCCACGAGGGCGGAATTTACGCCCACACGAACGTCACCCGACTCACCTTACGTCCGCTGACGCTCGCCGAGATCGAACGTTACGTCGAAGCCGACTTACCTCTCGACTGCGCGGGCTCTTATAAGCTGGAGTCGAGGGGGATCGCGCTGTTCGACCGGATCGAGTCGGACGACCATTCGAGCATCGTCGGCGTGCCCTTGATCGCCCTGACGTCGATCCTCCGGGGGATCGGGTTCGTCATCCCCTGAAGGGTGTTCATTCTCCGGCCGAGGACGACCCGGGGAGCTTCCGGCCTTCGGTGAGGTCGGGGGGGACGCCGCCGGGATAGCTCTTGTCGAGCTGCTCCTTGATCGCCACCAGGCGGGTCTCGGGCAAGGGGTGGGTGGCGAGGAACTCGGGTTGGCGGGCCCCTTGGCTGGCCTCCTTGAGGATCTTCATGACGTCGAGCATGGCCTTGGGGTCGTAGCCGGCCTGGGCCATGTATTTGAGGCCGATGCCGTCGGACTGCGATTCGTCCTGGCGACTGTAGCGGAGGCCGAACATCTGGTTGGCCAGGGCGGCGGCCATCGCGGCCTTCCGCCCCCGGTCGTCCCCGCCGCTGGCGCCGACGCCGACGGCGGTGGTGAGGATCTGGCCGAGCTGGCCGGTGGCCATCTGCTGGGCGGTGTGCCGCTCGATGACGTGGCCGATCTCGTGACCGAGCACGCCGGCGAGCTGGGCCTCGCTGGTCAGCTTGCGGAACAACCCTTTGGTGATGAAGACCTGGCCGCCGGGCAGGGCGAAGGCGTTGATCGTCTTGGGGTCGTTGAGCAGGTGGAAATGGAAGTTGTCGGAATAGGGGCTCCGGCCCGCGTCGCTCCGGTCGACCAGCCGGCGACCGACCTCGGAGACTATCGCCGCGTTCGAGTCGTCCCTCGGGTCGGTCTCGCCGCCCATCTGCTCGGCCATCTTCGGCGCCGCCTGGAGGCCGAGGGCCCGCTCCTGGTCGACGTCCATCGCGATGTGCTGCTTCTCCCCCGTGACCGGGTTGACCTGGGTTCGGAACATGTACATCCCCACCCCGACCAGCGCGATCAAGGCGGCGATGCCGTAGCGGAGGAGCAGGCCGAGGGGCAGCCCTTGGGGGCTCCCCGAATCGTCATAATCGCCTTGAGACATGGGAAGCTCTCCGGTCTGTTGCTGAGATCGTGCCGCGATTTTAGCAAAGTCCAACCGGGAAATCCGCTTAGTTCCGCCCTTCAGGCTCGCCCAAACCGCCAAACCCGCGCGAATTCCGTTGACCGAAAGCCTTCGGTGCCGCAAACTCAATCCATGCCGCGATGCTCGCGGCCCCGAGCGACCCCGGAGACAGGCCGATGATGCGCTGGTGGCGGGACCTGGATCGGATCTTGAGGGGGGACGCGACCCGGGTCTCCGAGTTGAGCCGGGGGACGATCGACGTTCAGGTGGGCGGGCTGTCGCTGGTCCTCCTGATCCTGGCGATGTCCTATGGGGCTTGCATGGGGAGCTTCGCGCTCTTCAAGGCGGGCGGGCCGTCGTTCTTGCAGTTGGTGGCGTCGACGGTGAAGGTGCCCGCCCTGTTCGTGCTGACGCTGGGGATCACCCTGCCTTCGCTCTACGTCTTCAACGCGCTGGTGGGTTCGAAGTTGCCGCTGGACGCGGTGATGAAGCTGCTCGTGGCCTCGCTGGCGGTGATGATGGCGGTCCTGGCGTCGATCGGGCCGATCGTCTTCTTCTTCTCGGTGAGCACGACGTCGTACCCGTTCATGGTCCTGGTCAACGTGGCGGTCTTCGGGGCCTCGGGGGCGCTCGGCCTGGCGTTCCTGCTCCAGACGTTGCAGCGGTTGAGCGACGCGATCCGGCCCGCCGCGCCGCCGCCCGAACCGGGGTCGATCGCCTCCCAGACGTTGCAGCGGTTGAGCGACGCGATCCGGCCCGGCGCCCCGGAATCTGGGCCGGGGCCGATCGCCCTCGGAGAGGTGGAGCCCACCCCCTTCGGCGCGCGGCGACCCGGCGACCTTGGGGCGCTGGACCCGGTGGAGGGGCAGGTCCTGGGGGATCACGTGAAGACGGTCTTCCGGATCTGGGTCGTGCTGTTCGGCCTGGTCGGGGCCCAGATGGGGTGGGTGCTCCGGCCGTTCATCGGCAACCCGAAGGTGCCGTTCTTCTGGTTCCGGCCCCGCCAGTCGAACTTCTTCCACGCGGTGTTCGACGCCCTGGGGAGCCTGTTCTCGTGATCGGGCCGCTGAAGGACGCCGACGCGATCCTCAAGGGGCGCCCGGTGGCCGGGTCGTGGCGGATCGTCCTGGCCTGCGGCCTGGCGTATGGCGGGGTGATGGGGTGCTTCGGGTTCCGGCCCGGGCAGGTGGCCTTCTCGGCGATCAAGGTGCCGCTGCTCCTGCTGGCGACCCTGGCCTTGAGCCTGCCCAGCTATTTCGTCCTGAACACGCTCCTCGGCGTCCGGTCCGACTTCGCCGAGGCCTGGCGGGCGGTGGTGGCCTCGCAGGCCGGCCTGACGATCATCCTGGTCTCGCTGGCGCCGATCACGGCGTTCTGGTATGCGTCGTCGAGCGACTACCGCTCGGCGATCCTCTTCAACGCCCTGATGTTCGCCGTGGCGAGCTTCGGGGCCCAAGGGCTGCTCCGCCGGGCCTACCGCCCGCTGATCGCGAAGGACCCGAGGCACCGCTGGCTCTTGAGGATGTGGATCGTCCTTTATGCGTTCGTCGGGATCCAGATGGGCTGGATCCTCCGCCCGTTCATCGGCGACCCGGGCCAGCCGGTCCGCTTCTTTCGGCGCGGCCAGTGGGAGAACGCCTACGTGATCGTGGCCCGGATGATCCGGGACGCCCTGGGCCTCTGACGGCCCAGGGGCCGGGGTCAGCGGCGCCCGCCGTTGGACGACCGGGGCCGTTCGCCGGGGCGCCGCTCGCGGCCCGTCGGCGACTTGGGCGCCTCGCGCTCGCCGAAGTGGGTCACGACGTAGGTGCCGCTCTTGGGGTTGCGCTCGATGTCGATGATCGCGTGGTTGTCGGCCTCTTCGAGCAGATGCGTGAAGCTCCGGTAGCCGTAATAGCTCTCGTCGAACGACGGCTTCTTCCGCTTCATCGTGTCCTTGATCATCGAGGCGTAGAGGACCTCGTGATTCTCGCGGCGGAGGGCGTTGCAGGCCTCGACCAGGAGGGTGTAGACCTCGCGCTTCCGGTCGGGCATGTCGGCGTAGAGGTTGGTGGCGAGCTGCTGCTCGTCCTGCTCCTGGCGCTCGAGGTCTTCGTAGTAGATGAACTCGTCGCAGTTATCGCGGAGCAGCTCGGACGTCGAGCCCTTCATCCCCAGGCCGATGACGTGCTTGCCGTTCTCCTTGAGCTTGGAGACCAGGGGGGAGAAGTCGGAGTCCCCCGAGACGATGACGAAGGTGTCGACGTGCGGCTTGCTCCAGGCGAGGTCCATCGCGTCGACGACGAGCCGGATATCGGCCGAATTCTTGCCGGTCTGGCTCCGCCTGGGGATCTCGATCAGCTCGATGGCCGACTCGTGGAAGGGCGCCGTGTAGGCCTGGTAACGGCTCCAGTCGGCGTAAGCCTTCTTGACGATCAGCTTCCCCTTCTCGACCAGGCGTTCGAGCACCTTCTGGATGTCGAACTTGGTCTTGCGCTGGTTCTGGAACCCCATCGCGAGGTTTTCCAGGTCGACGAATACCGCCAGGCTGCGTTCGCGATCGGGCTTGTTCATGGCTGACTCGGAGGGCGAGCAATCGTTGGGATCGAGCGGAGATGCCCGCCGCGCGGCAGTCCTTCCCGAGCGGAACGGTTCCCTCGGGCCGATCATCAAATTCGAGAAAAGAGGAGAGCCGAGGGACATCGCGGCCCTTGGGCCCGGGATTTTCGGCCCGAGCCGGGGAAAAGCCGATTCGCCCGGCCCCGCGATGCGTCGCGAGGGTCCGGGCGAATCGGGGTCTCGCGGCCGACCTCGACGGGCGGGGCATCCCGGCGGCGCCGTGGCCAGCTCAGCCGCCGTGGCCGCCGCCGAACCATCCGCCGCCGGCGTAGAGGTCGCGGACGGTGCGCCGGGGCCGCGATTCGTTGACCGTCAGCGGCCGGCTCTTGAACTCGTTGTTGTTCAGGGCCGCGATCGCCGCGTCGGCCTCGGCCGCCCGGGGCATGTCGACCAGCCCGAAACCCCGCGACTGCCCGCTCCGGGCCTTGACCTGGACTTCCGCCATGGCCACCGCGCCGAACGGCTCGAACAGGGCACGAAGCTCCTCCGAGGTGGTCGCATAATCGAGGTTACCGACATAAATCATCATAGCGAAGATCAACTCCTCATCGAGACGAGAGGGTTGGCAAGGCGCCTTCCTCGTCTCGGTCACTGGCCATGCCAGGCCATTTGATCGGGCGCGACGCGACGATCTGGTAGCCCGATGGGCCCGTCCACCCTCCGCTCGGCTCCCGACGGACCTGCCCTGCGGGTTCGACGGGTCATGGACGAGGTTCGCTCGCCAGCAACCCAACCCGCGGCCGTCGTTCAAGGACCGCGGAAGCGACGCCTCCCGGGCGCCCTCGGATATGGCCGTCAGTGTACCGCAAGCGGTCGCCACCCGCCAGGGAAGTCCCTCCGGCCGCCCGATCGCCCGATCGCCGCCCGGCGGGTCGGCCCTTAGAGTCTGTCCCATAAGCCCTGTTACACCGCCTCGCGGTAGCAGAACTCGGCGTCCGTCTCGTCGGGTCGGAGCCGGTGGAGCATCAGTTGGATCATCG
>JAABUQ010012193.1_pt1 | contig 10743 bp, 7 predicted proteins | sample 5560001 | NCBI WGS metagenome assembly JAABUQ01 (sample SAMN10711888, study PRJNA513371) | rock metagenome | isolation source: Antarctica rocks | place: Antarctica: Victoria Land, Finger Mt nord | collected 2015-12-18
GGGCGGCAGGTGCACATCAGGGCACGGTTCTCGACGTTGACCACGTGCGCGTGTTCGTCCGTGATGGGTTCGCCGCACATGTCGCAGCGTTCCCCCGGCGGCGGCCGACGCTCGGCGCGGGCGATCCGCTGCAGGATCGCCAGCGGCCCCGGTTCGGCAGGGGAGCCGGCTCCGCCCGTTGGAGCCGTCATGTCGCAGCCCCAGCTGTCATGTGGCCGCCCCGGCCGGTACGGCGACCTGGACCCCGCCGTCCCGCTCGAGCAGCGGCAGCGGGTCGAGACGCCGGTCGGTGTCGACGCCGGCGCCGGCGCGGGCCACGTCGTAGTGAGAACCGCAGCCTCGGCAGCGCAGCACCGCCGAGCCGAGAGGAGCGCCGGGCGCCCGTTCGAGCGCCGATCCCGCCAGCGTCGACCCGCACTCGGGGCAGCCCTCGCGGTAGGCGTAGAGCGTGCGGCCGACCCGACACACCGCGATATCGAGGCCTGCGACCGAAAAGTTCCGGACGGACCCGGCCGGCAGGTCGGCGAGGCCCGGCACGGCCTCCCAGCCGCCGCCGTCGGGGGCTTCTGCCGAGTGCAGGCGGGCCGACAGCGACTCAACCGGGATGATCTTTGCCGGTGCCGGGCTCGCCTCCGGCGTCTCGACCCGAATGTCCACCACCTCGGGTGCCGCCGATCGAATCGCGTCCTCGACCGCGAGCTTGAGCGTGACGGCGGAGGACGGGCACCCGTCGCAGCTGCCGAGCAGCCGCAGTCCTACGACTCCCTCGTCGCTCACGTCGAGGAGCTCGACATCGCCCCCGTGGGAGCCGAGATAGGGCCGCACCTTCTCCAGCGCCAGCTCGACTCGGGTTGCGACTCCATGCGGGTGCAGCCCGTGCACCAGCAGCAGGCTCGCCACCAGCTCGTCCTCAGCCAACCTGTCGAGCGCCTCGTCCGACAGGGAGCCGGCCTCGTAGAGGATCTCGAGGGTGCGCTCGAGCCCGGCGCCGTACAGCTCCACGACCAGCCGGACCAGCTCCTCGGCCCGCTCCCGAGCCATCGAACCCGCCGCGGAACTCGCCTCGAGCAGCGACTCGATCCGGTCCCCGACGGCGCGCAGGTTGGCCGGCTTCGGTGTCGGAGAGGCGGTCGCGGCCGACGGGTCGACCGGCGGCGACCCCGTCGGCACGCCGGTCATTCGCCCGAGGCCGCCATGGTCGGCGAGTGCAGCTTCTTCAGCGACTTGCCGTTGCCCAGGTACATGTGGACACCGCAGGGCAGGCACGGGTCGAAGCTGCGAACCGTCCGCATGATGTCGATGCCCTTGAAGTGCTCGCGGTCGTTCTCCTCGAAGATCGGCTGGTCCTGCACCGCGTCCTCGTACGGGCCGGGGGTGCCGTAGCTGTCCCGGGGGCTGGCGTTCCACGGCGTCGGCGGGTACGGGTGGTAGTTCGCGATCTTGCCGTCCCGGATGACCATGTGGTGGGACAGCACGCCGCGGACGGCCTCGGTGAACCCGCAGCCAATGCCCTCCTCGGGCACCTCGAAGCTCTCCCAGGTCTTGGTGTGACCGGCCCGGATCTCGGTCAGCGCCTTTTCGGCGAAGTGCAGGGCACAGGCGGCGGCGTAGGCCTGGAAGTAGGTCCGGGCCCGATTGCGCTCAATGGTGTTGCTGCCGTGCCGCGGGATGTTCCACTCGAGCTGGACCTCGGGCTTGAGCGCCGTCTTCGGCAGGTTGATCTGCACGCTGTGGCCGGTCGCCTTGATGTAGCCGACGTCGACCAGGTTGGCGAGCGCGGTGCTCCACAGCCGGGCCAGCGGGCCGCCGCCGGTGTCCAGCGCGAGGTAACTGTCGCCGTCGTACCACCGCGGCGACATCACCCAGCTGTACTTGTCGTCGAAGTCCCGCTTCTGCGGCCGGGGGTTCGTGGTCTGGTTCCACGGGTGCCGGCGGTCGACCGGGTTGCCGAGCGGGTCCCGGGTGACAAACATCTCCTGGCCGTCCCAGTCCTCGTAGAACGAGCTGCCGAGGAGGATCCGGATCCCGAGGTTGATCTTGACCAGGTCGGTGGTGACGAGCTTCCCGTCCACGACGACGCCTGGGGTCACGTACATCTTGCGACCCCAGTCGGTCATGTCGGAGTACTTGAAGTTGCAGTACTCGGGGTCCTGGAAGGCGCCCCAGCAGCCGAGCAGGGTACGACGCAGGCCGACCTGCTCGTAGCCCGGCAGTGCCTCGTAGAAGAAGTCGAAGAGGTCGTCGTGCATCGGGACGACCTTCTTCATGAACTCGACGTAGCGCATCAGCCGGGTGAGGTAGTCGGTCATCAGCTGGATCGTCGCAACGGTGCCGACGCCACCCGGGTAGAGCGTGGAGGGGTGGACGTGGCGACCCTCCATCAGGCAGAACATCTCGCGGGTTACCCGGCTGACCTGTAGCGCCTCGCGGTAGAACTCACCGCTGAACGGGTTGAGCGAGCGCATGATGTCAGCGATCGTGCGGAAGCCGTGCTGGTCGGCGTGCGGCGCCGGGGTGTTCTCGGCCTGCGCCAGCACGCCCGGGTTGGTCTCGGCGACCATCTTCTCGCAGTAGTCGACCCCGACCAGGTTCTCCTGGAAGATGTTGTGATCGAACATGTACTCGGCGGCCTCGCCGAGGTTGACGATCCACTCACCGAGGTGCGGCGGCTGGACGCCGTACGCCATGTTCTGCGCGTAGCAGGAGCAGGTGGCGTGGTTGTCGCCGCAGATCCCACAGATCCGGCTGGTGATGAAGTGCGCGTCGCGCGGGTCCTTGCCCTTCATGAAGAGCGAGTAGCCGCGGAAGATCGATGAGGTGCTGTGGCACTCCACGACCTTCTTCTGGGAGAAGTCGATCTTGGTGTAGATCCCGAGGCTGCCGACGATCCGGGTGATCGGGTCCCACGCCATCTCGACGAGCTCGTTCTTGCCGCCCCTGCGCGCTGTTTCCGGCCGTGTCGACAGCGTGGTCATGAAAGGTCTCCCAAATGCCCGAGGAAATTGCGTGGAGTATTGCGGGGAGCTACCAGGACCGCTTCGCGCCGGTGACCAGCTGCTTGCCCGGCCGGCGCCACTTGGGTTCCTTGTCCACGGTGTGGGTCGTGACCCGGCGGAGGTTGCGGATCGCCGAGCCGTAGAGGCCGACGGCGGTCGTGGACAGCTTGCCGCCGGGCGGCTCGTCCATGAACGGCATGAACTTGTCCGGGAAGCCCGGCATCGTGCAGCCGATGCAGATGCCGCCGACGTTCGGGCAACCGCCGAGCCCGTTCATCCAGCCGCGCTTGGGCACGTTGCACTTCACCACCGGGCCCCAGCAGCCGAGCTTGACGATGCACTTGGGCGAGCCGTACTCGGTGGCGAAGTCACCCTGCTCGTAGTAGCCGGCCCGGTCGCACCCCTCGTGGACGGTGGCGCCGAACAGCCAGATCGGCCGCAGGGCCTCGTCGAGTGGGATCATCGGAGACTGCCCGCTCGCCTGGTACAGCAGGTAGGTGAGGGTCTCAGACAGGTTGTCCGGTTGGATCGGGCAACCCGGGACGTTGACGATCGGGATGCCGGCCTTGGACCGCCAGTTCCAGCCGAGGTAGTCCGCCACCCCCATGGCGCCGGTGGGGTTGCCGGCCATTGCGTGGATGCCGCCGTACGTCGCACAGGTCCCGGCGGCGACGATGGCGAGGGCCTTGGGCGCCAGCTTGTCGAGCCACTCGCTGGTCGTCACCGGTTGGCCGGTCTCCGGGTTGTTGCCGAATCCGGACCAGTAGCCCTCGTCGTGCAGCGCCTCGTTCGGGATCGACCCCTCGACCACGAGCACGAACGGGTCGAGCTCGCCGCGGTCGGCCTTCCAGAACCACTCGAGGAAGAAGTCGGCCCCGCCTTGGGGACCGCACTCGAAGTCGATCAGCGGCCAGTGCACTGCGATCTTGGGCAGCCCCGGGAGCGCGCCGAGCGCGATCTCCTCGATGCTGGGCTGGGTCGCTGCCGTCAACGCGACGGAGTCACCGTCGCAGCTGAGGCCGGCGTTGATCCACAGAACGTGGATGACTGGGTCCTCCACCGCGCTGGGTGCAGAAGTGTCTGTGGGTGCGGACATGCTCTCGCCACCTCCTGAGGCCTACTTTCCGAGGCCTTGCACGGCGCAGGCGTCGCTGAGCTCGACGGCGTACGGCGCGGTGTCGTTGGTATACCCGAGCCGTGGTCGACGTCAATGGCCCTGGCCGGAGGAACCGGGGGAGATGTCACGATTTCGGCATGGACACGGCGGGCGCCCGGGTCGCCGCCCCGACGGCGAGGCTGCGGGTGCGGGTCGATGGGACCGTCCAGGGGGTGGGCTTCCGGCCGTTCGTCTACGGCTTGGCCACCCGGCTCGGGCTCGGCGGGCTGGTGGGCAACGACTCCCAGGGTGTCTTCATCGAGGTGGAGGGCGAGCCGGCGGTCGCCGCCGCCTTCCTCGACGCACTCTCGGCGCAGGCACCTCCGCTCGCGGCGGTGGAGCGGGTCGCGAGCCAACCGATCCCCCTTACCGGCCAGCGCGACTTCGTCATCGTCGAGAGCGCGGCCGCCGGACCGGCCGCCGCCCTCGTCTCGCCGGACATGGCGACCTGTACCGACTGCCGTCGGGAGCTGTTCGACCCGACCGACCGCCGGTTCCGGTACCCGTTCATCAACTGCACGAACTGCGGGCCCCGGTTCACGATCGTCCGCGGTGTCCCCTACGACCGGCCGCTGACGACGATGGCCGGGTTTCCGCTCTGCGTCGACTGTCGACGGGAGTACGACGACCCTCGCGATCGACGCTTCCATGCCCAGCCGGTCTGCTGCCCGGCCTGCGGGCCTCGGCTGGGACTGGTCGACGCCGCCGGGCGCCCGCTAGTCGGGGATCCCGTGATTGCGGCGGCGGCGGATGGCCGTGCGCCCGACCACGGTGGCCCGGTACCGGCGGCAACGCCGGACGGCAATCCCGTGATTGCGGCGGCCGAGCTGCTCCGGGCCGGCCAGATCGTCGCGATCAAGGGGCTCGGTGGCTACCACCTCGCGGTGCTGGCGTCGGATCAGGAGGCGGCGGCGCGGTTGCGAGCCCGTAAGCACCGGGAGGACCGGCCGTTCGCGTTGATGGCCCCCGACCTGGTTTGGGCGAGTCGGCTCTGCGAGGCGGGCCAGATCGAGGAGTCGTTGCTGACCAGCCCGCCGGCGCCGATCGTCGTACTGCCCCGCCGTCCCGACGCGGCGGTGGCCGCGGCCGTCGCGCCGGGGGAGCGCTCGCTCGGGCTGATGCTGCCCTACACCCCGCTGCACCACCTGTTGGCGGCCGAACTAGCGGCGCCGTTCGTGCTCACCAGCGGGAACGTCTCCGACGAGCCGATCGCCTATCGCGACGACGAGGCGCTCGAGCGGCTGGGCGGCATCGCGGACGCCTTTCTCACCTCCGATCGGCCGATCGTCCGCCGGGTGGACGACTCGGTGGTGCGGGTGGTCCGCGGCGCGCCGGTCCTGGTCCGACGCTCCCGGGGGTACGTCCCTCGGCCGCTCGAGCTCCCCTGGCGGTTCCCCCGGCCCGTGCTCGCCTGCGGCGGCGAGCTGAAGAACACCTTCTGTGCGGCAAAGGAGGACCGCGCCTTTCTCTCCCATCACATCGGTGACCTGGAGAACTACGAAACGCTGCGGTCCTTCACCGAGGGCATCGGACAGTTTCGTGACCTCTTCGATGTCCGCCCCGAGGTCGTCGTACACGACCTGCACCCGGAGTACCTCTCGACCAAGTACGCGGTCGAGCTGGACGGGGTCGAGCTGGTCGGCGTCCAGCATCACCACGCGCACATCGCCGCCTGTCTCGCCGACAACGGCGTGGCGGGTCCGGTGATCGGAATCGCGTTCGATGGCCTGGGCTTCGGCGTGGACGGGACGATGTGGGGCGGTGAGGTGCTCCTCGCCGACCTGTGCGACTACGAGCGCTTGGCGCACTTCGAGGCCGTGCCGATGCCGGGCGGGGCAGCCGCGGTGCGGGAGCCGTGGCGGATGGCCGCGGCCTACCTCGACTCGGTGTACGACGGCGGGATCCCGGAGGGTCTGGACGTCGTACGCCGTCATGCCGGGCGCTGGGGGGACATCGTCTCGGTCGCCCGAGCCGGGGTCAACGCGCCCCGTACGTCGAGCGTCGGGCGACTCTTCGACGCCGTGGCCGCCCTGCTCGGGCTGCGGGACGCGGTCAGCTACGAGGGCCAGGCGGCGATCGAGCTCGAGCAGCGGGCGGACCCGGACGAGGCCGGTCGGTACGACGTCGGGATGACCGAGGGGCCGCCGGTCCGGATCGCCGGGACCGACCTGGTCCGAGCGGTGGTCGGCGACGCCGCCGCCGGCGTACCGGTGCCCGTCGTCGCGGCGCGCTTCCACAACACGCTGGCGTCGGTCGTCGTCGAGGTGAGCGAGCTGGCGCGGGACCGGACGGCGATCTCAACGGTCGCGCTCTCCGGCGGTGTGTTCCAGAACGTCTTGCTGCTCGAGCGCGCCGCGGGCCTGCTGGAGGCGGCCGGGTTCGAGGTCCTCACGCACTCCCGGGTACCGACCAACGACGGTGGGCTGAGCCTCGGCCAGGCTGCGGTGGCAGGCGCCAGGGACCGGGCCCGGTCGGCGAGCTGACGGTGAGGATGGCTGGCCGGGCTCCTTCACCGCTGCAGGTCCGCCGCGGTTGACCGGTGGCCCTTACCCCCCCAGGTCGGGCGTCACTCCCCGTCCGGTCGGCCGGCCCGCACCCAGGCCTCCAGCAGCGGGTCGACGACGCGCCACCCGGACGGCGCGGTGGAGTCCTCGGTGAGGTCGCCGCGGTCACGCAGCGCCGCCAGCCCGCTGCGGGTACCGCCGCCGGCCCGCGATCCGTTCGTCGGTCGAGCGTACGGCCGGCCGCCGGAGGCGACCGCGCTGAGCACCCGGCGCTGGGTGACCGGCAGCAGCGACCACATCGTGCGGAACTCGTCGGCCAGGTCCCTCAGCACCCGCGCGTGCGCCGCCGACAGCATCGCCGGATCGGCCCGGCCACCGTCGGGGGTCCCATCCCAGAGCGCCGCCGCGAGCAGCATCGTGCGCTGCGGGTGGCCCGCGGACAGGGCGAGGAGCCCGTCGAGCGCGTCGCCGACGTCCTTGCCGGTCGTGCGGAACCGGTCCGCCACGAACTCCGCCGTCGAGTCCGGCGGCAGCGGCGGCAGCGCCACCGCCGCGGCCTGCGCGTAAAAGGCGCGGCGCGGGTCGGTGAACAGCTCGGTCATCATGCCGAGATGGGAGCCGGCGAAGGTGTAGCTGGCCGCCTCCCCGTGGTGCTGGATCTCCGACCGGATCACCGCGTCGGCGTTGGCCTGCGCGGTCAGCACCTCCTGGAACTCGTCGAACACCACCAGCACCCGGGTCCCCCATCGCTCGTAGACCCGACGCGGCAGGGCGAGGCGTTCGAGCAGGGGTGCGGCCGCCGGACCCAGGTTGAGCTGTCCGGACACGGGAAGCGGGCCGCCGCCGAGGGTGACGCTGGGCTTGAGCATCCGGCGCAGGCCGGCGAACCACTGTGCGACCTGGCCCGTGAGCCCCTCGGCGTACGCCCGCTCGACTCGTTCGGCGACGTCGGCGAGGGTGAGTACGCCGAAGAAGTCGACGAAGACCGCCGACCAGCCGTCCGCCCGAGCCTCTCCGACGACTCGGCGCAGCAGCGAGGTCTTGCCATAACGCCGGGCCGCGCTCAACCGGGAGTTGTTGCTCGCCTGGGCGTTTCGAAGCAGCTCGTCGGTCTCGTCGTCCCGGTCGATGAGGTCGTCGAGTCCAACCGGGGCGGTGAACGGAAATGGGTTCCTGGCCACGTTCCCGATCATACCCGTCTGGCTCCATGTGTGGAGCCACGCGGCTCCACGGAGCCGTTAGAGGTCGCGCTGGATGACCTCCCACAGCGCATGGTAGAGCGTCGTCTGGACCTCCTGGACCCGGTGTACCGACGACGACGGTACGGCGAACAGGAAGTCCAGCGACTCGAGCTCCGCCATCTTTCCGCCGCCGTATCCGGCGAGACCGACGGTGACCATCCCCGCCGCCTTCGCCTCGTCGAAGGCCCGCAGCACGTTGGCAGAGCCGCCGCTGGTGGAGATCCCGACCGCGATGTCGCCGGGGCGGCCGAAGGCGCGGATCTGGCGGGCGAAGACGACGTCGAAGCTCACGTCGTTCGACAGCGCCGTCACCACCGCCGCGTCGCTGGTGAGGCACAGCGCCGGCAGCGGGCGGGCATCGTCGCTTGGGTCGAAGAAGGTGTGCACGATGTCGGAGGCGTCCGTGCTGCTGCCGCCGTTGCCGAAGGCCATCAGCTTGGCGCCGTCGCGGAACCGCTCCGCCAGCACCGCGGCGCAGCGGCCGACCGCGTCGACCTGCTCCTCGGCGACTGACTTCCGCAGCGTCACGATCTCGCTGACCTTGTCCTGGGTAGAACGGGACACTTCGGCCAGAACCTCGGGCAGGCTGCTCGACCCGGCGTACAGGAACGGGTACAGCGACTCGACGCCGCCCACCGGGAGTGCTTCGGTCACGTCGCCGGGCTCGGCCAGGATGTCGGGCTGGTCGAAGAAGACGTGCACGAGCTCCCACAGGACGTGGTACGTCGTGACGTGGACCTCCTTGACGATCCGAGGGTTGTCCGAGTCCACGACGAAGCAGTGGTCAACCGCCGGGCTGGCCGCGATCGCACCTCCGCCGGCGCCGACCAGGGCCACCGTGAGCAGGCCGGCCGAGTGCGCCGCCTCCAGCCCGCGGAGGACGTTGCGGCAGTTGCCGTCGGCCGAGACGCCCAAGGCGATGTCCGTCGGCGTACCGAGCACCCGCAGCTGGTGGGCGAAGACCTCGTCCATGCCGTGCCGACGGGCGACCCCCATCACGGTGGCGACGTCGTTGACCAGCGACAGCGCCGGGAGGGCGCGCTTGCCCACGATCACCGGATGCACGAACTCGACGGAGATGTGCTGCGCGTCCGTCGCGGGGCCGCCGTTGCCGAAGACCAAGAGCTTGCCGCCGCGATGGAAGCGGATCGCCATGTCGTGGCAGGCGGCGGCCACCCGCTGGGCATCCTGTGCCAGCCGCTGGGCGGGCTCGACTCGTTGCGCGAAAGCGGCGGCGGCGGCGTGGCCGATGTCGGTGTCGGTGTCGGTGTCGGTCATCAGGGGACCTCCTGGGGCGGCGTGCTCACGTTATGCCGACGACGGCGGTGGTGACCAGGGCTGCCGGCGAAGCCAAGCAGCCGAGGCCGTCAGCCGGCAACGGCTGCTTCGCCGCGGCGCTGGTACCGAGCCGCTGCCACTTCCAAGGCTTGCTACCTGCCGCTGTTCCGGGTAGTTCCAACGGTTGGCCAAACTCCCCTGTTCGTACCATTCCGCAGGCAACCGGGTGAACGGGACGGCCCCGCCGTCAAGCCTCCGGCGGGTCCCGACGACTCCGGTTCCATGTCAAATTCACCTTCTGCGACCGGCCACGATCGCTGGTCCATCATCAAGCGGGGCCTGGTCGGCATCTCTCTGGCCTCCATCGCTGCCGCCTCCATCGCTGACGCCGCGACGGCCCCTCCCGTGCACGTGAAGCGGGACAAGGCCCACCACGCGGCGGACCCGAAGCGGCACAGCCCGCCGGCCCACAAGCGGCCGACTCCCCGGCCCCCGTCCCCGCCGGCTTCGCCGCTACCCCCGTCGCCGCCGGCGTCGCCGCCACCCCCGGCGCCCAGCCCCCCGTCCCCCGGTGGGCCGCCGTCCGGCACGATGAAGCCGGAGCTCGGCGGACTGCTGAACCGCGGGTTCGAGGCGCACAAGCTGCCCGACCTCGGCGGGTTCGTCGTCAAGGAGGACTGGGCCTCGCTGGAGCCGTCCCCGGGCGCATTCAACTTCAGCGACATCGACCGGCAGGTCGCCTCAGCGGCGGCCAACGGCTACGGCGTCAAGCTCCGCGTGTACGCCGGGGACGTGGCGCCGGACTGGGCCAAGTCCATCGGCGGCAGCCCGATGCCGTTCTACGACCACATGCGGCACATCTCGACGACGCTCGGCCGGTTCTGGACCCCCGCCTACCAGAGCGCGTGGCAAGGTCTGCAGACCGCGCTCGCGGCCCGGTACGACGGGAACCCGACCGTGCGCGAGGTCAACGTCGCCGGGACCGGTTCGGAGTCGGCCGAGGTGTGCCTGCTCTTCGCCAATGACAAGAGTCCCGGCACCTCGTCGACCAATGGGCAGCAGTACGTCGCCCACGGTTACACCGAGTCGGCCCGCCAGTCCGCGCTCATCAACGACATCAACTTCATGGCCCAGGCATGGCCGCACACCCACATCAACCTGTTCGTGCACCCGCAGCAGCAGCTCAACGGAAGCGGCGGCGTCAGCGTCAGCCTGGCGGCGACCGAGGCGCTGATCACCAACTCCTACAACGCCCACCCCAGCCAGATGGTGTTCGGTCACACCGGTCTCGGCGTCGACGTCATCCAGGGCGCGAAGTCCTCGGCGCTGCAGATGTACATGTACATCCTCGGGCACAGCTACCCGTTCGACATCCAGACCCAGACCATCAGCAACCCGAGCATGGGCGGCTCCGGAGTCGGCAATCCCGCGATCGTCCTGGCCTGGGCCGCCTCGCATGGACTCTTCAGCGTTGAGCTGCCATCCGGCTGGACGTCGTGGAGCCCGAGCCTGCTGGCCTCGGTGAACGCGTCGCTGCTCGCGTCGGCGCACTACCGGACATAGCCCCA
>JAABUQ010012194.1_pt1 | contig 10742 bp, 10 predicted proteins | sample 5560001 | NCBI WGS metagenome assembly JAABUQ01 (sample SAMN10711888, study PRJNA513371) | rock metagenome | isolation source: Antarctica rocks | place: Antarctica: Victoria Land, Finger Mt nord | collected 2015-12-18
GGCTTCCGTATCCGCGCGGCGATACGCGCGAGGTACTCTTGGGCAGCCGCTTCGCCCGCACGCTCCAGCTCCTCGATCGGCAACGGGGGAGCAACAGCGGCCGCCTCATACGCGGGAGAGACGACGCGCGGTAAGACCCGCAGTAACGTGAGCGGTGCCGCCAACGATTCGGCGAGATGCGCGGCGACCGGGAGCGCCGCCTCCGCGAGTGGCGAACCATCGAGGGTGACGGTCACTTCCCCGATTGCCCCGGTCGGCTCCGCCGCCCCGCGTTCCTGCGCGCGCACGACCATCACGGGCACCGTCGCGTGCCGCAGAACGTGCTAGGCGATGCTGCCGAGGCGGAGGCGCTCCCATCCCGTCCGGCCGTGCGTGCTCATGACAATCAGCGTCCGCGCGTCGTCCGCCGCGCAGTCGATGATCGCCGCTGTGGGATCGCCATGCCGGATGGTGATCGCGGTGGGGAGATCACGGTCGCGCACGGTCGCCGCCATGCTCCGCAGGTAGGCGGTGATCGTCGCCATGGCCCGTTCATCGGCTTCACGCCGGGCGACACGCGGCATGCCGACATCGCGGCGCCCTGGGGGAGAGACGACGCTGAGCAGCGTGATGTCGGCGGCGCAGGCCTCTGCGAGCGCCATCGCGTACGGCAGTGCCTGCGCCGCAATGCGCGAACCATCGAGGGGAACCAGAATTGACCGGAACATGCCGTCCTCCTTTGCCGTCGCGCCGAACGTGCGGTACTCCTGCTGTCAGTATCGGTGCCGGACCGTGGCAAGGGCATCATGGGATGTCGAAACGCGTGGCAAAACCGTGTCACTCGTCCTCTCTCATGTCCCGTCGACTGCGGTGCGGCGTCAGTGCAGGCAACAACGGCCCGGTTCGTCGTTTGTACGCTTGATACTCTCCGGGGAAAGATTCTTCCATCAACGCCTCCTCCCGCGCGATGCGCGAGGCGATCACACCCCCAATCCCGATGATCGAGAGCAGAAGCAGGAGCACGTTCGCGGACAGGAGTCCGCAGCCGACGATAAAGAGAAGAAAGCCCGTGTAGATGGGATGCCGTATCCAGCGGTACGGCCCGGTAGTGACGAGGGTATGGCGAGCGCGCACTTGCAGCCGGCTGGAGAAATTCGTTCCCAGCGCCCCATGTGCCCAGCGCAGGAGAAGCAGGGCGGCGAGCGCGAGGCATGCCCCGATCCAGCGTATCCACGCGGGGAGCGACATCGTAAACCGCCGCATCCAGCGCGCGTCGCGGAGATAGCCGATCGCCATCGCACAACCGATCACCAGCATACTCGCGTGCGCGACCATGTTCTGATCGTGCTCAGGCCGGATCACTGGTTCAGCACCCCGAGAAGCGCGGCGCTGATAGCTGATCCGGATGGCGGCGAAGCCGAGGAGGAGCGCACCGAGGATGAGACGAAAGGGCCGTTCCGCCACCTGGCCGGATCGCTGACATTGGCGCATGTATGTCCCCCTTCTTCTTCGTGAGCGAGCAGATGCTCTTTATTTGACAATCAGCGCGGTCATCATGCCGAACATGCCCTGCTCGCTCTCGGCGTGCGAGAGGATGTGGCAATGGAAGACCCATGTTCCCACTTCCGTGCAATCAACGATCGCGTCAAAACGCTGCCCCGGCGCCACGTTCACCGTGTCGCACTTGTACGGCGTGTTCAGGTAGCCGTCTTGCGCAACGATCGTCATCGGCATCCCGTGCAGGTGCATCGGGTGGATCATCAGCCCCTCGTTCATGAACCGCACGAGCAACTTCTCGCCCTTGTTCACCGTGATCGCTTCGGTCGCCGGGAAGCCCTTGCCGTTAAGGGTGAAACCGAGCCCGGCGTCGCCGAGGATCATCGTGTATTCCTTGTCGAACGTGGGGTACGCGCTCTTGTCCTTTGGCTCGATGATGAACGCGCCCAGCAACCCCTTCGTCACCTGCTCCGCGCTGTTCATATGGGAGTGATACATGTGCGAGCCGGGATTGCGTGCGGTGAACTCATAGGTGAAGCTCTCGCCGGGGTTGACCGGTGGCTGGGTGATGAAGGGCACGCCGTCCATCGCGTTCGGGATGATGAGACCGTGCCAGTGGATCGCCGTGCCCTCGTCCAGTTCATTCGTGAGGATGACGCGCACCTTGTCCCCTTGGGTGACGCGTATTTCTGGGCCGGGCACAACACCGTTATAGGCGTACGCATCGATCATCTGACCGGGTGTCACCTCCCATTGCACCGGCTTCGCGGTCAGGTTGAAGACCTTGACGCCGTCCTGCATCGTGTACGCCATGCGCTGGCCGCCGCGGAGCGTCTTCGGCTGCGCGAGAAACGCCTTGACGCCCGCCGCGTGCATTTGGTTCATCATCTGCCAGTCTTTGGCTGGAGTTGCCGTCGCACCGGATGCGGGGGCCGTCCCGGCACTCTGGCCCATGGCATTGGGGTCCATCCCCACCATCGCCGATCCATGCGCGGCGGGCGTGGCGGCGGCTGCCTGGCCCGGCGCCGCCGGGGCGTTGCCGCCGGTGTTCCGCGCCACGTTCGTCGCGTACGGTGCGCTCTGCAGTTGGTCCACTTGATTGCCACAGGCGACGAGGACGCCCAGCCCGCCCGCGCCGAGTGCGCCCGCGAGAACTCGTCGCCGCGAAAGACCCGCAGTGTTCGCCATCGTCCATCACTCCCTTGTGTTCGGATAGCGCCATTGCCATCCCCATCGGTGTGGCAGCATCGCCACACCCTGATTGTCGCACCGACGATCACTCGTGCCGCGTGGCCGACGACCGGACCTCGGTGCGCGCGGTGGGACGCCGTTGTCCCCTCCGCATCCAGTGTAGGCGCTGCGCCGCAAAGAGTCTGTGAAAAATATCACATTTCGACGGTAAATGTGGCGAGGCGCTCTCGATCGAGGATCGTGATGTGGCCGCTCGCCATACGGATCACGCCCTCCCGTTCGAGGATGTGGAGCGACCGATTGACCATCTCCCGCGCGGCGCCGACGGTGGCTGCCATCTGCGTCTGGGTCTGCTCATGGGGCTCGTCGAGCAGCGTGCGCGCGACCCGACCGATGACGGGACGGAAGGCGAGGTCCTCGACGATCTCCGTGAGATGCCGGTTGCGCGCGGCGAGCATTGCCAGGGCGGTCTCTGTCAAGCGGGGGATGGTCCGCAGGAGGGTGCGGAAGTCCGCGGCGGGGAGCATGTACAGCAGGACATCGGTGAAGGCCTCGGCGCTCGCCGGATAGGGGCCGCCATCGAAGAGAGGGACCTCCGCGAACGTCTCCCCGGGATCGGCGAAGAGGAGGGTCTGCTCGCGCCCGCCGGGCGACCGCTTCACCACGCGCACCACGCCGCTGCCGACGAGGAGGAGCGCGTATGCCGGCTCCCCCTCGGAGAAAATGATCGCCCCGCGGGGATACCGACGGGAGCCTATCCGTGCCCCGACTGCGGCCCTCTCTTCCGCGGTGAGCGACGCGAAGAGCGGGTGTGCCGCGAGCAGCGCGGGGAGGTTCGGTGAGGACATCGCCAGTAACCCTCCGGCGTTGCATCGCACGGGATGCACGGCAGACAACGCTGCCAGCATACGCTCCGCATCGTGATCGGACAAGCAATCGCCGGTTCATCCGTCACGCCTTATTGCCCCCGCGCGATCACATCAGGGAGAACACCTGCTCCGCCGTATCAACAATCAACGCGCCAATCGCGAGCGATGACGTGGCGGCGGGAGAGGGCGCATTGCGTACATGCAACGCGCCGCCCTCGACATTGACCACGAAGTCGTCCACGAGGGCGCCATCTTCCCCGAGCGCCTGCGCGCGCACGCCGGAGGGACCGGGCAGGAGATCGGCCATCCGCAGTTCCGGCATATACCGTTGCAACGCCTTGAGAAACGCAGCCTTACGGAAGTCGCGGTACAGCTCGTCTATCCCCGTTCGCCAATAGCGGCGCGCGAGCGTGCGGAAGCCGCCATACCGGACGATCTCGGTGAGATCCCGCACATTGACATCGCGGCGCCGATAGCCCTCACGCGCGAACGCGAGGACCGCATTCGGGCCAAGCCAGATCGCCCCATCCATCCGGCGCGTGAAGTGGACACCGAGAAAGGGGAAGCGAGGGTCGGGCACCGGATAGATCATCCCATTGACCCAGCCGCGCCGTTCGGGGCGGAGGACGTAATAGTCGCCGCGAAACGGGACGATTTGTGACGTGCGCGGCGCTCCGGTGATGCGGGCGATGCGATCCGCTTCCAGACCCGCACAGCTGATGATCCAGCGCGCCGTCACGTCGCCTGCGGACGTCTCGATCCGATTGTAGCCATCTCGCTGGGTGATGGCAGTCACTGCATGATTAGTGCGAATCTCCCCACCGTGCTCGGTCACCTCCCATGCGTAGGCGCGCGCCACGCGGGAGAAGTCAACGATACCGGTGGCCGGTGAATAGAGCGCTTTGATTCCGACCGCATGCGGTTCGAGTTCGTGCAGCCGTTCCGGGCCGATCATCTCCAGACCCAACACGCTGTTCGCGCGGCCACGCTCGGCGAGTTGATCGAGACGCGGTAATTCCTCCGCGTCCGTCGCGACGATCACCTTCCCGCACAGATCATACGGGATCGCATGCGCATCGCAGAAGGCGAGCAGTTTGGCTCTCCCCGTCACGCAGAGTCGTGCCTTCAGCGAACCGGGTGCGTAGTAGATGCCCGAGTGGATCACGCCGCTATTGTGCCCGGTTTGGTGCTGGGCAATCGCGGGTTCCTTTTCCAGTACGATCAGACGTAATGCGGGGAAGCGAGAGAGGAGTTCCATCGCGGTGGCCAGTCCCAGGATGCCTGCACCGATAATTGCCATATCGTACGCCGGTTCGCGCATGGTCACCCCTCTCATTATCGGCGTACCGTTGGGATCATGGCCGTTCTTCGCGCCACGCGCGTCACATGCCCGCACCGGTACGGATCGCCTGCACACAGCACCGATGCTCCGCGAGGGCTGCCCGGTACAGCCAGCCGGCAAAGACGCGTTTCCGTTTCGCGCGCCGTGCTCATCGGAGTGGCGGACGCAGCGACGGTGAGAGCTCCGGTGTCGGAACGTGCTCCTGCCCGGATTCCGGGTCCGGCGTGTCCACCTCCCCGGCGGCCCCGGCGGAACGCGATCGGGTCAGGTTCGGCACGCGTGGGTTTGCCGCTCGCCAGCGCACGATCTCCTCGCTGTGCTCCGGATAGTGCTCGTACGTCGTGCCGCGCACCCACTCCGCACGTACCTCCGCCTTCCCATCGAGCATCTCCACGAGCGCCTTGTGCGCGGAGAGCGCCCGATTGCGCGCCTCATTGACGGTGAGGTGCCTGTCCGCCTCGTGGTTGAGGTCGGTGAACATCTGCTCGTGGATCTGCCACGTCGGTGCGTCGCCGCGCAGAATCTCCATCACGACCCGCGTCGTCTCCCGATCCCACGCCGCGACATGCGCGAGGATATCCTTGATGGACCATTGGCCGGAGACGCCCGGCTCATCCATCAATGACTCGGGGATGAAGGTGCTGCTGTCCATGAAGGCACGCCATGCCTTGTCGATGTCGCGCAGCACGCGCGCCTTCTCGCGGACGCGCTCACGCATCCGCATCCGCTCCTGCGTCGTCTGGGCTACCGTATTCGTCGCGGTCATCGTCGCTACTCCTGCTCGGTTGTCGTGTCCGCCGCCGTTGATGCGTGCTCCCCCTGCCAGGCAATCGTCAACAGGAAGGCGCTCTCTTCCAGCGCCTCGACATCGTGCGGGACATCGCGCTCCAGGCTCACCAGCCGCCCGACCGGCAAGTCCACGTTGCTCCCCGCAGTCTGCAGTCGCAGATGACCCGCGAGCGTCTGCACGCTGATCCGCCCTGCTGCCCGATGCTGCTCCATCCGGGCGCCCGCCCGCAGCGCGATCAGCACGATGTGGAAATCCGGCTCCTTGACCAGCGCCTTGGCGTTGCGGTCGCCCTGCCGCCACGCGTGTTCTTCGTGTAACCGCGCCACTTCGCGCGCGAGGTCGAAGGCGAGTGCCGTCCCGGCCAATTGCCGCGGCGGCCGCTCATCAGTTCCGGTCGTCTCGCCGCGCAGATGCGGTTCGGACCCATGTTCAGTACCCATGCGTGCTTCCTCTCCTGTCAATGACTGCTACCTGTTACTCGCCGCCGCTTCCGAAGCAAGCCCAGCACCTCAGATCTCTGCCCCACGACCATAATACATTGTGTCCTCGCGCGAGCCGCCCTGCCCGTCGCCGATGGCGGCGTAGTCGGCGACCAGTTCGATGGAGCGCAGATACTTGACCATCTTGTAGCCCAACTGCGTCTCTACCCGCAGGCGGAGCGGCGCACCGTGCGGCAAGGGCAGCGGCGCATCGTTGAACTCGTAGGCGAGAATCGTCTGCGGGTGCGTCGCCAGGAGCAGATCAATCACCTCGTAGAAGGGTCGACGCGGTTTGCCGCCATACGTGAATTGATCGAGGCCGTATGAAGTGAATGTGAGATAGCGCGCTGTGGGCAGCGGTTGGCAACGATCGAGTAGCTCGGTCACACTCACCCCTTGCCATTTGCCGACGCCCGACCATCCTTGCACGCAGTTATGTTTCGTGATCTGTATCTGGCTGGGCAACGCGCGTACGTCGTCTAGCGAGAGGCTGAGTGGATGCGCCACCAGCCCGCCCACTTCCAGGCGCCAATCCCGGTAATTGTTCTTCGCCATCGCGACGAACTCCGGGCTTTCTTCATCCACCGGCGGCGCGCCGTTGATCCAGAGGTAGGGCGAGATGTCGGACTCCCGGTAATGCTGCCCCGAGGCCATGGTGTGCAGCGCGATCTTTCTGATCGGCGCTTCGATATGGTCGAGGGCAATCTGCACCCGACGCTTATGATGCAGGGAGTACCACGATGTCCAGATGTACACGCCCAGGACGAGCAGCAGGGCGATGATCGCGATAGTGACGGCAAGCCGGAAGTGCCCATTCGGCGTGCCGAGCACGATGTTGCCGATGTTCTCACGGAAGTGGACCACCAACACGAGCGTGACGTGCAGGATCACGAAGACCGCGAACACCGTCATACAGAGGAAGTGGAGACTGCGCGCCACCTGCCGCCCGCCGAACAGTTTGATGTACCAGGGGGCGCTGGCGGCGATCGCGGGGGACATGGCGATGCCGGTCAGCAGCATCGCCGGCCCGAGTACGAAAACGACGAAGGCATAGGTCAGTTGCTGGAGCGGATCGTAGGGACGGAAGTCAGCCAGCGGCGGGACCTGGAAATGCAGATAGGTCACAAGCGCGTGCCACGCCCCCGGAAAGATGGACCAGGTGGTGGGGATGAGACGTTGCCACTCGCCCGTCGTGAAGAGCAGGACGACGTAGACAATGCCATTGAGGAGCCAGAAGATGTTGGAGACGCCGTGCCAGTGGCGGCCCAGGCCGAGGTTCTTCTTACCGGGGAGAGCAAGCAGCGGGGAGATGGCCATCTCCTCATCGCGCCCCGTGTAGACGACGCCCGGCTCGGTCGGCACGACCTTCTTCGTGAACTTGATCCACTCCGAGCCGGGCGTGCAGCCATCGTTCCAGTAAAAGCGCGGGTGCGCGCCGAGGATCTCGACGCCGCTACGGATCAGGAGGCCGACGAAGAGGAGATTGACGTAGTGGGCGAGGCGCAACCAGAGAGGAAAGCCGAGACTGGCAAACATTATCTGCATAGCGCGTCACTCCTTCGTACCTGTTCATTGGTGCGCCGTGCGGCCAATGCTTCCTCTCCCCCGGTCAGACGAGCGCTCTTTCCAGACTGAGAAAGGTATAGTGATAGCCATTCTCTTCGTGTGTTTCCTCGAACACCGTTCTGGTAAACGCTGCGTAATCAGGGAAAAACGTATCGCCCTCAATCGTCCGATGAATGATCGTCAGGTAGAGTTTGTCTGCGGTGTCAATCGTTTGTCGAAATATCTCGCCGCCACCGATGACAAAGATCTCATCCCGCTTCTCGGCGCGAACGTCGGCGAGCTTCTCCCGCGCGACACGCAGGGCATCACGAACGGTATGGACAATCGTTGCGGGAATCGGCGGCAGATAGTCGTCCTGCCGCGTCACGACGATACTCACATCATTCCGGTACGTCCGGTCAAAGGTCTTCCGGCCGACGATGATCACCCGACCGTCTATTTTCTCCCGATACCGTTTCGCATCGCCGGGCAGCTGCCAGGGAATTTTCCCGTCCCGGGCGATGACACAGTTTTCTGACAGCGCGGCGATTAGGCAGATCTTCGGCTGCGATTGCTGTTCAGCGTTCATGACTCTCTCCTGAGTTGTTCCTGCCAATCGTCCATACCGGTGGCCATCATCCGCTTCAGATCCCTGCCCGCAGTTTCGCCTGGTGATCCGCACCACCATCGCGCACCGGATCAGGCCGCGCGAAGCGATCATCCGTCCGTCGTGCCAGCTGGCCCGATGCCACCATCGCATCGAGCAGCGTGTGGACCTCCCCCACCGAGATACCCATGTTTCTGGCAATCGCTCCCACTGTGAGCGCGCCGATCCCCGGATAGTCAAGCAGCGTGGTAATCTGGCGCTGTCGTTGTTCGTTCTGCTCGCGGTCCGTCATCAGTCGCCCCCTTCTGCATCCTCGCCCGGTCACGAATGGACGAGCGAATCGAGGGCCGTCAGCACGCGCGTGCCAAGCCCAATCTCCGGCGCCTGCGGCGCCAATTGTCGCAGCACGCGCACATGTCCGGCGCGACCCGTCACCCGGTAACGCGACCTCTCCTGCATTCTCGTGACGGCGAGATCGAGCCGGGACTGCCCGACACGGATCCCTTCCAGACGCAGATCCGACAACCATGGCGGCAGGTGCGGATCGACGAGCAGCACACCGAGCGGTGCGATCGGCAGAAGGCCAAGGAGCGCCTGAACGACGAGGATGATGGCGCTGTCCGACCACCCCTGCGGCTCGTTCGCGCCGGGATAGATGCCCGGATGCGGATGCGCCGCGTCCCGCGAGAACCCACCGATCACTTCCGGCAGCCGGTTTCCCACAAAGAGATCGGTGGCGGCAAAGATGCCCTCAGATAACCGGTGGAGTTCGTCCCAGCAGCCGTAGCGCGCGAAGCCCAACGCGATCGTGCCGTTCTCGACCGGCCAGACGCTGCCGAGGTGGTAACTGAGGGGGTTGTAGGATGGGTGATCGCTGGAGAACGTGCGGATCCCCCAGCCGCTGAACATGTCGGGTTGCATGAGACGCCGCGCCACCCGCACGCCCTTCTCCGGCGGCACGATGCCGCACGCGAGGAGATGCCCCGCATTCGAACTGATGGAGCGGACCGGGCGCTTGTCCGGCCCCAGGGCGAGCGCGTAACATCCCTCGTCCTCCATCCAGAACGCCGCGTCGAACCGGCGCTTGAGGGCGCGCGCCTTCCGGAACAGTGTCCACGCCTCACCCACCGCACCGAGGGCGAGGAAGGCATAGGCCGCCTGCTGGAGACCGACGTACCAATAGGCCTGCAACTCGCAGGTGGCAATCGGGTTCGGGACGACTGCGCCCCACTCGTCGGTGATCGCATCCCAGCTATCCTTCCATCCCTGGTTCTTGACGCCCTGCTCGGAGCGGGTCACATACTCGAGGAAACCGTCCCCGTCCGCGTCCCCCGCCCGCTCCAGCCATTGGATTGCTTGCCGTGCGGCGGGAAGCAGCGCCCGGACGGTCGCGCGGTCGTTGGTCCACGTCAGATACTGCCCAAGCATGATGAGAAAGTCCGGCGGCGTCGCATAATCGCCGTAGTAGCGCGCGAACGCATCGATACCGAGGAGGGAGAGGGGGCCCCAGCGGGCCTGGTGGATCATCTTGCCCGGTTCCTCGTCTCGCCAAGTGTCCGTGGTCGTGCCTTGCCGCGCGGCGTTCGCCCGGAGCGCGTCGCGGAGCATCGTCGGCATGGCGAGGAGCGCCTGCCAACCGATGGTCAAGGTGTCGCGGCCGAAGAACTGTTGGTAGACGGGCAGGCCGGCGATCGGGGCGGCCGGGCCTTCCGGTAGCCCGAGCGGCAGCGAGGCGAGGTCAGCCACGGCGGTCTGCCAGGCGCGGGCAACCGTGGTATTCGTCGAGATCAGACGCGGCGCCTCGTCCCGAAGCTGCTGGCGCACCCGACCCAGCGCGGTTTGTGTGTCATCGAAGGTGGCGGGCGGCGCGGGGTGCCGCTGCCCATCAAAGATCGGCTCGACAGCGAGGTGGATCGCAACGGGCGCATGGGGTGGCAAGACGAGGGAGAAGACGAGGACACCATCCGCGAACCGCACCGGTACGGGTGAGCGCTCGACACGGACCGCGACCGCGCGATCGAGATCGGCATGACCGTAGCGGAAACAGAGTTCCCGGCACGCTTCGTCCCACGTCGTCGTCACCGGCGCGGTCTGCTGCCGCTCGCCCCGCTCCACCTCATCCCAGTCCGCGAAATCCGCGGCGAGACGGATGGCGAGATCGAGATGGCGTTCACGGCTGGGGTGATAGTTCTCGACGCGCAGTACGGTGCGCATGCCCGGACCGACGAAGCGGCTGATCTGCATCACCACATCACCATCGGCCGCATGCGTATCCTGCGGCAGGAGGGCATAGGAGAACAACCCATGTCCATAGACAGGACTGGCGGCAATCGTCCGCAACGCCGCGCCATTCGCGGTCGGTTCATCACGGCACAGGAGCCGCGTGTTCTCGAAATAGAACCCCTCCGTCCCCTGCCCGGCGACACAACCATCGAGATTGGTG
>JAABUQ010012195.1_pt1 | contig 10740 bp, 9 predicted proteins | sample 5560001 | NCBI WGS metagenome assembly JAABUQ01 (sample SAMN10711888, study PRJNA513371) | rock metagenome | isolation source: Antarctica rocks | place: Antarctica: Victoria Land, Finger Mt nord | collected 2015-12-18
GGGGGGCGAGCGACCCCGTGCCACCGGCCGCGCGCACCCACCCGGATCGGCTGCGCCGATCGTCCCTCCCCTAAAGGGGAAGGGTGGGGGAGGGTGCGACCGCGCGGGGGATGGTCACGAGGCCAGCGCTCCGTGGCGGCGCAGCAGCGCGAGCAGGCCCAGCATGGGCAAGCCCAGGACGGCGGTCCAGTCGCCCTCGATCGCCTCGAACAGCTGCAGGCCCAGTCCCTCGACCTTGTAGCCGCCGACGGTCTCCAGCACCGCCGCCCCCTCGCGCGCCAGATAGTCGTCCAGGAAGGCGTCGGAGAAGGATCGCACGTGCAGCGTCGCAGCGGCCACCTCGCGCCAGATCGGGGCGCCGTCCCGCGCCACCACCACCGCGGCGTGCAGCTTGTGCGCCCGCCCGCGCAGGGCCAGCAGGGCCTCGCGCGCCGCCGCGGGGGTCTCCGCCTTGCTGACCAGGGCGCCGTCGAGGTCCAGCGTCTGGTCGGCGCCGATCACCAGGCCCGGCGTGCGCGCCGAGACGCGCACCGCCTTCAGCTCGGCCAGAGCGTCGGCCACCTCGCGCGGGGTCGCGCCCTCGGCCAGCAGGCCCGCCTTGACCGCGTCCTCGTCGACCCCCGCGCGCACGGTGCTGAAGGCGACCCCCGCCGCGGTCAGCAGGGCGGCGCGCGCGGGGCTCTGCGAGGCCAGGGTGACGGGGGTGGGCGCCGTCGGCGTCATAATGGGGCGGCGACCCGGGGCGTCGGTGCCCGCGGTGCGGTCTGGCGCGCGTTCAGCAGGTTGACCACCGCCGCCGCGGTCTCCTCCACCGAGCGGCGGGTGACGTCGATCACCGGCCAGCCGCAGCGGTCGAACAGCCGCCGGGCGCGCACGATCTCTTCGCGCACCGCGTCGGCCTCGACATAGGCGCTCTGGCGACCCTCGTTCATCGACAGCAGCCGGTTGCGGCGGATGGCGATCAGCCGGTCGGGCGACAGCACCAGCCCCACGATCAGCGGCCCCTTCAGCTCCAGCAGCCGGTCCGGCGGCGGCGCGCCCGGCACCAGCGGGATGTTGGCGGCCCGCACCCCGCGGTGCGCCAGATAGATGCAGGTCGGCGTCTTGGACGTGCGGCTGACCCCCACCAGCACCACGTCGGCCTGGGCCAGGTCCTGCACCCCGTGGCCGTCGTCGTGGCCGATGGCGTAGTTCAAGGCCTCGATCCGGTTGAAGTATTCGGTGTCCAGCGCGTGCTGCGCGCCAACCCGGGTGGACAGCTGGGCGCCCAGATAGCGGCCGAGCGCGGCGGTGACCGGGTCCAGCGCCGCCACGCAGGGCGCGCCGATTTCGCGGCACCGCTCCTCCAGCAGGGTCCGCAACGCCCGGTCGACGATGGTGTGGATCACCATGCCCGGCGCCGCCTCGATCTCGCGCAGCACCCGCTCCAGCTGCCGGGGCGAGCGGACCAGCGGATAGGTGTGCTCGATGGGCAGCACGTCGTCGAAGCGGGCGCACACCGCCTTGGTCATGGCGTTCAGGGTCTCGCCGGTGGAGTCCGAGACCAGGTGCACGTGGAAGTAGATGGCGATGCGGGGGGCGACGGTCATGCGCCGGCCAAATCCGCCCTGCGACAGCACGCCCCAGGCGCCATAGTGTGGATCACTCCGCTTCGTCGGGCGGCGAGCGCGGCCCGGGAGGGGACAGAACCGCCGTTTGGGCCGCTTGCCAAGACGTCGCATGGAACAAGCCGCGCTGAACCGGGCCAAGCGTCCCCGCCGCCGTCCCTCCACCGCCCCGGTGGACGCCGCCCCTGAAACCCTCGACGGCGGAGCGGCGGCCCTCGACGGCGCCGAGCTTGCGTTAACCGATTGTTAACCCAGGTCGGGGGTTGCGCGGTCATCCCCGCCGTCCACAGGCGCGCTGCGCCCCCGCCGTGGAGCCGTGCACAGGCGAGGATCGACGGGTTCCTCCCCGCTATCCACCGCCCAAGCCTCAAGCCTCCATGCGTCTTAACCTTCCATCAAGGATTGGGGCGGACGGGCGGCTTGAGCCGGGCGCGCGGTTGAGGTCTAAGGCCGCCATGCCGTCCGTCCCCGCCCCGCCCCGGCTGCTGCGCGTGCTGGCCGGGGAGACGACCGAGCGGCCGCCGGTCTGGTTCATGCGCCAGGCGGGCCGCTACCTGCCCGAGTACCGGGCGCTGCGGGCGCAGGCGCCCGACTTCATCGCCTTCTGCCTGGACCCGGAAATGGCGGCGGAGGCGACGCTGCAGCCGATGCGGCGCTTTCCGTTCGACGCCGCCATCGTCTTCGCCGACATCCTGCTGATCCCCCGCGCGCTGGGCCAGGAGGTCTGGTTTGAGACGGGCGAGGGTCCGCGGCTCGGACCCCTGCCGTGGCCGCACTTGATGCGCGGGCGGCTGTCGGAGGTACGGCGGATGCTGGGGCCGGTGGCCGAAACCCTGCGCCGGGTGCGCGCCAAGCTCGAGCCCGAGCGGGCGCTGATCGGCTTCGCCGGCGCGCCCTGGACGGTGGCCACCTACATGATCCATGGCCGGGGCGGCGACCGCAGCGCGGCCATGGCGCAGGCCTATGCCGACCCGGCGGGGGTGGACGACGTGCTGCAGGTGCTGATCGACGCCACCGTCGACTACCTGGCCATGCAGGCGCAGGCCGGGGCGCAGGTGCTGATGCTGTTCGAGAGCTGGGCCGACGGCCTGCCCGACACGCAGTTCGAACGGCTGGTGATGCGGCCGCACGCGCGCATCGTCGAGGGCCTGCGCCGGCTGGGGGTGACCGCGCCGCTGATCGGCTTCCCGCGCGGGGCCGGGCACAATCTGGACGCCTATGCCGAGACGGTGCGGACGGCGGGCATAGGGCTGGACACCGCCGCCCCACTCGCCCTCGGGCGGCGTCTGCAGGCGCAGGGGCGGCCGATCCAGGGCGCGCTCGATCCCCTGCTGCTGCGCGCGGGAGGTGAGGCTCTGGACGCGCGGGTGGGGCAGCTGTTGGCGGCCTGGGGCGATGGGCCCTGGGTGTTCAACCTCGGCCACGGCATACTCCCCGACACGCCGATGTTTCACGTGGAACAAGTGCTGGCGCAGGTGACGGCGTTCGAGCGAGCCGGACCTGCGGCCAGGTCGGCGGCCGGAGCGGCGGCGTGAGCGCTCAATCGGCGGAGCCTCGCCGCAAGCTGGCCGTGGTGCTGTTCAACCTGGGCGGGCCGGACGGGCCCAAGTCGGTGCGGCCCTTCCTGTTCAACCTGTTCAGCGATCCGGCCATCATCGCCGCTCCCGCCCCGGTGCGGCTGGGCGTCGCCGCCCTGATCTCCACCACCCGCGCCAAGTCGGCCCGCGCCAACTACGCCCTGATGGGCGGCGGCTCGCCCTTGCTGCGGGAGACCCAGGCGCAGGCCGACGCCCTCGCGGGCATTCTGGCCGTGCGCCTGCCGCAGGTCGACGCGCGGGTGTTCATCGCCATGCGCTACTGGTCGCCGCTGACCCGCGAGACCGCCGCCGAGGTCTCGGCCTTCGCCCCCGACGAGGTCGTGCTGCTGCCGCTCTACCCGCAGTTCTCGACCACCACCACCGGCTCTTCGGCGCGGGCCTGGGCCAAGGCCTACCGCGGGCCGGGCGTGACGCGGACGGTGTGCTGCTACCCGACCCTAGCGGGGCTGGCGCAGGCGCACGCCCGCCGGATCGAGGCGACCTGGGCCCAGGCGGGGCGGCCGACGCCGGTGCGCCTGTTGTTCTCGGCCCACGGCCTGCCCGAGCGGGTGGTGGCGGCGGGCGACCCCTACCGGATGCAGATCGAGGCCACCTGCGCCGCGGTGGTCGCCGCACTTGGGTCGGGGGAATTGGGACCGGACGCCTTGGGGCCGGGCGGGCTGGACTGGCGCTTGTGCTACCAGAGCAAGGTCGGGCCGCTGAAGTGGATCGGGCCGTCGACCCCCGACGCCATCGCCGAGGCGGGACGGGACGGGACGGGTGTGCTGCTGACGCCCATCGCTTTCGTGTCCGAGCACGTCGAGACCCTGGTCGAGCTGGACCACGAGTACGCGGAGCTGGCGCGGGGGCTCGGCATGACGACCTACCTGCGCGCCCCGGCGCTGGGGGTCGACGCCGGCTTCATCGCCGGCCTGGCCGATGCGGTGGAGCAGGCGAGGGCGCAGGCCGAGCCGGTGGCCACCCACGGCGGCGGCCGCTTCTGCAGCGCGGACTGGCCCAAGTGCCCGGCGCGGCTCTCACCCGTGGCATCCCCATCCGCGCTGTGAAAGGCGTTGACCTGACGCCCCCTCTCTCGTCCTCGATCTCCACCCACTCCGTCGTCCTCGGGCTTGACCCGAGGACCCCGGCGCCGCCTCGCCCGGCCCCGACCGAGCAGGGTGAGACGAACTGACGAAGGCCCTCGGATCAAGTCCGAGGGCGACGGGGGTGGGCGAGGACGACGACCGCGAAATACAAACCCTCTGACACCCAGTCACCCCGGCACCCGAGACAACCGGACGGAGCACCGTAGATGTACAACTGGCTGATCGGCTTGCACATCATCGCGGTGATCGCCTGGATGGCGGGGATGCTGTACCTGCCGCGGCTGTACGTCTACCACACCCGTGCGACGCCCGGGTCGGAGATGGACCTGACGTTCCAGGAGATGGAGCGCAAGCTGCTGCGGGTCATTATGAATCCGGCCATGATCGTGGTGCTGGCCCTGGGGCTCGGCCTGATCGGGTACGACTCCCAGACCCGCGGCTGGCGCTTCCTGCTGACCCCCTGGATGCTGACCAAGCTGACCGGCGTGGTGTTCATGTTCGGCTGGCACGGCTTCCTGTCGGCCGCCCGCCGCCGCTTCGCCGCCGGGACCAACACCCGCTCGGAGCGGTGGTGGCGCATGACCAACGAGCTGCCCGCCATCGCCATGATCGTCATGGTGCTGGCCGTCACCACCAAGTTCGGCGACTGAGCGCCGCTTTCCCTTGACGCGAAGCCTTCCGCGTGTTTCGCCTAGTCACGGGCGAGGTGCGGACAGCGCGTCGCCTCCCCGCCTTCCGCCGATGCAGCCCTTGCGTCTGGCCCTGCCATTTACATCAGCGCTCGCCGCGCCCGACCGAGCCGGGATGATCCCGGTTCCTCGCCGCCCGGCTCGCCACGCTTTCCGAGCGTCCCCATGCCCGACGACACCGACCTCGACCTGACCAGCGCGGAGCCGATCGCCGCCCCCGACCTGGAGTCCGGCCTCGATCCTGGCGGGGATGCCGGCCTCGATCCGGGCGCGGCGAACCGCGTCTCGCTGCAGGAGCTGAAGGACAAGACCCCGACCGACCTGTTGGCCCTGGCCGAGGCGCTGGAGGTCGACAACGCCCAGTCCCTGCGTCGCCAGGACCTGATGTTCGCCATCCTCAAGACCCTGGCCGAGGACGGGGTGGAGATCAGCGGCAGCGGCGTGCTGGAGGTGCTGCAGGACGGCTTCGGCTATCTGCGCAGCACCGAGGCCAACTATCTCGCGGGCGCCGACGACATCTATGTCTCGCCCTCGCAGATCCGCCGCTTCGCGCTGCGCACCGGCGACTCGGTGGAGGGGCCGATCCGCGCCCCGCGGGAGGGCGAGCGCTATTTCGCCCTGCTCAAGGTCGACGTGCTGAACTTCGAGAGCCCCGACGCGATCAAGCACAAGGTCCACTTCGACAACCTGACCCCGCTCTATCCCGAGGAGCGGATGACCATGGAGATCGAGGATCCGACGCTGAAGGACCGCTCCGGCCGGGTCATCGACATCGTCGCCCCGCTCGGCAAGGGCCAGCGCTGCCTGATCGTCGCCCCGCCGCGGGTCGGCAAGACGGTGATGCTGCAGAACATCGCCAAATCGATCGCCCTGAACCAGCCGGAATGCTACCTGATCGTGCTGCTGATCGACGAGCGCCCCGAAGAAGTCACCGACATGCAGCGCACGGTGAAGGGCGAGGTCATCAGCTCCACCTTCGACGAGCCCGCCACCCGCCACGTGGCGGTCGCCGAAATGGTGATCGAAAAGGCCAAGCGGCTGGTCGAGCACAAGCGCGACGTGGTCATCTTGCTGGACTCCGTCACGCGGCTCGGCCGCGCCTACAACACCGTGGTGCCCTCGTCGGGCAAGGTGCTGACCGGAGGCGTGGACGCCAACGCCCTGCAGCGGCCTAAGCGCTTCTTCGGCGCCGCCCGCAATGTCGAGGAGGGCGGGTCGCTGACCATCATCGCCACCGCCTTGATCGACACCGGCAGCCGCATGGACGAGGTGATCTTCGAGGAGTTCAAGGGCACCGGCAACAGCGAGATCGTGCTGGACCGCAAGGTCGCCGACCGCCGCATCTTCCCCGCCATCGACGTGCTGAAGTCCGGCACCCGCAAGGAAGAGTTGATCACCGAGAAGTCCAACCTGCAGAAGACCTACGTCCTGCGCCGCATCCTCAACCCGATGGGCGCCCAGGACGCCATCGAGTTCCTGCTCGACAAGCTGCGCCAGACCAAAACCAACGGCGAGTTCTTCCAGTCGATGAATACGTAGCTATGAACCCTCCTCCTTGAGGGGAGGGACAGGCGGCGGAGCCGCTAGGGTGGGGCAGGTCTCAGGACGACGCGCACCGGAACGAGCCCACCCTGGCGGCTTCGCCGCCGTCCCTCCCGTCGAGCGGGAGGGTTGAGGCAGAGGCATCGTCGCTCCCGTCGTCTCCCGTGATCCAGAGCCTCCGGCCCGTTCGCTCTCGTCGAGGTCGAAGTTATGCGCCGCCCCCTTGTTCACGGCCGCTCTAGCCGGACTGTGGCGACTTGCCGCATAACAGGATCGTGGGGGCGCGCGGAGCGTCCGGCGGAGGCGCGCATGAAGGCCAAGATGGAATTGGAGTGCACGCCGGCGGAGGCTCGCGCCTTTCTGGGTCTGCCCGACGTGGCCCCGCTGAACGAGCACCTGGTCGGCGAGATGCGTCGCCGCATGGACGCCAACATGGCCATGCTGCAGCCGGACGAGCTGATGCGGACCTGGACCGCGATGGGCGGCCAGGCGCAGGAGCAGTTCCGCAAGCTGATGACCGCCGCCGCCGGCCTCGCCATCAAGCCGGGCGGGTAAGGCTTGGCGCGCAAGGCTTGACGCGTAAGGCTGGGCGGTGAGCGACACCATCTACGCCCTGGCCACCCCGCCCGGGCGGGGGGCGGTCGCGGTGGTGCGCTGCTCTGGGCCGCTGGCGGGGGCCGCGGTCGACACCCTGGCCGGGGGGCGGCCTGCGCCGCGCATGGCGAGCCTGCGGCGGCTGCGCTGGGCCGGCGAGGTGCTCGACGAGGCGCTGGTGCTGTGGTTTCCCGCTCCTGCCAGTTACACCGGCGAGGACGGGGCCGAGTTTCACGTGCACGGAGGCCGCGCCACCGTCGAAGCTTTGTCCGAGGCGCTGGAGGCACTGGGGCTGCGCCCCGCCCTGCCGGGCGAGTTCACCCGGCGCGCCTTTGAGCATGGCCGGCTGGGGCTGGCGCAGGCGGAGGCGGTGGCCGACCTGGTCGACGCCGAGACTGCGGCCCAGCGGCGGCAGGCGCTGGACCAGCTCGGCGGCGCCCTGGACCGGCGCCACGCCGACTGGCGGCGCGACCTGCTGGCGCTGGCGGGCCTGCTGGAGGCCGCGGTCGACTTCCCCGACGAGGAGGTCCCGCCCGACATCCGCGCCGAAGTCGCCGTAAGGCTGAACGCCCTGCGGGCCGAGCTGGCGGCGGCGGTCGACGATCGGCGGGGGGAGGTCGTGCGCGACGGCTTCCGCATCGCCCTGCTCGGCGCCCCCAACGCGGGCAAGTCCAGCCTGCTCAACCGGCTGACCGGCGTCGACGCGGTGATCGTCAGCCCGCAGGCCGGGACCACGCGGGACGTGGTGGCCCTGCCTTATCAGGCCGGCCCCTACCGTGTCTGGCTGGCCGACATGGCGGGGGTGCGCGCGAGCGACGACCCGGTCGAGGCCGAAGGCGTGCGGCGGGCCCTGGCCTGGGCGGCCGACGCCTCGCTGCGCCTGCTGGTGGTGGACGGCTCGGGCGACGGCGAGGCCTGGGCCGAGCTGGCGGGCGAGGCGCGGCCGGGGGATTTGCTGGTGCTGAACAAGGCCGACCTGCCGCCGGGCCGGGCGGAGCGACTCGCGACGGATCCGCCGCCCAGCCTCGCGATCCTGGCCGTCAGCGCCGCCATGGGGGAGGGTGTGGCGGAGCTGGAAGCGTGGCTGCAGGCGCGGGTGGCGGAGGCGCTAGGGGGGGCCGACTTCCCCGCCGTCACCCGCCGCCGCCACCGCGCCCTGATCGCCGAGGCCCTCTCCGCCGTCGACCGCGCCACCGCCGCCGCGGACCTCTCCGCCGAGCTGATCGCCGAGAACGTCCGCCTCGCCGCCCGCGCCCTGGAGCGCATCACCGGCCGAGTCGGCAGCGAAGACGTGCTGGGCGAAGTCTTTGCCCGCTTCTGCATCGGCAAGTGAGTGATCTCCTCCGCGCAGCGGGGGAGTACGGCGGAGCCGGGAGGGGGCCGCGCGACAGCGCGGAAGCCGCAGCCCTCCCACCCGCCGTTCCGCCCGCCGCCGGCGAGCGGCCCCCTCCCCGGCTCCGCCGGTACTCCCCCATGCCTGGGCATGGAGGAGAGCTTGATGCGCCTTGTCGCTAAGAGAATCGGAAGTGGCGCGCAGTGTTTCACGTGAAACATCGGCGGGCGGCAGCGTAAACAGGCGGGCAGTGTTTCACGTGAAACACTCGACCCTCGGCGGGGCGGCGGGTATAGCGCGGGTATGAGCGGCTGGGACGTCATCGTGGTGGGGGGCGGGCACGCCGGGTGCGAGGCGGCTTCGGCGGCTGCGCGCAGGGGCGCTTGCACCCTGCTGCTGACCCACCGGCTGGACGGCATCGGCGAGATGTCGTGCAACCCGGCCATCGGCGGCCTGGGCAAGGGCCACCTGGTCCGCGAGGTCGACGCGCTGGGCGGACTGATGGGCCGCATGGCCGACGCGGCCGGCATCCAGTTCCGCCTGCTCAATCGCTCCAAGGGACCCGCCGTTCGCGGCCCCCGCGCCCAGATCGACCGGCGTCTCTACAAGCAGGCGATCGGCGCAGCCCTGGCCGAACAGGCGGGCCTGACGATCCTGGCGGGGGCGGTGGACGACCTGATGGTCGAGGCCGGGCGGGTGACGGGCGTGCGCACCGGCGACGGCGCCGAGCACCGGGCGGCTGCGGTGGTGCTGACCACCGGCACCTTTCTGCGCGGAGTGATCCACCGGGGCGAGACCCGGATTGAGGCCGGCCGGGTGGGCGATCCCGCCGCCGTCGCCCTGGCCGAGCGGCTGTACGCGAGCGGGCTGGCCATGGGCCGGCTGAAGACCGGCACCCCCGCCCGGCTGGACGGGCGCAGCATAGACTGCGCGGCGCTGGAGCAGCAGCCCGGCGACGACCACCCATCATTCTTCTCGTTCCTGACCGAGCGGACCGAGGTGCGCCAGGTTTCCTGCGGCGTCACCTACACCAACGCGGCGACGCACCGGATCGTAGCCGAGCACCTGGCCGAGTCGGCGGTGTACGGCGGCAAGCTGGCCGGCCGCGGCCCGCGCTACTGCCCCTCTATCGAAGACAAGGTGGTGCGCTTCCCCGACCGGACCAGCCATCAGGTTTTCCTGGAGCCCGAGGGGCTGGACGTCGTCACCGTCTATCCGAACGGGCTGTCGACCTCCGTCTCCGAGGCGACGCAGGAGGCCCTGCTGCGCTCCATCGTCGGGCTGGAGCAGGTTCAGGTCGAGCGCTACGGCTACGCGATCGAGTACGACTACGTCGACCCCCGCGAGCTGACGCCGGGGCTGGAGGTCAAGCGCCTGCCCGGCCTGTATTTGGCGGGCCAGATCAACGGCACCACGGGCTATGAGGAAGCCGCCGCGCAGGGGCTGGTCGCCGGGCTGAACGCCGCGCGGGCGGTGGGCGGGCGCGACCCCGTGAGCTTCGGGCGCGACGAGGCCTATATCGGCGTGTTGATCGACGACCTGGTCACCCAGGGGGTCACCGAACCCTATCGCATGTTCACCAGCCGGGCCGAGTTCCGCCTGCTGCTGCGGGCCGACAACGCCGACCAGCGGCTCACACCCCGGGGTGTGGCGTTGGGCCTGGTCGAGCCCGCCCGCGCCGCCGCCTACGCGGCCAAGGCCGCGGCGCTGGCCGCGGCGCGGGCCGAGACGGGCGCGCTGACCCTGACTCCGGCCGAGGCGGCCCGGCTGGGCCTGCCGGTCAAGGCCGACGGGCAGAGGCGCAATCTGCTGCAGCTGCTGGCCTATCCCGACATCGGCTTCGACCGGCTGGCGCAGGTCTGGCCGCAGCTGCGCGCCTGGTCGGCCGGCGTGCGCGAGCAGGTCGAGGCGGACGCGCTCTACGCCGGTTATCTCGACCGCCAGCGCGCCGACGCCGACAGCCTGCAGCGCGACGAGGCCCTGCGCCTGCCCGCCGACCTGGCCTACCACGCCATCGGCGGCCTGTCGGGGGAGGCGCGGGAGAAGCTGGCGCGGGTGCGCCCGGCCACCCTCGGCCAAGCGGCGAGGATCGAGGGCGTGACCCCGGGCGCCCTCACCGCCCTCCTCTCCCACGTGCGACGGGCGGCGTGAGGGGTGACGGTGAGCGCCTCTTCCAGCCCTCCCGCTCGACGGGAGGGTGGACCGGCCACAGGCCGGGCCGGGTGGGCGAGGGTGGAAGACGTCGACGGGCCCACCCTGGCCGGCTGCGCCGGCCTGTCCCTCCCGTCGAGC